>Ga0335074_10000494_pt1 | contig 56719 bp, 56 predicted proteins | sample Lox_Sample_23_FD_206715 | JGI IMG/M metagenome (GOLD analysis project Ga0335074, IMG submission 206715) | Soil microbial communities from Loxahatchee National Wildlife Refuge, Florida, United States - Lox_Sample_2.3 | ecosystem: Environmental > Terrestrial > Soil > Wetlands | place: USA...
GGCCGGATAGGGACCGGGTTCGCCGGCACGCCACTTATCGCCGAAGCTCTCACACGGGTAGGTGAGGTCGCCAGCGCGTACAAGTTGCTCCTCCAACGTGAGTGCCCATCCTGGCTATACGCCGTCACGATGGGGGCTACGACAGTCTGGGAACGCTGGGACGCTCTGCTCCCAGACGGCTCCGTCAACCCTGGGCAAATGACCTCATTCAACCATTATGCTTTTGGCGCCATAGCAGATTGGCTTCACCGCAGTGTCGCTGGCCTGGCCCCAGCCGCGCCCGGCTACAAAGAAATCGTCTTCCGGCCAAGGCCGGGGGGCGGGATCACCAGTGCTGGGGGGCGCCACGAATCGCCATACGGCACGATCGCGATTTCCTGGGAGCTTGTGAACGACAAGATCTCTGTGACGGTCAGGGTGCCTACGGGGTCGACCGCCTTGGTGGACCTCGAGGGGCACGAGCCCGTCCGGATCGGGCCGGGCTCACACTCCTTCCACCATGTCGTCAAGGCTGCCTGAACAACGTGCCGGAGGGCCGCTCGGCCAGTAAGTCTTCAACCCGCGCGCGCGTGCGGACCACGATGAGCTAGAAAGTCGCCGGCAGCTTCAAGGTTCGCGAACTACCTCCGACGAGCCGCCGCCGTACATGCGATGCCAACCCGAGGGCGTACCACTGATGGGCGCTACCCTTTGACCGCACCAGCGGAGATCCCTCTCATGATCTGCTTATTGAGCGCGAGGTACAGCACGAGCATGGCCAATATCACGATGCTGATCGCGGCCAACAGCGGGCCGTAGGCAACTTGGCCGTACTGGCCGTCGAAGTTGAGGAGGCCAACCTGGACCGTCGACAGCGAAGGCTTCGTGTTGAAGGTCAACGCAACCAGCAAGTCGTTGAAGACCGAAAAGAACATGAGCATGCCGACAGTGAACATCCCGTTGCGCACCAAGGGCAGCCCGACTGAAAAGAAGCAGCGGAAAGCACCCCCGCCGTCGAGCACGCACGCCTCGAACAACTCTTGGGGGACCGAGCGGAAGTAAGTGGCCATCAAGAAGACCGTGAGAGGAAGGCCTTCGCCGATATAGGTGATGACCATCGGCAGGAGCGTGTCGTTTACGCCGATCTTGAAGTAGATCTCGAAGAGAGGGAGCAAGATCAGCTGCGCGGGCACCATGAGGCCTCCTACTATGAACAACAGCGCCCAGGCCCTCCCCCTCCAAACCATGACCCCGAGGGCGAACGCCGCGCACGACCCGAGGACGAGGATCGCCACAACTGAGCTCAACGTCACGGTGATGCTGTTCAGCGCATCCGTACCGAGCTGGGCCGTTGACCAGGCCGTGGAGTAGTTATTGAAGTCCAAGGACGTCGGCAGATCCCACAACGGCTGGGTAACGAAGGCGGTCTCGCTCTTTAGGGAGCTACTGACGAGCCAGAACAGCGGGTAAATCTCAACGACGAGGATCAGGGCTATCAACGCCCTCGTGGCTGTCCGGCGCGAAATCTCGGCTCTCCGAAGCCGTCGGGGTGCCTCGCGCGCTTTGCCTTTGGCCAGGCTCGCGGGAAGGACGTCGATGTTCGTCAGCGCCACCGGGATTTCAACCTTTCGTGAGGTCGCGACGCAGGGACCGGAACACCAGGAGTGTTACGGCCAAACATAGGAGCGTGATCAAAAGGGCTATAGCTGCGCCGTAACCCCAGTTGTTGTAGAGGAACGAGGTTTGGTACATGTAAAGGTTGAGTGGCGTTGTCGCAGTCCCCGGGCCGCCATCATTCAACGCCAGGATCGAGTCGAACACCTTGAGATCGGCGTTCAAGGCAAAGATGATCGACGCCATGAGGATCGGGCGGGACATGGGTATGATAATGCGCCCGACCAAGCCAGCGCCGCTCGCCCCGTCTACCCGAGCCGACTCGATTACTTCGTTCGGGATGTCGAGCAAACCGACATAAAGGATCACAGCGAACAGGCCGATCGATCGCCAGAGGTCCATTATGACGATGACGATAAAGGCATGGCTGCCGGTCGCAAACCAGTCGATTGGTGCCGACCCGAAGATGTGCAGCACCGAATCGACTGGGCCCAGCTGCGGGGAGATCGCGAACAGCTGGCCGAAAAGGAGCGCAACAGCCACCGTCGGGAGCACCACAGGGAAGAAAACCAACGTACGGATAAAGGTTGACGACCGTCGGAGCACAAAGAGGTACAAAAGCGCTAGCAAATAGCCAAAAACGATCTGCCCGATGCTCATCGTCAGGGCGTACTTGACAGTGACCCAGAGAGTCTGGCGGATAGTCGGGTCGTCGAAGAGCTCCCGGAAGTTCTTTAGGCCGACAAACGAGAACCCAGACGCGGGGCTCCCCGTGAACAATGAGTAAGCAAAGGACCAGCCTACGGGCACGACGATCACGCCAATGTAGACAAGCAAGGCCGGGCCAAGAAGGGCAATGATGACCCTGCGGCTGCTAAAAACCTGCCTCATCTACCTCACCCTAATGCGGCACGCTCCTCCGGAGGGCAAGGCGGCTCTGCCGGTAAACAGCGCCGCCTTGCTTCTCGTAACTACCCGGGGCCTCGGAGCTTAGGGCTGCGACTGGTCCGCTTGGAGCACGCTCATGTACTCCTGAGGGCTCATGGCGCCGGTCACAAGGGCCGCCGCATTACCCGAGGCGTCGGCATTTGCCTTCAGGCCAAAGAGTGCTTCGAACCACAGGACGCTGCCCTTGGCGCTGTTGATTGTGTGTTGGATCTGCTTTGTGATCGGGCTAAGGCCGCTGACGGGGGCATTGCTCCGGAAACCAGAGAATGTGCCCTGGTCTTGCAGGGAGGCGCTCCCGTAGTTCTCCGCAATGCATTTGAGCCATGCGGCCGCATGTGGCCCGTAGAGGTGCGCATTGAGCACGTTGGGCGAGCCGGTGTTGGCTGGGTACTGGGTGATCGACCCCTTCCCTCCCGCGACGCCTGGGAAGGGGAAGAACCCAATGTTGTTGCCCTGGGTGTTGGCGGAGGAGTTGATCCCGGCGAGCAACCAGGTGCCCATGTACATCATCGCCGAGCCTCCGGTGAGGAACTGCGCCGTCGCCGCGTTGTAGCTCAGGTTCGTGATGCCGGTCGAGAAGTAGCCGTCCTTGCCCATCAGGGCGACTTGTTGTGCGGCCCAAAGGTAACTGGGGTCAGTCAACTTGGCTTTCTTCTCCGCGATCATTTTCATTGCGTCGGGGCCAAGTTCGCGGAACAACAGGATGCCCACCCACCGGCTGATCGTCCAGCCAGTCGAGCCAGATGCACTGATCGGTGTCACTCCTGCAGCCTTTAGCTTTGCAGCATCAGCGAGGAAGGCGCTCCAGGTTGTCGGTACGGTGATGCCGTGCTCGGCGAAGATCTTCTTGTTATAGAAGATACCTTCGATGTTCATTTGGAACGGCACAGATGGCACAGTCCCGGCGAACTGTGCTTCCGTCGTGGAAAGCGCGATCGAAGTCATGTCGTTGGCAACGCCGAGGCTTTGAAGGGCTGTTTCTATATTGAGCACGTCCCCCCTCTTCAACAAGGCACCACCCGGCTCAATGTCGTCGTTGTCGGCCGCGTACATGAAGGGGAGGGCATTTTGTGAGGCGAGGAGCTGTACCTTCGCTTCCATGTTCTGACTGGGTGTCGTTTGCAAGCTGAGAGGCTGGGCCTTTGCTTCGGGCGCGCAGGCGCCCTTTGCAAGGGCGTTGAGCTCTTGCGGGGTCTGGGTGTCCTCGGTCGTAAGGAGCATGGTGAAGTCAGGCTGGTCCTTACCGGTCACACCCGAACCTTGTTGAGCACGCGCGGCTGCAGACGCAGTGGGCGCGCCCAAGGCAGTGACCCCCGTCACAAGGAGCGACACGGCGCTGATACTGGCAGTTGCGACACGCGTCACCCTGCGCGTGTGTCCTCTTGGTTGGGTTTTCACGGCCTAAATCCCCCCTCGTCCCGTGGGCGCCAAAGCGCCACAGCTTTTGTCAGGTCTGCTTGAGTTTGACATGCGGAACTAACGCTCCTTGCTCGTGGCCCCCTTGTGGGTAGCATCCAAGCCTCGGTAATGCATAAATATTCACTCTCGAATTGCTCTTCAGAGCGAATAGTAACCCCAGGCCCCGGGGCTGTCAAGGAGGGCGGGTCGTCCTTGACAGCCACTCAGGGGAGGGTTACCATGCGCCTTGGTGAACAACCATTCGAAAGCGAAATTCTATGCACTCCCAGAGTAACGTTTTTCGGTTGAGATCGGAGAGAGATGGACAGTACCCACGGCGAAGCGCAATTCTCAGCCGGGATCTGGATGTTCGGACGGTTCGTCGACCGCTTCGCGACAGACGGGTACGGGCCGGACGTAACGATGCCCGAAGCCATCCGTGTTGCTGCCACCGTCGAAGGTCTGGTGTCTCTCGACCTCAACTATCCCTTCTGGGCAGAGCGCACCTCGCTGGCAGAAGTACGCGCCGCGCTCGACAGCACAGGCCTCCGTGCCCAGGCGATCACCCCAGAGATCTACAGCCGTGAGTTCCGGCTCGGTGCTTTTACGAACCCGGACGCAAAAGTACGCCGGAAGGCGCTCGACCTGATCGCGCGGGCAACCGACGTCGGGCTCGGGCTGGGCGTCGATTACATGAAAATCTGGCCCGGACAAGACGGCTTTGACTACCCTCTCCAGGCCGACCCGCGTCGGTTGTGGGAAATGTCGGTCGAGGGCATGCAACAGGTCGCTGGGGCGCACCCCGAGCTGCCGTTCGCCATCGAGTACAAGCCAAAGGAGCCGCGCACGCATATGTTCTTTTCAGACGCTGCTCGGACACTTTTGGCAATCGAAGACATCGGCCTCGATAACGTGGGCGTCCTTATCGACTTCGGCCACTCCCTCTACGGTGGTGAGTCGCCTGCTGCTGCCGTCGAGTTATGCCTGGCGCGTGAACGCCTGATCGACGTCGACCTGAACGACAACTTCCGAGGATGGGATGACGACTTGACGGTCGGCTCGGTGCACCTCGTCGAAACACTGGAGTTCCTGCTCAGCCTGAAGAGAGCCGGATGGGACAAACCGTGGAAACTTGACCAGTTCCCCTTCAGGGAAGACCCGGCTGAAGCGGCAAGAGCAAGTATCCGCACCTTGTCCGCGTTGCTGCGCGTGGCGGACAAGATGGATGGGGAGGAGCTTGCTCTTTTGAGAGAGCGCCAAGACGCCCTTGGCGCGCAGCGGCTGGTCTTCGACGTGTTGTTCAGTGGGGTGGCGAAGGCACCGTGACTCTGGCGACTAGCCAGGGTCTCCCGGCCGGCCGCATCGAACGGTCCTTAGCTCACGAGGAACGCGTGCGGTTGCTCGTGGACGCCTCCCGCCGGATCCGCCGGCGAGAACTGGAAATGGTTAGGACGGCCGGCCTCGGCCACATCGGCGGTGATTTCTCAGCAACCGACATCGTGGTGGTGCTGCTCTTGGCTGTCTTGAACATCGACCCGCTGCACCCTCACTTCCCCGACCGCGACCGTTTTGTCATGAGCAAAGGCCACAGCTCGGCCGCTCTTTACGCGACTCTGGCAACATGTGGTTTCTTTGCTGCCTCTCTGCTCGATGAGTACATGAAACCCTTGTCGCCACTCTCGGGTCATCCAGATGCCAAAAAAGTACCAGGCGTTGAGGCAAGCAGTGGGCCGCTCGGGCATGGGTTACCAATCGCAGTCGGCATGGCGGTTGCTGCAGAGCTCGATGGGTCGAAGCGAAGGACCTTTTGCCTGGTGGGTGACGGCGAGCTGCAAGAGGGCTCCAATTGGGAGGCGCTGATGGCCGCTGGCCACCGCGGGCTCGAACGGTTGGCCGTGATCGTAGACCGCAATGGCCTGCAGCAGGGCGCCTCGACCGAAGAGACAAGCCGCTTGAACCCGCTCGCTGCAAAGGCGCGAGCATTCGGCTGGGGCGTGGCCGAAGTCGCGGGCCACGACCATGCTGCGCTCTTAAGTGCTTTTGAGGGGCTTCCAGTCGACGCGGGCAAGCCCAGCTTCGTCATCGCACGCACCCACAAGGGGTACCCAGTTTCCTTTATGCAAGACCGCGTGGAGTGGCACCACAAAGTCCCGTCAGCAGGCGAACTTGAAGCCGCATTGAACGAGCTCCTATGACCTCTACCACCCAAAGGGGCCCTCTCTTTGACTGCCGTGACACTTTCGCGTCGACGATGGAGGCCGTTGCCGAAACTGACCCGCGGTTAGTAGTCGTGTGCAGCGACTCTGTGGGTTCGAGCAAGCTGGTCGACTTCAAGAGGCGCTTCCCAGACCGGCTCGTCAACGTCGGGATCGCAGAGCAAGCAATGCTCGGCATCGCCGCCGGTTTGGCGAACGGAGGCAAACGGCCCGTGGTGTCAGGGGCGAGCTGCTTCATTACGGCGCGGGGCCTCGAACAGATAAAGGTCGATCTCGCTTACACAAACGCGAACGTGACGGTGTGTGGCATGAGCCCGGGAGTCGCCTACGGCGAGCTTGGTCCTACTCATCATTCGATCGAAGACGTGGCGTGGTTGCGGGCGATAGATAACCTCGTAGTGATCGTCCCGGCTGACCCCGCTGAGACCGGGCAAGCACTCCGCGCGGCTATTGAGCACGAAGGGCCCGCCTTCGTTAGGGTGAGCCGTATGGGCGTCCCAGCCGTCTACGGTGCTGGCTACAACTTCCAGATCGGCAAGGCGTGCCGTGTCGTCGAAGGTAGTGACGCGACTTTGATCGCGAACGGGACAATGCTTTCGCGAGCGCTGGAGGCGGCGAAGGCCCTAGCGGGCTATGGCGTCAGCGCTCGCGTGGTCTCCATGCCGACCGTGAAGCCACTTGATACCGAAGAAGTCGCCGCCGCCGCAGAAGAGACTGGTGCAATTATCACCGTCGAGGAGCACTCGGTACGCGGCGGGCTCGGCGGCGCCGTTGCCGAGGCTGTCGTAACTGGTCGGCCTGTACCGATGCGGATCCTTGGCTTCCGGGGGTTCCTGCCAACTGGCTCGGCATCGTGGCTATTTGAGTACGCCGGCCTCACAGCCGACGGCATCAGTGGGGCTGTAATGGAAGTGCTCGGGCGCAAGGAGGGCCGACGGCAGCGGTTCTCGCCATAGACCAGGGGACGACGAGCACAAAGGCAGCGCTCGTGACACCTGAGGGACAAACCGTGGCGTTCGCTTCTGTACCTGTGTCTCGTGGCTACCCGAGCCCTGGGTGGGTCGAGCAAGATCCCCTCGAGCTTTGGCAGAGCGTCCTTCAAGCAGTTGGCCGGCTCCCGCGGGTTGCCATCAGTTGTGTGGCCGTGGCAAACCAGCGCGAGTCGGTGCTCGTTTGGGACCGCCGCACGGGAGCGCCCTTGACGCCCTGCGCGAGCTGGCAATGCAGCCGCGGGGCCCCACTGTGCAGCGAGCTAAGGGCGAAGGGGCTCGAGCCTTTGGTAACAGACCTCACCGGGCTCCCCCTCGACCCGATGTTCTCCGCTTCCAAGTTACAAAAACTGCTTGACGACGACAACGCTCTCAGGCGCTCGGCGGAGCGCGGAGAGGTCTGCGCAGGCACGGTCGACAGTTGGCTCGCCTGGAACCTCTCGGGCGGCTCCTTGCACGTCACCGATGCTGGCAACGCCTCGAGGACACTTCTTTTTGACATCCACCGCCTCAATTGGAGCGAGGAACTCCTGGAAATCTTCGGGATCCCCGGTGGTTTCCTCCCTACTGTCGTGGCTTCTAGCGGTGTCTTGGGCGAAACCGTCGCCCAGGGCCCGGTACCTGCGGCGCCCATTGCGGCTCTCGCCGCCGATTCGCACGCCGCTCTCTTCGGCCTTGGTTGCCTACGTCCCGGTACCGCCAAGGCAACTTTCGGCACCGGGACGTCACTCGCCTCCCCAACGGCGGGGGATCTCCGCCGTTCGCGGGCCGGCCTTGCTACCTCCGTGGCGTGGCTGGCAGGTTCGCCCGCGTACGTGCTCGAAGGCAACGTTTACTCGAGCGGTGCAACGGTCGAATGGTTGGCTCAGCTCCTCGGCGTGGATGGGGCCGCTGCCGTCGAGCAACTTGCGGGTACTGCGACGGACGCTGGCGGCACTCACATCGTGCCGGGGTTCGCGGGGCTCGGGGCGCCCTATTGGCAACCAGGCTCTCGCGGGGCCATCACGGGGCTTACCTTTGGGACCGGCCGCGCCCAGCTCGCGAGAGCGGCGGTGGAGTCGATCGCCTTCCAGGTGGCGGACCTTTTCGCGGCGCTCGAAGCGGACGTCGGCGCGCCGATAGCTGAACTTCGCGTGGACGGCGGCGCGACCGGCAATGATGTGCTGATGCAACTTCAGGCCGACCTGCTTGGCCGGCCGGTACTTCGCAGCCGTGCCCCCGACGCGGCAGCGCTCGGCGCGGCATTTCTCGGAGGGCTCGCAGTCGGCGTCTTCCAAGACGAAGAGCTCATCGTCCAGCTTGCTGGCCTGGGTGAACGCATCGAACCGCGCATGCCGAGCGAGCAGCGAGACAAGCTGCTCGGGCCCTGGCACGAAGCGCTCTCGCGGGTGACGGGGCCGGGTGCCGTCGAAGGATTGGCCCTTTGAACTCGCCCGAACGCCTCAGACTGATCACCAAGGTCGCACGCCTCTATTACGAACACGGAGTGCGCCAGCCCGAGATCGCCAGGCAACTTTCCCTTTCCCAGGCCATGGTTTCGCGCTTGCTGACGGCGGCGCAAAGAGAGGGCATCGTCCGTACCACTGTCATGACGCCTACGGGCGTTTACTCCGAGCTCGAAGAGGCGCTGGTGAGCCGCTACAAATTGCAGGACGCCGTCGTGGCTGACTGCGTCGCAGGTAGTGGTGAGGACGTCCTAAGAGCCATTGGGAGCGCCGCTGCGAGCTACCTCGAAGCGACCCTCGGCCCCAACGAGGTAATCGGCATCTCGTCATGGAGCGAAACGCTCCTGCGAACCGTGGGTTCGATGCAGCCCCATCGTGTCGCTGGGGAAAGCCACGTCGTCCAAATCCTTGGCGGCATTGGCAATCCAACAGCGGAGGTGCACGCCATCCGCCTCACCGAGCGGCTCGCATCACTTCTCAAAGCCGAGCCGCACTTCCTAACGGCCCCGGGTGTCGCGGCCTCCCCCCAAGCGGCCGCCGCGTACCTGACCGAGCCTCAGGTCCAAGAGACGATGAGCTATTTTGGCCGCCTCACGGTGGCACTCGTCGGTGTCGGTTCTATCCACCCGTCACGTCTGCTCGGAGAGAGCGGCAACGTATTTTCCGAGGACGAGATGGCCGAGCTCGAGCGACTGGGCGCAGTCGGGGACCTGTGCGTGCGGTTTATCGACCGCAGCGGGAACGAAGTCCCGAGCCCCTTTGACAATCGCGTTATAGGGATGTCGCTAGACCAGCTTCGCCGTGTGCCGCGAGCCATTGGGATCGCAGGGTCGGTGCAAAAACTCGCGGCAATCCGGGGAGCTCTCGAGGGCAGGTTGCTCGGTATCTTGATCACCGACCGCTTCACTGCTGAGGGTTTGCTCGCGGAGTGAGCCTGCCGTGGGCGACGAAGTTTCGACCTCCTCTACAGCATCGCTTTCACTAGAACGCAGCAGGCGCTTGCTGGCCGGGCCCGGTGGTGAGCTCAGCGTTGGCTCAGCGACGCTCCAACCCGCGCACATGAAACGCGCGATAGCTGCTATGGTTCCGTGTTAGCGCTCTCATTGAGGGTGGCGTCGGGGTGCGAGTGAGGGGGGTACCAGTTGAGTGCTGGAGACGTTGGTTCTCGAACAAGCCGATTTGTTTGTAGCGCTTGTGGCCCTAACAGAGTGGTAGGCAAAGGTTTGCCAGAGCGCTCCTAGCAGGCATATGAGCGCTCACACGGTAGAGACATTGTTGCCGCGCGAACTACACCACGACATGTCGTCAACGGGACCGGAAGGGGACGTTCGGGCGGGCCCCCGCTACGTGGGGCGCTCTTTGACCAAGTCGTTTGACGGCGCTCGAGTGTTGTCGGAGGTCAGCGTGACCTTCGAACCTGGTGAGATCCACTCGGTCGTCGGCGAGAACGGCGCTGGCAAGTCCACCTTGCTCAAGATCATGTCCGGCATCTACCAGCCCGACTCGGGAGAGCTCGTCCTCGGGCAAGACCACCTGAGCGGGCTCTCACCCCGATCTGCCCAGCACCGGGGGATCTACTTAGTGCCCCAGGAACCGGCGTTGATGCAATCGCTATCGGTCACCGAGAACCTCTTCGTCGGCATCCTGCGGCGTGGCAGGCTGCGCTTCAACGTCGACTGGGTGTCTATGAAGCGCCAGGCGTCGGCATACCTCGACCGGGTGGGCTTGGACATAGACCCCGAGATGAGGGCGGAGGAGCTGAGCATTGCCCAGCAGCAGCTCGTCGAGTGTGCACGCGCCCTCGTCCACCGCTGCGTAGTGATCTACTTCGACGAGCCGACCTCCCCCCTTACTGGCAAGGAGGCCGGGACATTGTTCGAGGTGATGGGGAGCCTCCGCTCTCAGGGCTACACGCTGGGCTTTATCAGCCACCGGCTGGACGAGGTGCTCGCCATCAGCGACCGGGTCACCGTGCTCCGAGACGGTGCCAAGGTGCTGAACGCGCCTCGCGGGGACTTCGACAGGGCCGTGCTCGTGAAGGCGATGATCGGGCGCGAGCTGGCCACCCGGGAACGTGTGCGCCCTCACTTCGACGCCACGGGCCGAAAAGAGATGTTGGTGGTGGAGGACCTCACTTCCCAGCCCTCTTTTGAAGGGGTCGGCTTCAACGTGCGGGAGGGAGAGATCCTCGGCCTAGCTGGATTGGTCGGCAGCGGGCGTACCGAGGTCGCCGAGACGATCTTTGGCTTGCGGGCGACGGACCGGGGCCTGGTGCGAGTGGACGGCCGGGTCTTGGGGCACCGGAGCCCGAGGGCCTGTATCGACGCCGGCCTGGTGTACCTACCTGAAGACCGCGGCCGCCACGGCATTTTCGCCGAGGTGGAGGTGGAGCGCAACGTAACAGCTGGGGTCATCCCCCGGCTCGATCGGGTCGGGCCCCTGATCAGGCCCGCTGCCGAGCGCCTGATGGCCACGCAGGCGACCGACCGGACCGCCGTTCGCATGGCGTCTTTGGACACCTTGATGAAAGCGCTCTCCGGCGGTAACCAGCAGCGCGCCATGCTCTCGCGCTGGCTGCTGGCCGAGCCCCGGGTGGCGATCTTCGACGAACCGACCAGAGGCGTGGACGTGGGGGCCAAAGACGACATCTACCGCCTGGTGGCGCAGCTGGCCGAAGACGGCCTCGCCTGCGTTTTCATATCCTCCGAGCTCAATGAGCTCACCATCACCTGCGACCGGGTCCTTGCGATGTACGAAGGCCACGTCGTGGGCGAACTCTCAGGCGCCGAGATCACCGACGCGAACCTTGGCGCCCTCGTCGTGGGAGCACACGTCAAATGACCACTTTGTCGACGCCGTCCGCCCCCGCCACCCCAGCGCCGGGGGCCGGGCCGCTCGTGCCTGGAGCAGCGCTGGGAAGCGTTGCCATTGGCCTCCTGCGACGCCGGGAGGTCCAGCTCCTAGTCGCCATCGTGGGGCTTTTTGCGCTCTGTACGGCGCTGCACCCCCAGTTCGGTGTAACGAGCAACATCGCGTTCATACTGGCGGATTCCGTGACGATCATGATCGTGGCAACCGGCCAGACCATAGTGGTGCTCGGGCGCGGGATCGACCTCTCCGTGTCCCCGGTGCTCGGGATTGCCGTCATCGCTATCGGCTTCCCCGCCCAGGACAACAACCTCAACATCTGGCTCGCCCTGCTGCTCGCCCTGATCATTGGTGCGGGCCTCGGGATGGGAAATGGTTTCTTGGTCTCCGTCGTCGGCATACCGCCGATCATCGCCACCCTGGCAACGCTGACGATCTACGGCGGTTGGCAGTTCATCATTTGCGGCGGCGAATCGGTGGTCAGTGTCCCGGCCACCTACAGCAACTTCGGGAACGCAAACCTGCTGCCCGTTGTGCCGTGGCTGCTCGTCATTGGCGTCGGTGCCGTGGCGGCCGCCTATTTGTTCCTGACCAGGACCGTCACCGGCAGGTCCATATACGCCGTCGGCAGCAACGCCGACGCCGCGTTCCGAGCCGGGATCCCGGTCCGGCGCATCCTCTTCACGACCTACGTCATCTGCGGGTTCCTGGCGGGTCTGGCGGGTTTCATCTACCTGTGCCAGATCGGTTCAGGGACCTCCACTAGTGGGAGCGACAGCAATACCAACCTGATGTCGATAGCGGCAGCCCTGATCGGCGGCACGACGCTGCTCGGTGGCCGGGGCGGGCCCGTTGGCAGTGCCTTGGGGGCGGTGTTCCTGTCCGAGGCGTTGCAGGCGATGATCAGCTTCCGGATCAACGAGCTCTGGGACCCGGCTGGTGTAGGGGTGCTCATACTGATCGCTGTCGTGGCCGACCGCAAGGGCGCGCCCGTCCGCCAGCTCCTCCGCCAGCCCTTCCGTCAACCCGCGAGGGCAGTTCAATGAGCCTGAGCGTCACGAGCCCAGCCGCGAGGCGTGCGCCGGCCCGCACGGCTGGGCGCCAAGAGACGATCTGGGTCGCCACCGTCGCCGTGTTGCTGGTGGCCGTGCTCGCCTACTTCTGCCTGGCTGTCCCGGACTTCAGGCAGCTGGGCGCCTCGGGGGTGCTCGCCCTCTGCGAGGGGTTCCTCTTCACCGGGCTGATCGCCCTGGGTGAAGCGCTGGTGATCTTCACCGGGGAGATCGACATCTCCACCGGTGCCATGTCGAGCCTCTCGGGCATCGTGATGGCCGCGCTTTGGCAACAGGGCCTCAACATTTGGCTGGCAGTTGTAGTCGCGCTGGTCATCTCAGCCCTCGGCGGTGCAATTAACGGGCTATTCGTGACCAGGTTTGGCATCGCCTCCCTGCTCGTGACGCTGGGTACCCAGTTCATCTTCGGCAGCATCGCCACCGCGGTGGGTGGCAACTCGCCGCCGTACAACTTCCCGAAGTCCTTCGTCGACTTTGCCGGCACGGGCAGCGTGGGACCGGTCCCGGACCAGCTGGTCGGCTTTGCCGTGATCGCTGCCATCGTGTGGGTGGTAGTAGCCCGCACCCGCTACGGGCGAGGGCTCGTGCTGATCGGCTACAACCGCGCCGCCTCCCGCTACAGCGGGGTTAATGTGCAGCGCACTCTTTTCAGCGCGTTCGTGGCGAGCGGCCTGCTTGCGGGGGCGGCGGGGATTTTCGTGTCCGGCTACTACAACGCCGCCCGTGACGACATCGGCGACTCGCTGCTGCTCCCGGCGATCACCGTCGTCGTGCTCGGAGGCGTCGACATCTTCGGGGGGAAGGGGCGGGTAAGCGGCGTCATAATCGCCACCTTCCTGCTTGGCTTCCTCTTCCAAGGCATGCTCATCGAGGGCAACAGCTCTCTCACGGCCACCATGGTCGGGGGCATCGTGCTGGTGCTCTGCCTCATCTTGAAGATCGCTCTCGACCGTAGGGCCGGGGTGCACCTGAGGGACGTCCTGAAGCGCCGATTTGGTGTCGCGCAACAGTCGCCGGCGGTCTCAGATGCTTAATCCGTTCGATCCGTTCGCAAAGCAAAGGTTCCTTGCGGGCCGTCGTGGCTCGCAAGTAACTGGCGCCGCGGCTTCGCCGGTGACGCCAGGTAGGGGGAAAACGCCTCGTACAGAGGCACGAACAGAGGAGGAGAGCACAATTGAAGGCAACTAGGACCATCCAGCGGAAGCTGGTTTGGAGGATAGGCGCCGCAGTCGCCTGTTTAGCAATGGGTGCGACAACGGCCATTACTGCGGCGCCTTCCGCTGGTGCAGCCAGCAGCTTAGCCACGATCAAGGTTTCGATGGTCCCCAAACTGCTCGGCTTGACAGTCTTCGAGGCCAATGAACAGGGCGCGAAGCAGGTGGCCAGCAAGCTCGGGATCAACTTCACCTACACGGCCCCTGCAACCGCGTCGGCCGAGGGACAGGTAGCCATCTTCAAGGCCGAGATCGCGCAGCACTACAACGTCATCACGATGTCATCGGACGACCCGACCGTGCCGGCGCCCGTGCTCCAGGAGGCCATGAAGGACGGCATCCAGGTGATCACGTACGACTCCGACGTGCCGAGCGCCCGTGACTTCTTCATGCAGGACACCGCTTACAACACGATCGCATCGGGCCTGATCAACGCCGTCGAGGCGTACACCGGGCCGAAAGCGGACATCGCCATCATGTCGTCCACTGCTGACGCCACCATCCAGAACGCCTGGATAGGGGCCATGAAGACCTACATCGCCGCCAAGTACCCCGGCTTGAAGATCGTCGCCACTGGTTACGGCCAGTCCGTCGAGTCGATATCCTTCTCCGTGGCCGAGGGCATCATCCACGCCTACCCGGCCATCAAGGCCATCATCCCCATTGACAGTGCCGCGATCCCGGGCACCGCCAAGGCGATCGCAGACCTGCACGAGTCCGGCAAGATCGGCGTTTTCGGTATCGGGCCCCCGACGGAAGACCGGACCTACTTCGCCGACGGCGCCCTGCAGGCGCTGTTCCTCTGGAACGAGATCGGCCAAGGCAAGCTGGACATGCTCATGTCAAGGCTCGCCTACGAGGGAGCCCACGGGGCACCGGAGTGCACCGCAACGACACCGCCCGCCAACCCGACGCCTTCGCAGTGGTGCGGGATAAAGACCAACTTCGGCAAGGTGCAGAGCTTCAGCGGCGCTGCCGTCGGCCTCAATAGCGTCTACACAGTGGCCGCGGCACCTGACATGACGACCGGGGCGACGACCAACACGGTTATCTTCTCGACACCTTTGGAGTTCACCAAGGCGAACTACCTGCAGTACAACTTCTAAAACTCGAATAGCGCGTTAGTAATTTTTTGAGGGGCAGGCTCGGTCCAGCCGGGGCTGCCCCTCATTGTTCGAGCTTCGCCCGAACTTCCTCCTTCCGCCCCCTCTTCGCGGCGGACAGCGCCCTGCCGGCAGCAGCGAGCACCTTTCTCCATTCGAGGGGACGCCCGCTGGCAACGCCGGTGCTCACGGTGACTTGGAGCCTCCCATCAAAAACGTCCCACGCAAAGGCAGCTACCTTTTGCTTGAGACGCTCGGCTAAGTCGACGGCGGCTGGCAGCGGGACGGCGGGCAATGCGAGCACGAACCCGTCTCGACCACATCTCAGGACGGCTTGACCGGTGCGGACGTCCGCTGCCAGGAGCTGGCCAACGGCCCGCAGTACCTGGTAACCAAGCTCTCGACCAAATGTCTCGTTCATCTGCTTGAAGTGGTCGATGTCGACCATCACTAGGGAGAAATCGGTTGTTTGCTTCTCTTGAGCACTGAGCGCCCGCTCCAACAAATGTCGGCCGACGACGGGTGCCCATGCGTCCTCTTCGGGAGACCACGAGGCGGCCTCAGGCTGAGGCTCTTGCCTCGGGCGGTCCAGTTCTGTAACGGCCCTCGCCCAGACTTGTTCAACGACTTGTGCTGTATGTCGGCGGTGCACGGCGTTCAAGCGCTCAATCAGCTCGAGGGCATCTGTCAACGCGGCGCCGAAATCACGCGCCTCGTGCTCCGCGGCCACAAGTTCCCGAAGCGCGATTACTAGTTCTTGGTCATCCTCGCTCGACGCGGCGGCATCGCGCGCTCGTCGGGCAGCGCCAACCGCTTCGGTTGAACGGCCTAACGCACGCAAACAGCGAGCTTCGAGCAACGCCAGGTCGTACTTGCTCTCCTCTTCCTTCTCCAGCAGGCTTGCTTGCCCCTCTCTCAGCCCTGCCAGGGCGCGCTCGGGTTGGCCTCGTTCGTAGAGCAACCTCCACCGCAGACGGGAAACTCGCAGCTGTCTGACCCGATCGCTGCCCGCGGCACCCGCCAGCTTGTCCAGTAGGACCTCCGCCCTGGCGAGCGTCTCGCCCCACCAGCTACCGTGGACCAGCTCTCCCCCGACGCGCTGTTTTACGTCATGCACATATAGCAAGAGCGCGTTCACGAGGTTATAGAGCGCGCGCCCGACCAAGTCATCCTTGCCCGAGCGCTCTGCTGCAGCAAGTGACATCTCGAACTGCTCCACTGAGCGGTCAAAATCTCGGAACGAATAGCAAAAAATTCCGAGGCGGTTCGTAACCTCGGCGCGCAGCACGTCATCTGGGAGGCCGCGCAGCCCCACGACACAGCTCATGGCAAGTTCCGACGCGAGCGACAGCTCGCCCAGGCACGCGGCGTGCGCCGCCGCCACGCTCGCCGCGTCGAGTTGGCCGCCCCGATCGCCCGCCTGCTCGAACTCGTCCATGGCCCCAAGGGCGTCGGCGACGAGTTCGCGCGTCGCCCATTGGTTGGCGTGGACTCGCGCTCGCGACATCAACAGATGAGCGCGTTCTGCCGGGGTGGAGCTCCCGGCAAGCGCTGCGGCGATATCTCTCAGACATCTCGCTTGTGCTTCGCCCGTGGCAGCCCTAGAGGCACGCCTACGTAGAGCCTCTAGCTCCTCGGTCACCTGGGCCGCTGCACCCACTTCCTCTTCATCGGTGCCTGGCTGCCTCCACTAACTACCCGAACTGGCAACCAGGCGCTGCAACCAGCCGCAATAGGCTCTGGCCCGCTGAAGCTAGGTCCCGTTCCTCCAGGCAGGCACTCTAGCCCGTCCCTTCGAGACCACACGCCCGGTGGCTTTAGCCCGCGGCCGGCGCTCCCCGAGCTGGCGGGCAGAGGGCATGCGCACGTGCGATAATCCCGTCGTGGAGCGGGACGAGTACATTCGAGCTGCCCGTCAGGTCCGCGACGCGAACAACATCCACGCCTTGCTAGGTTCCCGGGCGTCGTTTGCTATGGGCCTGCCCATAGGCGGGGGCAGGCGGGTCATCAAAGTTGTCGCCGACGTCGTGCGCCACACGGAGAGCGAGCTTCGCGCCCTGGAGCCTCCACCTGAAGATGAGTGGGCCATTGAACAACATTTCTTGCGGCCATGGTCAGAGCTGGCCGAGTACCTCGACGCTCTGGTCGCGGCACCAAGGACGTGGTGGGTGGGGCCTCGGGGCGCCTTCCGCTTGCTCGAGCACGGGCCCCAGGACCGTCCCGAGGACGTCGACTTCTGTGTCGCATACGGCCTCGACGACGGCTCTGGAGCGGTGGCGTGGACGGAGCAGGCGGAAGCGACGGGAGACGATGGCAACGCCCCCGAGTTCTAGGCCAAGAGCCTCTGAGTGGGGCTGGCCCCGGCCCCACGAACGGGCCCCTTCTAGGGGACAGGTCCCGACGGCCTCACGGAAGGGTGGGCCCAGGAGCTGACCGGTCCGTGGACTTACGCACGCTGCCGAGCACGATGACGCCATAGGCGCTCACCTGGGTAGCTCTGCCCCAGACTGCTCGGCCGCGATGTAGGCCGCGTACCAGTCCGGCCAGCTGGCGTCCTCCTCGCCCATGTGCCGTTCGTGCGCCCCGTGGGCGGTCCTCGCTCTCCGCAGCGCTCCAGCAAGGTCGCCAGCAGAGCCGAAGGTAATCCCGGCGGAACCGACGCGACCGGGGAACCTCGCCCTGACTTCCTGAAGCAGCCAGCCGTTGCCGTCCGGGTCCCTGAACGACGCAAAGGAACCGTAGCTACTGCGACCCGGGGCGAGCCCGCTGACGCGATTGTTCGCCCAAGTGTCGAAGCGACAAGACAGCCCTGTTGCACAGTGGTACACCTCGCTTACCTCAACACCGCGCCGGACCAAGTCGTCACGTGCAGCCTCGATGTCCGAGACGACGAGGTGAAGGCCCTGCGCCGAGCCAGGCGATGCCGGCGTGAGGTTGGTGCCGAACTGGATCGAACAGCCAGCTCCTGGTGGCGTGAACTGGACTAACCGAAAGTCGCCGTCGACGACGTCGGCGTCGAGTCGCCACCCAAGCTGCTCGTAGAACTCTTTCGCTCGATCGACATCCGAAACGGGGACTATCACCACCTCGAGCTTCATGTCGACTCCGTCAGTGCTCGCGGCCAGGCTCGAGCCCCGGCTGCTGTCCTCGGTCGTGCTCATCGGGACCTCCTCCGATTGGAGCCAAGAGATGATTACCCGCGAACCTAGACGACCTTTGGCCGCGAGGGCGGTTCACATTTCAGCCTCGGTAGTTGAACACGTCGCGCTCCATCCAAGGGCCGCTCCCTGATCTCTGGGTCACGCTCGACGAGCCCGGCACCGGGCCAGAGGTGCAATTGTTCTCGGCCCGTGATCTCAACCTGGTCATCTAGGCATGTGCACCACGGTAGACGTTGCTAGCCTAAGCAGGTAGTGACCACGATCCTGATCGGTGTGGACGGCACGCCGGCGGCCACGCGAGCGACAGAAGTTGGCCTCGCGTTGGCGGTCAGCATGGACGCCAAAGTCATATTTATCCACTTCTCGCCCTTGGCAGAAAAGCTGTTCGAAGAGGACCCCGAGAACGGGCCTTCCCAGGAGAGGCTCGAGGAAGCCGACCCGGTCCTCGGGGAAGCGGCCAAAGCAGCCAAAGCTCGGGGCGTGGCTGCTGAGCTCAGGATCCAGGACGAACACGCCTCCAAGATGATCGCCGCCGACTTGGCCGGATTGGCAGAGGGCGTTGACGCGGCGCTGGTCGTGGTGGGCAACCGTGGCCGAAGCGAGGTGGCCGACGTCGCGCTCGGGAGCGTCTCCCACGAGCTGCTGCGCATGTCCAGTGCTCCCGTTGTGGTTGTCCACGCTGGCAAGGAGAAGGAATAGCAACCCGCTGACGACCGCCTCGAAGGTCACGGCTCGGGCTGTACCTGTACCGCACCTGTATCGCACGCCTCGGCGACGAGCACGTTCGGCGGCGCTCCCGGTCAGGGCTCCTGCCCCGAACCAGTAACCGGCTTTTCACCGGTATCGATGAGATCCTGGGCAACCTCGCGCAGCTTGACGTTGAGGTGCTGGGAGGCTCGCCGCAAAATATCGAAGGCCTGTTCGGCCGTTATGCGTTCCCGCTCCATCAGGATCCCTTGAGCCTGGCCCACCACTTCTCTCGTGCCGAGAGCATGGCGTAGGTTCTCCGCCTGGCGTACGTCCTCGTCCCGCGCTTGGGCGAGCAAGACAGCGACGCCTGCCAACCCCGCTAGGACCAAGCCCTTGGCTCGGTCAACGGCCCCGAAAGCCGACGGGTAGCGGCCGTAGAGATTGAGGGCCCCGAAGGTCCCGTTGGCAGCGAGGTGAAGAGCTAAGACACTGCGCACGCCTGCGGCCGAAGCGGCTGCCCCGAAGCTGGCCCACCGCGTGTCGGTCTGAAGATCCTCAGCGTAGACGGGCGCGCGGCCCGCTACCGCCTCGAGGCCGGGGCCTGCACCCGCCAGGCATTGGCTGGCTTCCAGCTCTGCGATCAGCGGGTCGCTTTGCACGAGTGCGGTTACCTGGTCGCCGTGGAGGATCAGGATCCCAGCGAAGTCGCACCCTTCGATGGTGGCAATGGCCAGGCCCAACACCGCCTGAAGAGTCACCTCGACGCCACCGGCTAGGAACAGCGCCTGAGCTCGTTGGACGAAGCTGACTATGAGTTCTGAGGTCGGGTCGGCTCCCGTCGCGTGGACATCCCCAGTAGCGCTCACCTGAACCTGTCAGTTGGTCGACGGGCGGGGCGCTTTCAGTGCCGCGTGCAGTCTGGCTGGCCGTACACGACCCTCATGCTATGCCAGCAGGATCTTTGGGCTCAACCGGAAGTTCCCGGTGGTAGGCTTCAAGCACCTTCGACAGTGAGGGGAAGGGTTCTGAGCCGCCGTCGGCGGTTGCCTGCGGGAGGTGCCTGCCCTCGTGTCGATGTCCGGTTGCTCGAATGAGTGAGCCCATGGGCGACGAGCTGGACCGCGCCCGCAGAGAAGCGGCGCTCTCCTACGGTGAACTGTTCATCCGGTACTTCGAGCTCGGTGGCATGCGCAGCGCCTTTGAACTGGAAGCCCTTTGCTATGGCGCTCTCGTGCCTACTGCACATGACCACGATGTCGTGGCTCAGGCGCTCAACGAGCGGTTCTCCGAGTTGGGCCGGGACCGCCTAGTCCCTTATGCCGACAAGGACGGCGGCGACCAGTGAACCAGCGCTTTGGGGCGCCAGCCCTCCGCGAGGCCTTGGAAGAGCACGCGGGCCGGCTCCTCGCAAGGCATTTGGCGCACTCCAAGGAGTGGTTCCCACACGAGCTGGTCCCTTGGGAGCTTGGCGTCCGGCACGCGCCCGGACAACCCTTTGACCAGGTTGGTGCACCTCTGCCGCCCGGCGTTGCCTCGGCGCTGTTCGTCAACTTGCTCACAGAGGACAACCTGCCCGGCTACTACCACACCATCGCGGAGGCCTTTGGAAATGACTCGGCGTTAGGCGAGTGGAGCCGTCGCTGGGCGGCTGAAGAGCAGCGCCATTCGATCGTCCTTCGAGACTGGGTCTCCATCACCCGAAAGCTCGACTTGACGGCCCTTGAACGGGCCCGAATGCATTACGTAAGTACGGGCTTCAGCGCCGGCAGCCGTGGTCAAAGCCTGACCGATGGCATCGTTTACCTAACTCTGCAGGAACTCGCTACGAGGATTTCGCATTGGAACACTGGGCGCTTCCTCGATGACGAGGGCGCGGCGGTGATGAGGCGAGTCGCCGCCGACGAGAACCTCCATTTTCTGTTCTACAGGGATCTGGCGAGCGCCGCCCTCAGCGCCGACCCCTCCGGCACAGTCAAAGCGATTGCCCGCCAGGTGAAGAGCTTTCAGATGCCTGGGGCGGACATCCTCGGGTTCGCCAGTCATGCCGTCTCCATAGCGGCTGCTGGGATCTACAACTTCCAAGTCCATCACGACCAGGTGCTGGCGCCAGTCGTCATGACGCATTGGCGACTGGAGTCATTGGAAGGACTTGACGTCGAGGCGGAACGCGCCCGCGAGAGCCTTCTAGCTTGGATGGCCCGCTTGCGGCGCGTCGCTGGGCGCATCAGCGCCCAAACTTCGGCGACAGCACCACTGGAGACGGCGATGCGTGCTTGTCCTGATGCTGGTCCCCGCCAAGGAATGAGCCTTCAATTACGACGGCTGACGATGACTGCTACTGAGGACGGGCGCGTCCCGTAACCATCTCAGCCGCGGCCACAAAGACTTCGTTGCCTGTTGCGGACCACCCCCGTCGACAGGCTTCAACCAACTTCACTTCGTGAGGGTCACCGCTCGTCTCGGCGGCCTCGGCCAGTTCGTTCTCGAGCGCCCCCGCAACGTTCAGCGCTGCAGCGGGTCGTGCGCCATCGTGCATTGCCGAAAGCTCAGCACGGACCTGGGCTATCGCCTCTTCGCGCCCTCGCCAAGGTAGGTGGTCGAGGAGGATCTCAACAGCCATAGCGCCCGTTACTCCATGAAGGAAATAAATGCTTGGCGAAGCGAGGTAGTACCTGGCGGCTTCGGCGGCGCTCGTGAGGACGTAGGCGCGCGTGTGCTCACTTTCCGCTGGAATTGCTGGCTCGCCGGGACGATAACGTGCCGCCCAGTAGCCGAGAGCGCGTGCCAGCTCAGCCCGCCGAGGTTCAGTGTCGGCCGCTGCGACCGCTCTCACCGCATGGGCCGTCCTGATCGCGCCGTGGAACAGGACAGTCGAAAGCGCCGGCATCAGACGAGGTACCCAAGTCTCGGTCACTGCAGCCCAGCCTTCGTCGGCGACCTGTTCCTCGAAGTGCCCGATCCACTCCGAAAGCTGGTTGTAATCTCCAAGAGCAGGCCGCCAATCGAAAGTCTTGGTGGCTTTGGGCCTGACAGGTGCTCCGGCGATGCTGGAAAAACGCCGGGCCCAGGCTCCGAGCTCGCTCTCGAAGCCGAGTGCTGCCAGGGCTTCACATGCCATTGCGCCATGGTTGACAAACCCGTTAGGCAGCTCGAAGCCTGCGCTCGCCATCCGCTCGAAGGCCTCGTCGAGAGCCGAAGAACTCAGCATTGGAACGCCAAGCGGGCCGCCCCGCAAGCCTCACGCAGTTCAAGTGCGTTCAGTCGTCCCGTTGGTATACCACGTGCCCGGGTGTACACAGCGGGTACCAAAATAGTTCTGAGTTGCGGCAAAACGGGGCGAAATAGTTGGTGAGACCTCGGCCAGCGAGGGAGAGGACCTCGATTGCCCTGTCCAAGCTGGTTGTTCGTAGCCTGCGATGGGTAGGGCCTTTATCACGGCTGCTCATTGGGCGGAGGCAGTGGAGGAATCCTTCGAGTTGGGAAGCACCCTCGACACCCCCAGTTTGGCGCGACAGGTGGTTCGAGATGTCCTCTACCGTTGGGACATGGTTGCCTTGGTGGACGACGCCGAGTTGATCGCTAGCGAACTTGTAGCCAACGCGGTAGTCCACGCCGGTGGGGCAACTCGTCTCGCCCTCACGGGTGAGCGGGGCTCGTACCTGCGGATCGAGGTAACTGACGGCGACAACCGCCCACCCATGCGAGGGAAGATGACCGGGGACGCCCTGAGTGGGCGAGGCCTGAACATCGTGTTCGCGTTGGCGGCCGCGTGGGGTAGTGCGGCGGGGCCTTCCGGGCCCGGCAAAACGGTCTGGGCCGAGATCTCCACTGTCGCCCACCCCAGGTGACAGCGGCGTTCACGGGGTTCAACCGTGACCCGTCAGCCACCGCTGGGTAGCCCCGCAAGCCACCGAGGCCCGAGCGTAGACCACTGAAGCCCCGGTTGTCATCGGGCAGGCGCCGGCAGCGGCAGCGCCCACCCTTGTGCCTCAGCCCATCGCTGCGGCGGGGTCTGCAACGCTTGGTCGGTGCAAATCAATTTCAAGGACAACCACGGCCGGAGCCATGGGTCGGTGAGGACCGAGGACGGGCCGCCCAGTAAAGGTGACTTTGTGGTATTGCAGACCGGTCGAGGCGAGGTAGCCGAGGTCGAGTGGAACTTACTAGGGCCCGGGAACACTGAGGTGACGGTCCTCTTGGTCGGCCTTCGGGCGCCGTATAACCGGTAGCCATACGAGCGGGGGCTTAGGGAAGCTCTACCGGGGAAGGCTGCCGGGAGCGCGGTGCCGCTACGGGCTGAGCAAGGTCTGGCGAAGCCGCTCGAGGCTACGCATTTCGCGGGCTAGCTCCTCCTCGCCGAGGTCCTCGCGCTGGCGCAGGCCCTCGCCCAAGGCATCGAGCCTAGCCATCTCATGGCTGCGCACGCTCTCCTGCTCGGCGGCGGGCAGGCGTCGCAGCGCCCGCTGGAACGCCGCGTAGGCCTGGGTGGTCCCGTCCAGGCCGAGGGCGCGGGAGATAACGGCGAACGAGCGCCCCTCCTCCCGCAGCGCGAGCACCCTCTCGTCGCCCTCGGTGCCCGGACGCGCCGCGGGGGCGGCCGTCACAGGGCCCGCACGCGCTTGGCCTGGGGGCCTTTGGGGCCCTGCTCGGTCTCGTAGTCCACCTTCTGGCCCTCGGCCAGTTCGCCGGAAGAGGCGTCGACCGACGAAATGTGGGCGAAGACATCGGCGCTGCCGTCATCGGGCTGGATGAAACCGTACCCCTTAGATGCGTTGAACCATTTCACGGTCCCGGTGGCCACAGTTGTTACCCCTCTCTTGCTCATCACGCTGGGGGATTGCAGGAGACCTGGAGGAGACCGGCAACGGCGCACGGCCAGCATGACCCGGGCCGTGGTTGCCCATAGCCTAACAGCCGATGTCCCCGCCCGGCAGGGCCGCCCCGGCGGGCTAGTGCACCGCGGCCTCAGCCGGCGACGCTCGCCGGTTCCTCGCTTTCAAGGCTTTCAGGCACCGGCGCACGGTCCTGGAAGAGGTAGGCGAGGACGTCAGCCGCTGTGTAACCGTCTCGACCGCTGACAACGAGATGGGAGAGGAACGAGAGATCCTGTCCGATGGTCACGATCGGGGGCTCCACGACCCCGTGGGCCCGTCGTTGGCCGAGGCCGATCGCCGAGATCAACCCGTTGCACAAGCAGCATCGCCCGACCGTTTCGGCGAGGCTGCCCCCTTTTCGCAGGTAAACCGCCACCGGCTCGGCGGGGCAGAGGTACCCGATCTCTCCATTCTGCCTGCGGTAAGGCGCCCGCAGGTAGCCGGCGTCGCAGACACGCGCGCGCCTAGAACGGACGCCCTCGTCTGCCACCGTGCCCGGCAGGAGAGCGACCTTGAAGGGAAAGCCAGTGGGCGACGCCAAAGGGTCCGTCCTGACCTGAAGGGTGCCGGCGAGGGCTCGACCGATGACGGCCTGCTTCAGCGGTGCCGCGAGGTTGGACTCCTCGCAGAGAGCGAAGGCTGAACCGACCTGGATCCCGGCCGCACCCAGTTCGCAGGCTTCGGCCAGGAGCTCCGGGCTGGCACAAGCACCTGCGAGCCAATAAGGAAGGTGAAGAGCCGTCATCTTCTCCAAGTCCGCACGATCGCGAGGCCCGTACACCGGCTGCCCGTCCTCGTCCAAAATTAGCCGGCCTCTCGGTGGGGCACTGTGGCCGCCGGCAGCCGGGCTTTCCACGACGAACCCGTTGGGAAGGGTTCGGTTGTCTCGGGCCAGGTAGGACGCAAGCACGTGGGAGGAGACAATGGCCAAGAACTTCGGCCGTTGCAGCTCCTGCTGACCGCCCGGTCTCGGTAATGGCCGCACCGTGGACGTGAAGGCATCGGCACCGGCGCCAAGCACATCGACGGTGACCTCACCTGCCCGACCGTCCGCCAAGGAGCCCAACAAGTTCGGGAGCTGGTCGGGGATGCCCGCGCCCATCAACACGTAATCGACTCCTGCGAGCATGGCGCCGTACACTGCTGGGGGTGTTGACATCTGGAGCTTCTCGAGGTAGTTGACCCCGACCAGGCCGTCGTGGCCCTCCTTGGCGAGGAAAACCTCGACGAAGTTGGCCGCCACGAGCAGGTCGGTGCTCCTGGAGCTCGGGCCGAGCGACAGCCGCGGCAACAAGCGGAACGGCTCCTCGGGCCCGATGCCACCTTCGACGAAGTAACGGTCGACGATCTGGTCGGCGACCCCAGGGTGCGGAAAGCTTGAGAGCGCGTGACGAATATGGCCACCCGGGTCCCCGAGCTGCAGACGGCGGGCCATGACGGTGTCCAAACCCACCCCCGAGACGACGCCCAGCTCGCCTGCCATGGAGACCGCCCGCGCAAGGCGCCAACCTGAAACGCCCACGCCCATGCCGCCCTGGATGACAGTGGGCCAGGCTGCCCGTCCTGGCAACCTGCTCACGCTCTCTCCCCGGTGGCTACCTCGTCCCCGCCTCGATGCACGCCGCGGCCACCACAGCGTCGAAGCCACTGGAGAAGAGGCTGCTGCGTTATGGGGTGTTGGGCGATGGGGTGGAGGACGCCAGGTACTTTATCGTGGCGAGCCAGCTCCATCTGTTTAGTGGCCAGAGCCGGCCAGGGACCAGATGAGGGCGAAGCCGCAACCGCTGGCGAGGACCACCATGGCGTGCCAGACCTCGTGGTACCCGAACACCCTTGACGAGGGGTTGGGCCACTTCCTCCAGAGCACCCCTGCGCCTGCGGTGTAGACGAGCCCCATCGACCCGAGCATGGCCAGTTGAAGAGCGTCGAGGCGGTGGGCCGCTTCGGGCAGGGTGAGCACCGCCAACCACCCGAGCACTATGTACGCCACGGACGTGAGGGTACGCGTCGCCTCGAAGCGGGCCAGGATGGCTAGCGCGGAAGCGGCCGCGCCGAGCCAGACCAGCCCGAGCACGACGTCAGAGAGCAGCCCGGGGACGCCCAGCAGGCAGTACGGGGTCGTGGTGGCGGCGATGAAGACGAAGATCATCTCGTGGTCGGCCTGGCGCATGCGCCGGCGGGCGACAGGCGACAACGAGCACAAGTGGTAGCTCGCGCTCACCGCGTACAGCCCGACCAACGCGAGCGCGTACAGCACGACACCGCCGCCAGGGCCGTGGCGCCAGACGAGGACGGCCCCGGCGGGCAGCGCCACAACGACCGCCGCTAGGTGCACCAGCCCCCGTGCCTGAGGCACCTCCTCGCCGCGCGACAGGCGCCGCCGGTCGGATGTCGCCTCCCGGGCCGGCGTGGCTCGCATGTTCACGCGACCATGATCGCCCACGGGGCTGGGCCTCTCCAAGATGAGGGCCGGCGTGTTTTACCTTGGCGCGGGCTCCAGCCGCTTAATCGGCGGGTATTTTCTCTTGGAGGACGCTTTCGGCCGCAGGACGGAAGGTGGTACGGGCGCCGCCCGACCGGCTGCGCCCGCCGGATGGTTCGGCCCTGCCACTACGGCTCCTATCCCCCTCCGTATGGATGCTGCGAGAGCCCGCTGTTCGGGGGTCACAAAGGCGATCACCTTGCCTTCCGACCCAGCTCGGGCAGTGCGCCCGGACCGGTGGACATAATCCTTGAGGTCGGCGGGGAGGTCGTAATGGATCACTCGAGCCACATCGTCCACGTGGATGCCTCGGGCGGCCACGTCCGTGGCGACCAGGACACGCACGCGCCCCGCCCGGAAGGCGGCGAGGGCCTGCTCGCGCTGGCCCTGCGTCCGGTCACCGTGGATGGCGGCTGCGGCAGCGCCGGCGCCACGCAAACGGTGGGCGACTTTGTCGGCGCCGTGCTTGGTACGCACGAACACCACCGACGACCCGGCATCGTTGACAAGTTCAGCGCACAGGGCAGGTCGGTCGGCACTGGCGACGGTCATGAACTCGTGGCTCGCGCTAGCTGTGCCGGGCCGGTTCGAGACCTCGTGGCGCACGGGGGAGCTCTGGTACAGACGGACGAGCACCTCCACTTCACCGTCGAGGGTCGCCGAGAACAGCAAGGTCTGCCGGTCCGGCGCGGTGGCGTCGAGGATCCGGCGCACTGCGGGCAGAAAACCCATATCAGCCATGCGGTCTGCCTCATCGACGACCACGACGTTGGTCTTTGAGAGCCTGATGTCCCCCGTCCCGAGGAGGTCCTCGAGGCGTCCTGGGCAGGCCACCGCCACGTCGACGCCACGACGCAGCGCCGCGCGCTGGGGGCCGAAACCGACGCCGCCGTAAAACGCGTGCGCGGTCAACGACCGAGCCGCCAGCATGGGTGTCATCTCCGCAGCTATCTGGCTCGCCAGCTCCCGTGTCGGCACCAGCACCAGGGCGCGGGGGTGTTTGGGCGCCCCGCGGGTGAGGGTCGCGGCGATCGGCAGAGCGAACGCAAGCGTCTTGCCGGAACCGGTAGGCGCTTTGGCAGACACGTCGCGGCCGGCGAGGGCGTCGGGGATGGCGGCGGCTTGGACTGGGAGGGGTACGGTGATGCCCCGACGCCGCAGGGCGCTCACGAGGGCGCCGGGCAAGCCGAGGTCCGAGAAGCTGGTTATGGGCACGTCGAGGTGCGGCAAAGTATGCGGCAAAGTAGATGACACTTGTTGGCTCCGTTCTCTGGGTCGCGCACTTGCAACCTTTGGAACGAATCCGGCTGGCTACCAGTGGCCGCGCCGACAGTTACGCCATGGCGCGTGGTTGAACTGGAGTATACGGCACAAAGCAGCCCGTGGTGTGCTCCTGGGAACCCCAGCGCTCTACCGGCCTGAAAGGCCTGAAGTGGCGCAAAGCGCGGCCCGATGACGGGTTAGACTTCACGTCGCCTTTGGTCACCGCCCGTTGCGTGACCCGGCCGCCGGCCCATCGGAGCCACTCAAGCGGCCAGGAGGGCGAACGATGACCGCGAGGCACCATGACAAGCAGAGGAAGGGACAACCGGTCACCCCGGGCGGAGCGCGACCCTGAGGAGCGGCCTAGCTATTCAGGGGCGCGCGCACCGCGGCGGAACCTCGATGAAGAGGTGGTCGCGCTTCGGGAGCGAGGGAAGAGCTATTCAGCGATAGCCAGTGCGCTGGGCATGAAGCGTGCCGTGAACGCCAACGAAGCGTTCGTGAGAGCAATGCGCAGGCTGTCCGAAAAAGAGCGAACTGCCTTGTGGCAGCGCGAGTCGGCCCGGCTCGACCAGCTGGAAGCGCGAATTCGGAGCCGTGACGCCGAGCAGCCTGCCAAAATGGAACGTCACCTTGTGGCGCTGGAAGCGCTCCGGGACACGATCAAGTAGGCTCCCCACCCCGGTTGCCAGGTCAACTGCCCGACCCGCGTCTTGGCTGGTCGGCATGTGGCAATGGGTGATAGAGTTGACTTAGCCACGGCACTAGTCATGCTGGCCGTGCGCCGTTGCCGGTCTCCCTCGGTGTCCTGCAAGCATCAAAGCGTGATTACCAGAAGGAGAAGTAGCGGTATGTCCATCGGGACAGTGAAATGGTTTAACGCGTCAAAGGGCTTCGGTTTCATTACCCCTGACGACGGCGGTCAGGATGTCTTCGCCCACTTTTCTTCCATCGACGGCTCCGGTTACCGCGAGTTGGCCGAGGGGCAGAAGGTGGACTTCGAAGCTGAACAGGGGCCCAAGGGCCCGCAAGCCAAGCGGGTCAGGCCGCTGTGACTGCCGGCCCGGGCCACCCAAGTGGGGGGCCAACGGGCGGCGCAGGTAAGGCTGAAGATCTTGGGGCAGCCGGCGATGCAAGCACGGCCGGCGGTGCGCAGCGCGACAGTGAGGTGCTGGCGCTCAGGGAGCAGGGCCGCTCCTTCGCCAGCATCGCTCGTGCTCTCGGCTTCGAAGGAGCCATCCAGGCAAATGCGGCTTTCATGAAGGCCCTGCGGCGCCTCCCAACCGCCGAACAGGAGAGCCTCCGCAGCCACGAGTTGGCAAGGTTGAACGCCCTGGGCGAACGCCTTCGCCAGAGAAGCGACCTGGACGAGACCGAAATGGCGCGGCGTTCGCGGAGCCTCGACCGCTTGCGCAAGCGCTTGAGCGCCTAGGGCGCGGACGGGACCTCAAACCCGCTGGCCCGAGCCGCCGAGGTTGGTCGACGCTCGAGGACCATCCTGTACAAAGTGCACAAGCGCCGCACGAACATCGCTCTTGAGACACGCAAGTAGCGGAGATAGCGGCGGTAAGTCTCCCGGCCGGCCAACTGACAGGCCAGGACCTGGTTGGATTGAAGTCGCTGCTGCCAGAGGCGCAGGGTGTGCTCGTAGTGTGCGCCGTCGTTGCGGAACCCCACCAACCGGAAATGGGGATCAGCCGCTTCGATGATGTCGCTCAGTTGCGGCAGGCCGGACTCCGGGAAGATGTCTTCGGTGAAGAAGGACGATACGGGGGTGCTGGAGGGGTCGAAGTCCTCATAGGCGATCGTCTGGAGCGAAAGACGCCCATCTTGGCAGAGCCAACGCGCGCACCGCTCGAAAAAGTCGGTGTATATGGCTCGACGTTCCGCCCTGGCGAGGTCATGACGAGCGAAGTGCTCGAACGCCCCGATCGAGATGATGGCGTTGTAGGCCCGCTCCGGCTGGTGGTCACGCCAGTCCTCGAGGCGGACTTCTGCGCGGTCCCCGGACAGCCCCGAGGCGGCTTGGTCCGAGCTCAAGGTCAGCCCAGTGACGTGGTCAACATGGCGTTCGTCGATCAGGTACCGCAACATTGCTCCCCAACCGCTGCCCACGTCGAGCACCCGCGACGCCCCGTCTACTTGCGCCGCGCTCGCGTGCCACTCCAGCTTGGCAATCTGCGCCGCGTCGAGGTCATCATCGATGCGGCCCGTCCAGAGCGCGCATGAGTACACCATTCGCTCGCCGAGCCAGAGCCGGAAGAAATCGCGACCGACGTCATAGTGGTGCTCGATGGCATGCCGGGTCGCCCCTCCCGTCGGTCCTCGGCCGGGGCCCGCTGTCATCGGTTAGGGCTCCTAGCGAACGTGCCCAGTAAGCCTAACGGCTTGCGGGGTGCGTGGAGAGGTCGTCAAGGGGTGGGTCACGTAGGATTGCGAGGACAGCGTAATGACATGGAAGGTACCTGCTCTTGGCTGGCCTCATCAACGACCTCGACGCGGAGACGCTTGCGCTCCTTGCCTCTCACTACTTAGGCAATGACGGTGCCTCCACCGTCGATGCCGAGCAGGTCAAAAGAGGGGACCTGCCTTTCGGGAAGACTGACTCTCAGGTGGCCCAGGTGTACGCGACTTTGGCGCTTGTCGAGGCTGTCCGGGAGCTGACCGAGGCGCTAAAAAATAGCTCGGCTCCTTGAACCGACCCGCCGCGCACAATTCAGGCGGGGAGGGCTGCGACGGGCGAGGGAGGTGCGCCGCCGCTTTGCGGTCCGGGCGGCCGTGCCACGAGAGGGCGCCACGACATCGCTGGCGCTCGGGCACTAAGGAAGGCACTACGAAAAGAGCGCGAAGATAGCTGCGCGCGCTAAACGGTAAGGCAGAGGCTCGAGTAGAGGGTAGTGGCTACTCCCTCGAGCTCAGGGCGGCTCGCTAGGCTGAGCGGGCATGAAAGTCGTTGTGATTGGTGCCAAAGGTCATATCGGCACTTACCTGGTCCCCCGTTTAGTCCAAGAAGGCCACGAAGTTGTCGCCATTAGCCGCTGCAAGCGGGAGCCGTACTTGGACCATGTCGCCTGGGGACAAGTAAAGGTAATCCAGGCCGACCGCTCCGCCGAGGACGAGAGCGGCACCTTCACCGAAAAGGTCACCGGCGAACGTCCCGATGCTGTGGTCGACCTGCTTTGCTTCAACACTTCGTCAGCGGAACAACTGGTCACCTCACTGGCACCGCTCAAGTCGTACCTTTTGCATTGCGGGACGATCTGGGTGCACGGGTCGGCGGTTGAAGTTCCTGCCAGCGAAGAAGGCAGTCGCCAGCCATTCGGTGACTATGGGGTACAAAAGGCCGCCATTGAAAAGCTCCTGCTCGGGGAAGCACGGCGTGGCACCCTTCCCTGCACCGTCCTGCACCCCGGGCATATCGTCGGCCAAGGGTGGCCACCGCTCAACCCCGCGGGCAACTTCAACCTCAAGGTGTTCGAACAATTGGCGAACGGAGAGGAACTGGTCTTGCCCAACTTTGGCTTGGAGACCGTGCACCACGTACACGCCGACGACGTCGCGCAAGCATTTTCAAAAGCGCTCCTGCACCCCGCGGCCGCTTCCGGCGAGTCCTTCCATGTCACCTCGGAACGCGCGCTGACGCTACGCGGGTACGCAGAAGCCGTCTCTGGGTGGTTCGGCCAGGTGCCACGCCTGTCGTTCCGGCCCTGGGAGGCTTGGGCTTCCAGCTTTGAGGAAACAGACGCAGAAGCGACTTGGGAGCACATCGCACGCTCCCCTTCGATGAGCATTGACAAAGCCAAGAAGGTTCTTGGCTACAAGCCGCGCTACACCTCCTTGGAGGGCGTTTTCGAGTCAGTCGCTTGGCTTATAGCTAAAGGTAGGATCAACGTCGGCGGCCGCAAGTTGTCGTTCTCGGCCAGCTAGCTCGACGGGCAGCCAGCCAGTGCCGTCGCCTCTGACCGAGTCAGCGATCTTCCTGGTGGCCCTCAGGCGAGGGACATGAACAGCTTCTCGATCTCTTGCTCGCTCGGCACGCTGCCCGTGGTGTCACCCGAGGAAGACAGGCACTGGCGGAGCCCCGTTGCGACGAGCTTGAACCCGGCACGATCAAGCGCGCGGGAAGCAGCCGCGAGCTGGGTCAGCACGTCCGTGCACTGGCGGCCGTCCTCGATCATCTGGATGATGCCGCCGATCTGGCCCTGTACCCTCCGCAGCCTCTTCGTCACGTCGCTCAGCGCCGACGGGTCCAGTTCCACAGATCCTCCTGAAAGTCCTTTTGTCAATTTTGTGAAACCATTCTAGCGCAGGTAGGCGTACCGACACCATACCCCGCAGGGTAGAGCCGATAGGCCCTAGGCCGACTTACCAGAGGCCCTGGCTGGGCGTGGCTCGCAGTCACAAACTGACAGCGTGGGAGACATCGCGGGACAGGCAACAGCACCGGTTTTGAACCAGGGCAACGCGGGCGCGACATTGAGCGAAGCCGATGTCCGCCGGATCGTCCGCTCCGAGCTCGACCGGGGCCCAAGCCGCGACCCCGGGGCGAACACCGCTGCCATAATCGCCTCCAAAGGCACCCTCGACTGGGCCTACCCGCCCCTCATCCTGGCAACGACGGCTGCCGCGTCGGGAATGGACGCGTCGATATTCTTCACGTTTTACGGCCTCAACATAATCCACAAAGACTACGAACGCCTTTTGAAGGTCTCGCCGCTCGGCAACCCGGCAATGCCCATGCCTGTACCTATGCCCAATGCCGTGCTCGGCTTGCCCGGGATGGGCCCTATGGCCACCAAGATGATGAAATCCAAGTTCCAAAAGCGGAATGTCGCCACTGTCCGCGAGCTCCTCGAGGCCGCCCGCGACCTCGAGGTTCGCCTAGTGGCGTGCCAGATGACGATGGAAGTTTTCGGCTACGCGGCGAGCGACTTCATAGAAGGGGTCGAGTTCGCCGGCGCGGCGGCGTTCCTGGCGGCTGCTCGCACGGCCAACGTCACCCTTTTTGTCTAAGGAGGTCTCTGATGGGAGGTACGCAGGTGCAAGAGGACACCGTCCTGGACGCCCGCGGCCTGCTGTGCCCGATGCCGATCGTGAAGACGGCGAAGCTCATGAAGACCCTCGAGCCCGGCCAAGTCGTGAAATTGGTGACTACCGACAAGGGTTCTCTTGCCGACGTGCCGGCATGGGCATCCAGCACCGGTAACGAGCTGGTGGCGTCGCACGACGGCGGCACAGAGTTCACGTTCTTCCTGCGCAAGGCGTAGCAAACATGGCTGAGGTAGAGAAGCTTGTGCTCATGGTGACGCACGGGCCCGACGAGCCCGAGCTCGCGTCGATCCCTTTCGCCCTCGCGGGAGCCGCGCTGGCCTCCGACGTGGAGGTCGTGATGGGCTTCCAAGCCGACGGCTGCCTTCTCATGAAAAAAGGGGTCGCGGAAGGGGTTTCCGCCCCCGGCTTCACGCCGCTCGGGGAGCTCCTGCCGGTACTGCAGGAGCTTGGCGCGAGCTTCTTAGTGTGCGCGCCCTGCCTCAAGAGCCACGGCATCGACGAGAGCGAATTCGTGGATGGGACCGAGGTCGTCGCGTCCGCCCGTTTCGTAGCCGAGATCACGTCGGCGACCAATTGCCTGGTCTACTAGCGAGGAGCCACTGATGAGCATCTTACTGAACGACGCCGACGCGGGAGCACTTGGCACGGCCAAGGTCGTGGACGCGAGGGGCGCAGCCTGCCCCGGCCCGCTCCTCGAAGCGAAAAAAGCCATGGGGGGCATTGACATCGGACAAGTTCTCGAACTGTGGTCGAGCGATACCCAGACAAAGCGCGACGTCGAGGCGTGGTCGAAGAAGGTGGGCCACGGCTTCCTCGGTGTCGCGGAGGCTCAGGGCTACGACCGCGTGTTCATCCGCCGGGCGAAATGACGGCCCGGACGCTCCCGGCTAAGCCAGGGGCGGGGCGAGGGGGGCCTGCGCACGCGCCACGTGTGCTCGTCTGGTCGACCAACGCCATTTCCGATCCCGGGATCGACCTGGCCGGCAGTTCGCACATGCACTACTCGCCGGAAGTTGTGGTAATCAGCCTGCCTTGCACGAGCGGGATCAAGCCTGCGTGGATCCTCTACGCCCTCCATCAGGGCTTCGACGGTGTCTTCATCGCCTCCGACGGCGACGAGTGCGGCTACCTGCCCGACTGTAGCGAACGCTCAGCGCGCATCGTGAATGAGGCTCAGGTCCTCCTGGCGGCTGAAGGGATCGACGGCCGCCGCCTCAGGTTGGCCGCGATCTGCTCGGTGTGCGCCGAGCCGTTCACGAGACAGGTGCTCGATTTCACCGAGTCGCTGGCCAAGATGAGCGCCTGACGTGAGCGTCAAGGGGGCCTACGACGCGCTCGTAGTCGGGAGCGGCATTGGCGGGATGGAATCGGCATTGAAACTGGGCGACATGGGTTACCGAGTGCTCGTCGTCGAAAAGGGCCCGAGCATCGGCGGCAAGATGATCCTCCTCTCCAAGGTGTTCCCGACTCTCGACTGCGCGAGCTGTATATCGACTCCGAAGATGGGAGCGACGGCGCACCACCCCAACATAGAAGTCCTCACGGGCTCGGAGGTCAAGGGCATCTCCGAGCAACCAGGCGGCGGGTTCCGGGCGCGGTTGCACCGCAAGGCGCGCTTTGTCGACGCCGCTCGCTGCACCGGCTGCCATTTATGCGAGCTGGCGTGCACTGTTTCAGTGCCCGACCAGTTCAACGGCGACCTCGTCGCCCGCCACGCGGCGTACATCCCGTTCCCGCAAGCCGTCCCGCAAAAGGCTCTTATCGATCGGGCAGGCTCCTCTCCCTGCAGTTCCGGCTGCCCGGCGGGGATAAAGGCTCATGGTTACATGTCGCTCGTGCGCAGCGGCCTTTACGAGGCGGCGTTCGAACTGGTCCTCGAGGCGACCCCCCTCGTTGGTACGCTCGGCCGTGCGTGCTACGCACCCTGCGAGGGAGCCTGCACCCTCTCGGAGCTGGAAGGAACCCTTCCCATCAGGCGGGTCAAGAGGTTCATAGCCGACCACCACGCGGCCAACCCGGTTGCCGCGCCCTCGGTACCCGAGCCCAACGGCAAGAAGGTTGGCATCGTCGGCTCCGGCCCCACAGGGCTCACGGCTGCCTGGTTGCTCGCCAGGAACGGCTATGCGGTCAAGGTCTTCGAGTCGGAGGCTGAGCCAGGCGGCGCGTTGCGCCTCGGGATCCCCTCGTACCGCTTACCGGTGGAAGTCGTCGAAGCGGACATCGCCAACCTCACCGGCGTCGGCGTCGAGATTGCGACCGGGGCGCGTGTCGAGGACTTAAGCAAGCTGCGTACCGAGGAAGGTTTTGATGCAGTCCTGGTCGCCACGGGGACGCCGCAGGCAGCCAGGCTCGGGGTTAACGGAGAAGACAACTTGGGAGGCGTGCAAAGCGCGCTTGGCTTCCTGCGCGACATCAAGCTCGGGGCAGCACCCGATTTCACGGGCAAGGTTGTCACCGTCATCGGGGGCGGCAACGTCGCGATCGACACCGCTCGCAGCGCGCGCAGGCTCGGCGCAAAAGAGGTCCATATGGTATGCCTTGAGGCCCGCGGTGCCATGCCAGCCCACGAGTGGGAGGTCGCCGAGGCGTGCTCGGAGGGGATCAGCCTTCACGACAGGTGGGGTATAGCTGGCTTCACTGGTAGCGGCAACGTCGAGTCCGTCCAGTTGAAGCCCTGCCTGTCGGTCCTCGACGCGCAGGGCAAGTTCGCCCCGCGCTACGGGGAGGCCGGCAGTGACGAGATCCGTTGCGACCACGTCCTTGTTGCCATAGGCATGGGTGCCGACACGACCACCTTCCCTGAGCTTGCGCCTGGTGGTTCCCGGGCCCTGGTCGCCGAACAATCAAGCATGAAGAGCCCGGTTGTAGGTGTGTTCGCGGCCGGTGACGCCGTAACCGGCCCAGCTACCATCGCAAAGGCCGTCGGGCAGGGCCGCAAGGCCGCTTACATGGTCGACCGGTGGCTCCAGGGCCTCCCCATGACGGGGCCCTCCGAGCCGCTCCCTGCGGTGGAGCACGCCGACGTGCTGTCTCGCCAAACCAGCTACTCGCGTCACGCTCGGGTTCTGAACGGGCTGCGGATGTCGCCAACGCCGCAGGATTTCGCCGAAGTCGAGGGACCTTTGACTGAAGCCGAGGCCCGCTCCGCTGCCGGCGCCTGCCTCGATTGCGGGGTGTGCTCCGAATGTCACCAGTGCGTCGCAGCCTGCCCCGCGGACGCGATCGACTTCGAGATGCGGGACGAGGATCTGGACATCGACGTCGGGACCGTTGTCATCTCGACCGGCTACGAGCTCTTCCCGGCCGAGCTGAAGCCGCAGTACGGGTACGGCCGCTACAAGAACGTCGTTTCCGGCACTCAGATGGAGCGCTTGCTCGCTCCCACGCGGCCGTTCAACACAGTCCTGCGCCCCGGCGACGGCAAAGTGCCCGAGCGCATCGGCTACGTGATGTGCACCGGGTCGCGCGACGAGACCGTAGGCAACCCGCTGTGCTCCAAGTTCTGCTGCATGTACTCCCTCAAACAGAACCAACTGATAATGGGTGCGTTGCCGCTCGCTGACGTGACTGTGCACTACATCGACATCCGCGCCGCGGGCAAGGGCTACGACGAGTTCTTCGAGCAGGCGAAGGCGATGGGCACGAACTTTGTGAAAGGGCGCGTCGCTGGGATCACCGAACAGCACAACGGTGACCTCGTAGTGCGCTACGAGGACATCGACAATGGCGGCATGGTCTCCGAGGCCGAGTACGACCTGGTCGTCCTGGCGGTTGGGGTACGCGCCAACGCCGATGCGGCAGCGTTCTTCGAACCGATGGAACTAGCCCTGGACGGGCACGGTTACATCCAGGAAGTGGACGAAGACTTCAGCCCGGGTGCGACAAGCATCCCCGGCGTCTTCGTTGCGGGGGCGGCCTCGGGGCCGCGCGACATACCGGAGTCGATCCTTCACGCCGGTGCCGCCGTCGCCCAAGCGGCCGCGTACCTCGAGCAGCACAAGGTCGTGCAGGCATGACCGAGAGGCGCATCGGCGTTTATGTCTGCCACTGCGGCGGGAACATCTCCGATTACGTCGACGTCCAAGCCGTCATCGACGCGGTGAAGGACGAAGCTGACGTCGTGGTCGCCAAGGACGCCATGTTCACGTGCTCGGACTTGACCCAGCAGGAGATCATTTCCGATATCGGCGAGCGCTCCCTCGACGGGCTAGTAGTGGCGTCGTGCTCTCCTAAGCTGCACACCTTCACGTTCCGGGAGATGGCGCGGCGGGCGGGGCTCAACCCCTACGAGTACACCCAGGTCAACCTCCGCGAGCAGTGTTCGTGGACGCACACCGACGACCCCGCGGGCGCAACCCGCAAGGCGGTGAGGCTGGTGCGTGCCGGCATCGCGGCGACCCGTGAGAGTGCCCCGCTCGAACCGACCACCGTCGAGACAACCCAGTCGGTGCTCGTCGTGGGTGGCGGCGTGGCCGGCATGCGGGCCGCGATCGGACTTGCCGACATCGGCCTCGAGGTGTTCGTGGCCGAAAGGGAGCAGTCGTTGGGGGGCCGCGTCGGCGATCTGGGCCCGATGTTCCCGCACGCCACGAAAGGCAGTGAGCTCATAGAGCGCATGCGCGAGGAGATCGCGCGCCGGCCTTCGATCACCGTGCTGACCAGAGCCGAGGTACTCGAAAAGTCGGGCACCTATGGCAACTACCGTGTGGCTGTCCGCACACCGGCCGGCCGCATCGGTCTGGATGTCGGCCAGATCGTGGTGGCAACCGGTTTCGCCGACTACCTGCCTGGCGAAGGCGAGCTCGGCTACGGGGCACCAGGGGTCGTGACACTCCCTGAGCTGGTCCGGATGCTGAACGCCTGCGACGGGACGCTCAGTTTCCAGGGCAAGCCAGTGAACAGCCTTGCCTACATCTACTGCGTAGGGAGCCGGGACGCGGCCCACCCCCACTGTTCGAAGTACTGCTGCAACGCCGCGGTGCATACTTCGCTGCGCGTCGCGGAGCATAACCCCGCAGCGCGCCAGTACCACCTTTACCGGGACATGCGTACGTACGGTCGTAACGAAGAAATGCTCACCCAGTCCCGTAAACGTGGCTCGGTTTACCTCAAGTTCGCTGACGATGCTCCCCCCGAGGTCGACCACAAGGGCGGCCGGCTGACGGTGAAGGTACGCGATTTGCTCACAGCCAACGAGGATCTGTCGGTCCCCGTGGATCTCGTCGTGCTCGTGACAGGGATGGCCCCGCGCGAAAACGTCCAACTGGTGCGGGCACTCAAGCTCCCCGTCGGCCGTGACGGCTTCTTCAACGAGATCCACCCCAAGCTCCGCCCGGTCGAGACCGTCGTTGACGGCGTGATCATCTGCGGCACCTGCCAGGGCCCCAAGACGGCGGCCGAGAGCGTCGCCTCCGGGATGGCAGCCGTGACGCAAGTGGGGGCCGTGCTGAAACGGGCGGTTGCCGAGCTCGACCCTCAGGTCGCGACGGTCAAGCCGGTGGCGTGCACGGGGTGCGCGGCATGCCTGGAAGCCTGCCCGTTCGGGGCTATCTCACTGTTCAAGGAGGCTGAAGCACAGCTGGCGAGGGTCGACGCAGCGGGGTGCAAGGGCTGCGGCGCCTGCGTCCCAGTATGCGCGACCGACGCAATCGACCTGGCGGGTTACACCGACGCCCGTGCCCGGGGCGTGATCGACGCCCTATTGGCGGAGGTCGCTCGATGACACGAGACATCCGTGAAGTCATCCGCGAGGAGCCGCTCGTGCGAGGCCGCCTCCTTGAACTGCTTGGGCCGGGCCCCCAGACGGTGCCCGACATCGCAGCCGCAGGCGGTCTGCCCGCCGAAGAGGTGATGGTCTGGATGATGGGGATGCGACGGTACGGCTATGTGTCGGTGGAGAAGGAACCCACCGACGACGGTTACTACCTTTACGCGGCAACGGGGAGGCAGCCGTGAGCACCGTCGTCTCCCGCGTCCTGGATGACGAAGTTGGCCATCTTGGCGTTTTCGATGCCGACGCCTGCATGAACTGCGGCGTCTGCAGCGCGATGTGCCCGCTCGGGACGGACCTGCTCCCGCGGCGGGTCTTTCGTTACGCCGTGTTGGGTATGAAGGCCAGGCTGCACGAGCAGAGCGAGGCCGTCTTTTCGTGCCTCCTCTGCCGGTTGTGCGAGCAGAACTGCCCTGCGAGCGTGCACATAACGGAGAACGTTCGTCTGCTGCGACGCTGGCTGCTCGACCACCCAAACGAGGCGCGCTGATGCCGCTAGCCGCACGCGAGGTGACAGGGATCCTGGCCGACAACCTGCGCATGCGCGGTTCTGTGCTGCCTGTACCGTCACGGCGTGCGACGCGCTGGGCGACGCAGATGGGCCTGCGCAAGGGGGGGCCGACGGTCCTTTACACAGGGATGATGTACCGCGTAGTCCCGTACGTGGAGGGCCTCAACCGGCTCCAGGCACGCATCGCGGGCACACCACTGGCCCGCTATATGTGGGCCGCGAGGCTGGCCAACAAAGCCACGCGGGGCTATGGGATGACGCTCCTGGCACGGCCCTCGGCGGCCGAGCGCGCCGAGCTCGGCCGCGTGCCCGCGAACGTTGCCCGCCTTTTGCAGGCTGCTTCGGTCGACTTCGGCTACCTGTACGAGGACGACCTCTACACGGGCGCCCTTGTCTACGACCTCGGCTCAGACGAAGTCGTAGGAGAACATGCGCGCCGGGTCGCAGCGACCTTGCGCAAGCACGGCGTAAGCGAGGTGATCACGATCGACCCCCACACCACCACGATGTTGCGCAGCGTGTTCCCGAAGTTCATCGAGGGCTACGACATCAAGGTCCGCAGCTACCTGGAAGTCCTGACCGAGCGCGGCTGTCCGGGGGGCCCGCAGCTGGCCCCGCGGAGCGGGGCCGAGGTCGTAATTCACGACTCGTGCGTGTACGCCCGCTACGAAGACGTTGTCGACCAGCCTCGCCAACTTCTTGCCGCCGCAGGCGTCAAAGTCCTCGAGCCCGGCCAGGCAGGGCGCCAGACGTGGTGCTGCGGCGGGCCAGCGGAGTCCCTTTACCCCGACAAGGCTCTTGCTGTCGCGGCGAAGCGCGCCGAGCAGTTGCGAGCGGTCGCACCCACCTGCGTGACGATGTGCCCGATCTGCCTTGTCACCCTGCGCAAGGCAGCCGACCAAGGTTTGCGGGTCCGCGACATCTCTGAGTTCCTTGTCATGGCGCGCGCTAAAAGCTGAAAGTGACCGGCAAGAGCCAGCCAACTTAGCCCGGTGAACAAGACGAACCGTGCTGCCTCGGCGCCACCAGCCATGGCTCGTGACCAGTAGCCGGGCTGAAATCGCCGGTCGCGAGATCCTGCACGTAAGGGACAGGCGCGGGCTCTCCCGAAGCCAGCCGGCTCACAGCCCGGCAAAGCCGTTCGACGTCCTTCAGCGAACCGTTGACGCCCAAGCTGGCACGAACAGCACCTGGCATCCTTGCCCGGTCACCCGCCCTCGCCGCAGCGCGGTAGCGTTCGACCTCCGCGGCATCGAGGCCGAGCAGGCGCATCAGGTAGGGATGAGCGCAAAAACAGCCGTGCCGCACCCCGATCGCATCCTCCACCGAAAGCCGGGCTGCAACCAAGGAATGGGGCATACCGTCGATGGTGAAGCTCGCCACGGGCAGGGTTAGGGCCCCAGGAGACGGGCCGAGCAGGTGGACACCGGGGATTTCAGCGAGGCCACACCGCAGAGATGCCGCCAGCTCCTGATCGTGGGCAGTGATCGCCGGCCACCCGATCGCCTCGAACTGTTCAATAGCGGCGCCAAGGGCGATTGCCCCGACGACATTGGGAGAACCTGCTTCCTCTTTGTCGGGCAGGCCCGTCCAGACCACCTCGTCCAAGGCGACGAGGTCGACGGCGCCGCCCCCGACGAGGAAGGGGTCGCCCTCCAGGAACGCTTTGCGGGGCCCTATCAGGGCCCCTGCCCCAAACGGGGCGTACATCTTGTGCCCGCTCCACACGATGAAATCGGCCTCGGTCGCCAATTTCCTATGAGGGACGAGCTGGGCGGCGTCCACCAGCACGGGTACCCCCCGCTCGTGGGCGGCAGCGACGATCTCGGGGAGCTGGGGCATCCAGCCAGTGATATTTGAAGCGCCCGTGAGCGCAAGCAGCCGCACGGTGGGCACGGAGGCGAGAACGTCTTGCACCTGTGGTACTTGGAAAGTGCCGTCCCGGTCGCACTCGACGAAGCGGCAACGGGCAGCACGCAGCCAGGGGAGCAGGTTTGCATGGTGCTCGACCACTGTCGTCACTACGACATCCGCGGCGGACAAGCGCAGGCGGTACGCAAGGTGGTTGATCGCTTCGGTGGTGTTGCGGCAGAAGAGCGCCACGTCATCAGCGCCCGAGCGGCCGGCAAAACGAAGGACCGATTCACGGGCCTTTTCGTAGGCGTCGGTGGCGAACTGGGACTTGTAGCCGGCACCCCTGTGGACGCTCGAGTACCGGGGGACGAATTCGTCCACCGCGGCGAGCACGGACGGGAAAGCGCCAGTGGACGCGGCCGCGTCACAGGACAAGTAAGGGCGCTCCTGGCCGTCGGCACAGGGGACCATCAATTCGTCGCCTACCAGTGCTGCCAAGGGGCCAGGTGGGCTCATAGGCCTACGGTAGGTCTGCTTGGCTCCCGGCGACCACCGGGGCCGTACTACCTTCAGTCTGATGTCAGGAACCATCGAGAACGAGGGCGGGCGAAGCTCGCCGTGCCTGGTCCCGAGGCCAAAGAACCGAGGAGGCGCACGCTCATGAGCATGCGGGTAGCCGTCGGCCAGGGCGCACGTGCGACCGAAGAATACCTTTCTTTCGCCAGTCAGTTAGGCGTTACCGGGGTCCAGTTCAACACTCCCGATATTGCCGGCGAACGGCGTTGGGAGCTCGCTGACCTCCTGCGGTTGCGCGAGCGCGTTGAGTCCTACGGGCTTGTGCTCGAGGCCATTGAGAACATCCCGAACCAGTTCTACGAGAAATGCATGTTCGGGTTGCCCGGTAGGGACGAAGAACTGGACAATGTCGCCGCGACGGTCCGGAACATGGGCAAGGCGGGGATCAAGGTACTTGGCTTCCATTGGATGCCTACCTCGGTCTGGCGCACACGGCTTGCCCCCTTCGGCCGGGGAGGGGCGCTCGTCTCGGCTTTCGACTTGTCGACGGCGCAGAGCGCGGACCAAGCAGCGAACATTTTCATTGCCAGGCGGGACCGCCGAGCCGAGGACGAGAAGGACTCGTGGAGCCGCGGTGCCCAATTTGAGGTGCCAGCACCGATGGACGACCGGCAAATGTGGTCCAACTACCAGTATTTTGTCCATGCCCTCGTCCCCGTCGCCGAAGAGGCGGGCGTGAAGATGGCGCTGCACCCTGACGACCCTCCGGTGCCGACGCTCGCCGGAGTTGCGCGTATTTTTCGCTCGGTCGACGCGCTCAAGCAAGCAGCGGAGATTTCGCCCGGCCCAGGTTTTGGGATCGAGCTTTGCCTCGGCACTATCTCAGAAATGGGTGGCGAGGAAGCGGTGCTCGACGCCATCAGGTACCTTGTCCCGCGCGACAAAGTCGGGTACGTCCACCTCCGAGATGTGAAGGGCACAGTCCCCACGTTCGTGGAGTGCTTCCTAGGTGAAGGTAACTACAACCCCGCCCGCGTGGTCCGAGAGCTCGGGCGCTGTGGCTACGAGGGTTTCATACTTGATGACCACACACCTGCCCTCGTAGGCGACTCCGCTTACGGCCACCGTGGAAGGGCGTTCGCGCTCGGCTACATCCAAGGGCTCATACAAATGCTTGACTTCGACGATGCGCATGAGCGCGCTCCCAGCAAGGGTGCCAGTGCCAGGAGAGATGAAGGCTGCAGGTGAGGGCGTTCCCTGGGAGCTGCTCGGCTGCCCGCCACTAGCGCCGGGCTCTGCAGTACCTTCTCTCGCCATGATCCAGAGCCGGGATGCCCGCAGCGGCCAGGTGTTGAACGATGTAGCCGAAGAGACCAATGCCGATCAGCTCGACACCGTTTGCCGAGAGGCGGCGGAAGCCTTCGCCGAGCTCGAGCAAGCTGGCCGGCACGGCCGGGCCGACATGTTGGCAGCCATGGCCGACGCTCTGGAAGAGGACAGGGACGAGATAGTCGCCTGCGCCGACAGGGAGAGCGCCCTCGGTACCGCCCGCCTCAACGGCGAACTAACCCGCACCTGTTTCCAGCTCCGTTTCTTCACCGAGGTCCTCAGTGACGGCGCGTACCTAGAGGCCACCATCGACCACGCCGGCCCGACCCCTATGGGGCCTCGCCCGGACCTGCGCCGCATGCTCCGCCCCTTGGGCCCAGTGGGGGTGTTCGGGGCCAGCAATTTCCCCCTGGCTTTCTCGGTCCCCGGCGGGGACACGGCATCAGCGCTGGCAGCGGGGTGCCCGGTGGTGGTCAAGGTTCACAACGCCCACCCGGCCACATCGGTCCTTTGCGCTCGAGCGCTAGCCGAAGGCGAGCGTCGCGCCGGTGTCAGGGGCCAGGTAGTCAGCCTGGTCTTCGGGGACCGTTCGAGCGCGGCGCTGGTCGAGCACCCGGCGGTGCGGGCGGTCGGGTTCACGGGCTCACTCGTGGGCGGTCGCTTCCTCTCCGACGTGGCGGCCAAGCGTCCCTCGCCCATCCCGTTCTACGGCGAGCTCGGGGCGCTCAACCCTGTGGTTGTCGGCCCGCAAGCGGCCAGGCTGCGCGGGGAAGCGATCGCCGACGGGCTGGCTGGCTCGTTCACGCTCGGCGTGGGGCAGTTCTGCACCAAACCCGGTCTCTTGTTGCTGCCCGAGGGCGAAGCTGGGGACGCTCTCAGAGACCGCCTGAGCGAGGCCGTGCGGGCTACGTCCGCCGGGGCGATGTTGAGTGATCGTGTGGCCGGCGCTTTCCAAGAAGGTTCACAGCATTTGCGGCACCTTGACGGAGTGCGGGTGCTGGCCGAAGGAGGCTTGGGCAGAGACGGCCTTGCGTTCCCGGGTGCCCCGCTACTTCTCCAAGCGGAGCCCGACGCCCTCGGCGGGCGGCTCAGGGAAGAGTGCTTCGGCCCTGTCCTTGTCATCGTGCGCTACGCCGGCGTGGACGACCTGTCGCGGCTCGTGAGCACACTTACACCGGCCCTAACGGCCACAGTGCAGGCCGATGGAGCCGACATCTCGCTCTTGCGCCCGGTCGTGAGCCAACTGAGCAGCCAAGCTGGCCGCATCGTCTGGAACGGGTACCCCACCGGGGTGGCAGTGGCCTGGGCCATGCAGCACGGGGGCCCCTATCCCGCAGCCACCGACCCGCTCCACACCTCGGTCGGGGCAAGCGCGATCCGGCGCTGGTTGAGGCCGGTCACCTATCAAGACGTGCCTGCGGAGCTCCTGCCTCCCGAGCTCGGAGACGTGCCTCAGCCACGGGATGCTGTGCCCAGGCGAGTTGACGGGCACCTGGTGCTGCCGCCCGGTTACCAGGGCGCCTGAACCTCCCGTTCGCGTCAAGCCTCCCTGGAAGACCTAAAGGCGACGGCGAGGAGCTGTTCACGAGCCTCCCACCGCCTCGCGGCCCAGCATCCGGCCCCAAAAGCCCCGCCGGCCCACAGCGCCCCGCCGGCCCACAGCGCTCCGAGGGCCCAGCTCCCTTCCCGTCTCCTTGCATTTACACCGTTGCTCCTTGGGCACATGACCCAGCACCTGTTCGATGTGCGCGCCGCACCCTGCCCATGAAGGATGACCACACGCCCTGCAAGTTATCGCTCTGCACATACCCCCCAGGGTATACTATGGGTGTCCTGGTGTCAAACTCGGCCGCCCTCCGCTGCGACCGCGGCGCCCACCGAGCGCAAAGTGACCTTCGGCCCGGTCTGTGGAGACAATTGCCGCCCGCGTAGATACCCCCAGGGGTATATAATGAAATGTCGCCAGCGTGGGCAGGCCCGTTCCGGGGCCCACTGCGAGCGGTCGTCGCGGGGCGAAAGACAGGTACCACGGACCGAGGAGGAGCCGGTGAGGACGGTTGTCGTTGGCGGTGTGGCCGGCGGGATGTCGGCGGCGACGCGTTTGCGCCGCCTTGACGAAGATCACCAAATAATCGTGTGCGAGCGGGGCAAGTACGTGTCCTACTCCAACTGCGGGCTCCCCTACTACCTGGGCGGTGTCATTGGCGAACGCGATGCCCTTATCGTCAATACGCCCGAGGGGCTGGCCGCGCGCTTCGCTCTCGATGTACGCACCGGGACCGAAGTCCTCGCCATCGACCGCTCCCGGCAAGTGGTCCTAGTGGAAGAAGTGCCGACTGGGAACCGCTACGAGATCGCCTGGGACCGCTTGGTGCTTAGCCCCGGAGCGGTCCCGTTCGTGCCGGAAGTCCCCGGCGTCGAGCGGGCGCTCACCCTTCGCTCGGTGGAAGACATGGAGGCAATAGCTTCAACGCTGCGGGCTGGCGACGTTAGGAGCGCTGTCGTGGTCGGAGCTGGCTTCATCGGCTTGGAGGTGGCGGAGAACCTCGCTCGAGCTGGCCTCCAAGTCAATGTGGTTGAGCTCGCCCCCCAAGTCCTCTCGCCCTTGGACCCAGAACTGGCGCAACTGGTAGCGGACGAACTGGGCGAGCACGGTGTCGGGCTCGTGCTGGGAGCGGCATTGGCAAAGGTGCTCCCTGACAGCGTCGAACTGACCAACGGCCAGGACTTGCCCGCCGGCGTGGTAGTGCTGGCGATCGGCGTTCGCCCCGAAACCACCCTGGCACGGGAGGCCGGCCTAGCCATCGGGCCTCGGGGCGGGATCAGCGTCGACGAGCGGCTGCGCACTTCAGACCCGCGCATCTATGCCGTGGGCGATGCCGTGGAAAAGACGGACCAGCTCGACGGGGGACCGGCGCTGGTGCCGCTGGCTAACCTGGCGAACCGCCAGGGCCGCATGGTGGCTGATGACATCGCTGGCAAGCCTCGGCCGTTCGCCCCAGCAGTAGGGACTGCGATCATCAAGGTGTTCGGGAAAGTCGCCGCCGTCACAGGCTGGAACGAAAAGCGGCTCCAAGCCGCCCGGCGCCCGTACCTGGCAGTACACACTCACCCTGGCTCACACGGCAGCTATTACCCGGGAGGCGAGCCGATGGCCCTCAAGCTCCTGGTCGACCCGGGCACTGGCGCGATCCTCGGCGCGCAGGCGGTTGGCGGCGAGGGTGTAGACAAGAGGGTCGACGTCCTCGCGACTGCCGTCCGCGCTGGGCTACCCGCGCCGCTCCTCGTCGACCTCGAGCTCGCCTACGCCCCCCAGTTCTCCTCAGCAAAAGACCCAGTGAACATGCTCGGCTACGTCGCCGAGAACCGCCTGAACGGCAACGAGTGTTCGGTTCAGTGGCACGAGCTGGCCGGGAGGATGGCCGCAGGGGTCCTTGTTATCGACGCCCGCGCAGCTGCCGAGCACGCAGGCGGTCATATCCCTGGCTCGCTGAACTTCCCAGTCGAGACGCTCCGCGGCCGCCGGGAAGAGCTGGAGCGGCTCGCTCCCCGAGGTTCCGAGGTCATCGTCTATTGCCGGGTCGGCCAGCGGGCGCATACGGCGGTACGCCTTCTCAAGCAGTGGGGCTACGAGGTCGCCAACCTGGACGGGGGCTACCTAACTTGGGCGGCAGCGATGCGCGCGCAAGCAGCGATAAGCTCCGGCCAGGCACCGGCGTAGCCGACTTATGCTGCGGCTATGGTGCGTGAACCCCTTCCTCAAAAGGAGTACGAGGCCATCTTCTCCAAGGTGCCCCGCCTGACGGTCGAAGTGGTGATCGTTAGCGCCAACGAGGGGGTCTTGCTCAGCCGGCGCCAAGCTGGGCCATGCCGGGGGTTGTGGCACATCCCGGGAGGGACGGTTCGCTTTGGAGAACTGCTGACTGAGGCCGCCCGGCGCGTCCCGCGAGGCGAGATCGGGCTCGAAGTGGACGTGGGCCCAATGATCGGCTACATCGAGTACCCAAGCCACCTGGAGCTAGGCGACTGGCCGGTCGGGATCGCGTTCCGGGCAGCACCGTCGCCCACCGGCCCTTCACCTGCCTTCAGCCACCCCGGTCTCGTGGCGTGGTTCGCAGAGTGCCCCGACGAAATGCACGAAGAGCAAAAGGCGTTCCTGAGGACGCACGCTCTCGCTTCATGAGGCACCCGCCCGGCGAGCGATCAGCCGGTGCGGAAATTCTAACGTTGACGTGAAGGACACCCTAAACTCAGAGGAACCGCTCGGGTCGAGCGACCCGCCCGGGTCATGGCGGAGCTCGGACAGCCGCCGCGGGCTCGAGGACTCGGGAGGGAATGCCAATGGCAAGCAACGGAGCGACCGCAAACCCCGCGTCCGCACGCCGGGGCGACCACTACAAATGGGTCGCCCTTTCCAATACCACCCTGGGCGTGCTGATGGTCACTATCAACCAGTCGATCCTGCTGATCTCGCTCCCCGACATATTCCGGGGCATCAGGCTCAACCCGTTGACCCCCTCCAACACGTCTTACTTCCTCTGGGTGTTCATGGGTTTCCTCCTCGTAACTGCCGTCCTGGTTGTGAGCCTGGGCCGCGTCGGTGACATGTATGGCAGGGTGCGCATGTACAACCTGGGTTTCGCGGTGTTCACCCTCTTTTCGATCCTTTTGTCAGTGACTTGGATGACAGGGAGCGCTGGCGCCCTCTGGATAATCCTCATGCGGGTCTTCCAGGGCGTGGGCGGGGCCTTCTTGTTCGCTAATTCGAGCGCCATCCTGACTGACGCCTTCCCGGCGCACGAGCGGGGCAAAGCAATGGGGATCAACGGGATCGCCGCGGTCAGCGGCTCGTTCCTGGGCCTCATCCTCGGCGGGGTCCTCGGCCCCGTCGAATGGCACCTGGTGTTCCTCGTCTCGGTGCCCTTTGGCCTCTTCGGCACGGTGTGGGCCTATTTGAAGCTGCAGGACAACGGGGTGCGGATCGAAGCTCAGATCGACTGGCTCGGCAACACCACTTTTGCGATCGGGCTGGTGGCCCTCTTGACCGGCATCGTCTACTCGCTCTTGCCCTACGGCGGGCACTCGACCGGCTGGACAAACCCCTGGGTCTTGGCAGGGGTCTTCGGCGGTACAGCCGTGCTCTGCCTGTTCGTTTTCATCGAGACCCGCGTGCCGGCCCCGATGTTCCGGCTCGGTTTGTTCCGGGTGCGCGCGTTCACAGCAGGCAACATCGCTGCGATGCTGGGCGCAATGGGCCGCGGTGGCCTGCAGTTCATGCTCATCATCTGGCTGCAGGGGATCTGGCTCCCCCAGCACGGTTACAGCTTCAGTGAGACACCGCTCTGGGCGGGGATTTTCATGGTCCCGCTCACACTTGGCTTCCTTGTCATGGGCCCCCTGTCGGGTATCTTGTCCGACAAGTTCGGCGCTCGTGGGCTGGCCACCACTGGGCTCGGGCTGAGCGGGGCCACCTTCCTCCTGCTCGAGCTGCTGCCGATGAACTTCAGCTATATCTGGTTCGCCCTGCTCATTTTCCTGTTCGCGATCGGCATGGGCCTCTTCTTCTCGCCCAACCAGGCGTCCGTGATGAACAGCCTCCCCCCCGACCAGCGGGGCGCTGGCGCAGGAATGCTCAACACCTTCCAAAACTCAGCAACCGTCTTGTCGATGGGCGTGTTCTTCACGATCGTGACACTGGGCCTCGCCAGCAAGCTCCCGACCCACCTGTACCGGGGCCTCATAGCCGCCGGGGTGCCGAGCGGGCCCGCCCGCCTGGTGGCCCACGAGCCCCCGATAGGGAGCCTCTTCTCGGCGTTCCTCGGGCTCAACCCGATACAAGAGCTGTTGGGCCCGACAGGAGCCCTTCGCCACTTGAGCGCGCACCAGGTCGCTTATGTGACGGGGCGCTCGTTCTTCCCCAAGTTGATCGAGCAGCCCTTCGCCAGCGGCCTCGGGCTCGCCTTCGATTTCGCCGCCGCAGCAACGTTTGTGGCTGCCATAGCGAGCGCCCTGCGGGGCAAGCGCTATTTCCACGTCGCTGCCCCGGCCACTGAAGAGCTTGCTGAAGCCGCTGCCGAGAGCGCGGCGGAGACTGGCTTAACTGACGTGGTAACAAAAGCGCAGCTCGGAGCCGGGCTCCGGTGAACTCCCCCGGGCAGGACGTCGCGGTCAAATCAACCGACGGCACGCTCCTCAGCACCGGCGCGGCCGCTTTGGCCGCCGGTGTCTCCGAGCGGGCACTGAGGTACTACCAGGAGCTGGGGCTCCTGACGCCGTGCAGCCATACGCCAGGGGGGATGCGCCGCTACTCGGAGACCGACCTCGCCCGAGTAGGCAGGATCCGGGAGCTTCAAGCCCTCCTCGGGCTCAACCTGGACGAGATCGCGGTGATACTGCGCACCGACGACCGTATGTCCGAGATCCGCGAGGCATACAAGGACGAGCGCACAGGGGACGAGGAGCGAGCAGCGCTCGCTCGTGAATGCCTCACCCTGCAGGAGCAGCTCCGGGCCACCGTCCAAGCAAAACGTACGGCCCTGGACGAGTTCCTGGCCGACGTCGAAGCCCGTATTGCCCGGGCTCGGGCCGTGCTCAGCTAGGAGGGGGCGCCCAACGAACTAGCCTCTCCGGGCATGAGCTTGGCTGCACAGGATTGGACGGCACGCTTCGCGGAGAAGCTCGGCACCGCCCCACCCAGCGAAGAGGAGCTGGGTTGGCTGCTCGAGCTGGCTGGCACGGCGGCTCATGCTTCCGAGAGGACGGCCGCGCCGATCTCGTGCTGGCTGGCCGCTCGGGCAGGTGTTGGGCCCTTCGACGCGCTGCGGGCCGCTCAACAACTGGCTGATGAGTTAGCGACGGGGAACTGACAGGGATGAGAAGTTGTGGTGCGCCCGCACCGAGGGGAGCACGGTCATGACGGCCGCGTCGTAAGCACTTCTTCGATCCACGAATAAGCAGCAACGGCGGCGGGGAACCCCCGCGTCGAGATGCTCAGGGCCGCGACGTGCATGATTTCGTCGCCGGAGGCCCCGGCTTCGAGAGCGCGTCGCACGTTCGAGCGCACCGCACCCGCGGCTTGGGCACCAATCGCGATACCTAGCTTCACGAGCCGCTGTGTGCGTTCGTCGAGGGGGCCAGCCGCAGTCGTCGCCCGGCCCAGCTCGTCCATCGCCTCGGCAACTCCGGGGAACCGATCACGGAGCCCCAGGTAAACTTCGGGTAGGTATTCCTCTGTCGATGACGGCGTCATCTGGCTCCTTTCTCCCGGTGACCGACCAATCGTAGGCCCACCTCACTAAAGCGGGTCGCTCGGGCTGGCGTGACCAGCGTCTCTCCGACGGCCACTTTGCGTTCCCCCCTGGGCTGCCGAAGCCAGGCCAGCACCTACCAGCCCTGAGCTGGCGACCCTGGTGCCAACGCAGTAGACGCAGCCACCCTGGGCACGAAGGCGGGCAGCTACCTCGGGGTGCGACCCCGCCAGCCGGGATGCGACAAATTGGCTGACCGGAGAGGCACCTGTCGCGCGACCACACAATGGGCACTGGTCCTTGGCTGCGGCTCCGGCGATCACCCGACGGCCTCCACTGAGGATGCTCGAGCTGACGGCACGGGTGAGGGAGACCGCTCCCTCGGGGCAAGAGCGAACGCATGCCTCGCACGCCGAGCAGGCGCGAGGGTCGAAGTCAAACGCGAGCCCACGCCATTGGCCCGCGGCCATCGACAAGGCGCCCGAAGAACAGGCCTGCACGCAGCACCCGCACCCAGAGCAGCGCGCCTGGTCGATGTCGATCTCTCCGAGCGGTGCCGACGGCGACTCTAGCCGCCAGGACCCCGGCAGCGGGACGAGCTGCTGATCCTCCGGGACGAGATGCTGGGCGGCAAGGACAGTCGCTTCTGGTTCCCTGAAGTGGAGGCGAAACGCCGACGGTGGGACATCTGTGCATGCCCCACGGTCGGCGGCCACAGCTCGGGCCGGTCCCAAGTCGTACCGCAGCACGACCATGCGACGGTGCTCGGGTGCTACTTGTCCTAACAGGCTGGAGGCGAAGCCGGCGACCTTTCTCGCCCGGTATGAACAGGCCGCCTCGGCGCACCCCATCAACGCCACTGGGACGCCTGCTGCGACGTACTGCAAGGCCCAGCCGGCTGTGACAATTTCGAGGGACGGCACTTCAAGAGGCAGCCACCCGCTCCCGAGCCGTACGACGTTCGCAGCCTGAGAGCAAACGATCATCACTCCAAAGCCGAGGCCGCGAGCCTCGTCTGCTAAACAGTTGCCGGACGCCTCGAGCTCCGCCAAACAGGCCCCGTTCAACGTCAGAGCACCTGTGCCACAAGTCCTTATGCACGCGCCGCAGCCGGTGCAGCGGCCCGAGTCGACTGTTACCCGTGAGCCTTGACAGGAGAGCGCCCCGCGTGGGCAGGATGCCACACATGGCCGGGCGGCGCCCTGGCCCGTGCAAGAACCTGCGGCCCAGGCCGCCACCGGGTGGGGTGCCGAGCAGCCGAACCTGAACAAGTCCCGGCGGGAGAAAGCGCTCGCCCCCATCCCCGGTGCCCGCTCGCTTATGGGGGCGTTGAGGTCGCCAGACGAGGCACGCGCCACTGCCGCCCGCAGCCTCGCCACGAGCTGATGGCCGGCAAGAACGGGGTCTCCGCCGCTGGTCGAGGACAAGTCGACGACTTGCAGTCCCGAGGGGTGGGCGCCCTTATCGCGCAGCGTGCGACGGATCCGTTGCTCGCGTTCCTTGCCCCGCGCGCACCCCACGACTACTCGGGGCACCCTCAATGAGCTGAAGGCGTCTGGGAGCTCGGAGAGGCGTGCGCACAGTTCCCGAACGGCGATTACCTGTGCCGCAGGGGCCTGCGCACGGAGCAGCGAGGCAGCGCGTTGAAACGAAAAGGGGACAGTAGGTCGGTCAAAGACGTCGGAGCACAAGATGACCGCGACGTCGGTCCCCGCGACCGCCGGCAGCAGCCTCAAGTTAGGCCTCGTCTGGGGCTTGCGCCGGGGCCTGGACGGCCAGCAGCGCCAGCTTGCTGTCCAAGAGGGTGCTCCACTCAACGGTCAACTGAGCAAGTTCACGGTAGAAACGGATCTCGGCGTCGCGGGCTACGGCACGGCACAAGCGTGGCAGCCAGTGCCTGAGGTGTCCAGACCACAGGGAACACGCGATCGGGTACGTTTCCTCAGAGGAGAGGGCAAACCCGAGCGCCTCCAGCTCGATGGCGACGTGGTCGGGCAGCTCCCCGGAAGCGGGCGCCACCTCGATGCCGAGCTCGAGATAGAGCTGGCGCAACTCGGCAGTGCAGGGGCCCATCAAGCTTCGACGGATGTCGATCGGGACGTCTTCACGCCAAAACGACTCGTATGGTGGGCAGGGGACAGGGCCCGGGCCGACGAACAAGCGCTCGTACTCGTCCAGCAAGCCATCGTCTTGCCCGATGGTCGCCAAGAGCACCTTCTCAGGGCCCGCTTTGGCCTGAGCTCGCAGGTGCTCTTCGAGACCGGCGGCTCCGGCCCAGGTCGCGACCTCACCAACGACCGGCCGGCTCCACCAATGGGAAAGCAGCCCGATGGCGTCGACGAGGGCGACTTCGTCGAAGCCCGCGGCCTCAGCCGGGCTACCCTCCGACAAGGGGCGTTGGGCAACCCCGCTGAGCGCTCCGGGATGAGGCATCGGTCCCTCCTTCAGTCGTGGCGGGCCGCGGCCAGCGCCTCGTCGTCGCGGTCGAGCTCGTGCGAGGAGGCCGCCAGCCCGAGGCGCGTATAGCCGAAAGTGACGACGGCGGCGAAAAGGGCGACCAGGCCGACCACGATCCCGTACTCCACCCAGGTCGGCGAGTAATGGCCCACTAGCTCGAAGGAGGGCGCAACGGGGTTGTAGGTCCCGATGGCGTTGCCCGGGGGGTACTGGGTGAGCGGGTTAATGAACCCGATGACCACCAGTTCGATCCGGAAGGCGTACACGCCGGTGACAACAAGTACGGCCGCCGCGCCGAGCGTCCCGCGCAGCCTGCGCAAGGAAGGGACGGTGAGCAAGGCGAGAGGGACGGCGCCACCTACGACCCATTCCACCCAGAAGACCCACGACCATGCCCCGCCCGGCAGCACGAGGTTGAGCGCCGCTCTGTCGGCCGGCACGTTCCCCCAAAGGACCGTGATGTAGTCGCAGGCCACAAAGAACAGGTCGACGATGAGGACGGCAGTGATGAACCCGCGCAACCAGCGCTTGGTTTCCGCCGGCAGGTTGAACCCTGCCCAGCGCTCTGCGGCCAAGGCGAGCAGCGTCACCAGCGCAGTGCCAGACAGGATCGCCGAAACGACGAAGAGGGGGGCCATTAAAGCGGTGTTCCACCAAGTACGGGCGATCTGGAGCCCGAAAATCCATGCCGTTATCGAGTGCAGTAGCACGGCGGTAGGCAGCCCGACGTATGCCAGCACCCTTACCGTGTTGCGTAATTTGCTCGGCGCGGCCGCGTGCCTGGTCAGGATTGCGAGGTCTACGACGGAAAAAACGAAATAGATCGTGATGATCAGGATGTCCCAGATAAGGGGCGAGCTCCAGTTGGGGTGGATGAAGATGTTGAGGATGCGTTGGGGCTTGCCTAGGTCGGGGATGATCATCAGGGCGGCTACGGCCACGCAGCCTGCGGCAGAGAGGACCCCAAGCCTGGAGAGAGGCCTGAGCGCTTTCACGCCAAAAACCTCAGCGCTGGACGCCATAATTAGGCCGCCGGCGGAAAGACCGATGAAGAACGCGAAGGTGAATATGTACAAGCCCCAGGACACGACGTCCCTCATCCCGGTCGAGGCGAGGCCGTTGTCCAGCTCGTATATCCAGGCCGCGAGGCCGAAGGTGCAGGCCGCGCCGAGGAACGCATACCACAGGCTGACCCCAAACGACCCCGTGGACCGCACCCGCAGGGGGAGAGATGCGGTGTTGGTTGCCATGGTTTACCTCCTCAGCTCTCGCTCATGACTCGTTTACGGATAGGGACGTAGTAAACGTTCGGGTTGGTACCGAGCTCGGGGTGGAGCTGGGTCGCGCCTCCCTCGTTGACGAGCTGGCTCACTTCGCTGCCGGGGTCGTCCAGGTCGCCGAAAACCCTGGCGCCCATAGGGCAGACCTCCACACAGAACGGCTCCTGGCCTACGTCGACCCGCTCCACACAGAAAGTGCATTTCTCCACGACGCCCTTGGGCCGCTCGGGTTCGAAGACGAGGTGGCCTTCAGTCCAGTAATCCTTCCCGTAACCGATGACCCCGCCGGCGGCGTACTCGTGGTCGCCCCAGTTGAAGACGCGCACGCCGTAAGGGCACGCCGCCATGCAGTAGCGGCAGCCGATGCAGCGGTCATAGTCGATGAGGACCGCGCCGTCGTCCCGGCGAAAAGTTGCCTGGACAGGACAGACTTTCACGCAGGGGGCATCGTTGCAATGCTGGCAAGCCACCGGGAGGTAAGCCAGTTCGACGTTGGGGTACTCCCCCCAGGGGACGTCGATGTTCTCGCTCGCCGGCTCCTTCATGGCAGTCGACTGGTTCGGCGCGGTAGTCAGGACGCGGTTCCACCAGTAACCCAGCGGCTCGTTGTTTATCTGTTTGCACCCGACGGCGCACGCCCAGCACCCGACACACCGGTTGGTGTCGATGACCATCGCGTGGTGGGGAGTTGTCCCCGCGCTTTCTCCCATGTTTGTCAGACCTCCGCTCGTTCGACTTGGACCAGGCAGTCGTAATAGGCCGCGTTGGACGGGAAATTAGGGATAAGGACCTGGGCCGGCTTTGCAATCTGGTGGGTGAGGTTGTTGGGGTGGCCCTCGATATAGTGCTTGACCTTGATGGTGTCCCAGCCACCCTGGTAGCAGTTCACAACGCCTGGCTTCATCGACTCGGTGAGCCGCGCGCGGACCTTCATCTGCCCGCGGTCGTTGAAGATGCGTACGATGTCGCCGTCGTCGATGTGCCGGTGCGCGGCGTCCCTGGGGTTGATCTCCAAGAAGCCGTTGCCCCCGTTGTTGACCTCCTTCAGCCACGGCAGGTCCACGTACTGCGAGTGGGTCCGGAAACGGGTGTGCGTGGAGAGGAAAACCAGCGGGTACTTCTTGTACAGAGGGTTGGTCGGAGACGCTTCGATCGGCTCTTGGTGGACGGCGATCTCCTGGCCATAGGGCACGAGCATCTCGACGTAAAACTCGATCTTGCCGCTCTTGGTGGGGAACTGCTTGTTGAAGAACGGCACATAGGGCAACGGGTCGGTGTTGAGGTGGACGCAGTCGGTTGTGAGCTGCTCCCAGGTGAGGCCCTTGACCGTGGGGTCGGCGTCATCCTGGCCCATATGCAGGATCTCCCGCAGGTACTCGTCCGGAGAGCGGTCGAAGTACTGGCCAAAACCCATCTTGTCGGCGACCAAGTAAGCAGCGTCGAGGTCCGACTTGGACTCGAAGAGAGGGTCGATGATCTTCGGCATGTACTGCAGGTAGAAATTGTTCGACGAGAGTAGGTCGGTTTTCTCGAAATAAGTACAGGCCGGGAGGACGACGTCGGCGAGATCGGCCGTGGCAGAGAGGACGTAGTCAGATACGACACAAAACTCGAGGTCCTTCATCGCCTCGACGACGCGGTTGCGGTCCGACATCTGCTGGGCGAAGTTGTCGATCATGAACCAGGCCGCTCGCACCGGGAACGGCCTGTCCTGCTCCACGGCGTCACAGAAGTTCATCGGCTCGAGGAGCGTGTAGGGCTTGCCCGTGGGCGCCCAGAAGTGGGCAAGGTCAAAGGCCGTCGTTGTGAGCCCGCCGGCGAAGGTGGTGATCCCGCCGCCGTGGACGCCGATGTTGCCCGTGATTGCCTGCAGGGTCACAAGGGCCTGCATGTGCAAGTCACCGTGGTACCAATGGGAGAGGCCGAAACCCACCCGCACGGCGAGGGGTTTGCTCGTCCCCCAGGTCTGGGCGAGCGATATTACCTGTTCTACGGGTATGTCGGTGAGCTCCGAGGTGCGCTCGGGAGTGAACTCCGACATGGCGTCGGCCAAGGCTTGTAGCGCAGTAGGCGCTTGGACGGGGCCCGCTGTATAACTGCCGAGAAGGGCGGGCGCTTTGAGGGTGGGGTCGCTGGCCGCTTTTACCTTGCGGTCTGACTCGTCGAACACGACGTAGCCCTCGCCCGCCTTGCCTTTGGTCCCAGGTATCGCGTCCTTCGCCCGCAACCAACCCTTAGTTCGTGGGTCGACGAGGTAGGGCCCGACGGTATAAGCACGGACGTAGGCGGCGTCGTACAGCCCGTTGGTGAGGACGTAGTTGATTACCCCGTCGATGAGGGCCGTGTCCGCCCCGGGCCGGATCGCCAGCCACTGGTCTGACGCCGCCGCCGTCACAGTGAAGCGCGGGTCGATAGAGATCAGCTGTGTGCCGGACTGGTCCCGGGCGTCGAGCATTATCCGCCAGTCGGGTATCGACGTCTCGGCCACGTTGTTGGCCCAAAAGACGATGGCCTTCGCGCTGAGGAAATCGACAGACTCGTGCCCGGTGAAAAACCCGCCCCCGTTGGCGGGGTTTGTCGGGTCGACGAGGACGTAGTTCCACCCGCACGGGGTTGCCGAGTCGCCCTCGTTGTCGCCCTCGGAGTCGCCAGCGGAGGCGCCGATGACGCTCGCGAAGCGGAAGCCCACGCCGACGACACCTTCGATCAGGCCGAGCGAACCGGTGTAGGGAGCGACCCAGACCGAGGTCTTGCCGTATTTTGCCTGGATCCGGGTGAAGTTCTCGGCGATCATCGTGGTCGCCTCGTCCCAGCTGATCCGTTGCCACTTTCCTGAACCTCGCGGCCCGACACGCTTGTAGGGGTACTTGATCCTGTCGGGGCTGTAGGTGTTGGAGATCTGCGAAAGGCCGCGGGCGCAGATGCGCGGATGGAACGTGGGCGCGGGTGCACCCGACACCGTCTTGGTGCCCCAGGGTGCAGGGCCCACCATCGTCACCCGGCCGTCGACCACGTGCACCAGGTGGCCGCAGGCCCCGTCGCAATTGTTGGAGTGCCCGGTCCTATAGACCAGTTCCTTCCCGGTGATCACCCCGACCGCGGGACTTGGCTCGGGACCGCTGTCCTGGGCCGACGCCGGCTGGAAGAACCGCAGGTGGTCGGCTAGGACGAGCCCACCGGCCGCGGCGGCGCTCCCCCCGAGGAAGGCACGTCTCGACAAGGTCATGGCAGTGACGTCTCCTCTCTCGTCAAGTGGTGGCCGGGAGCGGCTTCGCGCTGGGGGTTGCCCGCCCGAGGTTCGCTCCCTCATCACTCCTTGGTCCACTGAAGCAGCGGGCGGCCCTGGCCAACTAGGGACCTAGTGCCCCTAGATAATCCCGCAGCAC
>Ga0335074_10000495_pt1 | contig 56690 bp, 52 predicted proteins | sample Lox_Sample_23_FD_206715 | JGI IMG/M metagenome (GOLD analysis project Ga0335074, IMG submission 206715) | Soil microbial communities from Loxahatchee National Wildlife Refuge, Florida, United States - Lox_Sample_2.3 | ecosystem: Environmental > Terrestrial > Soil > Wetlands | place: USA...
TGTCTTCTTCTTCTTCTTCCTTCAGCTTTAGATTCTTGTATTATAGGACTACCAATAGCATCGGCTTCACCCATTCGCGGCGTCCCGGTGCCACTTATTGACTGAGTTCGTGACACTAGCGTTGTATCTTACCGGACCAACCCGGGCCTCTTGTGGTCCGTTAAGACCTAACAACAGACTACGCCTGTTCGGGCCTGTCACATGACCCGTTTTCCCTTATATATATACTGCTCTGCGCATTGTAGATTAGCTTTGATCATCATCCTTACTATTAATACATTATATACACATTTCAAGCACTAGCTGTAGCACGCATTTAGTGATTACATTTGCTACTTTAATCTTACTGTTTATTTTTTAGTGCCTTACGCTTGTATCAAGTTAAACAATGAAGTAAATATCAAGAATAAAATCTCTTTGGACTTCAAAGTATGCAAGAATGGATGTTCGCGTAAAGCAAATGTGTAGACGTAGACGTGGTTGTTATGTTTGCCTAATCGGGAGTGCACGGGCCACATAAATCTACCCTTCGTATTGGTATCCGCTGATCAATTTAACGTGGTCCGTGCACATTAACCATTTGAACATTTTCGGACAAAAGGGGCACTTGTAGTTGTAACATCCGTTAAGGTGTTGTTGGAGCGCCTTTTGGGTTCCGCAAACCCTCATACAGTCTGGACAGCGTTGATCCGGGGTAGATTTCCCATGCACATTAGTTTCGTGCTTCAGCATGAGATTTATCCGGTCGAGTCTCGCCGTGCACTGAGTACAGTACCACCATTTGTCCAAATTGACAGGGATCTCCAGACAGACGTCTCGTGAAGGATAGGCGTTAACAGCTGTACTTTGTTCACCCAGAAGCTGCTGCTTAGTTTTGCCCAGCCTCTCAAGAACCTGATCCATATTTGCGTCTTTGGGAAGGCGCCCTTGAATAAGAATGTCCATCTTGGCCTGCCAGAGGATCTGATCCTCAGGAGCCGTGGAGAATATCCGAGAAACAGGCCAATCATCAGAGTAAGTCTGGCCAGAAACATATCCTTTGCACCGCCCTTTCAAGCAGGTGCCATGCCCGAAATAAGCTGAAAGATATCGGTATTCCGTGATACGTTTGTCTGCCTGTGTCTGGAACAGAGCTTGAAGGCGATGTCTATAATCTTCCCCTTCTTCCAATCATTCTAAGGTAAATGGTCAGGTCATCTGTATGGAGCTCGGGGATAGTCCCATAAAAAGCGTCACAGAGAGTGTTGGCGCGTGCAATAGCAATAATCCTGCACTTTCCACCCCATAATATATGATGGCGTTTATCGGGTCGTTCCGTACTGAGTCGAATACCAATCCGAGCAGCATCTTGGTGAACAGTAGTAGTTTTGGCAAATTGAAATGGGTCTGCGCCATTATGAGAAATATCGACTTCCAAAGACACATAGAACCCTTCTTGGGCACCCCACGAGCCAAACTCGTTGAATCCAGTCAGACGGTCGCCAAGGACGAAACTGTGACAAGACCCTCGAGAATCCCGAGGATCTACCCATATTTTCTCGCCACGAAGAGCTCTGTCCATGCGTCTTTTGAAATTGTAAGAACAAGGTAGCCAGCATTATTGTAGGAAAGGAACCGTGATATTAAATCCCTCATAACTCATTGGTGGAAGCAGTGTGTGACGATACGAACCAAGCTGGAAACTTCGGAAAGTGTCGAAAATAATACACATCGTAGTTTCGGCCAGCTGAATGAAGCTCGTGTGAAGGTCTTCGAAAGTATGTGATAAAACGAGGAGCGGGAAGAAGTAAGTACAATGGCGTGGCCGCCTCATACGGCGACAAAGGACTTTGTCTTCATCGGGTTCTCCGCTCTTCCGTAATTGTTGCCAATGCGTGTTGATCCTTCGCGCCAGTCCCCCAGGACTCCACGCGCTTCCAACATAGAGGGAATAGTTCTGGCCATTGGAAACAACAGCAAGATATACACCCGGACGAGATGTATCCCATTGTGTGGAATACGGTAAAAAGGTAAAGAGATCAGTGTTGGTTATTAAAACCGCGGAAAGAAGAGCTCAAGGGATAGGCATACCCGGTAATTCGAAAGGACCCGAAATCTGACACGGAGTAGAGGAGTTCCAATACCTACGGTTGACAGGATGCCTTGATAGGATACACCACGTCATCTAAAGGGCCCGTTAAACAATATTCATCGCGTCGATATTCTAAGCTGAATCCATACTCCTCTCATCCGGCACTGGCATGCCCAGTGCCACATTTGAAGGCATAAGCTAGGATCGATGCAACTGCCTGGGCAAGAATGGACTGAAAGACTTTGAATTCGATTTTTCCAAACGATGGAGAAGACGGCGCCTGTTTCATATCGCCGCCGTGGTTTAGCCAGTATAACCGTGCCAATATGTGTTGAACGAGATGTGCTCGGGTTATCAGAGGGAGTGCATATATCAGCGGTCGATTCTTGTTATAAGGCAACTTCGTCACGGGATCGCGGAGTCGTTGCTCCGCTGCTGAATAAGAAAATTACCTACTAGGTAAGGCACTAGTATAGTAAGCTAAGGTAAGTTAAACGATTAGATTAACAACCAAATTAGCGCTATTATTCTTTGTCTAACGACCCTGGCCTAAAAATTTAAATAACGCCACAATGAAATGACAATGTTCAACCGACCCCGCTCTATAACATGGCACTTTCTGTAGAAGGATCAGAAGACACTGTTGCAAGCCGGCTGGTCGCTGCAGAACCTGAGCACTGTCCAGGCCCTGAGTCGCTCGAAGCAGGGAAGGCGGACCCGTGTCAAGCATGTCCGAACCAAAAGATATGTGCTTCGGCTCCGAAGGGACCAGACCCTGATATCCCACTGATAACCCAGAGACTGGCAGGCGTTAAGCACAAGATTCTAGTCAGTTCAATCTTGGAGCTGTTGGCTAGCCATGGAACTAACAACAGTTTTGTAGGTCTTGAGTGGCAAGGGCGGCGTTGGCAAAAGTACACTGACGAGCCTCCTTGCGCATGCATTTGCGACTAACCCCAATAATACGGTTGGCGTCCTCGATATCGATCTTACGGGTCCTTCAATGCCAATAATGATGGGAGTCGAACAGGAGACTATACATAGTAGTGGTGCGGGCTGGTCGCCGGTCTTTGTCTTGGACAATCTGAGCATTATGAGCATACAGTTTATGCTACCGAACCGAAATGATGCCATTATATGGCGAGGTCCTAAGAAGAATGGTCTGATCAAGCAATTTCTTAGGGACGTGGATTGGGGCGATCTCGACTTCCTTCTATGCGATACACCACCCGGCACGTCAGACGAGCATTTAACCATAATATCGCTTCTAAAAGAGAGTAATGTTGATGGCGCAGTTGTCGTCACAACACCTCAGGAAGTTGCATTGTTGGATGTTCGACGAGAGATTAAGTTTTGCCAGAAAGCAGGTATTAAATTGCTCGGTCTCGTGGAGAACATGAGTGGGTTTGTCTGTCCTCATTGCACATTTGAAAGCCAGATCTTCCAACCAAGTGAGTCGTTTCTAGTTTCTATTTCCCTTTTATAAGAAGTGTTACTGATAATGTCAAAGCGACGGGAGGAGGTAAAGCATTAGCAAAAGAGATGGATATACCTTTTCTTGGGGCAGTGCCTTTAGATCCACGGATCGGGATGGCTTGCGATTATGGTGAAAGCTTCTTTGACTCGTGCGCAGACAGTCCGGCATGCAGAGCATTACAGGATGTGGTTAGAGGATTAGTATATCAGCTTAAGACAGACATTCAACAAGTTTTATCTGACGGATAGGCCTAAAGCAAAGCTTTATTAGTAATATAACTCTTCCTTTCGCTGCATGACCCGCTTTCTTTAAAGGCCCCTTTCCTGTTCAGCCTCTATGTCGAATGGAAGAAGCAGGAGCTGCAAATGCTCTATGGATTCTAGAGAAACAAGATATTCAGAAACAGTGGACGGAGCCAAAACGCTGCAACCTATAATCACGCCAATAGTTTTGGCATTTTCTCTCGGTTCAAGTATGCCCTATTTATAGTTTTATGGGCTTGTTGGGCTTAAATTACTTAATTTAAACTATGTAAATGGCGTATGTTCTATGCCTTCATAGCGTTTTTTGAAGAGAAATGAGGTTAGAGCCTCGCCCACCAACTCCCCATAGACAGAATGAAAGCTACAATACAGACTTAAACTTATAGAATAGAAAGAAACAGCTTGCACACAAATATATACCGCAATGATCGCATAAGATTCTTGTCTGGCGTACCTTTATGCCATTTCCAATGCCACCGATGTGCCTAAGCCTAACATTGCACATGTCCTTTGAAAACCGACAGAAATGACATTGTCCTAGGTAGCTAGCCTTCTTTTTACTGTGAATCTAGACAGGCTCATCAAATCTGGATATTGGTAAGTGCCGTGGGTTAGTATATACTTTAGTAGGTTTGACATTGTGTTGTTTTATTAGGTCGTCGACTAATGCCTCTCGAAAATGCTCGGTGGGTGCTACGGACGTATTTGCTCGACTTAGACTTGCGATAGTGCTTAGACAGGATGTAGGCATTGCAGATTGCAGTGTCTAGTAGAAAGTAAAAACAATGGCATCTAAGCTCGTGAGGTTTTCAGCTCTGTAGAAAACTTGGCTCGGAGTTGGTTTGCGATATCTACACGATTTTATGAAGTTGTTGTAGTCGTCTATCATCTTTGGAATTGGTAACGGTCGAACATGAACGTACTCCTTTTTTCGTCCTTTCTGAGTAGGGGTTTAGAGCTCTGGGAAGGGGAGACACTTTAAAAGGAGCTTTGACAATTGCAGCTGAAGATGAAGTGTCTTGGGGTTTCTTGCGTTCTCGTATAATCCACTCTGTGCCTTCATGAATTGTTGTTGCAAACTTGACAACTCCGTATTCTTGCTATAAAGAAATTAATGCTCCTTCTTCGTCTAGATCTTTCCCCTTGATTTTTTGTATCTGTGACTAGAGCGTTCCCTACAACTGCTTCCAAGTCTCATGTTGTTTGCCAAAAAGTAGTGATGTTACATCTGCCCGAATAGCTCCACAAGCGCCAATTCCAAGTGTTTGAAGGTGATTAAACAGCTTTGCTTTTGTGAAATAGTTATCGAGAAATAACCTAAACTCGTACTTTGAGTAAGGCAAGATTTTCGCAAGATGGAGGACTACTGTAGCTGTAGGGCAAAACTCAAGGTTCTCTTCGATTTCAGCGATGCCTGTATGAGAATTAGCACTCAAATACTACCTAAAACTAAGCATTTAACTCATACCTTCTATGCAAGAACTCCCGAGAAAATGCTAGACATATCTATAGTCCGCAATAAAGAACCTCTTGAAACCTTCTGTAATTGGCTTATTCTTTATTTTAACCGTGTGTGCTGACCGACCACAAAAGGCCTTCGTTAATGCTTACATGCTGACTAGACACACAATATAGTTTGAATTGAGCACGTAGATACTCAAAAAGTAGAGATGCTTTCATGTACTATGCAATTAGTTTGTCTCTAGGTGCTGATACATGAAAATAACGTTTGATTTGCTTAAACCTATACTCGGGCATGAAGGACATCGGCCGGTGGATACTGTGGGTAGACCAATAAGATTCAATGTTGGTGTTGTCGCTTAAGCCAATATATATCAGTAAGGCTAGCCAGACTGAGAGCTCGTCTAAAGTGATTCATTTCCATCTCCGTCCTTTATTAAACCGGGATGTTCGAGCTTCTTTTTCATCTGCGTTTAGGTTGGTATGTTGAACCAGGATCTCCATGATTTTTCCTGTAAAAATCAGCCTGAAGAATGTAATTGGTGATGCAACAAACCCTGCTGGTAGACAGAGCTCGTGGTGGAGAGGTTTGTTTTAAGAGGGCGTATTTAGGTAGAGTAGCACTGCATTTGACACTGGAATGCGGTAGACCTAATTGGATCTCATCGTGGGTCACTTTGAGTAGGTTTTCAGGTGCAGATGTTGGGCAAGGTGTAAGACTGCCGGTCTCATAGGGTCTCCAGTAGGGAATCAACAGGCTAAGGTACGATACAACGGCGTCACGTGGGTGGTCACGGGATGCAAAGACAGGTCTCCAGAATGACAGTAATATTCAAGGAACTACTCGCTACCTTTTCCTCAGGAGTGTCATTCTTTAAGTATAGCCAGCGCCAGTTGGCCGGAGAAACCACGCTCCGTAGCGTTCTGTCATGTGCAGCGGCCTGAACTATACGCTGTACGTTCTGGCGCCTGACATTAAAGGCAAGAGGAATTAGAGACCGTAAACGATGCAAAGAGACCCGCAAGCAATCCGTAAGCGTTCGGAATAGACCGCAAACTGCTGCTAGGTCTGACGAGGAGTGTTGAAAGGATGGTTACAGCCCTGGTGCAGTTGCTGGTTACGGTTACGGACCGTGAGTCATGTTGCTGGGCTGGAAGTACAGTTATTCCGGCCAGTCCTTTTCAGGGGCTTCGGTCCGTAACGTAGAATAGTAGCTCTAATCAATGCGAACACCGTGACCATTATGCCCGCTTCCGCATCGTCCTTTAAATACCTTGTACAACTACTATTTTGCGTTTGTAGCGTAGTAGGACTAGCTTCTATGGTTACCTTAGAGTTAAGGCTCTGCTAGCTATACATCCGAGTAGGGAGTCCTAGCCTAGCAGCTATAACGTACCAGCCTAGCTTGGCCTGTCCGTCTAGCTTGTTCTCTACCTTGTCGGCTAGTTTTTAGACGACAGCTTAGAGCTAGCGGATCGCCTGCTCTGTAGCTCTCTGCTTGACGCATTGTTCGAACGCGTTGTTGATCCGCTCTAGGGCAGCTTGCACTGCCTCTAGGGCTCTCTCCTTAACAAGATAGGCATTTATTGTTTTAATGTCTGCCCTCTATATTAGTCTGCAAGCACTATGTGGGTTTAAATAGGGTCGTACGGCTAGTGCTAGTAGTCGCGTCGCTGCTAGGGCTGGTCGAGCAGCCATTGTATGGTCTGCTCGTGCGATTTAGGGTTTGTAAAGCTAGGTATTAGATTCTGGTGTGTGCGGAAGGGGGCGGGTGTTTTTCCCCAATTGTCCGGGGTAAAACCTGCTTGCTTGTGGGTGGGTCCTCCGAAACTACCCCGACAGGTGTCAAGCCTTCGGTTGGTTGAGCCGTGAAGATTTCTCGATACACGTGCCGTAGAATGCAGAATCTTGCCCGCTAGGCCGGATATAGATAGGGCCACCTACGGAATGACGATTGCTTGAATTGCTGGCTGCGGGCTGGGGATAGCTAATAGAATTTGACCTGCCTTGTGATACTAAACACCTCTGCTCTCGGCTTTGCTCATCAATTGAGGACCCACCCGTCGCTACTGTTTCGCCTATTTGCGTGCGGGGTCATTCAACAACCTGGCACTTTCACTACTGCCGAAATAAATTCCACCAAGACTCACGAAACCCTCTTTTTTCTCAGACACATATCCCAACACGACAAGTTTGCTCGTACCTTCTAGTAGCAGAACCCCCATAACTGAGAAGAGACTTTGCTTCTCGTTTGGGCTTTTCTATTAACCATTAGCAGAGTCAGCGTAATTCAGCGCAATGGCTCTGTCCGTCCGAGTAGCAGCTCGCTCCTCGCTCTTCCGCCAGTATAGGACTTTGACTCGCCCTTCCACCAGAACTTTCAGCTCCCGAATAACTACCACACAATGCCTCGCTGCTAGAACTCTAGCTCAAGCTGGAAACAACAGCAAGAACTTTGTTCGACTGTTCTCAAGCTCTATAATCCGACCGAATCAGTCCGCACAACCCCCAAATGCCAAGGCATACATCGAGAGTGGTGTGTTTAAGAGAGGTGCCAACCCAGTCGACGTTAAGAGGGTTTTGGTCATTGGGTCTGGTGGTTTGAGTATTGGACAGGCTGGAGAATTCGATTACTCAGGTTTGTGCTTTTCTCATGCTTTACGAACTGGTTGAGTGACTCAGATTGGAGCTTGGAGCTTAATTGGCCGGGGATAAAACCACGGTCAGCACAAAACTTCGAGTATACATGCCAATTGAACTGGTGCTGACTGCGGGTATCACGATTTACAGGTTCTCAAGCTCTCAAGGCTCTCAAGGAGGCTGGCGTCAAGTCAATCCTTATCAACCCGAATATCGCCACCATCCAGACCGCCCACGTCCTTACCGATGAGGTTTATTACCTCCCAATTACACCAGAATATGTCACATACGTTATTGAGCGCGAGAGGCCTGATGGCATCTTCCTTACCTTCGGTGGTCAGACGGCCCTCAATCTTGGAGTACAGATGGAACGTATGGGATTGTTTGAGCGTTACGGCGTGAAAGTCCTTGGCACGCCGATTAAGACTTTAGAGACTTCAGAAGACAGAGACCTCTTCGCAAAAGCTCTCGGCCAGATCAATATTCCAATTGCCCAATCTATCGCTGTCGGCACCGTCGAGGCAGCTTTAGATGCGGCAAAAGACATCGGATATCCAATAATCGTCAGAGCAGCCTACGCTCTCGGGTTCGTGACACCATTATCATTCTGAATGAATCAATGCTAACATCGTCTCACAATACAGAGGTCTCGGTTCTGGATTCGCGAACAACGAAGAAGAGCTCCGTAACTTGTCCGCAAGATCTCTGACCCTCTCTCCACAAATCTTGGTCGAGAAATCATTAAAAGGGTGGAAAGAAGTAGAAGTGAGCTACCTGCAAGCCCTTTGCTTACCTTGATTGTGGTTTCAAAAGTAGTCTCACGAGTTCTTCGAACCCTGAGACAGGTCTCGCAACTAGTGAAGCCATGTTACTCTTGAAAATCCAACCATTTAAAACATAATGCTAACTCGCAGACATCTAGTACGAAGTCGTCCGAGACGCCAGCAACAATTGCATCACGGTCTGCAAGTAAGGGTATCTTTCTTTTGTGTGCGAACCCTTTGCTCCCCGAATTTTGCTGTTTCAATAGTAGTCTCACGAATTATTGGACTTATGAAAGATCCCTTGAGGCTCACGACCCCATGACCATCCTGAACTCTATTCATGAAGAAGAGAATCTGACCTGTGAACGTCCAGCATGGAGAATTTCGATCCACTCGGTATCCACACTGGCGACTCGATTGTAGTCGCTCCTTCTCAGACTTTGTCAGATGAGGAGTATCATATGCTTCGCTCTGCCGCCATCAAAATAGTCCGTCACTTGGGTGTAATTGGTGAGTGTAACGTACAGTATGCTCTCCAGCCTGATGGACTTGACTACAGAGTCATTGAGGTCAACGGTAAGCAAACCTTAATCCCAGTATTACAAAGTTCAAAATCTAACAGTGTGTGTATCTGTGTGTTCTAGCTCGTCTTTCTCGTTCATCCGCCCTTGCCTCGAAGGCTACTGGTTACCCTCTTGCATACACCGCTGCCAAGGTACGTTGCTGCATTTGAAATTGTTCTGTTTTGAAATTGGATTAACTAGGGGACTAGATCGGTCTTGGCTATACACTTCCAGAGCTTCCAAATGCTGTCACCAAGACTACCACAGCCAATTGTAAGTATACTTGCAACCCCTTTGCTTTGCTTGCAGTCTGATGAGTGGTCTCACGCTCTCATGAGAATCCCTGTTTCTCTCAAAACCCGTCTATTCAGAAATCTATGCTAACTCGCAAGCGTACAGTCGAGCCCAGCTTAGATTAGTAAGCACTCGGATGACGAAAGTTCTTTATGCTGAACACTGACATTCAAATAGCATTGTTACGAAAATCCCAAGATGGGGTTAGTTGCCTATCACCTCCCTTTGTTCCCTGTGTGATTTCAAGATTAGTCTTACCGGTTTATCAACTTTCAAGACAGGTCTCGTCAATCACAACTCACGTTGCTCTTCAAATACATCCATTTAGATATTGTGCTAACTTCCAAATTGACTTGAGCAAATTTCAGCATGTTAACCGCAAAATTGGCTCAGCAATGAAGTCAGTCGGCGAGGTTATGGCTATCGGTCGTACATTCGAAGAATCCATCCAGAAAGCTATCCGCCAAGTCGATCCAAAATACGTCGGCTTCCAAGGAGATCATTTCGAAGATCTTGATTACGAGCTCGCAAACCCAAGTGACCGCAGATGGTTGGCTGTCGGTCAAGCTATGCTTCATGAGAACTATTCAGTAGACCGCATCTATGAATTGACAAAAATTGATAAGTGGTTTTTATACAAGCTCCAAGCGATCGCGGATACGACTTTTCAACTCCAAAACATAGGCAGCTTAGAAAACATTCCACGGGAGGTTCTTCATAAAGCTAAGAAACAAGGCTTCAGTGATCGCCAAATCGCCAAGGCTGTGGGAAGCACCGAAGATCTCGTGCGTGAGAAGAGAAAGAGCTGGTAAGGATACCTGCCTCCATGCTTTCGGCGTTGATATCGTAGAAATGGAGAGACGCTGACTTTGCAAAAATCCAGGGGCATCACTCCTTTCGTCAAGAAGATTGATACACTTGCTGCGGAGTTCCCGGCCGACACGAACTATTTATATACTACTTATAATGCTTCCTCCCACGACGTTTCGTTTAAAGACAATGGCATTATCATTCTTGGTTCTGGTGTATACCGCATTGGAAGCAGCGTGGAATTCGATTGGTGTGCAGTTAGCGCTACACGTGCATTAAGGGAGATGGGCAAGAAAACTGTTATGATCAACTACAATCCGGAAACCTACTCAACTGATTTCGACACTGCTGATAAGCTCTACTTCGAGGAGTTGAGTTATGAGCGCGTGATGTAAGAGTTCTCCAAGATTCGAGACAGATCTCATGTTCTTCAAACTAACTTCACACCTCTTTAGGGATATCTATGAACTAGAGAACTCATCGGGTAAGGTTTCTCAGATCTTGAAAAGAACCTGCAAGTTACTAAAAATCACAGGAGTGGTTGTGTCCGTTGGCGGACAATTGCCACAGAACATCGCGCTTCGGTTGCAGGAGACAGGAAAGGCCAAGGTCCTCGGGACCGATCCACGCGACATTGATAAAGCAGAAGACAGACAGAAGTTCTCCGAGATCCTCGATAGTAAGAATACCTGTGTCTTTTTTACCTCCCGCCAATGATTCCCAAGACTTTGCTTTGGGCTATCTTAGATATTCCCAGTTCCCAAGACAAACCTCGGAACTCGCAGATTCCATTGCACCCGAATATATGGTCAGAATGCAATGTTGACAAGCCGACTTCTAGGTATCGGCGTCGATCAACCGGCATGGAAGGAACTTACGAGCGTTGCCGAAGCTGAGGCTTTCGCCGACAAAGTCGGCTATCCTGTCCTCGTCCGTCCATCTTACGTCCTTTCCGGTGCTGCTATGACCGTCATCTATAACAAGGAGGATCTCAAGGAGAAGCTTGAGGCCGCTAGCAACGTCTCTCCGGACCATCCAGTCGTAATGTGAGGATACCCTACGGCCTCTTTGAACGCTGGCATCCCCCCTAAAGAATCGATTTTTCGACCCTCAAGAGCAATATTCAATTGACCACTTTGAACCTTGTTTAATATGTATTGATTTAGAATACCATGCTGATCTCGTATCTAGTACCAAATTTATTCAAAATGCGGCGGAGATTGATGTGGACGCAGTCGCAAGCAATGGGCTTGTTCTTTGCGCAGCCATATCTGAGCATGTCGAGAATGCCGGGATTCACTCTGGCGATGCTACTCTCGTCCTCCCACCTGTCTCTCTTGATGAACCAACAATGGCCCGTATCAAAGAAATCGCCGACAAGGTCGCCAAAGCCTGGTCTATCACGTAAGGATGATCCTGAACGTTCAAACTCTTCATTCCCCAGCATTGCGCATAATACCAGGAGCTTTATACTAAGCACCATATCTTTGTGAAACTGAGACTAACTTGCAAACATCCAGTGGTCCCTTCAACATGCAAATCATAAAGGCGCCGACTTCGGCTGGAGGAGAAGATAGCCTTAAAGTGATTGAGGTGAGCGATTCTCAGTGACTCGTGGGAGAAATTGTCGCTAACAAGCCGCTCAGTGTAATCTTCGTAGTTCCCGAAGTCTACCATTCGTCAGCAAGACTCTTGGTGTCAACTTCGTCGACGTTGCAACCAAGGCTCTTGTTGGTCAGGACGTTCCTGAACCAGTAGATCTCATGGCCATCAAGCGCGACTACATTGCCACCAAGGTTCCACAGTTCTCCTGGACGAGACTTGCTGGCGCGGACCCGTTCTTAGGAGTCGAAATGGCTTCAACTGGTGAAATCGCTTGTTTCGGAAAGGACCTCGTTGAAGCTTACTGGTATATACCACACATATACTACAGAGTCACCCATGCTTACTATATATAGGGCATCGATGCAATCAACAATGAACTTCCGTGTGCCAGAGCCAGGAGAGGGTCTCCTGTTCGGTGGCGATATCACTAAGACAGCCTTGACGAACATTGTGGACTACGTAAGCCCCCTTGGATATAAGCTTTACGCTGCGGATCAAGAAGTCAAGGAATTCCTTGAGAGCAAGTCCAAGGGCGATGTTAAGGTCGAAGTGATCGAATTCCCGAAGGAGGACAAGCGGGCACTCAGAGAGGTGTTCAAGAAGTACGACATCAGATGCTGCTTCAACATCGCGAAGGCAAGAGGCAAGACGACTCTCGATCTGGATTACGTAATGCGCAGAAGTATTTGTCCCACCATGCGATCTCTCAGAACATAGTGCTGACTTTGCCGCTAATTAGACGCGGTCGATTTCGGAATTCCTCTTTTCAATGAGCCTAGAGTATGTTCCAGCGTTGACTTCGGTGCGATTGAGATGATGCTGATAATCTGGTACAGACTGCTGAGCTCTTCGCCCGCTGCATGAGCGAGAAGCTCCCACGCGTCAAAGGCATCCCGTCTGAGGTCAGACGCTGGTCTGAGTTTATTGGGGGTAAGCCGTTGTAGTACATTGGCGCCTCTCAACTCGAAAATCATTTTGCGGCGTTTATCTGGATCCTGCATATCAATTCGCTATCGTTGGAAAGGAAGGATGGACAGAAGATTGGAAAAAGGGTAAAATTCTGATAGACTACTTTTGCCTTGAACTCCCGTTGTCAATATACTGTCATAAAAGCATAGCATAGCAATTAAAAGTTATTTGCCTTCGTCTTTGGATGGTGTTGTGTTTTGTATGCTTGCTGGCTCAAAAAGGGAAGGGGCCTAAGGGTTCAGAAATCTTATTCCCCTTTCGCTCCTTTCCTTTCTGGTTGGCCAAGCATAAGTCCTGTGCCACCATTGTAAGGAAGTAAGATGTCTGGATTGAGTCTGAATAGTTTTATTTTTCCTTTCGCTTGACGACCATTCGTCGACAGCTAAAGTCGCATCATCCTCCTCTCTCGCTGCTAAAGCATGCTGGATCGGTTCTCCGCAGATGCTTACATCACTAAGATGCAACCTCTTCTTCCTCCCAAAAGCGTTCAACAAAGAAGCCTTTAGCGAAGAAGTTTCTAGCCCAAAAGACACCTCCAGAGGAACCTCAAGCCATGGCTCGCCACAACGTCCTTCTCAAGAAAAACAACAGCGAGAGGGTTTCGGACGATGAGCGCCGATATGGGAAGGACTGTTGTCTTTTAGACTCCACTAGGCAAGGTAGGCACTAAGGATGAGGCGGATTGACTAAGACGTTGCTCTGTTGGAAATATGAGCGCAGCATGAATTGATTGACTTGCTTAATTAAAGAAACCGGGTGCATATGGGCCCTATACATCCATATTCGTTTTCAGCTGTGGGATCCAAAGAATTCTGTAGGATTCACAGATTCCCTAATAGTCACGGCAGCTATAATTCCAACATGCTCAAAGAAAGGAAGAAAGAGCGAAGACTGGACGACGCGCTCAGATAAAGCTGGGGGCTTTCGTGTGTATGACTAAGCTAAGGCTAGGCAGTAAGGGGTGGCAAAGCTAAATTACTTTCTCCAGCACATGACTCTATTCTATGTTAGCGATGGTCAAAGTTTGACAGGGGTCTAATCCCAATGATATAATTGGTCAGAAAGAGAAGGTACCTATCGAAGTGTAGGAACCTACTAGAAAATCAGGTGTTACACATAGTCTGTGCCTGATTTTTAGTAGTCTAGAAGCCTGAAGCAAAATTATCTAGCCCCTCTTATGCATGTCTAATTCCCTACAACGATGAAGGTAGAGCTAAGGGAACTTGCGATCACCACCAAATTTCAAGTATTTTGTAAATTATACTCAAGCTACCATCCATTTTATGTTAAGTTCGATATTTGGAAATCTTCACCTCTATCATCATTATGTTCTTGTCCATTTTACATTGTGCCACGTGCGTCGAAGTATCCTCGTCGTCGTTTATATTACCACATTTATGGAATTACTCTATGTAAAATATCTGGTAATTGGCGCAAAGCTATGACTGATGAGTTTTCATCCAGAGGAGCATAGGGGCGGGAAGTTCGATACCCTGGTAGCATGTACGGTTTTGTTATTCCTCTCCAACCTTATCAGCTGTTTCTTGGAATATTATTCCTATACGACTCCTTGTGAAACAGTGAGCCAAGACTGGACTATCGTCTTTAGATGTAGACTATTTCGAGTATATATCCTCGATCCTAATAAGAAAAGGCAAATTCCATGGAGCAGGTGTTTTGAAAAGGTATCAGTATAAGACAGGCAATCAGTAACGCCATGACTCCCATCTCAATCTACCACAACCAACCATCCAGTCTCAAAACACCTGATACCGATGCTATACTAATATCCACTACCCGCAACACCTATGCATCCAAACTCGGCGTAACCGGTCGACTCTCTCTCTTGAAGAAACTTATGTTCTGCCTCAGCGCCACATATTCACTATCCGCATACCCCAGTAAGCCCATGATCTCGGTACTCTGCACACCCTTAATCCTCGCAATCTCAGCTGCCGAATAGTTTACCAGCGCTCTACCGACTTCAACCGGCGCGCCATCCCACAACTTTCCACCAGTTGAGACGCGAGATGCTGCGGGAAGGCGGTTCACGACGACGAGTCGGACGGCTTCTTGTTGCGCGAAGTTGCCTTCAACGTCGACCACGCCAACAGGGAGGAGCCCGCTTTTGTTGGCCAGCGCGCGTTGGGCGCCGGCGTCGATATAAATGGTTCCGTGAGGCGCAAGGCCATGAAGGATCCAGAAGTAGCGATCGCGGATTGGTGGGTCGGAGGGAATGAAACGTGTGTGTAGGGGAGGTTTGACGGCAGCTGCAGCTAATGCGGTGTTTATTTGTACGGGCTGCTGTTCAAGAGCGTTTTCGATGACCTGATTGGTTTTGACTATTTGAGGCGGCGTACCTGGTAGCGAGTGCGAGTTCGGGCCTTTTTGAAGTTGCAAATAACAGACAATGTTTGCAATGTTGCCGGGGTTGGACGACCGGGTTATGATGGTGGTAACGCCTGCAGATGTGGCGAGGCGGGCTGCTATGAGCTTGGTGAACATCCCGCCTGTTCCCAAAGTAGAGCCTGCACTGGATACTAGAAAGCGTCAGTAATGCGGGGGCATGTGGGTTATGAGACAGACCGTCTACCTGCAAGCCTTCGATGTCTTCCACCACCTCGATAGGTTGGGCGTCTGGATGGGTTCGTGGGTTTTTGTCATACAAGCAGTCCACATCAGTCATGAGGAACAAGTAATCTGCATGCACCATTGCAGCTGTAATAGCTGAGAGCGTGTCATTGTCACCGAACTTGATTTCAGACACACTAATAGTATCGTTCTCATTGACAATCGGTATGACACCCATTTCTAGTAACTCAGAGAACGTGTTTTGTGCATTCTGATATTGAGTTCTCTGTAGAAATTATTAGCTAAACTTTCTAATATGTATGATTGATACATACATCTGCAATGTCATTCCTTGTAAGCAATATCTGCGCAATAGGCTGTCCAAGAAAGCCAAAAAGAGTGTCCCACATGCTCATGAGTTTGCATTGACCTATAGCTGCCAGAGCCTGCAAAATAGTCAATTAGTGCAATTTTGAGAGTCCAGAATCCCATACCTGCACCTTTGGGAGGTGCTTGGGTCTCTTTTCAAACCCCATGCTTCCCAGAGCTACTCCAATAGCCCCGGACGAGACGATAACTACCTTGTGCCCATCCTTCTGAAGCTTGACAGCCGTCTCAACAAAGATAGATAGGGTCGAAGAAAGAGGCTCATGGTTCTTCTCGTCAACGATGGAGCTGGTCCCTTCAATCAGGTGATTAGAATATTTTGAGATCTCTTGGGAAAGGCTTTAGGAGCTCACCAAGTTTTATGACAATTGTCATAGACTTTGGCCTCTTCATTTTCGCTAGAGATAGTATTTAAAACCTCCAGAATAATATTATTATGAAGAATCTTATGCATCCCGCCGAAATCGCATGGCAGAAATCTTTCACCCTCACCGCCTTGCTATATGTACCTTGTCAGCGACAGCGCGTTGTCTTGCATACACACTCCAGTCCCAATCATCAGAGACAATGGCCGAAGACACATCAAAACCTCCTCCAGCTGCACCTACAGCACAATCTGACAATGACCCCGCCGCTACAGGCTACGACCCCTCATCCCCCTGGACAAACTACTTCAACATCCTCACCAACCGCATGACTCCCGAAGGTAAAGACCGCTTCCGTGAGGCCGCCTACATCCGCAATGAAGCGCGCGACTGCGCGCGCTGTGAAGAATGGCGAGACTACCTCTTCAAATATTCGCCCATAATCCGATTCCTATCACAAAACATCTCTGAGCTCAATGGGAAACTCGACGGAGACAATGTGCAATGCAGAAGATGCGTGACAAGGGTTGTCGAGGAGAAGGATGTAGAGGGGACCGTGGTAGAGAGGAGGGTGAGGCAGGGAGGAGGCTTTAGTCCGGATCATGGGATTATGATTTGTGCGAATGAGATGCGGAGTCAGGGGCATATGGAGGATACGTTGGCGCATGAGATGGTGCATGCTTGGGATCATTTGAGGTTTAAAGTTGATTGGGCGGATTTGAGGCATGCTGCTTGTACAGAGGTAGGCCTTTCTCTCATAAGCTTTTGTGTGAGCATTGACGTTGAGCCTCTACTGACTTGTTGGATTGCACAGATCAGAGCCTCAAGTTTAAGTGGTGAATGCAGATGGACACGAGAATTCTTCACGCGAAACAACTGGACTGTTACACAGCAACATCAAGCATGTGTCAGGGCTCGGGCTGTGAGGTCTGTGATGAACAGACCAAGCTGCAAAGATGATTTACAGGCCATCAAGGTCGTGAACGAGGTCTGGGACTCCTGCTTTGCGGACACTAGGCCGTTTGACGAAATATACAAATGAGCCAAGGCCTCCATTCTCTTGTATTATATTGCATTTATACACGTTGACGGTGGGCATGGAAATAGACGATTGTGTCAATTTGGCGGGCGCTCTAGAAAGGTAATGATCTCTGACTCCAAGTATCATGCTTATATTGCTTAACTCTGTTCCATCTCCTTCATGCCGAACGCCAATGTCATAAACAAAGAAAAGTTCTCATTATTTATTCCCAAGATTCAGTGGATGACTTACTGCCAGAAGACTTCGACGCTAGTTGACTGGCAGCATCTCCTTTCACGCAATGCTTGATGATCCACGGATGTTGCTGAACTTGGTCGAGCGGAATCCGCTTCTCAGGATCAAGCACCAATAACTATCCAAGTTAGTGATTAATTTGAGAAAGCGTGTACGCTACTTACTCTCTTGATCAAGTCTTTCGCTTCTCGACTCACAAATGGCGGTACTGTCATCTCTCCTCTCGCAATCTTTCTCTGCGTCTGCACAGGGGTATCCTCAAAAGGTGCTTGTCCAACCAAAAACTCATATGTCAAGACACCTAGACTCCACAGGTCAACCTTCTCATTGTAGTAGTTGTCCTTCGATCCTGGTTTGATCATCTCAGGTGGAAGGTAGTCGAGAGTCCCACACATCGTGTTCCTTCGATTATTTGGCGCGTGCACACTCCAGCCAAAATCTGATATCTTGATCTCTCCATGGATCCCGACCAGAATGTTTTCAGGCTTAATATCTCTGTGGATAACATGTTTCTTATGGAGGTATTTCAGTGCCGCGGCCATTTGCGCAATATATGATGCAGCCTTCCACTCCGGAAACTGATTCTCCTTCCGCAAGTGCTTGTACAATTCTCCCCTACCTGCAAACTCGAGAATTAAGAATATTCGCTTGCTGTCATGGAAATGCCCGTAAAGCATCAGGATATTTGGGTGCCTCAGGTTGGATTGAATCTCGATTTCCCGGCGGACTTGCTTCTCAACTTTGCCTTTCTGAAGCTCGGATTTGTGGAGAACTTTCAGTGCACAAATAAATCCTGTACTACGTTCGCGAGCGAGATAGACGCGACCAAATTTCCCTCTTCCTAGTGGTCTTCCAATTTCGAACATGCCAAGGTGGAATTGCTTAGGCATTGTTGGTTGCGAATATAGAGGTGTCGAGTTCTGCTCTGTTTTGACAAGTTCATCAGAGCTGCGAGAGGAGCTAGATGTGGGTTTACGAGGTGGAGAGTTGGGGTTTGTTGGGGCGTTGGAACCTCGCCATTGTACAGCTTGGGAAGGGACAGTGACTGTTGTGATTGTGCTCGCAGCGTTTGTGTTTTGGAGGGCGATCTTGAGGAGATTGGCTCGACTTGAATTTTGCGAGAGTTGTGAGTTAGATACAGTAAGTGAAGGCATTGCCTATGACATTGTCAGCTGTGCATCGTCATAAGATGCTCTATTGCTGACCTTTGATTTGAGATATGGTTTACTTCCATCGCCGGGATCATTTTCATCGTTAACGGACATACGCGCAAAGCGCGATTCTAGTCCTCGATTGGCCATAGTGAATTATTCAGCAACTAATAGATTCACTCAGATGTGAATAGAAAGGAAAGTCAAAATTAGCTGCGGGTTAGTAATTTGTTGCGACGTCGACTTACTCATGAGTTTGAAACTCGTTAAAGTTTGGAGGTCAACACAATCAGGCAATCCGTTGTCAGGGCAACCTGAAGCTTCCGAGCCCCATCGAACTACAACCCCACAATCTGAAATAGCGACCTGTTTAACAGTGCCACTTTACCTCTGCAAGCTGTGGCTGATAGATGCGCCTACCTCTGCCTTTAGCTATGTCTTTCAACGGCCCAATATCTGAGCCTTATCCTTCTCCAGATGAGGCAGAGCTCGCCACCGTTTCGCACACCCAACATGGCTTCAAGATCAGCGCGCGCAAGCTGCCCATTTCAAAATCAGGACCGATTGATGAGATGTCTAAGAAGCTTGGTATTCCAGTCCCAGAGATGATTTTCGGGGATAATATAGTGTCTATCGAACATGTTGCTAGTGGCTGGCGCTTGGAGTTCAATGCGTTTGATGCTCTTGATCGAGTGGACAAGACGGACAAGAATATGCTCAAAGTTGCATATTCCAAAGAGTGGTCGAGTAGCAGGTTTGTGATAATATATCAAATGGTTCGAGGCTTGAGCTAAGTGTTTGCCATTTATAGAGAGAAGACACATGAGGGCATCAAGGAGGTGGTAAAGCCATTCGATTGGTCTTATACGACGGAGTACAAGGGTACCGTTACGGGCAAAGCATTTACATCCGAAAATGATCCTATCCCCATAGCACTACTAAAGCGCCCCGATCCCATACTTTTCTTTGAGGAAGTAGTGCTCTATGAAAGTGAGCTGGATGACAACGGGATCTCCATATTCTCCGTCAAGGTTCGGGTTATGCCAGAGCGGATGCTCCTACTTTGCCGACTGTTCATGAGACTGGACAACGTCATTGTCAGGATCCGGGATACAAGAGTTTATGTGGACTTCAAGGCTGGCAAGGTTACTAGAGAATATTCGGCAACCCAGGAGAAGTTCGACGCGGTGATGCAAGTAAGTCATGCTCCTACCTTTAGGAACCTTTGGGAGCAACCAGCTGAGCCAGTGTATAGAGTCTCTTACGTTCCGGGAAACTGCCCGATGATGTGACCATAGCTATGCGCGACCCTAACCAGATCGCAAGCTTTTTACCCAAGGTTGAATACTCCTTAGAGAGTGTGACCCTTCCGTAGACGGAGGTGTATGATCTTCCAGCGTCATGGTGGCATAGAGTTGCATTGATGGCGTTTTCACGAGGGGATACCACACGAGAGTATCCGGAAAGGGTCTTCTGGTGTCATGGAGTTCGAGGCGCAGTGTAACTAGAACTAAATCCTGGCTGTTAATTTGTGCTATTCACCTGATTGAAGGCGGCATTTGGTGCCCAATATATGAGTTTCCAGGCTTTTGAAATACGATGAAGAAAGTTATGAGCATGAGCTTAGAGGCAGTGCGTTATTATTTGCCAGATATTCTACGATAACTTCCTGACGTAGTATTTCATCCATATGTAGAAGCATTTGGCATTTAGCATTTGGAAGCTTATCAAGTAAGTGTTTCACTACTTTTTATACCTTCGAATTTTGATATTCCAAATTCTTCGCTGTTCACAATCTTCACAATCAACATTTATCTTTCGTACAGTCCAAATCCGAATACATAAGCAATTTTACTTGATAGCCTAAAGCCTTGCAAAGTTCAAGTTTAAAGTGATCACAGCTTAAATCCATGCCCGTTCATCCCAGTTAGTAGCCATCCCCACGAACCAGGGTTCCAGTGAATCTCTCTCTCTTTCCGTTCTGCTATCACGCCGCACCCCCTTTCCTCCATTATGTCGGTCTAGGCGTTGTTTCCTCTACTCTAGGAGTTACGTCTCCTGCCTCCGCCAAGCAGACAGCGCACTCACGTCATTGCAACTTATATCGCAGCTGACAGCTATCTCTGCATCTTCGTGTGAACTGCCGAACTCTTCGATAACGAGGGTTGACGCCAGCGTCTTCTAAAGAGTTTGCGCGCAATCGATCACTGCAGATCTGAGTATCTTCGTGCTCTTTGCATCCGCTTGTAAATAGCTTGTACATTTCTCTGCACATATTGATGGAAGTTCACTTGGTATTAGTCGCTAAGTTGTGTCTGTGTTTGGATATGGAGTTTCAAGGCAAGGTATAAGTTGGTTGGTGTAAGGCGTTTATGGGAATTTGTGGCTGCAGTGCTGGTGATGTTGATGGTATGCAGAAAATGTTTGAAGAGGTCGAGGTCAATCTTTTTATATCTAGAAATTGAGTGAATAGTGAGTTATTGAAGGAAACGTATGTAGTAGAGAACATTTATTATTGTACACCACAAGAATATTCAGAGGACTAGTCAGCAAACTTAAATCAATCAACTCGCAAGATCAATTACTCTTCAGTTGCTAGACGATCGTAGAAAAATTCTCAACGAAAACGCATCTCAACCATTTGACTATTCAAAGAATTCGCTCCTGAGCATTCCTCATCCTGGCAGTACGAGCATCGCATTGTTAACTCAGTCTACTGTCTTCATGATAAGAATGTAATTCTCTTCAATTGGTTATTGGACTCAAAACAACACTGTATCAATTTCTAGGCATGATATATCCTTCAAACGCACAGTAAAGGCTTGCTGGCTCGACTTTACTTGAGGTTAGCTCCAGGTAGGTTTCCTATACAGTCTACCGTTCGAATCGTATGCCTATCTACGTGAGCTTTTCACAAGATGTTATCTATCTGCAGCAGGCTCAAGTCGATGACATTAACTTAATGATCCGGGCCATGAGCTACTCGGATCAGAGCATGCTTCAGCACCCAGCAATCAATAACCTCGCACAATTAGAAATCTTCCATGACAGCGATAGTAGAGAACTTTGCCAATCTCTCTTAGCTACGCTTAAGCTCCAGCGGCCCCGTGTCGTCAACGTTGGCACACTGCTTGTGTAGGATAAGCTCGCAGAAACAGAGACGCAACATGCGCTTTTCAAAGGCTACGGGATTCGTGAAGGAGTGTGGTAGAAAAAGAAACATGAAAGAGGTTTGTGGAGGAGATGAAAGAATTAGAATGTACGCACGTTTGGAAAGCGCCGGCTGTTTATTCTGTTACTCCCTATAAATTCACGGTCACGGCGGCCGATTGACAGCGCTTCAATGGCACTTCAACCTCCACAAATGGCATTGGTCGATTCGCAATCCAAGAGTCCGAGGACAAGTGGATGACATTAGAGTTTGGAAGCTTGATAGGAAAGAAATCATTAGCTTAAGTAGCTGGTGCATCTGTGAAAGAGAGGCCAACTTGGATGGGAGGGCGAGGAAAGGTTGGTCAGCTGATGAAGGGTTAGTTATCTTATAGCAACAATAGTCAGAGAAAATTTCAACCAGTTTATCGAAGAATGTGTCAAAGGGAAGACCATGCATATTTCTCCAGTGCCCAATATTCCCAATTTTACACGAACACAAAGGAAGAGGGTAGTAGAGAGCGCTCGAAACTATTTGGACTAAAACGAGATGAAGTTAGAGTTTTAGATGGAGAATCAGCACAGAGAAAGAAGCAGCTGCGAAGAAGTGAATGAGAGATCTACGCAGCTCCTATAGTGACTCAGATAAAATTGTGACAGGAACTTTAACCAAATAGTTTGCCTCCATTGGCTTAGCTATGGCCCATAAGGGAAGTTCTAGCGATGCCGAGTCTGACCGCTCGTTGTAGTCTTCATGTGCTCTTAGACTGCTTCTTGGACGTGATACACATCAAGCATCAGCAATACCTTTGATATACCCTGCTTACTGCGTCTACGTCCGCCATTGTCTTTTACCATCGCTTGACTTCTCCCATCACGCCGTCTCCTCTCTACCCCCCACGTTAAATCAGTCAAACCATGTAACCCTCATCCTCAGCTTGTAGCAAACAAACTATCCTCATCCCTCAAATACTCACCACAATCCGCTTGCCGAAAGGCCGCAATACCCGTCGGATCCAACCACCTCGCCTCCTGCGTTCTCCTAGCCGTAATGTCAGCCCCCGAATGCGTATTATCCATACTATAAACCACAACTCCCTGATGCTCAGGACAGTCTTCTGACCAGCGGCCGACATGTGCTTTGACGGTATGCATGGAAGGGCTCGCCGTTCGGCTTGACCTAGACATTATAACGCGCGTGTTGTGCGAGGATGGGGAGGGCTGTGATGTGGAAGTGGAATTTGAGGGTTATGGTGAATTTTCCTGGGAAAGGTGTTAGTCATAATGCAGAACAAGGTGTAAGACGGCAGGAGCATACCTAAGCATGTTCCTAAGGACAAGAGCTGATGTCTTGATACCGAGGTTGCTAGATTGGCTATGGAGAGGCGCACAAAATAGCAGTGAGATTGATGAAGCCGGAAGACATAGCGATCGGAGTTTGGACTGTTATCGAGGGGCGCAGTGAAGGTTTTGAGAGAGCTGCCGGTGTAGTAAGTTTTTTTTGAAGAGAACTAGGGTCTCTTCTTCGGTGAGGGGGCGCATATTGACGAAGTATACAGCTCTCGTTTGACTCTTCAGTTCTGTAGAGAGCGCGTTTGATCGCCCAAATTATTGTTGGAATATTGCTAGTTCTGAGTAGCTATTGGGAGGTCGAAACTTTTTTTCCAGCGGGGAAGTTTTTCGCGAGTCAACGATCGCATCGGGGAAAGTGGACCCGCGATAAAGACTTCGAAAATAATTATCTGCATTTGGAGACAGTCCAACGACATCACATAATGTCACGGGCACCACCAGTTAAGAAGCGCAAGCTGACACCGCCTCCTACTGATGGAGGAGACTCTTTGTCTCCGACATTAGATGCTGCCCCAGATCAGAAGGCCTTTTATAATCAAGCAGCTCGTTGGAATCTGGAACAAGACTACGAAACTAGGCCAAGGAAAGGCAAGAAGAAGGAGAAAGAGAACACCAGATTGCCGATTAAAACTGCTGAGGGTCTGATTCAGCAAGTCGAAGTGCCGGAGGAGGTTGAAGATGCAAAAAGCGACCTGTCATGGCTCAGCGAAGGCTCAGAGGACGTTGTGGACGATACGATCGAAGAGAAGCCCACTGTGCCAATTCGACAACAAATACGAGAAGCAAAGGAGGAGATGGCAAGATTAGCATTGCTGCTCAATGAGGATCCGGAAGAGAACACCGGCGCGTTCAAGTCACTTGCTCAGTTTGGACAATCGCAAATTACAGTGATCAAGAAACTTGCTTTGGTAACACAATTGGCGGTGTACAAGGACATAGTACCCGGGTATCGGATACGACCTTTGTCGGAGGAAGATATGGAAACAAAGGTATCTAAGGAAGTCCGACGTATACGAGCCTATGAGCAGGCTCTGGTTAGCTCTTACCAGGCATATATTCGAGAATTGGCGAAGCTTGCGCAGCCTGCGAGCGGTGGCAGGTCCAAAAATGGCGAACCAAGTTTACAGAGCGTAGCTATATCTTGTACCTGTGCTTTGTTGGTTGCAGTTCCGCATTTCAATTTCCGAGGAGAATTACTGAAGATCTTGGTGGGGAAGCTTAGTACGAGAAAGGTAGACGAGGAGTTTGTGAAGTGCCGAGAGACCATTGAGACACTGTTTCGCAATGATGAGGATGGCACTCCGTCTCTAGACGCAGTTTCGCTAATCACGAAGATGATGAAATCGAGGAGTTATAGGATAGACGAGAGTATATTGAACACGTTCCTCCACCTAAGATTGCTGTCTGAGTTTTCGTGGAAAGCTTCGCAAAATCATGTCGATAGGCCTAAGAAAGAAGATGGAGGCTTTGGAGGGAAAAAAGTGAAAGAAAAAAAGGTGTTTCGAACAAAGAAACAACGGAAAATGCTCAAAGAGCAAAAGGTCATCGAGAAGGAAATGATGCAAGCAGATGCAACTGTTAGCCATGAAGAAAGGGATCGAATGCAAGCTGAGACACTGAAACTCGTGTTTGTAGCATATTTTCGTATCCTAAAGATGCGGTCTCCTCACTTAATGGGCGCCGTGCTTGAAGGACTAGCTCGATATGCGCATCTCATCAACCAAGATTTCTTTGGCGACCTCCTCGAAGCCTTGAAAGATCTCATCCGCCACACCGAAGCCACAGATGACATCGAAGCAGACGGCGAAGCAGACGGCGAAGCAGACCAAGATGACTCTTCTGCGACCCGTAACCTCACACGTGAAGCCCTCCTATGTACAATCACAGCATTCGCCCTCCTCGAAGGCCAAGACGCCGCCAAAGCCCAAGCAACACTCAACCTCGACCTGAGCTTCTTCATTACCCATCTCTACCGCACCCTATATCCACTCTCCCTAAACCCAGATATCGAACTTAGCTCCAAATCCCTACACCTGCCAGACCCCTCAGCCCCCGCATCATCAACCCCCAATCCCAAAGTCAACCTCCAAACAACAACAGTCCTCCTCTTGCGCTCCCTAACCGCAATCCTCCTTTCCCCAACGTCCGCCTCCTCCATTTCCCCTTTACGGCTCGCAGCGTTCACGCATGCCCTCCTCACCAGCGCTTTGCACACGCCCGAGAAATCAACTTTAGCGATCCTGGGATTGATGCAGCAAGTCACGAAGAAGCATGGGAAGAAAGTGGCTGCACTTTGGCATAGTGAAGAGCGGAGGGGAGATGGGACTTTTGATCCTCTAGGCGCGGATGTGGAAGGGAGTAATCCGTTTGCGAGGACTGTGTGGGCGGGGGAGCTGTTGAGGTTGCATTATTGTCCCGGGGTGAGGGAAAGTGTGAAAGCGGTTGAGGGGAACGTTGTGGGGGCGAGAAGCTGATGACACGGTTGCAGCCTGCACACCTTGTGTACAGTACTTGTCACTACTTAGATGTTGAGAGTGACAGGAATTTGAGCTGCTCATTTGTTTGATCCCGTAGCCTGACTGCCTTCTTTGAGAAGACGGGTAGTCAGCGGAATACAAAGAGTGCATCCTGACTCGACCGTTCGATAATACGCTATGCTATGCTATGCAATGCAATGCCATGCCATGCCACCCCTCAAAAGCCGAGCGCAGAGATCATTTCCTACATACCCATCAATGCCGTCCAGAGCTCTTCCATGCTGAACAAACAATCATAACGCTCATTAAAGCAACATAGCCTCCCTTGCCCCCCTTCCTGTCCCTCTCCATAAACTCTATTCACAACCACTCTCAATCATTGATATCCACCACCCATCCGTTAAAGCACAGCCAAACACTTAAAAAATTACCTCGCATCCCAAGGACTCGAGCTCTCCGCCGTGACATCCTCAAACTCCAACTCCCACTTATCCACCACCTCAAACTTCCTCTTGGCCGTCTTAAGCTCCCTACCCACCCGCTCCTCCAGCTCCTGACTATCTTCCGGCGAGGGGTCTCCGATCGGCGCAAGACTATCATCCGGATCGACTTCAAGGTCGTCGTCGAAGCCGTCGCTCTCGTTTTCTTTGTCGGAAACGGTGTGTCGCGCTTTGTATGTTTTCTTGGCGGACGATTTGAGACGCTCTGTGGCGGGCGTTGCTTTGGCTTTGGCTTTGACACTAGGACCGGGCTTGAGACGGGCGACGCTGCGGTGGACGGCAGAGCGGGTGGTGCGGGTTGTTAGGTGAGTTAGTTCGTCGTCGTCACTCCCGAGATCACCTGGGTCAACTTCGCTATCATCTGAGCTCTCGATATCGAAGGTGTCACGCGTCTGACGGCGTCGTCTGCGAGGTAGCAGTGCTTGAAGTTGGATGGTTGAGAGATTAGCTGGATGAGTTCTAGGTCTTGTTGGAGCTCGACTTCGTAGTGCTGGTGTTTCAGGTCTGTTTGGTGAGTGCGTAAGTGAAGGTGGTGATGAGGGAAGAGATTCGTCTCGAGGTGGTGCCAGAGGTTTTCGGACAGGTTGACGTTTCACTGACCGTCCTCGCGGTTGGATATTTGTCCTTCTGGATGGAAGTAGGACTTCTGGAGAGTCACTTGTTGGAGTGCTGCTGCTCCTTGGTGGGGCCATGGTATCGCTCAAAGGCTCAGGCGTGCTTGGGCGTAAAGCCTCTTCTGCGGCAGGGTCTTGAGAAGTGTTCATTGAAGGATCTGGGCTTGGTGGCTGGCTCTGATCTGTTTGAATAGGCGGAGAAGATCTTGCCAGTTGAAGAGATGATAGCTTCCGCTTGCGAGGATTGCTCGCCGAGGACACGGACTGAGATCCTTGCTGGCCCGTGGATCTTGTCTTTGACAAGTTCAAAGGGGTTGACTCGTCATCTGGGTTGAAATCATCTTCGTCGTCATCGTCGGATTCCAACCTTCTATATTGATCTTTCTTTCCTGTCCCCAATATACTTGGTTGTCTTGATCTTCTCTTGAGCATCCCTGCCCTAACTGCCGAGTCTGAATTTCCTGGTGTGCTCCTATCCATTTCTAATCCAACGCTGCTCGACCTAACGCGTGAAGCTGCCCGGCCAAGTATGGATGGTTGTCTCTGCCTCCGCCTAAATGTACCACGAGCAAGTACGGATCCTTCCACTGGGGCATTCGTAAGACCATTACTTTCTGCTAAGTTCGATTCCACACTACTTGACCTTGCCCTCGGATCTTTACGACCAAGTATGCTAGGTTGACGCGTTCTTCTCCGGAAATTTCCAATCGCTAGTAATGAGTTTTCAGTGGTATATGTTGCGATTGCCCGTCTTCCAATTTCGACAGCAGGACTGCTTGATAAATTCTCGCCCGACGAGATAGCTTGCTCAATACTGGTATTGTTCTCAGCTTCCAATCGACGCATAGCGGCATCCCTTCTCTTCTTCATCCCTTCAAGAGCCACTACGTTTTCCGAGGCATTAGTCCTGGTGTTTTGAGTGACGCTTTGAGGACTCTCCGCAGCTGGATGCGCATCTCTGTTGCGATATCTTGTGAAACTCCTGGCACCTGTTACCCTTCCTCCCCCTTCATCACTAATATCCTCAACGACATCTTTCGGATTTTTGAGCCGACCCTCTAACATCGCGCCATGGTTCGCCGGGATTGATGGCGCGATTTTTGTGCGTTTCGGACGCGGCATTGCTGCTACGAGAGGTGCAACCGGTGTTCTAAATTCCTTTCATGAGTGTGTTATGGCTTTATCTATGATGTCCGTAGATGACCTTTCGAAGTTGAAGCTCGTGGAATGCGACGCGAAATCAACGCGTTTGTTTTCGGCAAAAGAACGAACATTACATAAGCGGCGTTTCTGAGATCACCAGCATCTGATTCCATGATTTCACAATATACACAATACCAGCGTTGTTTACTCATTAAACTCAACTTTATTGCCGTCTTAACTTCTCAATTGTTGCCGATATCTTACAGCAACTCTTCGAAATCTGCCATTCTCTGTTCAAGACAGGCACTTCACTATCCCTTTCGAGTCAGAAGAATCAACACCAAGGTCGTGACACAAAATTTCGCATCTAAATCTTACTGAAATGCCTGATAGAGACTCACAAATAGGTTTAACATTGAGATATTGGATTTAATATAAGACTAAGACGGCATACTACAATTTTACAAGACTTTGTTACAACGAATTAAGGGAGACACGGGGTTTTCTCGAGGTCTCCGTTTATGAAGTGCCTACAACATTCTTTTGCGTACCAACTCGATTCTGTTTTTCTCTCTAAAATCATACCAACTTGTGCAAGGTTGAAGTACTTCGGAAGATCTAGAAAGTGTACCCAGTGAACGATTATTCTTTCTTTCTATCAATGAACAGCGTTATGGCCAAATACCCTTGGTCTATTTGCCAACCTCACCCTCACCTTTGCTTCAAAGTGCATATGATGCCTAGCAGAGAGGTTCATAGCGCTTGACTTTAATCGATAGCGGCCGGAATTCTCAGAGACATGTGCGTAGCATGCAGAATCTTCCAAGTCAACGGCTCTTCTTCGTCTCCACCGCTCCGTCTGACAGCAGGGTACCCGTCAAACATACCCTGCTTGTCCGCTGAACTGAGGATGAATTTCAACGGGCCGATGCCAATCTCGCCCACCAACGGGGATGGAGAAGTTCCAAGGGTAAGAAGATACCCATACTTCGAAGATCGTCTGTTCTCAATGTGACACCTATCAGCAACTTCAATAAGTGCACGTACATTTAGGTACAGTCAGCAATATTGTAGTTGGTGGTCGTGTGTCGTGGTGCTGGCCGTCATAGTCAGGCCCCCTGTTCATGTCAGATTTTTCGGAAGAGCAGCGGAGTCCGGCAAGCGCCCGCTGCGGCATGCAAGGGCACCAGGCATCCAAGCCCCGACTGGGAATCGTCGGATGTCGGATGAAGAAGCCTGACGCTCGCTAATCTGCCGCTGTGGCCAGGAGTCCCACTCTCGGACCTCGCAATCCTCGGCGATCCATAGTCACCTCGCACGAAGTATCTCGTATGTTCATTATGTATTGCTACACCACATGAAAACCTACTTTCAGATAGAATGAGACCTTAACTGAACAAAAAGTAAACCTCGTTTCTCGGCTACACGGCCAGGCCGCGGCCCTTTCGTTTCGTTTCGTTTCGTTTCAAGTGACGTGGATTGAGGAGAAAACTGCAATGCTAAATGGGTCGTGTATTGTACTGTACGCACGTACACACTTACTTACGAAGACCGTCTAACAGCCTATTGGACACTACGATTTGCATTCATTATGCAGGATGTGTTCCCGCTAAGATCTGACACGCGGCACTCTCCAGGCGACATCAATGGCGTGCGCCCTGGCAAGCCGACCTCCGTTGCTGCATCACTGACAGCCTGCCACCTTATGCTAGTAGGTCCCTAGATATATCTGGCCACACTAAGCGCGTCGATGATGTGTCGTGCTCAATATTCTTCCTCATCTCCAGCGACCAACAACAATGTACGTTCCTAGTAGCGATACCCTAAATCATCATTTTACTACACCATCACGTCAATTCAGCCACATTTTACCTCAATTTCCTGCCTCAATACATTATTCACAAAAAGGCTTATATTTCAAATTAACAACGTCAAACTTCGCTCTAATGAAACGCCCAAAGTCTATATATCTGTCTCGTATATGACAACGCAGATGTCACGTCTACCAGGTACGTAAAGGTTAAGCTTAATATTGTACACCGGCCCCACTTACTTGATGTTGAAGCTTCGCCGAGGCATTCTTGAAACAATCGCGAAAATGCAACCCGCATTACGGCACATAAATCTAGCATCCACTTCCCCCTCCCTCTACCCCACCCCCACCATTCCTCTCGCTAACCAGTCCGCCATCTGTCCTAATATACATTATTGACAACATGCAGAAAGCTGCCTGACCGGATCCATAATACGCTGAGACATCGCTAATCAGCCCCTGAGTCTCTCACCTCCAAATGCCGAATTAAGTATGTTGCAGCAGCCACAGCCTAAATTCAGGACCGCCAATGGCTCGGGGACGACCGGATTTTCCTTCTAAGGACCTCGAAACTCGGGTATGAAGTCCCGACGCACGATCTCCATCTCTCCGGAAAGCCACCCATGCCACCACAACCTCGAACCTCAGCATCTCACGTAACATTTGCTAGACACTTTCACGAAATAATGCCAAAAATTATCCCTCTAAAAAAAAATTTTAAAACCATACCCCATGTCCGCTATATAACATGCTTTCCGGTTTGATGTCAGAAAAAAATACTTGACGAGTCGTCCGGAATACAAGCACAGAGTGTCAAAACCACACACCCCTTTTCTCTCACCGACCTGTCGATTGGCCCGTCCAATGATCTGAAAAAGAGAGGACGCACGATCTCCAGAGTCCGGCGCACGATCTGACAGGCAGGCGTGTCCATCTGACCAGCCCCAACTTTTTCCTGCACTTGACAGCGGAGACACAACCTCTCTTGTCTGCCCGGTCAAGCCCCGCAAGCCCGAAAACCCAAATAAAAAATTAAAAAAAACTTGCTCATCGAGACATACAGCCATTTTTGCAATCAAAAAGCCTCAAGGCCCGAGATTTGCAGGTCAGAATTTGCGTTTTTTTAGGTACATAAGATGCGAGGCGAGGCGTAACCTTAGCTTCACAAGTTTCACTCCGCTTACCTAGTTATGCCCGAAGCCGTAGCCCAAGAGAGGGGGGGGTTTTCTTCTTTTATTTTCCCCTCAGCTTTTTGGCTTCGGCTTTGGCTTCGAGGGCTGGGCTGGGCTTGTGCCACGTTTCCCTGTTCTGTGTGCCTCTTTATTATTATTATTATTTTCAGACAAACCACCACGAAAATAACCCGCCCGGCCGGCATCTGTGAAAATTCGCACTACGAAAAGCCACAAAGCTTAACCCCCCAAACCGTCTGAATGGCGGTAGAAGCGTAGTATGTATCATCTTCTCTATCAAATGATGGACTGCTTGGCAGTTGTGCTGTGCTTCTCTGTAATTTTTTTTTTTTTTTTGGGCTCTCCACAAGTAGTACGTTCTGGAAGATGAGATTGTGCATGAAATGAAGAAGTCATCGAGTGAAGAAATGTGTGACCTATCCTAATTTCTATGTAACTGAGTTCGACACTTGCTTTTTATATTCCGTATGCCCTACCTGTACTTTTACATACCTCTACCGCTGCCTGTGACGCCGTCCTTGACTTTGCCCGTCATCCTACAGAAGTATTGCTCAGTACTGCCTCCGACTCCGACTCTTATCCCACCTGCCAGCACACAAGAAATGTTAATGTTTGGTCTTCTCCTCCAAATCTTCCAGAATTAATGGCATAGCTTATGGATTATCGCCCCCAAGCTCGTAAGCAAAACCAAAGCCCGCTGACGATCCTTTCCTTGTCTTCGTATCCGATGTTATGCTAGATTGAGAACTTCTTAGCCGTTCCGGTGATTCAGAATCCTCTTCATAGCCGCCTTCGCTGCCACTTTCTGCTCCACCCATGGCCTGCTTGTCGTGCTCGCTGAACTCGTCGGCTCTGGGAGTCGCTTCATTGGCTTGTGCTGACCGGGCGTCAGATACGACGCGTGCGTTATTGATCATGGCGGGGAGCTGGCGGCGGCGGGCGTTGATGAACCAATTCGAGATTTGATCTTTTCTGCTGTTAGCTTGATTGTTGGATAAATGTGGATCTCCATGAGTAGAAACAAGTGATTAGGTAGAGGATTAAACTGACTCATCTGCAATTTTGTTTGTCTCATGAGCTCCTGCTTTTCATCTTCCGTTGGATATGGATGATGCAGATGTGCCGCAAACCATGCTCGCAATTTATCTGTTGTCTCTCTGGGGAGATTTCCCCGTCTTTTTCGATGCTTGGTAGCTTCCATTCCACCAGTCTCACCAATGTCTGGACGTTCCGAATAGTAGCTTCGAGATGAGTAAGGAGATCGTTCGATCATTTGCTGTTGACTCTGCATACTAGAATCCGAGTAGGACTGTCCACGTGGCTGTTCGTAGCTGAAGTACTCGGACTGCTGACTGCTACTAGAGGCCGAAAGCGGGCCGGAGTAGTTGCTGCTGGAATAATGTAAGTTACTTTCTGTACTGGACAAGGAGGTATCATACTCAGACCAACTTCCTGGGCCACGCGGAACTGATCCTCCACGTTCAAGAGTTAGAGATGGTAGACTGGGAAGAGTGCGTCTAAAATCGTTGGTTGAAGATTCAAACCTCGGCGGCGAACGCATAACAGGTAATGTTGTGGTCTGGTAGGAGACTTCACGGCTTGATGTGCTCCATGGCTCACTAGCGAAGTATCCACTTTGATATCTTTCTGTAGGAGAAGGGGCGACACTCTGAGCTCGACCTTGTTGTGGGCTTGGAAACATACTTGGAAGCGGATAATCTCCAGGCTCTGAAGCGCGGCCTTCTTGACCTGAGACTCTTCGTCTCTTGCTGAAGGCTTCTAGTGGGTTGTGCTCTAGAGAATTTTCCAGAGTCCTGCTTCCTATAGGTGAGTAAGACGCACGATCGGATGAATACTCTGAGCTTTCCGAGCGACGGTTTCCTAGTTCGATTCCTGGTAGAGCCTATAGCGATCTTAGATCATATCTTTCGGTGCATTTACTCAGCATTACCTGTCTTATGGATGGAAGTGCAACCCGCTCCCCTGAAGGTCGTGACCTTACTGGAATGTTTGAATATTGGCCATATCTGGCCTCTTGCATAATTTCTTGAGGTGACGGCAGCACTGAAGAGGAGTCTCGTATCGCAAGAGTCACCATATTGGAATTTCCGCGACTTGTGTAGTTCAGTGAGTCCTTTTCGGCAATTCGGGATGGAGGCAAGTCCATTCCACCGTACTTCAAAGACCGTTCTCCTGAATGTGCTTGGGAGTGGCAAAAGAAGTTAAGTTTTCGAATACAGCCTAGAGTAATCGTCAGCTCCTAAGCTCAACATATTACGTCGTAATCTGGATAGGTAATCACAGATTTCGTAAGTTGAAGCACAACAAAACGCCTCGAGTGGCTTATGTCGAGGATGGTTGGGAAGAAGATAAGGTTAATATAAATTCATGTATGAACTTGGGAACAGTACCGTCATAGGACAACCCTCCGCCGTCCAAGAAGAGATCAGGCTTGGACAAAGGAAAGAGAGATATAATTTCAGCTGCCAGATTTGCAGCTGCAATATGCGTTCTGTGGTTGCTGTCTATACAAAGCGGCGACAGACTCTGGATTGTGTAGTTAGGCGTAAGAGATAGATGAGATACTTCAGTTTGAGCAGGTCTTCTGCTGGTACCGGCGTGCCATGCAATGATCAACTGGTCCTGAGAAGTGTGGACCAGAAAGGCGCACGGTCGTATTGCTTAAACCGTTACTCTCATCTTCTAAATAGAAGTGAAGAGGACACAGCTTAGGGCCGATACGCTCTTCTGAGGTTGCAGTACATCTCCGTGGGCAACGGGACTTAGATTGAGATAATAACGGGCAGCTAAAAACGAGGTACCCGGCATGCATACAGCACTAGGGCACTTTCATAAAGCGTAGGGATCTATCGTAAGACAAGCTGCTCCAGGGCTTTGTAGAGAGGGCGGTGTTCGTCGCGAATCTTTGAAAGCGTTACAAGGGGCAGCAAGGAGTACCCAGGTTGAAGACTTTTATGACGAGGCTGCTCAAGGTTCCGTGCAAAAAGCAGAGAGTCTAACAATCGGGGTTGTGGCAGAAGTTATGTCGATCTGGGAAAGAAAGCAAAAGCGTTCGTAAGGCGTTGGCGGGCGGTTGAATGACATGGCAGTAGAGACGGAGACGTTCCGTAACCAGGGATCTTAGGAGTAACGGAGACCTGTGCGTCCAACAGCCACTGAACAAGGACCCTAGACTTTGAATGACGAAGCGCAGGAAATTCTCCGCTTTGAAACCAAGCCGCCGAAGCAGGAGATGTTTCTTCTATTCGGGCTTCCGGAAACTAAGCCTGCAGCGTCCCGCCGGGATGCTGAAGAGTTCCTTGTGCTTAATCTCTGCCAAGCTGTGGAATGACATTCGTACCTTACAGCTAGACAGCGGTTGAGGCTGTTAGGGCTTACTCAGGGTCGGCCGGAGGTGATCTCACTAGAGACATGGTACAACCACCACTAATTTGTGCCTTGCATAGTACTTCTTCTAGGGGTCCTTCGCCTGGCTATTCTCATCCGTTTCTGTCAGAAGTCTCTCACGTATTATGAAACCAAACAAGTAAATCCTCGACTGACAGCTGACTGAAAATTTGGGTATCTTTTTTTTCCCGAAGGATTGTCGTCAACTTGGAATTTTAGGTCAAACAGAAGACCGACCACACTCCGGCGGCTACCGACTCAGATACCACAAGATAAAGCAGTGATCTCACCCCGAATGACCAGTCTCCAAGTCTGTACGGGTGAACCAGCCCTATGGAAATTTTATAAGACTGCCAATTTGTCAGATTGCGAGATACGAACCCCACAACTACTATATCGGGGCTGTGATATTACCAGGCCTCGGCTTTTGAATACCAAAGGAATTCCGACGGCACAAAAAATTGTTGGTTTGTGCGTAGAGTCGGGGGGGGGGGGAGACATAAAACGGTGTCGGGCGTCCAATGGGTGCGGTTTCATGCTAGGGCGTGCTAGTTCCATAATTACCCTTCTAATAACTGTCAATTTATGGTTGATGATCCCACAACAGTAATCCATGTTCATAAGTTGAGTAGTACTATAATACTAGACCTGAAAAATCACACCCCACGCATCTCGTATCTTGAGGTCGATTTTCGGGTCGATGTGTGTTGAAAAACGGGGTTTGACGGGGCGAACCACGTTGGGGACGGGAGCTGAGGCTGGGCACGATCGACGCTAGGATGAATTTTAATAGGCAGTTATGCCGTAAGGGGATTGTAGATTGAAGCCCTACATTTTCTCCATTGGACACGTCGCTGATACGGGATGAATGCTATCCACAGCCACGAGGCCCACAACAATTCCCCGTCCACTCCCATGCAAGCCGCGATCTGACAGTGACATGCCGACCAACTGCCACGACAAGCGACCTGTGGCTGCATAATCCTTTGTCTTTGATTCCTGTTTTACACGACTCGAGTTTCGTCCCGGATTGACTTGATCTATTACCGCGGAGAAATTGAATACGAGGTAAATCCAACCATTTCCCGGCTTTCGTCGAGATAAAAATGGTCGAAGCAGGAAGGGAACACAAACCTACTCATGGCCTGGGATCGAGATAGCATGATTTCGCTGGATCCCAGGATCTACTCCCCACGATGCCGTTACTGCTCTTGGATGAGCCAACAAATTGAATGAGTTATGAACGCGAGGGCACGGGCACACGTCCTAAGTGACGTATCCAACAGCCCCAAGAGCTTTGTGACATACGCATTCTGAATCCTGCCGGCGCTAGCAATCCTACCTTGGTAACCAGATGCCAGCATCCACCCTTGCCGAGGCTTGACAGCTGAGAAGTGGAGAACTTGGAGATCTTCTTGGGCAGAAAGTTGATCAGTGCACGCTATTCGTTATCACTATCACTGGTTCGGGCCGACAAACTTTCAATCTCATTTCACAGCTAGCTTACGACCTTAGTGACTCGTGCCACGCTCGGGTATCGCAGAAGGAAGCCCCTGACACCCGCATTACGGCCATTGTGACGCACCAACCAGTCGATGACGAGAATGTCGTGAAGGTTCGACAGCCTACGATCGAAACGGCAATCTGGCGCAGCTGAATGCACATAGAAATGCAATGAAGGATTCCTATGGGACACGCGGGCATTGCGTGTCCCTTTCATTTGGAACAGAGCCGTGCTTGAAACATCTCCACATCGGACGTAAGTAAACAGAACATGCACCGAGTCTTTGTGCTGACGTAGTCGACACTGTCTCTGAATGTCCCTATCGTCATCGCACTTCATGCACGTGCTAGGGTTCGATATCAATAGGCCGTAGTCTATAACAAAAAAGCCACAATGATGTTATTAAAGAACTCGCAATCTATTGAAATTAAGGTTGGACATACCTCTGGATTTAGATAGTCGGCTTTCAATTTCATGTCCTACCGAAAGCATCTGAAACAAATCTATAATAATTGATCTCTAAACTAGATCGGCTTTAAGACAGGTCATATCCGCTTTGATATATCACGCCCCTGCTGAAAAGCACCAGGTAAAGGTACCCCATACGCCTTGTAACAATAGAATACAACATAGTCTACCGCTTCAAAAGGAAATTCTGCACGACCTCTGGTCTGATCCATCCATGATCGGCGATCTGATTGCTTATGCAATCATGTATAAGCTCAGTGGAGTTGATTTTGATTCAGTTCGAAAATGCTGCAGACACGAGATTGGTCCTTTCCAAACCTAAGGTAACATCCCACGACTTTGTACTTATTATTTGATCAATTTTTGACTTGTACTTTCAGTTACAATTCCAACATTTGACGTATTTCTTGATGCATGTTGTGATACGGGCATCTTATTGGTGAATGCAAGTACGCACTCCCAGGTACGAGTCCCGAGCAATCTCTGTCGAGTCAGCCCTGCAGGTTCCTCCCAAGGTGTGCCACGGATCACAGGGGACCTGTTGAAGTTCATGTTCATGTTCTCTATGCTGGTTCTGCAAAGAGCCCGCAATACCCTGAGAGCTTCTCTGCGGCCTGACACATGTCCATGCACTTCGATCGGAAATCATCCCTATGGAAACCTGATATCATGGTTTAACAAATGAGTTTCGTCGCTCTAAATCCGAAGCCTCAAGTCTATATAAATGGCCAAGATTTACAACTTACATCGCTTGCAATTGCACAAAAACAAAAGATTGCACGCAGCAACGCGGGGTATATTTATGCATGAAATCATCCTTGGTTTACGTGCTTAGGTCGACTGGAAACCAAGATTGAACTCATTGTGCATCAGTTTGAAAGTATGTAGCTTTACGATTGCGAACCCGAACTAAAAAAGTTTAGGGAGTGGTAAATTGATGTCTGTCAATACAAATTTGCTTCTTACCCTCGAGGATTAGAGACACCAGAAGATAATTAGCCATGTCAGGCACGAGTTTCATAATGCTGAGAATATTATCCTTCTCGCTGTCGTGACCAATTCCCTGGGACGGTCATCGAGTGTTTTCAAACGAAATCATCTAATCTCGTCAAGAATCCCCGAACTACCCGAAACCCTTTAGATAGGCTCCTCTTAGACGTCATGAATTTGAATTACCAAGCAGTCCATTTCATCGTTGCAAAGGAATTTCCCGCACTCCGAGACCCTCATGACAAGGGGTTGTGCGTTGGCGTTATCCCTCATACGATGGTTCTGTCCGTGCGGTTACCTTATCTGGCTTCACGTCTCGGTATATGAACAAACTTTGAGGACATAATTGCCGATAATACCACCTATCGAAAGACATTGTTAGCTCTGCCCTAATTCACTCGGAGATGACCGGTCCATTTTGACACCATATATAAACGCCATGGCTTTCATCACTCCCCAAAAGATAGTTGTGGCGTTAGCCAGGTAGCGTTCTGTACGACTAACATAATTTCCTGAGTCACGGCCCCCTCTACCCAAAATAATGTTCGTTAATCTCTCTAAATGGGCTGTATGCCCGTGCATATATGATGGCACCTCCGCGGCTGACCTCTACGGAATCCGACAAACTAACATTCGAAACGAATATTGAATCCTCCGTAATCGTCAGACATAACGCCTCGGTCGGCGCGAATGGCTGCAGCCACGATTTTCGGAGGTTCTACAGAGACAATGGCTGGGAGAGACCAGCTGGCTTCGATATCCAAGGATATAAGGATATTCGTAAGTCATTACCAGAAAGAGAAACAAATCCGAATCTGACTCGAGAAATCACTGCTTCTTGTATCATGCTTCTTTTGCACTCCATGCTTGCATAGAAAAGCAGCTAACAAGAAGTGTTTCAGTTTGTTGCAAAATTTTCAACCTCCTTCTCGGCTGTAATCAGTTGGCCTCTCTCATTTTACGCAGTGTTGTGGCGAAGTGCTCCTGTTGCAACCCAAAAGATAAGTTTTAGTCTCTCTGAATCAGGAATTTTCCTCCGACGAGTTTTCAATGCTTCATGCTCGAGTGTGGGGGTCCGCGGGGACTCGTTCCACCTCCAACGGCGACTCCGTGTATCGTCTCTTCCTTTTTCTCTCATCTTAGTTCCAGAACATATAACGTAGTAAACTCGTGGCGATTGTCCAATTACTTCTATAGTTCTCCCTCTGGGTAGGTTCTATCACATCATTGCGCATGATAATGGGCTTCATTAGATAGGTTCTTTATGTTATCATTCTGGAATCGTGTATCGACATGCCTCCCTCCAGATATCGTAAATATGAGCTATGACTTATCAGTTAGGGAGCTCTTAGAGAATTGGAGTGAAGTAATTGAGACGCTGGTCCTTAGTCATATGGAGATTTAGCATCCAGTTATTTGCTTTTCTAAAAATTCTAAGTCAAGATTTTCGAATTGATTCAGATTCCGTTCTGTGATCTTAACGATGGCTGCTGCGAACAATTTTGTGCCTAAAATGGGTTTGTTTGAATACGGCAACGGCAGCGCACAGGGGCAGCTGTTCTTGACAGAAGAACTGTGCGGCATCAGATTCTCTAGGACAATAGGGAAGCTGGCGACAACGGTTTCCTAAGAATAGGAAGGAAACACTGCAGTACACAGAATTCTTTTACATTTCGAACTCGTACAGCTCCCTCAATCTTAGCTGAGAAAGCCTCCGGTCGTTATTCCCCCAACATGTCTCCGAATAGCTGCGATAGGCGTCATAAATCCGAAATATACTTATTACGCCGTCAATGCAAAGAGCAATCCAACTAGCTCGTCTTGCGCCTTCGTGGCTATCGGGCCTGCATAGCCCGGGACCGCAATCAGACATGATTTCAGGTTCTCGAGAAGTAGTTCCCGGCACCTATTGCATTTCTCTTTTCATTGGGTTGACTGTCCCAGCCGTTAGACCATTACGTCCCATCTTTGTCACCTACTCGCCTAGCTTTGCTTCACCGAAATGTTTGACCTCCGAATCTTCATTTTGGGGGGTACGAAATGTCGAGAGACCGTTGGGAAATACTGTGGTAGAATGCTGATTGAGGAGATGGCTTGTTTGGAGAGAAAGTACCAGGACCCTGGATAGTGCCCAATCCATGCGACAGTTTTCTCTGATTTCATCACCCGAGGAAGGAACTACTTCGCCGATGCCGGGATTTTGCCATGAGAATTAGACCATTTCGTCTGTGGTGCCTTTTAGGAATTTTTGAAGGCATTCATTGTACTTACTGCATCAAAAGCTGCTGGATATCATTGCTACGGATCTCATGCTCATTGGTATGGTCACTGTTGTTCATAAGTACTCTTGTTGTCGTCCATGCTGTTGTTATCACCTACAGAGCTGTTGTCGGCCCCAATGCTCCTTTCATGGACACTGTTTGTTGCTGATAACACTAACGACATTGTAGCATATCAATGCGGGTGGGATCGTTTTTCCTTACTTCGGAAGGTTCAGCACAACCCAACCGCCTAGGGTTCCCGCGCTATCTGTGTTACCCTTAATACCAATAGAAGCACCATTCAAAGGCTTCTGCGTTATGCAATACAGAACCTACGGCCTGGGTAGAAGCAGTCCACTCACATTGGGAGTTTCGACTGGCAGAATTTCGAGATGAATCTCGACGTGTACTGTACCTGAAACCCCACGATTCGGTCTTCGACTAAGTCAAATCTGTACCTTGAACCTGGATGGCGGAACACAATTACTGTTAGCTTTCCAGACTCATTCCAGGGTTCTATGACCCCTTCACTCATGATATGCGATGCTAGACCACACAGCTTCTAAATAAACGCTGAAGACATCATATATTGACTTTTCGACTTGGTGGATAGCGTCAAGCAGTATCGGATCGTCAGGAAGTACCCGCGAATAGCCGGAGTACATTTGCCAGTCATTGCAGATCTCGACCTGCATCTGTGCATCGACGTCCAATACCCCATGTGCAACAAAAGGTTAGAGAGAGCCCTAGCCGCTGCAGACCAAGATTCCGTATTTGTATCAAAAGTCTCGACGACAAATATCTCTTTGCCATTGGACTAATCGTCTCTCGGATACTAATGGTACAGATTGCCGCCCCCGGAGGTTATGCCGTGTTGATCAAGGATTTGAGCTACTAACGGATATATATGCTCCTTGCATATCTCCCGGAGCTTGGGATCGCAGCCCCTTATTAGTGAATGATATGGTATTGGAAGCCCTTAGGAGATTGGATTGGAGAATCTGAATCTACGGATTGAACTATGTAGCAGATCATAGGATAGAAAGGGCTCGCGTCAAGATCAGGATATTTTCTTCAAGAAAAAGAGCATGCATCGACAACTATGATAGGCATGAAAGAAGCTTCGTAAAAGAGCGAAGAAGTGAGATCACAACGTTCTTGTCATGATCTAAATGGAACATAGAAAGGTAGAATCATATCATTTTTATAAAATAGCAAAAACTTTCCACCACGATAAGGCTAGTTAATGTTAACCAGAAAGGCAAAGGACAACGAAAGCCATATACTCACAAAAATTTAAGGGAGTTATCAGCCGACTCGTGTCTTCTACCTCTGATCTCTCTCCCTCCAAGTTCTTTTCTCGATACTTATTCGTCCGACCTCTCTTTCCTGACCTGCCTGTTTGGCGAGCTTGCTTGTAGTTAAAGGGTGAAGGAGAAGCCCTGTGTGGGTTTAATGTTGATAAAATTTACATGATAAAAGCATAGAAAGATGAGAAGAGTAGCGCAATGACTGACAGTGGAAAATTCTAATTCATAGCAATATAGACTTTGTATGTATCCATATCCTTATCTCTCATCCGGAATCTAATCCTTGACCAAGTAGAACAAAAGAGGAAACCATGACTTAACACTCTCTGGGCATCTCATCATTTGGACAACACGTTAACCCTAGCTAATCTATCTTCAGCCCTTCACCCTCTTCTACGTGAATTTCTGCCGTTTCTTCTTCCACATCGTCATCCAGGGGTACCTTGACCTCCATTTCCACCTCCATGTCGCCAAACCTCTTCCTTGAACCTTGGGCCAGTAGGTCTCCGTGAAGATCCATGATAGCTATCTGATCCTGTTCAGAAACATCTGGTATCGGAGTAGGGCTCCTCCACTCTTCATCAGTTTCCGCGTTGTCAAAGTCCTCAGGCTGCTTCTCTAGCGACCCTTCACTAGCTGATGAGTGTTTCTGTACGAGGTCGCTTCGATTGTCGATTTCGTCAGGATCGATATCCGAATTGCGGTCAGATGGGTTCGCCATGGTTGATGATGCCGTATCCAAATGGCGAAGGTTCGAGAAAGTCCAAGTACTGGCCATGAGTCCGCTAGGGTTTCGGCTGGAGTTAAAGTTACTGTAGTCCGTATTCATGTCGATGCCCTCGTCCTCAAGACCCCCAGACACCTCAAGACCATCATTCATTACTGCGTCTCCAGCCATCAATGGCGCAGCCTCGTCGTCTCCCAGCACTGCTTCATAAGAAGGTAGCTTATCAAGGTCCGCCGGATTTATCGTTGTCTGATTCTGGAGTGCCACGCCGCCGGATACTAGCGGGTTTACTGATCTCGTCATCACTACGCCACCCGAACCACCGATTGCTTGGTGAGCTACTCCTACTCCTGTCAAAGCGCTCGACGACCCACGAAGGGAGGAGTCTGCGACGAGACGCTGATCTTCCCCCGACTCATTATCATCTTCTGAAGGCTCAGGGGGATTGTTGTAACGGTCGATGATCTCTTTGAACCGAGGTCCACCGAGCGGAGTTTCTGAGCGCCGACGATAGAAGAGAAGGTATGCGCCAGCAGACACTATACGTGACGTGTCCTTTTGCTCTGAGACAGACGAATCTAGACTTGTAAGCTCTGCCATCAAATCGGTATGGAGAGAAAGAGCTTACCATTATATTCATACCACTTATTATCGATGAAACTTTTGGCAAACGCAGTGTAATGCCCACCACCAAGTCCACCCCAGTGATCATCGACTGCGAAGAGGTCATAGATCTCCTGCTTGCCGTCCTCTTGTTCTACAACTCTAGAGGTGAGGTCGAGGTTTTCGATAGGGAAGTCTACGTAGACGTCCAGCTTGTCCCGGCGCATTGCACTTGAGCTAAACCTCTTCAAGTGCATGACAAGAATATCCGGCGTCTTCCAAAGTTCGAACTTCTTACTAGCTCGTCTATGTTCCTTGCAACGTGGACAATACCAAGTATCCATCTCAGATAGAATCTCTTCCTTTCCAAATTCGTCGAGACATTCTTCCAGCGTGAGGCCCTTTTTCTTTCGATGCATTCGAGCTTTGCGCTTTGCTTCTAATTCGGGATCGTCCATCATATTGATCCGAACATATGTTGGTCTTCCACGGTCTGGATCGTCACCTTCACCTCCATAAATTGCGTCATGAGCTTCGGCACTCCAGTCTACAACAATCCCCTCACCGAGGCGGATGAGAGGGCCGTCATCAGGAGCATCCTCGGCCACTTCATCCGGCTGCTGTTGCTGCATACTGAATTTGTTGCCCTTTTTCGAGTAAGTTTTCATTCCAGGATGACGACGTCCAGTGTAACGTACTCTTGCACTAGCTCTCAGAGGTATGGGTCGGACAGGTAATGTCTACATTTCGTCAGCTGTTGCTCCTGTAGGCTTTTCATTATAGAGAGATCGAGCATATTAGAACAGAACAAAGGCAACAGAACAATGACTAATGCAAGAAGCGAGAAGGAGGATTCTTACCCGGGAAATGTTAGGGGCTAAAGCGGGGGGTTCGTCTTCGTCGCTTGACTCTTCGTTCATTCGTGTAGGTCCAACGAGTTGCGGCGCGTCGTATTCCTCAACATCGCTGCTCGCTTCTGACTGCGTTCGTCCGTTTGGCATTGCGTAATCATCTTGGGGCTGATCATCCTCTTGCATCGAATGGAGCGCTTGAGGGTCCCGAGAAGAAAGCTTCGGATAATCCTTGTCTTCATCGACAGAGCCCCATCCAACGGGGACAAGCTCCTTAGCGCTTGTGAAGTAGCTCAACTCGAACAGGTTCTGAAAACCAGGGGGAAGGTACACGTTTGGATTCACCCACTTGGGTCGTTGTGACCGAAACTTACGCTTGCGGTTATTCCTACAATGAAATGTGAGTAAAGAACTCAGCGACAACAACAAAAAATAGAAAGCCTCTACGGAGATTACATACAATTCTTGACCACCTACAGAACCGGACTTCGAAGGCTCGGATTCTAATTGTTCAGTCGATCTACGAACATTGACACCGTTCATAGTGACATCGACAAGTTCATCTTCGCCATCTATAGAGGCAGCATTGACCTTACTATCGCCTGACGAATCCGCATCCGATGCGGTAGTAACAACAAGATCAGGGTCAATGCTATAGTTCGCATCTTCATCTTCGTCTTCGGAATCGCGTTCATCTTGATGGAACGCGGAATACGTAGTAAGGGTTGCAACTTTCTCAAGAATCTTGCGTCTAATAGCATCTTCGCTACGTGCCTTGACGAAATGTTAGCCAAGAAAAGTAGAAATGAACATTAAACTTACCTCAGTGGCAGTAACTATAATGAAATGCGGAACAGGAGCATGCGCCCACGGCTTGCGGAACCGCGCGTTATCAGGGCTAGGTTGACGATGCAGTACGGGTACTAGCATTCTTTCTGCCATAGGGTCGTCCCAATTAGGTATATCATCCTCGTCAGAGTCATTGAAATGACTGAAATTTAGCATAGACTTGATCTTTTTCTTAGGTGCCTTCTTCGGGGCAGGCCAATTCGTTGGAGGAGCCTCAAGTTCATAGACGGCAACCTGGTCGTTCGATTGAATTTCTTCAGAAACAGGCCTAAGATCGTCGTAGAACTTGTAAAAGCGGCATTTGAATTCCTCTGCAATGAAGAGTCTTTCGACCGGAACATCCACACGCGTGCTTATAAATTCCTTGAGCGCCTTGATGCTCCCTTGCTTGTCCATATCGACGGAGATCTGGATGGGTCGATCATTGAGAGGGAAGTAATACACATTATGGCTCCATGAGTTCTCGATGGGCAATTGCAAGGTAAGGTTATTGAAAGGGTCGAAAGTGATACTGACTTTTGCACAAACGGGACAGACTAGGGTCGACTTGTACATGCCGGTGAAAAGATCTGCAATCACCGAGTCATCCCGCTTCTTTGTGATGTCCCAGACTTTCGCGGCCATCTCGCGAATTGCCACTGGATTTCCAACCATATCATCCGTGGAGTCCGGCTTCTCGATGTAAGGCTTCTTTTTGACCCGACTGAGATCTTCCTGCAGTCCATCTAGGAGGAAGCCTAGGAATTCTTGAGAGTCTTGCTGGCCATATCCAGAGAATGAAGGCGCATATTTACCTATCGTATTTTTGAAGTAGCGAGGAACAACAGAGGTGGGTGGTGGATCCCTATATATCTCCTCAAGTAAAGTATTATAAGCAACTGCGACTTCGCCGTTATTACCGAGAGGATTATCTCGATTTATCTCCTTTTCTGCCTGGTGGGTCAAAAAGTATTTCGTTAGTTCTTCGACACTGCGTACACATTGGAGCGCAGAGTTCATGTAGCATGTATTGCCAAGATTACTGAGGCCAACAGTACCAATGGTGCGTCCAGTCTTTTGCGCCCGACCACGTGTTACTGGTCCTGAAGGAGCGGGGCTGCTTCTGCCACTATTGCCGGCCGATTTGGTATGAGATATCCCACTGCGAGTCACGGTTACAGGTATGTTATTTGATGGTTTTGAAACATATCTCGATAAGAAATCAGTTTCCGCATATTCATCCAGAACAAGAGCCTGGTCAACACCTAAGTCTGCCATTTGAACTGTCATGTGACCATTGTAATGCGGGTTATTCGATTGATCAAGTACATCAACTAGCGATCGTTGGGTGCCTCTTTCGAGTTCCAAAAAGGATTGCACATCAACTAAGAGTTGTCGCCAGGAATCCTGCGGTCGAGATTGAGATTCTGGGCCAGGAGTATTTTCTCTCGATGGCGGAGGAGAAGCTTCGTTTGCTATAGATGCAGCGATCGAGTGCACGGAGCCAATGGATCGTGGTATTTTCCACACCTGGACCCGTCTTGAGGGTTCGATGCTTGTAGCACGCTTGATTTTCTTGAGAAATTCCATATAGGGGTCACCTCTGCTTACAACAAAGACGGGCGCTGGTGGCTTCTGAGCTTTCATTACCTGGGGAAGAGGAATTGGGCTATTGGCTGACCACAGTCGATGGACAACGAATACAGGAGGATGAAGTTCGTATTCCACATTAGGTTCGGCATTCCTGTCTGGATTGGTGTTGACGGCTTTTCGGACAATTGGTAACTGGCCCGCCTTCAATCCATACAACTTCATGACGTAGTCCCAGGCTTTTTCAGGGAAGTATTGAAACTTGAAACGGGGGAGATCAGGCTTCAAGCGCACAAAATGTTCTCCATCTCCATCTTGAAGATTTTCCTGTAGAATATCCAAATTGTCGATCGGCCCGATCTCTCCTTCAAGGTCCTCTTTATTACTGACTTTTGCGTTAGAACCTCGAGCTTGGACACGCGACAGCCATTTTTGGGAGATAACATATGCCTTTTCGCCCGCTTGAAGTGGCTTAGCTCCGTTATCCTCCAAAATTTGCATCACGACCCTTATTTGTTCGTCGATTGAGGGTGACTCTGTGAAAAAGTTTAGTTGGAATATCAAAAACCTCTGACCAGGAGCATAACTTACGCTCGCTCTCAGGAGTTGGGTTGTTGCCCTCCCTTTGCGGCTGGTGCTCTTCTGTTACCATTCGGTGTTCTGATTGATTTGAAGCTCGGGCAGCCTCTTCCTGTGAATGGGGTGCCCCATAAAACTCTCCATCACTTGCTAATTGCCCCATGTTATGTATCATTCTAGGCGGGTCCGAAGGTGGCAGAGCGTCCATCTCAACATCTTCTTCTGCAGGTACAGGGGTTTCCGGCTCCAGATCCGAAGCTGGTCTCTTCAGTGGCGATGATGATCGCTGGGGAAAGTCTGCCGCCCCGCCCATTATAGCTCTGTGCGCAAATGATCTGGTTGGTGATTGACTGCGTGTATCCTGACTGTCCGAGTTTCCTCTGCCAACCCCGCCTTCAGATTCGGACATATCCCCACCCCGCTCACTCGAGATCGACAGAGCTGCGTACGCAGCGCTCGGCGAGCTGGCTGCGGACGATATGTAATCTTGCGTCGATAATGAGGTTTCGCTGTGCAAGTGGGAGGGTATATGGGGTGGAAGGCTGTGCTGACCGTCCTGGCTAGCGGAGATGTCAAATCGCGGCAGGTCGACGGCGTACTGGGGAGCCTCTTGATCTTCTATAGATTCTAATGGAATCTCTGGATTGTTATCGAAACCTGTGACTGTATCCTGACAGAGCTTGCGTTTCTTTGTGGAAGACGTCTTGAAGGTGAGCTGCAAGTGCAGCTCTGCGCTTGTACGTGGGAGCAAGGTAGAGAGCTGACTTTGGGGATTTCCTTGTCATGGGGGAGATGATACGTGCAGATGTTCAAACTGCATATGAGTTAAGAAGAGGTTGGAAGATCAAAGATGCAATTCCTGGTCTCGACATTGAAATTGATGGTGCTTCTAAATTCATCACAACGGCAACTGCCGCCTAGATAGGCTTAGCTACTCCGCCTCAGCTCTTCAGCCTGGTCGCTCTTCTATAAACCTCCAGGCACCGGCTTCTAGAGTCGTTACTCAGCATCACGCTACCTCATCACAATGATGATTCTGAAAACTTGGTCCATTAACGAAAAGATGGCATTATTACGAGATACGCAAAGCTACTGCTCGCCACCTGCGACGTCCTTCCCGGCTTGTCTCATTCCAACTGGCACGTGAGCTATGTTGCTCTACAGATTGAGGTAAAGCCAGATAGATGCTAGGTTTCAATTGTGGCTGCGTCGCCAAATATTCCAGATAGCTTGAGCTGGAAAAGAAACGCTTGCCCTTGGCATCCAAGATGATTTCCTCATTCTGACGACGCTCCAATTTTTCCTCTTCTTGATACTTCCTCTGAATTGCTTCCTCAATAGACTACTAGTCTTAATGTCAGCACATCCGTCATTTGATCAATATTTCAGGAAAGACAACCCGAGGTTGGGGCGGAATAGGAGAGTGCTAACGTGGATTATCACGGCCGCACTCGATACTTTCAATCTAGCCAGCATGTCCGTGAACGACCTCTCATCTTTTATATTGGGCCAAATTCCTCCTCCTTTCCATTCAGGATGACGCTGTACTTCCAGAGCCCGTCCTACAAGGTAAAGCCCCTTTGTGATTCTGTAAGACCGTCCGGATAAAAAGCTCTCGAAGCTGATCGCATAGGAGAGGTGAAGTTTCACCATCTTAATATTACCCGCTTGGCGTCTGACGAGCTTGTAAAGATTAATGCGGAATTCGTCTGCCTCGATTCGAGCCTGTCTAGTGATACCAAGTCTTGCCACGTATTTTGCCATGGCGAGTGCCTAAATTTCGATCATGAGAATGAAGCTTTCAATGGTTCATGTACTACAGTGATCATTTATAAAGGTGAGGGGAATGTAGAGATGCCTCTCTCTATAGACGCACCTTAAGGTATAGGTTCTCCTCTGGCCTCCATGTAATATTTGCCGCCGCCAAAATCCGCCTCCACCAATGTAGTGACCTAGTGACGAAGCAACTCATGTTCTGCGTCCTGAGAACAAGCAGACAGACGGTTCTCAATATATCAAGATGAGCTTCATCTTCTGCTTTACAGTCGGATCCGAGGACTAGCTTGTCTTCAATGTTATTAATGTTCACCAAAGACATGTCCAGCAAGGTTGAGAATGAGATATTGTTTAGATAGCTTTGATTGTTGATGTTCGTGGCGATCTCGTAAAAATACTCCTTCATCTTCGTAGGTGAAAACTCGAACCATTCTGTGCCAAAAGCTGTGTGAAAGCCGAATTTTTTTTTTTTTTGGGAACTGGAGTTTCTTGTGGGCGGATTGTCGGAGTCAGGCTAGAGTTTTCAGATGACTCGGATTCATTCATCGTGATAGAGTGCTGTGGTTATGCCAAGGAATCTGTGGTGTAGTTGGTGTCGACAGCTTGAGCGCTGGGAAGCTACGTAAGGCGTAAGTGAGGTTCATGGTTTCACACGAACTGCATATCAGGTTACAGAAGCAGAAGGAGCACAAAAGTCCTTTCATTTATTTTCAATATTCTTTATATTAGACCAATATAAGAACATGAACGCCCTCCGTTCTCCATGCAACCCTGAACGTTCAAAAAGTCTACATGTACAACCATTCCCATGGTAGAGGGGTGATCTTCCATCGCTAATGCATCCTACGCCCGAATAAAATCTATAGTGTTCAGACAAGATATTGAAGAGCCACAAAAAATATCGTATGTCATTGCATACACCGGTAATTAAGAAGATGTTCAAGAAGCAGCTCAGTCGGCGAGGACGAATGTGCAAAATCGGAATCCCGGAGGCCGCGATTTCAGTGAGAGAGACATCATATCATACTCAGAAGAGCGCCTTTCTTGTTACCTATCAACCAGATTGTCAGTATCAAGGACAAATCCAAAGGGGAGCTGCTGAACTTACAGCCCATGCGCCTGCTACCGACGCCACTATTCCGCCTGAGATCAGCATGGGTCGCACCCCCCGCGTGCTCTTGAAAATCATCCCACTCAACGCACCCGCCGCAATACTGTTTGCTGAATCATGCTTCCCTCTCACATAGCCAATATAAGAATTGATGCCATTGTAGACCATAGCTATTACACCAGCAGAATTACCAAGGAATGGGCCTCTCCGCGTGACGGCATTGAGAACTGAGTTCAGCCGTAGCTTAGGAGGTTGATTTACAGATCTCCGTAAGCCCTCTTGAAGTCCCCAAGCGCCACCAACTGTCAGCGCCGTAAGGTATGTAACGCCTGTGCCATAGCAGAGATCATCCGACCAACCTCGACTTGGGAGGGCAGCTTGAGCACCGGGAAGATCAGATAAAGCGGAGTCCTCGAGAGTCAGATAGTCGAGTGTCTGTTGATTAAGGCCGGCGAGAGGGTGTAGCTGTGAGGGATCGGGAAAGGCAGGGCCAGTCAAGAATGAGGAGACGTCCTGCCCTTCTGTAGGGTCAAAAGGAGCGGGTGTGAATGTGTCGGATGACGTCGAGAGACCGGTCTGTGAGCTAGAGGACGACTGTGAGGATGACGACTTGCGCCCAGTGAGTGAATCCCAGATAGACATACTGAGGGTCTTAAGCCACCGCTACAACAATAAAGAGTGTGGTTGCGGATCTTGATTGACTGGTGATGATGCGACTGACTTCAAAAATTTAAGCGGGTCAGTCTTTGGGTGGCCCGTGCACGCGGCTTGAAATGTCAGTCTTGTCAGATGTCTCGCGAAATATAAATTGAAATTTCGAGCGTGATACTCCACCTTCATATCGGGGATGGAATCCCTCGTTATGCTTTGCTTGGGCAACTGAAACGAAGTTTTAATGCGTAGGCTTGGTGGAGTTACTTACTCCAGCTTGATTGGGGAGAAAATGGAACCTACTCCCGGGACCGTTCCTGATGAAAAACAGATTGTGCAGTGGATAGCGGCTAAACCACTGTCTGATCAGGAGCAGTCAGTAAACCTTCTGTGGATCTAACTTTCCGCTAAGTCAAGACAGGGCCACCAGAGAACATTTTCAGAGACTGCTCGAGTCTGCTTCACAACCCCGACATGCATCTGTCATTGCATGCGTCAAGCTCTGTTATTTTCTTGAGCAATGCAGAAAGTCCAGCTCAGCCATTCAAATAGAGATGGCTTTCTCTCATAAGACCTGCCTTGATTTATTCAATTTCTATGTTGAATGGAACGAGAAGAATCAACATAGGTCAATGAGACAAGTTCTAGAACTCCTTGCTTCCTTGATCTCACTCAATCCAGACAAAAAAGCTTCTTCAGCTATAAAGATGGAAATTCTAAAGCGAGTACTCTCTATTATCACTCATCAGTCTGCACAGCCATTTGTAAAGCTTTCTTTCAAAGTTTTAGAGTGCTTCCTAAGCAAAGACACCATCTCTGTTAGAGATATGACGGAAGTCTATGGCGGTAACGCCTTCTTGGAAAGCCGAATGGAGTTTAAGCGCCATCTTCAGACGTTCCATGATCCAAATTTATGGCATTCATTTGTTTATGCTGTTTTTGAGTGGATGTCTTTGCCCGATACTTCTCCGTCAGCTGGCAAGTTACTCGTTACCTTGTTTCAGAAGTTGAGGGTAGTATCAATGGAGAATGAATCATCTGATGGCGAGGCATACACCATTCTCTGGCAGCGATGGATCAGGCTCGGTCTGACAAGGCATCCGGATTCCCTTGACAACATCAAGAACTATCTTTTCCCATCACTCTTTAAACTTGATAAAATGGGTTCCCTTAAGTTTTTGCAAAATCTTGCACTGGAATCGCATCTTGAAGACCTAAAAAGTCAAGAATCGAATGCACAAGCATTTCTATTGCTGTCTGCCATGGAGGTGGGGAAAAAGTCCGGCCTCGTAGATGAATCAAGTAAGAACTAGAAGTAATCTCTATCCTGAATTAGCTGACGAGATTAGATGTGCTACTAAATAACGGCGCTGCGAAGGCTCGCAATTCTATCATACTTCCTGAGCACAGTATAGGAGGACTCTTGAGCCACGAAGCCGGCAATGTCAGATCAGCAGCATTTTCTGTTCTCGTATCGTCTGTATCTTCTACACGGCCATTTACATTAAGGACACTCAAGCTCCTCCAGCAAAATCTTGGATTACTACACTCAGATACGGATGCCAAGGTTCGAAGCGAGGTGCTTAGTAACACCAAACAGATGGTCAGGCGTATAAAAGGTGCAGTCTCATTCTTGACCAGGGATATTGCTGCAAGTCATAATAAGCACAATCAAATACAGAAGAAGGGTGAAATTCCAGACACCACTAACACTGCATCACAAGCGACTATGGCGCTTAAGGAACATGAAGATTTCATATTATGGTACAAAAATTTCCTCGGAAATGAATTGGTTCCAACTGCTTCTTATCAACGGCATATCACGGCACTCAGAGCTATCCAGATATTCGTTGATTGTAGCATTCCGATAAAACATGAGAAGACGTCGCGAAAATATTCAGCCGATACTCAGTCACAAGAGAACCTACCCGAGAATATTTTCACGGAGAAAATGATGCGACTACTCTTAGATCTGCTAATGGATCCCTTTGAGGATGTGAGAGCTGTTGCCAACCAGCTCTTGAAACTTGCTCCTGAGAGATGCTTCATGCTGCAACATATTGTCAAATCTTCTGGTTCTTCTGGTCGTCCAAATTCGAATGCCATTTCCTTGCTCGTCCAAAACAGGTCCGATCACAGCAGCGGCAAGGTCTTGGACAGGACATATACCAGTGTAATCGGAAGAAAGCGGTTACAGCAAGCAAAAGTCCCAGGAATTCTTGCATCTTTCATTGAAAAAGCCGAAACAGCATCAAGGCGCACTGGCCGAGCAGACCTAGCCGATGGTGTTGCGCGCACCTATGAGCTGATATATTTCCTTCAGTCAATCGATGAAGCACGTCTAGATCTTTTGGAAAACTTGGTCTCTGAACTCGAAGGTAAAGTGGTTATCGCAGAGAATGATCTTGCGCAAGCGGTACTCCTATCTCCAGTTCATGAAAATTTTGCTGCTTTAAGGTGAATAAAATCGAAGGGAAACCATACAAATAATCGAAAGCTAATTCAAGTCAAAGATTGGTATGGGAATTATATAGCCAATCCCACGACGCCACTAGGCAATCATCAAACCTGACTTTCGATTCTAATGAAGTCTCTTCAACTAGGTCAAAAGGAAACTCCGACTGGATTGACCTTCAATATAGGATGATAGGATGCTGTACCCGAATCTGGGCAGCCGTAAAGGAGGTATTGTGTAATGATTCACCCGAAGGACATTTCCCACAGGATCTTGACGGCATTGATATTCTTGACACAAAGGACGTATTAAGCTACAGTTTCAGGGCCATACACGAGTCAAGGTAGGCAACTGGCTGCAAGGTGTGAATAAACTAATTACTGGGATTTAGTAATCTTCTGCGGGTGATGGTGACCAAGCTTAGCTTAAGGTTCGACGACAATTCTCCGGTAGTGCCTTTCGAAGTATTTCGTGCCGCTGGGACTTTAAGCTTTGAGCAGCTCTCGAGCCTCCGGCATAGAGGGGCATTCTCCACCGTATCGCTAACTTTTGCGAGATGCTGTCAACTTTCACAGAAGGGTTTATCCATCGGATACCCTACAGCGTATTTGCTAAATGAATGGTATCAAGTAATACTCGCCAAAATAACTATCTTACTACACAATGCTGATATTTGGCAGGGTGCTTTGGCATGCATATATGAGCAATCATCAACTACTCGACGATCAGCTGGTATTCCTGCATTGTTGACGGGAATATTAGCGGCTAATTCAAAATTGCCTGCTTTTGAGGAAGTTATGGCGCAGCTTAAGACATTGGCACGCCAACCAGCGGTATATACAGCGAAAGATGAAACAAATATACCCCAAGTGCACGCCATGAATTCTCTAAAGGAAATCTTTAAGAGTTCAAGTTTAGGAAAGAAATGCGAGAACCATATCGCAGATTGTCTGCAAATTGCAGCAGAAAGTTTGAAGTCTAAGATGTATGTTCTAACCCGAGATTGCCATTATTGAAAGCTAATAATCGGGAGCTGGGCCATTCGTAACTGCGGACTCCTTCTTTTAAGGAGTCTCATTGATTGTCTCTTTGGAACGAGTGAGAGCAAAGTAGTTACGGAAGCCGGATGGGATGGGAAGTCTATTAGGCTGGCGTATGACCGATATCCTGCACTGCCAGAAATACTTTTGAATCTTATGACGACAGAGCCTAATGACTATGTGGCTTATAAGTCATCACAGATTGGTGCCGTGGAATCAGTTTTCCCTGCCCTTGATATTATTCGACGTGCTGGACCCCCCAAAATGCTTCGAGCGGAGATATACGCATGCATAAAAGTCCAACTTGGCAGCAGCATCTGGCACGTTCGTGATATTGCTGCGCGGACAATCTGCACGCTTCTTTTGGATGAGAGATGGTTGGAAGGACTTACTGACTTATTCGAAACCAGTAGCAACTCAACTAATCAAGTCCACGGGGTATTGTTAGCCACAAAATATCTTCTCGAGCGACGGCTGGAGTTGAATCCACTCACAGCCTCAGGTAAATATTCAAGAAATCCAACTTTAGAAATACACTAATGCTAAACAGATGGCCTAACGATCTTGACTACAAAACTTGACCACTTCTGGGCTGTAAAACCTCACTGGAGGCTAAATCTCATGAATGAGGCTGCTTACGTCGAAGTTACTGTCATTATGCTGAAAATTGCGCTTCTTACATGTGGCCAGCCCATAAAGCCTCATTCGGAAGAAGACATTTTCAGGAGGACTAGTATGTTATTACAAACTGGACACGTCTCGTTAAGAGAAAGAGAATCGATAGGAACCATCAAGCCCACTTTCCATAAGGAATGCTGCGCCCTTCTCGTAAGAGCCGTGTCAATCCGTGCATTATACACTACGATGACAACGCGGCAAATTGGTCAGCTGCAGGAGCTTATCATGTCTGTGATTCAATACGACGTGGACATCGCATGTGATGTACTAGACCACATGCAGGTCGTATGGAATTCCAGAACTATCCAAGCAGAAGATCTTGCGAAGCTTGTAGACATATATCTCGGAGCTTATTCTGCAACATCGTCAAACAATATTCGGACTAGTGCATTACGGAATCTTGCAGATGTTTTAGAGTGTTTATTCCAACTTGGTTGGTTGAAGCAGACCGAAGTTAAATCCAATAAGTTTCGCGTCTTCGGTTTTTCATTTCTTATGAAAGGATGTCCAGATCTTTCGAACGCAGAAATTCGAATCACTGGGTCTTTATTGGCCATTGACTTCTTCCATCACGCAGAGCGGGGCAGCCTCGAGGAAATTGCCGAAAGGATCCAAGCATGGGGTAGTATGCTAAGTGACAATGGCAGGAGTGAGAATGTAAGCATGATCTCATTGCTCAACTAAAAGAGCTTTAGTTAATCATTTGAAAGGACTTTGATACCCGGCACGCAGCTGTAATAGCTCTGAGGGCTTTTTACTGCGCCTGCAGCAAAGAAATAGTTTCCTCATCAAAAACTTCATTTATTATGCCATCACTTCTGGCACTCTATAATGCTTTGAATGATGATGATGATGATATCAGAAAAGTGGGTGCTGACGCCGCCTCCCAGATTCTGGGTTCGCATCAAGCACCTCCGGCAGCTTCCGCGAAGCTATTGCAGTGGCTTCATCAGAAATTTAGTAGAACAGAGGCGTTTCGTACTGCTATGATGTCTCGCATTGTCAACATCAATTGGCCAACGACCGATAAGCTGGAACCTGCAGAGCAGCAGCTCGCCGTTGCAATGCTGGATGATGATTCACTCTTTGTGGAAGAAGAACAGAACCTTTATGTTGACGAAGTAAGGGAGGCAATAGCATGGACATCCCTCTTAGTGGCTACCGAAGGCTCATTACCTGACGAGCAAGAAAGCAAAATGTCGTCCTGGGCGCTCGAAGGCCTATACACTTTAACGCGACTTGCAGAGACAGAAGATGGCCCATTCGGATGGTCCTCAAAGCCAAAAGTGTTTGCGATATGCATAAAGATTATTCGGGCAGCCAAAGCATTAATCACACGTTACGACAAGGATCTTAAGATGGAGGTAACGGATGACAGCGTGCAAGACGGAGGAATTAAAGGAAAGCCGCTTCAGGATGCGGTGCATTGTTTGCTCGAAGTCGGACGCCGCAATAGCCTGCATCCTGTATTACTTAATGAGTTGGCGAAGTCTGATGTTTAGTCGATCTAGCACAACATAATCACACTTGGAAACTTTGGTGCCACAAACAACTAGAAAACACACAGTGGCCAAAAATACCGCTTTTTCTAAGTCACGAACGTTATCAATGTGATTCTTCCTCAGATCGAAATGATTCAGCGTGCTGACGCATCACTCCTAGCAAAAAAAACCCAAGAACCCCAAATCTACTGAACATGCCTTCGCCCTCTACTCTCCCAGTGTCTTTCGCGCTCGACCGCCGTGCCATCACACCCGCCGCAACTATCGTCCTGATTATCTCTTTACTGATCATCTTCTTCGTCGTCCTGGCGTGCTACGCTTTTGGCAAGATAAACACGGTTGTAAGTACGCTCCCCTTCTCCTCTTTCCTTTCCACTTTCCCTCTTCCTTGTCCCTTCTCCCTCTCCATCTTTGCTTTGATCTTCGTTCCACGCTTTGTTAATATCCCATGCGATGACTAACTAATAACGACAGGCACGCGAACTGTATTTCCCTCCTCCCTCCTTAGCTCCAAATACTTCAAGTACCTGATTATGGATGAATCTAAATGTCCCTGCAATTAGGCACGCTGATACTCTGCATGACCGGCAGGTGGGAGGTGAATCGAGCATGGCTAATAGTTAGGCAAAGCGGTTTTTGTAAAAAGTATTGGATTCTTGTGAGGCTGGCTAGTTTAGGAGGACAGTGAATACTAATGGAGTCCGTTGAGTGCCGGAAAAATGTCAACATATGGATATGATTGTGAATTCTGAACGTCCACTAGACTTTCGTTATTATTCTGTAGGTTCAAATATGCGTCTGTCCTTATATTGTTATCCGCATTGTCTACAGGCTCTGTTTACTAGTGAATGCCACATTCTACATTCGTTCTATTCATGTACTGCCTCCTTTCCGTCTTCTATTCATCTTCTGAATTTCAGTCCCCCATCCACCACCCTGCTGGACGTTTTTGCGACCTTGATGGGCGGCTTGAGCTTTTACCGCAAAAGCGGGTCCCACACCTGTATATATCTCGATCCTCCAAGCGCGAAAGCTTCACTCAACAACATTATCCAAGAGAGTGAGTCCCTCGAGGACTATTGGAGTTTTGCTGGAGGACAAATCGAGTACAAGGAGTTGTCCAGCAGCGAGCATCAATATGGCTCTCAGAGGCTCCAGCACGATATTGTCCACCGGCTTCGTTACAGTTACGATCTATGGCGGCGTTAGCACCAATACTTACACCACCACTATCACGGATTCTGGTATATACTCCCCAGCAAGTATTACGGCACTCTCCTGGCCTTCCCCTACAACCACCGAGCCGATCGAGTATACGAGCTTCCCCATTCAGACCGACCCAGCATCGAAGTATTTCCTAGGTCAGTTACCGATATTTGTCGTTACCGAAGTCGACGGTGTCGTTGTTAATACTGCGGGTCAGCCAATCACTACTATTGTCGAAGTT
>Ga0335074_10000496_pt1 | contig 56685 bp, 58 predicted proteins | sample Lox_Sample_23_FD_206715 | JGI IMG/M metagenome (GOLD analysis project Ga0335074, IMG submission 206715) | Soil microbial communities from Loxahatchee National Wildlife Refuge, Florida, United States - Lox_Sample_2.3 | ecosystem: Environmental > Terrestrial > Soil > Wetlands | place: USA...
GAAGACCTCGCCGAGCAAATGCTCGCGTTTATCGAGACCTACAACCAGACCGCCAAACCATTCAAGTGGACCTACACCGGCAAGGTCCTCGAGGCATAACCCACGAACTTCACAGACGAACCACTAGAGGCGGTCCGACACGCGCCTGTAGCGAAGGTAAACGACGCGAGAGCCAAATGTGCGCGTCTCGATCAGCTCAAGGTTGATTCTTTTCTCCAGGGGAGGGAAGTAGGGCGTGCCGCCGCCGAGTAGGAGCGGGCTGACGAACAGCCGCCACTCGTCGATCAGCTCCAGCTTCATACACGCACGGGCGAGGCCGGCGCCGCCCACGCCGATGTCCTTTCCGGGCTGTTCCTTGAGCCTTGAGACCTCCTCGGCGACACCCTCCCTGGCCAGCCTGGTGTTGCCCACCAAGCTCTCCAGCGTCGTGGAGAACACGACCTTCGGCAGGGCCTTCCAGGTCCGGGCGAACTCGATCTGCTCCGCGGCCAGCGGACTCTCCTCAGCGGTCTCCCAGTAGGCCATCGTTTCATAGAGCCGCCGTCCGCAGAGGTGCACACCTATTTCCTGCACCTGCTGGTGGTGGAACCGAAACAGCTCCTCGTCAGGCACCGACCAGTCGATCGCGCCGTCCGGTCCAGCGATGAAGCCGTCCAGAGACACAGTCATCGAGTAGATCAACTTCCGCATCAAGATCCTCCTTCGGTTGACCTCATTCTTCTGCGGGTAACAACTTCGTGTCACCTCATTGTTTATCGATGCCTTTAAGGTCGTAGGAGCCTTTGACGCATGCCTAAAGCTCGCACTCGCGTAGCCCTTCTCGTTTGGGCAGCAGCCCAACCTCGGCCGACCCGTCGCCAGAGCCGCCGCTCTACTCGAAGGGAAAGTGTCCCTGCGCTTTCTCAGCGGAGTCGGAGTCGGCGCCGGCAGCGCCGTCCTCGCCGATCACCGACTGCATGTCCAGCTCCGCCGTCTCCTGGCTGATCGCCGGGTGCTCCTCGGGATGCTCCTCCACCGGCGACGAACCGGGTGTCGGCAGCGCGTGCGCTTCCGTCGGAGCTTCCTCCACGTACGTCTGCTCGACGGCCGCGTCGAACGCGTCGCTCGCGGCGTGCTCTTCCAGCCCATCGTCCGCAGCGTTCTCTCCGGGCGCGTCGTGGACCTTCGCGACCGCGTGCTCTTCGGCTGCGCCACTCGACGCCGGGGCGTCCTCGAACGCCGGCGCGAGCGCCTCGCGCTCCTCACGTGCGACCGCGCCTGGATCCGCACCCCTCCTGCGCTTCAGCTCCAGGTGTTCGCGTATCGCCTCGTCGAGCAGTCCCATCGCCCGCCCAAACCATACTGCCCGCACCCCCAGGTGCTCTGCCACTACACTGCTGGGGCCACATCAGTGCCGCAAACTGCGTGGGGCTATAGCTCAGCTGGGAGAGCGCCTGGATCGCACCCAGGAGGTCGGGGGTTCGAGTCCCCCTAGCTCCATCGTCCTTGACAGTGGTCGAACCGCGGGTATGAGGTAGGTGGGTTCGATCGCGTCTCGGGCGTCTATGCGGACTTCCTCGGTGAGGTCTTGGAGGATGGTCTTGAGTTGTCGGGGGGTGCCGTTGTTGAGGGCGGCGCGGAGCGCGTTGCGGAGTGCTTGGAGGTCGTCGTCGGTGGCGCGTTGGGGGCGCTCGGCGGGGTCGAGCGCGGATAGTTCGCTGGCCCTGGCCTGGAGGCCCTTGGCTTGCTCGTTGAGCGCGTCGAGGTGGGGTGCGCAGGTGTCCTCGGGCATCGTGCCGTTCTCGAACGCGCGGAAGTAGCGATCCATCGCCGCCTGGGTCTCCGCGAGCTTGCGTTGTGCGGCGGCAAGCTCGGCCTCGTGCTCGCCGTCACGCTGGGTCAAGCACTGGTAGGTCTGCTCGATCGCGCTGCCGGTCAGCTCGTTGTCATCGAGCACCAAGCAGCACTCACCCTGCAGCCCGTCTTTAACTGCTGGACCGGCCGCTGCCAAACCTGCCAGCAACCAGTCAACCTCGACCAGCTCCCCCTACACCTCCACCGACAAGACGAATAAACCTAACAAAGCAGTACTAAGCACCTTCCAGGGGTCGCTCTAGACTGGCGCCTTCTGTTTCATGTCGAGCGAGGAGCCGCACTCGTTGGCGCTGTTGGACTCGTGGTGCTCGTCGCATGGAGGGGCGCCCACGGGGATTGGCCGATTAGCTTCGGCAATCTCTTCCAATACGCACCGAAGGAGGCCGTCAAAGTCACGGCAGATGCTCTCGAAGATCAGGACAAGAGGATCGCGATACTAGAAGCGAAGATTCGGTAGATCGCGGTATCCTCTCAGCATGAAGCTGAAGGCGCTCGGTGATCGCCTGATCGTGCGGGCGATAGAGGAGGAGGAGACCACTGCCAGTGGGCTTGCCCTGCCCGACACCGCTAAGGAGAAGCTTCTGAAGGGCAAGGTTCTGGCTGTCGGCAACGGCAAGCTCGACGACAGCGGCAAACGCACCCCGTTGGACGTCGAGGCCGATGACGAGGTGCTCTACAGCAAGTACGGCGGGACCGAGATCAAGATCGACGGAGAGGATCTACTGGTGCTGCGCGAGTCTGATGTGCTCGGGAAGGAACCGGTCGTCGTTCATGGTCGTCGCGAATCCAACCTAGTCGAGCCTGAGGAGGCGAAGCGACTAGATGACCTCCGCCAAGACGTTCAGAGCAAGATCACGCGACTTCGCGCGCTCGCCAAGTAAACGGCCCGAGATCGGGATCTGGTGCACGGCCTGACCGCAGCCGCCTGACTCTGGCAGCGCAGGTAGCGCTCTACCATCCTCGACCCGATCAGGTCGCCATGCACGACGGTTCGCCTCATTCGAGCCGCGCTACTCGGCGTCGTCAAGCGACATCCGCCCGCCCGGCAGCCGCGCCGAGCGGTTCGACCTGAGATCGGTTGGCTCCTAGCTCCATCAGACCGTTGTCTGCGCAGGGGTCCGCATCGCTTGGCATCCTCGGTGGGTGGATCAATCCAGGCACCTGCGTTATCGGGACAACGAGGGCTCGCGCTTCTACAGGGCGGGCCGTCTGTCGCCTGAGGACACCTGGCGGGCTCTCGGGGACGAATTGGCACGTGTTCTCATGGATGCCCAGCGAGTCTTCTGGCGGGGTCGGCTGGAGTTGACGCCTGAGCGAGTTCACTGGTGGCATGGGGCGATCTTCGCCCGCCACTTCCCCTACGACGGCGGGTGCTTCCGCCAAGAGCGCGCGTACTTCGGGGTTGTGACCGCAGATGGCGGGATGCGTCAGATCGAGGGAAGCTCGCCCGATGCCCTGCGCCGAGACCTCGCGGAGGTCTGCGCTTCGTTCAACGGCGGCATTGAGCAACTCGGGAAGCAGAACGCCGGTGTGCTTGAGCAGACCCGCGTGGCAGGCGCTATGTATGCGGGCATCCTGCGCGTGCATCCCTTCGCCGATGGGAACCACCGCACAGGCTTCGTCGCGCTCTCGGCCGCACTGTGGTCATTGGGACTACCCGCCGTCGAATTCGCTCAGGATGCGGACATGAACGACCACGACGAGGCGGTCGCGCCAGCCCTCTTCTCGCCCGACGGGGACATCGAGCCGCTCGCGCGGCTCCTCGCGGCGCGCATCGAACACGCGAGAAGGACCGCGACACGATGAGATACCCTCAGGGCATGGAAAACGGCCTGCATCGCTCGAATGGGGCGCGTGACGTGGCGCAGATCGCGCGCGGCGATCGACTCGTGGACGCGACCCCCGAGGCCCTCCGCGAGTTGGCCGAAAGCGCGATGCTGCTCTCCCAGGGCGCCCGTCGCGCGATCGAGATGAAGCGCGCAGCCGCCAACGCAAGCACGGACTCAGCGGCGCCCGCTATTCCAGCAGCAGCCGAAGCGCGCCCCACCTGAGCGCAAGTAAGCGCCGCTTCAACCGATGCCCACCGCCGGCGCCGCCATCAGCGCATGGCTTGCGCACAGCCAAGTTTCGCCGGCTTGCTCACGCGCGCCCGCCCGTGCGTGTGTCCTGGAGGCTGGGCACGCGGTAGTCGTCCGGTCCGGTCTGCACGCCGGCACTGGATCGGCTGCTTGCCTTGGATGCCCGCGCTCCGGACAACCGGCGTCGGGTATCCGGCCGTCGTAGGCGCATCTGCGCATCTGTGGAAACTCCAGCATTTTTGATCGGGCTTTGCGGATCTCGAACTATGGTTTGCATAGAAGACATGGAACTTGCCTTCAGGAGCATGAGCACAAGACCTGCAGTGGATGCCAATGCCGAGAACGAGCACAACAGGTTCTAGAGCCATCAGCGACGGGCAGGGGCCCGCGTGGTCGATCCCGAGCCTGCGTGAGCCGCGCTACTCCCAGTCGCTCGAGCGTGGCCTGGCGATCCTGGGCTGCTTTACGCCGAAGCGTCCGGTGCTCGGGATCGCAGACCTCGCCGATGAGCTCGGGATGAGCCGCTCGACGACGCACCGCTACGTGATCACGCTGGTGGCGCTCGGCTACCTGGAGCAGGACGCCTCGCGCAAGTACCGGCTCGGGCTGCGGGTGACAGACCTGGGGATGTCGGCCTTGAACTCGACGGGGCTGCGCGAGCACGCCCACCCCTATCTGGAGGAGCTGCGCCAGCGGACCTCCTACACGATCAGCCTGGGCGTGCTCGAGGGAACCGAAGCCCTGCTCGTGGACCGCGTGCGCAGCTTCCGCCGTGGGCAGGGCAGGATCGATCTGGACCTCCACACCGGCTCGCGCATCCCCGCGTACTGCTCGGCGATCGGCAAGCTGCTGTTGGCGTACCTGCCGGAGGCCGAGCAGCGCGATCTGACGGCGGCGATGAAGTTGACCAAGCGCGGGCCGAACACGATCACGAGCAAGAAGGATCTGCGCGAGGAGCTCGACGAGATCCTGGCGGCCGGCTTCGCGGTCGGCGACGAAGAGCTGGCGCCCGCGGTGTACGCGATCGCCGCCCCGGTGCGCAACGAGGCGCGCGACGTCGTCGCCGCGGTTGGCTTGGCGGCGCACAGCTCGGTGATCTCGCTGGAGGAGCTCGTCGACGCGCTCGGCCCGCACCTCGTGTCCACCGCCGACCGCGTCTCCGCGCGCCTGGGCTTCAGACGCGACGACGAGCAGAGCTAGCCGTCGGCCGCTGGCCAGCAGCTAGCTGTCTGCTGCCGAGCTTCTGCTCTAGAGTATGCGCTCGGTTGAGGTCGCGTCGAGTCCAAGGAGGCGGTCGATGTCGAGAAGGCGTGGTATTCGTGGGGAAGGTCGCAGGCGGGTCTTCTGCGCTGCCGCGGAGTGCTATGGCAAGGGTGGTCGTGCGGCGATGACGATCAACCAGGTGTGCTCCCACGCGCAGGCCAGCGTGGGGACGCTGTATCACCATTTCCCAGGAGGGCTCAAGGAAGTCGAGGACGCGCTGTACCTGGACACGCTGGCCGCCTACCAAGCTGGGCTGCTGTCCGAGCTTCGGCGTCACAGTGACGCTGAGGCGGGGGTGAAGGCGGTCGTGCTGTTCCATCTCGAGTGGATGGCCAGCAATCTCGCGCTCGCTCACTACCTCCAGTTCTTCAGCGCCAGCTGGCTGACAGCTGAGCATCTCGCACAACTGGAAGAGATGAACGCGAACTTCGCGCGAGCGGCGGCTGAGTGGCGTGAGCCGCATGTGGCAGCCGGGCGCCTCCGCGACTACCCCAGCCTGCTCTATGGCGCGATCATCCTCGGGCCGGCACAGCAGTTTGGGAGCGACCTCATCGCCAAAGCGACAGGCCAGGATGTCGCAGCTGCCTTCCGGCGCGCCGGCCCGGTGCTGGCGGAGGCCGCGTGGCTCGATGTGCAGGGCGAGCAGAGCTCACGTCACGCGTGAGCGCGCGCGTCCCCTGAGCGTTCCGAGGGTGATGGCGCGCGTCGAGGCGCTGGTGCGTAGCGCGATCGTGGCGAGCGCCGCGACGCCGGATGCCACGGCGGCGAGCGTCCAGCCGTGATGGAACGCTGCGAGTGCGCCGCCGGGGGCGGGCGTGCCGACGATCGCGACGAACAGTGCCACCCCGAGGACTGCTCCGAGCTGGCGGATCATCGAGTTGATCCCGGCGCCGGCTGCCAGGCGAGGCGAGGGCACGGCGAGCATCGCGGTGCTGGTGAGGGTCGGCAGGATCAGCGCGATGCCGGTGCCCGTGAAGGCCGTGCCGGGGAGATACGCGCCCAGATAGTCGGGGTGCACGCCCATGTGCGTGACATACCAGAGGCAGCCGGCGGCGTACAGCGTGCCGCCGAGCGCCGCGGCTGGGCGGCTGCCGATGCGGATCGCCAGGCGCGCCGCCGTGCTGGCGACGGCGGCGGTGATCAGCGGGCTGGCGCTGACTGCGAGGCCTGTCTTCAGCTCGGAGTAGCGCCAGACCGACGTCATGAACAACACGTCGCACAGAAGCTTCGCCGCGAGACCAACCGCGAACGCGAACACGGCGATGTTCGCGACGGTGAAGCGCCGTGCGCTGAAGAGGTCGAGCTCGATCGCTGGCGCCGGGTGCCTCGCAGCCCGCCAGATGGCGGCGCCGATGAGAGCCCCCGCTGCCAGGAACGACGCGACGATGCGGGTCTCGCCCCAGCCCCACGTGTTGCCCTGCACGATCGCGAGCGCCAGCAGCCCAACCCCGAGCAGCATCAGCAGCGCGCCGGCGAGATCGGGAAACCGCGAGCTGCCGACGGACTGTTGCTCGGGCTTTAGCAGGCGGTGTGCCGTCGCCAGCGTGAGCACGCCGATGGGGACGTTGATCAAGAAGATCCCCCGCCAACCGACCGTATGGATGAGGGTGCCCCCGATCGACGGCCCGGCGGCGAAGGCGACTCCCGACACGGCGGCGAGCAGCGCTATCGCCTTGATCTGCTCATCGGCGGAGAACGCCGGCAGCAGCAGCGCCATGCCGGTCGGGATCAGGATCGCCGCACCGACAGCCTGGAGCGTCCGGCAGGCCACCAGCGCGGCTAGCGTCGGCGCGATCGCGCAGCACCCGGAGGCGAGCGTGAACAGTGCAAGCCCAAACAGAAAGAGCGTGCGCCGGCTGAAGCGGTCGGCGAGCTGTCCCGCCGCGATCAACAGCGCCGCGAACACGATGTTGTAGGCGTTCAAGACCCACGAGATCGATGAGGTCGTCTCCCCTGGGAAGGCGCGCTGCAGCGCCGGGAACGCGATGTTGACGATCGTCGTGTCCAAGAACGCCATGAACGCCGCGAGCGAGGCGATCACGAGCACCTGACGCGAGCCGCGCACACGCCCGACCGCCACCGGGGTGCTCACGCCGGCACCTGGGTGACGCCCGCTGCGCCGCTCGGCGCGAGCTCCGGGAGCCGGCTGGCAGGGGCGTGCGTGCGGCTGATGCCCTGCCAGTGTGTGGTCCTCAGGATCACGTAGTTCAGTTCGCCGGTCGGCCCGCCCGTGCGGCCCGTGCCCCCGTGTGTGGCCAGGATCGGCAGGAAGCCGACGTGAGAGTCGTTGATCTTGAGCAGCCCGCCGTTCGAGAGCCCGCGAACGAACGTGTCGATGACGTGCTCATCGGAGGACCACAGCGAGTTGCGCAGCCCGTAGGCGTTCGTGTTCATGAAGCGCAGCGTCTGCTCCAGCAGCTCTGGGTGATCCTCGCTGGGAACGATGATTGGGAGCAGCGGGAAGAACGTCTCCTCGCGCACACACGAAAGAGCTCGCGCGCCGGTGAGGCCGTCGACGCGGATGACGGTCGGCTGCAGGAAGAATCCACGCGGATCTGGCGTGCCGTCAACGGCCACGCGCTCTCCGCCCGCGAGGATCGGGCAGCCCGCCTCGCGGGCCTCGGAGAGGAAGTCGAAGAACTGGTCCTGCTTGAGGACCGGGCTGAGCACGACGGCAGGGTCCTCCGGGTAGCCGGGCTTGATCGTCTCCACGAGGGCGACGAATTTCGCGATCAGCTGCTCGGCGATCTCGGGGTGCGCGATCGCGTACTTCGGCACCATGCAGATCTGGCTGGAGCCGAGGAAGGACTCGGTCAGCGCGCGCGCCGCGCGCTCCAGGTCGGCATCGCGCCACACCAGAAACCCGTCGTTGCCCGACAGCTCGAGGAGCGGCTTCTTGCCCGCGGCGAAGCAGTCGCTGCCGAAGCGCAGACCCGAGCTGCTCGACCCGAAGAACAGCACGTCGTCGACGTGCTCGCTCGCGAGCCACTGCTTGAGGATCTGCTGGGTGTCCCCGCAGATCAGGTTGAGCGTCCCCGGCGGGGCGCCGTGGCGTTCCAGCACGGGCTGGGCGATCTCGCGGAACAGGAACATCACTCCCGTGGGGGTGCTCCGCGGGACCTTGACCACCAGCGTGTTGCCGGCCAGCAGGGCGAGGGCTCCCATCGCGGAGTTCGACGCGGCGGCGTTCTGCGGCGGGTTGACGCACACCACCCCGTCGGGCTTGCGCAGCAGCTGCAGCTCGCGTCCATCGACCGTGAAGCTCTCCTGGAACTGGCCGTAGTACCAGTTGCGGGAGAGCTCATCCACCCCGTGCACGACACCGCTGACCTCCCACTGCGCGAGGCGGCGGGGATGACCCTCGATGATCAGGATCTCGACGAGCTCGTCCGCACGCGCGAGGAGCTCGCGGTGGAACTCGGCGCCGATCTCGCGCAGCTGACCCAAGCTGAAGCGGCCGAACACCTCGCTGGCGCGTGCGGCGGCTTGCATCGCTTGCTCGTTGTGCTCGGCGTCTCCCCAGGCGCATCGCGCCACGACATCCCCCCCGTCCGGGATCTCGTGCGCCTCGATGCTGCCAAGCTCGAGCCCGCGTTTGAGGTTGAACGCCCGCTCAGGATCGGCGATCAACGCCGAGGCACGCACGACGTAGGTCCACCCCAGACCCGCGTCATCGTGGCCGTCGATCAGCATCGGGTAGCTCCTCACGCGAGCGCCTCCGCCGGCATCGCTGAGAGGTCGGGCTCCACATCCTCGAGCCGGCCGCCGTTGAACTCGCCGTAGGCGCCGAGGTCAAGGAAACCCTGCCCGCTGTAGCAGAACACGATCACCGCCTTGCGGTCCTCTTCCTTGCAGCGCAGAGCGACATCGATCGCTGCCTTCAACGCGTGCGCGGCCTCTGGGCACGGCAGATAGCCATGCATGCGGGCGAGCAGCTTGCCCGCCGCGAACACCTCCGATTGGGGCAGCGCCACCGCGTCGATCACGCCCTCGCGGCGTAGCAGCCCGATGAGTGGAGCGCAGGCGTGGTAGCGCAGGCCCCCGGCGTGGATCACCGGGGGAACGAAGTCGTGCCCGAGAGAGTAGCTAAGGACCCGCGGCCCGCTCGCCGCGGAATCGGGGTAATCCCACGCATACACCCCCTTGGTCAACGTCGGGCACGCCGCGGGCTCGACCGCCAGGAACGTGACCTCGCGCCCAGCGAGCTTCTCGGGGACCCACGGGTTCACGAAACCACCCATGTTCGAGCCGCAGCCAACCGAGGCGATCAAGAAATCGGGCTCGCGATCGATCAGCTCCAGCTGCTCGCGAGTCTCGAGGCCGATCACCGTCTGGTGCATCAGGCAATAGTTCGAGAACGCCCCCACCGCCATCCGCGAGCCGGGGTCGGCCAGCACGGCCTCCATCGCTTCGCTCACCGCCGTGCCCTCACTACCAGGGTGATCGGGCGATTTGCGCAGGAGCCTGCGGCCGAACTCGCTGCCCATCCCAGGGCTCGGCTCGACCTTCGCGCCGTAGGTCTCCATCAGGATGCGCCGGTAGGGCTTCTGCTGATAGCTCGCGCGAATCATGTACACCAGGAGGTCCAGCTGGAAGCGCGCGCACGACAAAGCGATGGCCTGCCCCCACTGGCCCGCGCCGGTGTCGGTGACAAGCCGCTTGATCCCGTCACGCTTGGCGTAATACGCCTGCGCCAACGCCGAGTTCAGCTTGTGGCTGCCGGCAGGCCCAGCACCCTCATACTTGAAATAGATCTCCGCCGGCGTCCCCAGATACCGCTCCAAACCGACGGCGCGAAACAGCGGCGTGGGGCGCCACATGCCATAGGCATCGCGAACCGGCTCGGGGATCTCGACCCAACGCTCTGCGGAGCGCTCCTGGGCGACCAGCGCCGGCGCAAACAGTCGCCCGGACTCCCCGTCGGACAACGGCTCGCCCGTCGCCGCGTCCAGATACTCCTCCGGCATCCGCGGCAGATCGGGCAGCACGTTGTACCAGCGCTGAGGTATCCGCTCGACGGGCAAGTCAACACGACCGAGCTGGGAAGTCTGCATGGAGCCTCCTGCATAGGCGCCGGATGATCCGAATAGCTTCTAATGTTGGGCATAGAAGCTCTAACCAACTGTCGGAACTTTGTCTAGATGAAATCTGCTAGACACCCGCTGACTCTTGTCTCTGGCCGCCACACGATATCCCGCTCTATTCCTTACAAACGGCAACGCGCGACAGCGCCGCCAGATGCCCCTAAAAAACGGCGAGGCCCACGCGACCAAAACCAAAGGTGGCCCGCGATGTTTCTGACGGTCGCGCCGTGATCGATCGAGGTCCAGCGGCAGCCCGAAGCCGAACCGTCGCTCCCAGTCCGCGATAATCGCCGCCAGCCGATGTCCGCCGCCGCGAGCGTCAACGCTTCGCCGCCCCTCGCGCGCCCGCGCGTGGGCGTGATCTTCGGTGGCCTGATGCTCGTCGTGCTGCTCGCGGCGCTCGACCAGACGATCGTCGCCACCGCGCTGCCCACGATCGTCGGCGATCTCGGCGGCCTCGACCGCCTGTCGTGGGTCACCAGCGCGTTCCTGCTCGCGCAGACGGTCGTCACGCCGCTGTACGGCAAGCTCGGCGACCTGTACGGGCGCAAGCGCATCCTGCAGAGCGCCGTGCTGCTGTTCCTCGCCGGCTCCGCCCTGTGCGGCCAGGCGGGCGGGATGACCGAGCTGATCGCCTTCCGCGCCGTGCAGGGGCTCGGCGCGGGCGGGCTGATCGTGCTCACGCAGTCTGTCATCGGCGACATCGTGCCGCCACGCGAGCGCGGGCGCTACCAGGGGCTGTTCGGCGCCGTCTTCGGCCTCGCCAGCATCGCCGGCCCGCTGCTCGGGGGCGTGATCGTGCAGCACATCTCCTGGCGCTGGATCTTCTACGTCAACCTGCCCGTCGGGCTGGTCGCGCTGATCGTGATCGCCGCCACGCTGCCCGCCACCGGCCGGCGCGGACGGCCGTCGATCGACTATCTCGGCGCGTTGCTGCTCGCCGGCGGCCTCAGCGCGATCGTGCTCGTCACGAGCCTCGGCGGCACGACCTGGGCGTGGGGGTCCGCGACGGTCATCGGCGTCGGCGCGCTCGGCGTCGCGCTGCTCGGCGGCTTCCTCGTCGCCGAGGGCCGCGCGCGCGAGCCCGTGCTGCCGCTGTCGCTGCTGCGCACGCGCATCTTCGCGGTCGCCGGCGCGCTGTCCGCGATCGTCGGCTTCGCGCTGTTCGGCGCCGTCACGTTCCTGCCGCTGTACTTCCAAACCGTCAACCTCGCCTCGCCGACCGGCGCCGGGCTGCACCTCGTGCCGATGATCGTCGGCCTCTTGATCACGTCGATCCTCTCCGGGCAGCTGATCTCGCGCCTCGGCCGCTACCGCATGTTCCCGATCGCCGGCATGCTGCTGATGAGCGCCGGCCTGGCGCTGCTCTCGCGTCTGGACGTCGCCACCAGCACCGCCGTCTCCGCGCTGTACCTGCTGGTGTTCGGGCTCGGCCTCGGCTTGGTCATGCAGGTGCTCGTGCTGGCGGTGCAGAACGCCGTGGACTACTCCGTGCTCGGCGCAGCCACCTCGGGTGTGACGATGCTGCGCGGGATCGGCGGCTCGCTCGGCACGGCCGTGTTCGGCACGATCTTCTCCACGCGGCTCGCAGCCCAATTGCGCGGCGCCTTTCACGGCCCGCTCGGCGCGCAGGTGAGCCACGGTGCGCGACTCACCGGCGCGCAGGTCGCGCGGCTGCCCGGCCCCGTCCGCAGCATCTACCAGCACGCCTACGTGCGCTCGCTGAGCCCCGTGTTCGTCGTCGCCGCGGGGGTGGCCCTGGTGGGCTTCCTGCTCAGCCTGCTATTGCAGGAGCGCCCGCTGCGCGCCGCCGCCGCCACCAGCACCGGGCTGGAGGACGGCCTCGCCGCGCCGCGCTCGCCAGACTCGCTGGCGGAGATCGAGCGCTCGCTCACGCGCGTGACCAGCGCGCAGGAGCGCCAGCGCTTTCGCGAACGCGTCGCGCAACGGGCGGGGCTCGAGCTCAGCCCCGGCGCGACCTGGGCGCTCGTGCGCATCAACGAGCACGGTCTCGCCCAGGCGCGCGAGCTGGCCGCGCAGGACGGCGTGCCCGCCGAGCGCATCGCCGCGGTCGTGCACGAGCTCACGGACCGCGGCCTGCTCTCACACGAGCACCCGCCGCAGCTGACCGACGCCGGGCGCGCGCACGGCGAGCGCCTCGTCAGCGCCCGGTGCGAGCTGCTCGTCGACGCGCTCGCCGACCAGAGCGCCGGGCGCAGCCCCGAGGTCACGGCGTTGCTGCAGCGGCTCGCGCGCGAGCTGTGCGGCGAGCCGCCCACGCTGGCCGGCGCCGGCGGGGGCGCGGCGCTCGCCGCGGCCAGCTGACTCGACCGACTGCCGGCCGGGCCGTCCGGCTAGCGTACGCCCGATGCGGGTGGCCACGTGGAACGTCAACTCCGCCAAGCAGCGCCTGCCGCGGCTGCTGGCGTGGCTCGACGAACGCCGGCCCGACGTCGTGTGCCTGCAGGAGACCAAGCTCGCCGACGACGCGTTCGACGCCCTGCTCGGCGAGCAGCTCTCTGCCCGCGGCTACCTCGTCGCCCGCCACGGCGAGGTGCAGTGGAACGGCGTCGCCATCCTCTCGCGCGCCGGGCTCGAGCAGGTGCAGGTCGGCCTGCCCGGCGCGCCCGGCTTCCCCGACCAGGAGGCGCGCGCGCTGGCCGCGAGCTGCGGCGGCATCCGCGTGCACTGCGTGTACGTGCCCAACGGGCGCGAAGTGGGCTCCGAGCACTACCGCTACAAGCTCGCGTGGCTGGCCGCGCTGCGCGAGCAGCTGGCTCCCGAGGTAGCCGCGTGGCCCGCGCGGGCGCGCGCGTCGCCGCCGGACGGTGGCACGCCGTCGCCGGACGACGGCACGCCGTCGGCGAACGGCGCCGTGATCGTGTGCGGCGACATGAACATCGCGCCCAGCGACGCCGACGTGTTCGACCCCGCCGCGTACGCCGGTCACACCCACGTCACCGCGCCCGAGCGCCAGGCGCTGGCGAACATCGAGGCGCTCGGCCTGCACGACGTCGTGCGCGAGCGCTGGCCCAAGGAGCGCGTGTTCAGCTACTGGGACTACCGCGCCGGCATGTTCCACCAGGACCTCGGCATGCGCATCGACCTCACGCTCGCCAGCGCGCCCGTCGTCGCCAGGGTGCGCGCGGCGTGGGTCGATCGCCAGGCGCGCAAGGGCAGCGGCCCCAGCGACCACGCGCCGGTGATCGTCGATCTCGACCAGGCGCCCGACGGGGACATCGGGCCGGTCGTGCCGCCGCCGTCCGCGCCCGCCGTGCGGCGCGGCTCGGCCAAGCTGCCGCAGTCGCCGTGAGCCCCGCCCGCGGCCCTCGCGCTGCGTGGGCCGGGCTGCGCTCTCACTCGCCGGGTCGGTAGGCCCGCACCAGATGCCCGCTGCGCCCAGGGCTGAGGATCTCCACCGGCTGAAAGCCGCTCGCGCCGAACAGCAGCTGCAGCTCGCGGCGGCTGTAGTTGAAGATCGGGCAGTCGCCGATCCATTCGTAGCGCAGCTTGCGGATCGGGCCCTTGACGAGCGACCAGCTGGGAAACGAGCCGACCACGCAGCCGCCCGGCGCGCACAGCTCGAACATGCGCCGCGTGAACTCATGCGGGGCGGGCAGGTAGTCGAACAGCCCGACCGCCAGCACCACCTCGAACGGGCCGTCCAGCGGGGCGTCGAGGAAGTCCTCGACCGCCAGCTCCACGCGCTCGTCGCCGAAACGCTCCAGGCGCGAGCGCGCGAGCGCGATCATCGGCTCGGAGAAGTCGATGCCCACGTAGTGCCCAGCGCCGGCCTGCAGCGCGAACTCCCCAATCCGCCCCGAGCCGCAGCCCACGTCGAGCACGCGCGGCGAGTCGTAGGCGGCGACCGTGTCGGCAGCCAACTGGCGGCGGCGGAAGAGGCCCGGACGCAGCCAGCGCGCGAGCGGGCGTTCGTCCTCGTACAGGTCGTCGAAGTCCTGCGCCTTGGCGCGAAAGCGGTTACGGACGCGCGCCGGCTCCGTGCCCTTGGGGTGCGCTGCCGCTGAGCTCGGCATACGCTTCACCATATGTGATCAGCCGGTGCTCGCCGGCGATCGCCCGCAGCATCGCCGGCGCCCGCCGGCGGGCTCCGTTGCGCTGCGCCTCGCGTAGCCGCCCGCGCGCCCGCCGGTGCGGCGACGCCGAGAGGTTGCGTCCCGCGTGCGGCGACGCCGAGGGATCGCGTGCCGCATGCGGCGGCGCCGAGGGGCCGAGTCCCGCGTGCGGCGACGCCGAGGGATCGTCTCCCGCGCGCAGCGGCTGCGGGTCGAACTCGTGCGGGTGCAGGTACAGCCCGGCCATCTGCTCCACGCCCGCGAGGCCGCGCAGCACGACGCGCGTGGGCAGCACGCCCCAGTAGGAGGCGCCGCCTACCGGCACCCGCACGGCGCCGCGCCGCCACACCGCGAGCGGGAACTCCCACAGGCGCCGGCCGCCGTCGAGCTCGAGCGCGTGCGGCCGGCCGCTCGCCGGCGCCACGCGCCCGCGGATGCGCGGCGAGTCGTGCTGGCTCGAGTCGTACGCGAAGCCCTCGGCGGCCAGCACGTCGTACGCCCAGCGCGCGGCGGCGGTGATCGAGAAGGCGGGCGCGCGGTAGCCGACCGCCATCCTCCCGGTGAGCTCCTCGATCGTCGCGCGCGCCGTGCGCAGGTCGGCGGCGAGCTCCTCGGCGCGCTGGCTGTGCACCGGCAGATGCTGGTCGCCGTGGCAGGCGATCTCGTGGTCCGCGCGCAGCACCGCGTCCACCAGCTCGGGGTGGGCGCGCGCGGCCATCCCCAGGATGAAGAACGTCGCCTTCACGTCCAGCTCGTCGAGCAGCGCGAGCAGCGCGTGCGTCTGGCGGGCGAGCGCCGGCCCCGGCCGCTCCCAGCCTGGCTCGCCCAGGCGCCGGCGCACGAGCTGGTGCCAGTCCTCGAAGTCCACGCTCAGCAGCAGCGTCACCGGGCGTCGCCACCCGCGCCGTCGGCGTCGACGGCGGCCGGGCGCTGCGGCGCCATCGCGATCAGGCCGCGCAGGAACACTTCGCTCATGGTCGCGTACAGGCCCCGGTCGAGCTCGGGGTCGAGGATGCGGTTGAGGATGAAGCCGTCGGCCATCGCGATCGTCATCGCCGCCACGTCCTCGTAGGGGAGCACGGGCTCGATCCCCAGCGCGCCCACCCAGCGCGCGAACAGCGCCGCCATCCGTGCGCGCACCGCCCGGTGGCGGGCGGCGACCTCGACCCGGAACGCCTCGTTGCGGGCGGCGTGCACGGCGAACTCCTGGTACAGGCGCGGCCACTGCGGATCGCGGTACACGTAGCCGAGCAGGTCCTCGGCTGCCACCCGCGCGACGTCCACCGCGTCGTCGGCGCCCTCCAGCAGCTCCTCGAAGTGCGCGAGCTGCTCGGCGAAGCGCTCGTCGAGCATCGCCAGGAACATGTCCTCCTTGCTGGTGAAGCTCGCGTAGAACGCGCCCTTCGTGTAGCCCGCTTCGGCGGCGATCAGCTCGACCGACGCGCCGTCCATGCCGTGCTCGCAGATCGAGCGCGACGCCGCGCGCAGCAGCGCCGCGCGCGTGGCCGCCTGGCGTTCCGCGCGCGTGGGACCGGCGCCCCTACGGGCGCGCGCGGCGTTCAAGCGAGCGCCGCCTGCGCGCCCTGCGCCGCCGGCACGCCGGCGCCGACCACTGCGGCCGGCCCGGTCGGACCTGGCGCGGCCGCACGGCCGAGCACCACCTCGGCGTCGTGGCGCGGCGTCTCGGTGATCGTGCGCCGCAGCACGCGCTCGGAGGGGGCGCGCGCGGGCGCGAGCGTGCGGCGCAGGACGAGCTCGCGCAGCACGACCTCCATCTCGAACTGCGCGAACGCGCCGCCCAGGCAGCGGCGCACGCCGCCGCCGAAGGGGATCCACGTGTACGTGCCCGGCGGCTTGCCGCCCTCGCGCTCGATGAAGCGCTCGGGCAGGAAGTCGTGCGGGCGCGGGTAGATGTCGGCGCGGCGGTGCACGAGGAAGATGGACGGCGCGATCGACACGCCCGCCGGCAGCTCGTGCCCGCCGATCTGCATCGGCTCGACCAGGCGGCGCAGCACGATGGAGATGACGGGGCGCAGGCGCAGCGTCTCCTGGATGACCGCCTGCAGGTACGTGCTCTCGCCCGCGCGCACCTCGTCGGTCAGCCGTGCGAGCTTGTCGGGGTGGCGGCACAGGCGCTCGGCCGCCCAGGAGAGCGCGTTGGCGGTCGTCTCGTGGCCGGCCACCAGCAGCGTGACGAGCTCGTCGCGCAGCTCCTGGTCGCTCATCGGCGAGCCATCCTCGTGCGTGGCCTGCAGGAGCAGCGACATGATGTCCTCGCGCCCGGCCAAGTCGCCCTCCGCGCGCCGCGCGGCGATCGCCTCGTAGATGGGCGCGTTCACGCGCTGCATGTCGCGCCTGAAGGCCGGCAGGCGTTCGATGTGGCGCCCGAGCACGATGATCGCGGCCGTGCGCAGCGGCCCGCTGGCGAGGTCCAGCAGGCGGCGCAGCTCGCTGCGCAGGCGCTCCTGGCGCGGGCCCTCGGCCTCGCCGAACACCGCGCGCAGGATGATCTCCAGCGTGACCGCTTGCATGCGCGGACGCAGCGGGTAGGGCTCGCCGAGCGGCCAGCGCTCGATCTCCGCGGCTGCCAGCTCGGCCATCAGCTCGCCGTAGCGCTGCATGCGCTGGCCGTGGAACGCGGGCAGCATCAGCTTGCGTTGGCTCAGGTGCTGGGCGTCGTCGAGCAGCAGCACCGAGTTCGGCCCGAGCACCGGCAACAGCACGCGGTTGCCTTCGCCCGCGTGCAACAGGCGCGGATCGCCGGTGAACACCTGCTTGATGGCGTCCGGGTCGGAGGTCATCACCCACGTGCCTTCGTTGGCGATGCGCAGCGTGAACGTGTCGCCGAAGCGTGCCTTGCAGCTCTCCATCAGCCACTGCGCGCGCCGGGCCCACAAGGCAGTCTGCACGGCGCGCGGCAGACGGGGCCCTGCGGGGAGTCCTGCGCAATCGTTTCGCATACCGAGCGGTATCCTGTCACATACCGCTCGGGATGTCAATGCGAACGCATATTTTTATTTTTAATATTAAAAGGAGGTGTCGCGCAGCGGCTCACCAGGGCAGCGGTTCAGCTGCACCCATCTGCCAGGAAAACGCCAGCATCGAGGTGGCCGTGAGGTCGATCGCGGGCTCCGTGTTGGTGTACGTCTGGACGTTGTCCTCGTATTTGGCGTTCTCGCCGTCGAACACCTTGAAGGCGTCGCCCCCTTCCACCGGGCACGCGCGCATGCCGGGCAGCTTGCCTTTGCTCGGTTCTTCGCTCGGGCCCTCGACCACCGCGCCGTCGAGCACCGGCGAGCCGCCGTCGAGCGAGCCGACGATGTTCGCCACCTGGTGCTGCAGGCAGTCGGGGAACGTGGAGCCGTCGCCGACGATGAACGACGAGCCCCACGCGTTCGCGCCGAGCATGTTGCCCAGCCAGCGCTCGGCGTACGTGCCGTACGTGTCTTCGCCAACGAGGTAGTCGTACTCGGAGGCCATCACCGCCAGCCCGTCGCCGTGCGAGACGGTGTCCGATTCGCGCCACGGGAAGCCGAAGCCGAACGGGTCTTCCGCGGACTGTTCGACGGCGTCCTGCAGTTTCTGCTCGAGCCCGGCGAGCAGCTGCGCTTCGGTCACAGCCAGGCCGAGCTGGTCCCCGGCCGCGCGCAGCGCGCGCACGAGCTCGAAGTCGGCGAGGCCGGACACGTCGTACAGGTTCAGGCCTTCGCCGCCTTCGCTGTTGTGGGTCAGGTATTCGCCCGCCCAGTGCGCGGCGTCTTCCAGGTAGTACAGCGGCTGCGTGTGCGGCAGGCCGGCAGGCAGTTCCGCCGAGGAGGACAGCGCGTCCGCGAGCTCCGTGGCCCCCAGCTGCATGTCATCGCGCCATTCCGTCTCCGGGTAGAAGGCGAAGGGGATGGTCGTCAGCAGGTTGCCCTGCGGGTCGGTGTTCGCCAGTTCGAAGATGTGCTCGGCCGCCAGCAGGCAGCGGTCGGCGAGTTCCGCGCGCGTGCTCGCGAAGATCTGGAAGCACTCCGCGAACGCCGCCGCGTCGCGGCCCGCCAGGTTCGGGCTGATCGGCGAGCCCGGCGGCCCCGCGCGGAACACGGGGCGGTGGCGGATGAAGCGGTACAGCGGGTTGCTGCCGCCGTACGTGTCGTCTTCCTGGGGCAGGCGCCAGATGTCGTGGTCGCCGATCGTCTTCGAGTTGCCCTCGCCGATCCCCACCTGGTAGTACAGCGTGCGCGTGCTTTCGTTCCACATCCGCAGCAGCCATTCCACGCCGAAGCGCGCCTCTTCGGTGAAGTTCGAGCGCGCCGAGGCGGCGCCCATCTCCGTCGGGAAGTCGCGCACGCCGGCCTCCATCAGGTCCACCGCGTAGCTCGTCGTCTGCACGAACTTCAGGTAGTCGCCCGCGTCCCACCAGCCGCCGGAGGCGTCGATGGTTTCGCCGAGGCTTTCCAGTTCGCCTTTGAATTCGCCTTCTTCGTTCACCTGCGGCGTGAGGTAGGTCATCGCGTCCTCGTCGTTGAGGTGCGCCGGCGCGGTGCGTAGCGCCGAGGGGATGTATTCGGGGCCATCGCGCTCGTTCTCATAGAACGACAGCGTGTTCGCGAGCGGCGTTTCGTACAGCGACTGCGGCGAGCCGATCGCGAACGCCGGCGAGCTGCCGGGCGTGCTGCCGGCGAGCGCGATCGTGTACGTGCCCGGCGTTTCCAGCGCGTTGAAGTCGAGCGCGTACACGTCCTTGAAGCGCTTGCTCCACGCGCCCAGCGACGCGCCCAGCGTGCCGCTGAACACGCTCGCGCCTTCCGCGTTGCGCACCGTGAACGTCGCGCCCGCGAGGCTCTTGCGCGACATCGCGTACGCGCGCTTGGGCGCGCCCGTGGCGTAGCCCACCTGGTTGACGCGGATGAACGCCTCGTTCGCCGCCGCCGCCGTGCTCGCCGCCAGCCCGAGCGCTGCCGCTGCGAGCGCTGCCGCGAGCGCGATCCCCGACGCTGCCCGCACGAGCCGACCCCTCCGTCCCATACCCGCCTACGGTAGCTCAACGCCGCTCAGCCATGCGTCAACGCGGCTCAGCCGTGCGTCAACGCGGCTCAGCCGTGCGCCGGCGCTCACTCCTCTTCGGCGCGCCAGCGCAGGTAGAGCTCGGTGAGCTCCTCGCGCATCTGCGCGGTCATGTCCTCGGCCGCCAGGCTGCCGGTCGCGCGAATCGTGACGCGCATTTGGCGCAGGTATTCCGTGCAGTTCTCACAGCCCGCCAGGTGCGCCTCAAAGCGCCGGCGCTGCGCGCGCGAGAGGGCGCCCTCGAGGTAGTCGGTGACGAGCTCCACCATCTCCTGGCAGGCCAGCTCCTTCTGGTTCCAGAACATCGCTACACGCCCCCCAACTCGTCTTCCAACGCCTGGCGCAGCTGGCTGCGCCCGCGGTGCAGCAGCACGCGCTGGTTGGCGTCGCTGATGTCCAGCACGGCGCACACCTCCTGGCCGCTCAGCCCGTCCACGTCGCGCAGCATCACGACCTCGCGCTGGCGGTCCGGCAGCGCGGCCAGCGCGGCGTTGAGCTCGCCGGCGAGCCCCTGTGCGAGCAGCCGCTCCTCGCTCTCCTCCACCCAGTGCTGGGGTGGGGACATCCACGCCCCCGAGGCGTCGAAGCGCGCCCGGTCGACCACCGGGCCGGCGTCGCCCACGGCGATCGTGCGCCGCTCACGCACGCCGGTGGTGGTGGCGCGGTTGACGAGGATGCGCAGCAGCCACGTCCTGAACGACGAGCGTTCGGCGAAGCCGTCGAGGCCGCGCAGCACGCCCACCCAGGTGTCCTGCACGACTTCTTCGGCGAGCGTCCTGCTCGGCACGAGCGAGCTCGCCAGGCGTAGCATCGAGGCGTTGTGCCGCGCGACCAACGCCACGAACGCGTCCTCCTCGCCCGCGCGCAGGCGCGCCACCAGCTCGCCGTCCGCGTCCGCGGGCGCGCTGCCACGCCGCACGCGCCGCGGCAGCACGATCGCGGCGATCAGCCCCAGGTACACGTCCGGGGAGCGGGTCGAAGCTGGCGGTCACGGCGCATCCCGTTCATGTGCCGCCGCAGGCTACGGCGCCCGGCCGGGCGCCGCAACCCGCAGGCGTGCTCGCGCTAGCCGGCGACGATGCCCTCGCCGCCCTGCGCGCCGGGCACGGTCACCGAGCCGAGTTTGCTCAGTTCACCGCCCGCCGCCACGGAGAACTCGTCGACGTTGCCTTCCGCGCCCGTCTGCACGTACAGGAAGTGCCCGTCGTTCGTGACCGCCGCATCGACCGTGCCTGGGTCGGTGGTCGTGTCGCCGAGCAGCGCCAGCACCTGTCCTTTGCGGCTCTCGGCGAACTCGCTCAGCGACGCGCTGCCGGGGTTGGAGGTGTAGAAGCGCCCGCGGGCCTCGACCACCCAGCAGGTGGCGATCTGTTCGGAGGGGACCACGTCGAGCTGTTCGAGCGCGCCGTCTTCGTCGAGCTTGAAGTCGCCGAGCGCGCCCGCGCTCTCTGACAGGATCAGGTGGCCCTGCTTGTCGAACGTGCCGGCGAACGGGACCGTGCCGGGCAGCGCCGTGACCTGCGGCGAGGCCGACACCACGCCGCCGGGGGCAACGGAGAACACGTCCACGTCGTTGCCGCCGTCCTTCGTCGTGACGAGCAGCTGCGAGCCGCTGGGCGAGAACAGCACCTGACCGGGCGTGTGCGTGAACTGCGGCGTTTCCGCTGGGTTCAAGCCGAGCGCGCGGTTCGAGCCGGGCAGCGGCGTGAGGCGTCCCGCGGCGACCTGGAAGCCCTGGATCGAGCCGCCTTCCAGCGCGTTGAGCACGTACACGACGCCCTCGTGCACGGCGATGCTCACGGGGAACTTCCCGCCCGAGCCGATCACCTGCTTGAGCGCCAGCTCATCGCCGAACACGCCGAACACCGAGATCGTGTTGCTGCCCGCGTTGACCGCGTACAGCAGGCCGTTCTCGCTGTCGAGTGCAAGTGAGTCCTGGGAGCCGAGGTGGTCGACTTCCGAGCCTTCGAGCTGTCCGCCGAGACCGCCCGTGGCGTACACGCCGGCCGGCGTGAGCGTGCCTTCGCCGGAGCGGTCGTACACGACGATCTGGTTGCCTTTCAGGTTGTCCGTCTGCACGAACACCGCGTGCGCGCTGGAGGCGGCGAGCGCCGGGCTCGCTCCCACCGCGCCCGCGAGCGCGGCGAGCGCAGCGACACCCGCCACGCCGAGACGTGTGATCCGTTTCATTGGTGATGCTCCTGGGTTCGGGGTGGACTTGTGAGCTTCAGTCCGCGCACCCGCGAATGCGTTACAGCGCGTCGTGGGACTACCCTGGGTTCGTGCCCACGCCGCCGCACGCGGAAGTCGCTCCGCCCACGCTCGTGGACCGCGTCGCCAACCTGCTGGCGACGACCGTCCCCGTCGCGCTCGTCGGCCTGGCGGCGTGGCGCGCGTGGGGCGGGGCGCTGCGCTGGCCGGACCTGGTGGTGCTGGCCGTCACGTACACGCTCACCGGCCTGGGCGTGACCGTCGGCTTTCACCGCCTGCTCACGCATCGCAGCTTCAAGACGAGCCCCGCGATGCGCGCGCTGCTCGCGGTGCTCGGCTCGGCGGCCGTCGAGGGCCCGGTGATCGAGTGGGTGGCCAACCATCGCAAGCACCATCGCTTCTCCGACCAGGCCGGCGACCCCCACAGCCCCCACGTCGCGCGCGGGGCCGGCTGGCGCGGCGCGCTCGCGGGCCTCTACCACGCGCACGTCGGCTGGATCGTCAGGGGCGAGGGCCTGGCCGGCAGGGAGCGCTACGCGCCCGACCTGCAGGCCGACCCGGTGGTGGCGTTCGTCGACCGCACGTTCGTCGTGTGGGTGCTCGCCGGGCTCGCCTTCCCGTTCGCGCTCGGGCTGGCGCTCACCGGCTCGCTGGTCGGCGGCTTGACGGGCCTGTTGTGGGGCGGCGCGGTGCGCATGTTCTTCCTGCACCACGCGACCTTCTCGATCAACTCGCTGTGCCACTTCTTCGGGCGGCGCACGTTCGCCACGGGCGACGAGTCGCGCAACCTCTACTGGCTGGCGCTGCCCACGTTTGGCGAGGCGTGGCACAACAACCACCACGCCTTCCCCACCTCCGCGCGCCACGGCCTGCGCTGGTGGCAGCTCGACCCCTCCGCGTGGGCGATCGCTGGGCTGGAGCGCGTGGGGCTGGTGTGGGACGTGGTGCGGGTCGCGCCCGAGCGCCAGCGGAGGAGTATCGTGGCCTGAAACCGAGGGGAGAGAACGATGTACGACTACGTGATCGTGGGAGCGGGCTCGGCGGGTTGCGTGCTGGCAAATCGCCTCAGCGAGGACCCCGATGTCAGCGTGCTGCTGCTGGAGGCGGGGCCGCCGGACAGCAACGAAATGATCCACGTGCCGCTCGGCTACCTGCAGCTTCCGCGCACGGAGGTGGACTGGGACTACTACACCGCGCCCGAGCCGCAGTGCAACAACCGCCGTATCCCGCTGCCGCGGGGGCGGGTGCTCGGCGGCTCCTCCTCGATCAACGCGATGGTCTACATCCGCGGCAACCGCCGCGACTACGACGAATGGGGCGTCCCCGGCTGGTCGGCGGCGGACCTGGTGCCGTACTTCATCAAGTCCGAGGACAACGCGCGCGGCGCCTCGCGCTGGCACGGCGCCGGCGGTCCGCTGCCGGTGAGCGAGGGACGCTCGAACAACCCGATGGCGCACGCGTTCGTCGAGGCGGGGGTGCAGGCGGGCCTCGTCCACAACGAGGACTTCAACGGCGAGGAGCAGGACGGCGTGGGCCTCTACCAGGTGACCCAGCGCGGCGGCATGCGCGCGAGCGCCGCCGTCGCCTACCTGCACCCGGCCAGCGAGCGGGCCAACTTGACGGTGATGCCGTACATGCTCGTGCACCGCGTGCTGTTCGACGGCACGCGTGCGGTCGGCGTGCAGGCCAGCCAGCTCGGCCAGCTGCAGGAGCTGCGCGCCGAGCGCGAGGTGATCGTGTGCGGCGGGACGTACAACTCTCCGCAGCTGTTGATGCTGTCGGGGATCGGCCCCGCCGAGCACCTGACGATGCGCGAAATCGAGGTGCTGCTCGACCAGCCGTCGGTGGGCGAGAACCTGTCCGACCACGCGGGCGCCTACGGCGTGTGGACGACCCCCGAGGAAGTCAGCCTGCTGCGCTCGCTCGAGCCGGAGGCGCTGCAGGAGTACGAAGCCACGCAGACCGGCCCGTTCGCGTCGAACATGGCGGAGGCCGGCGGCTTCGCCCGCGTCGCGGCGGACGCGCCGGCGCCCGACATCCAGTTCCACTTCGTGCCCGTGCAGATCATCGACGAGGGGATGACCGACCCCGACGCCCACGGTTGCCTGGCCTCGCCGTGCCTGCTCACGCCGCATAGCCGCGGCACCGTGCGCCTAGCCTCCAAAGACCCGACGGCCAAGCCGATCGTCCACCACGCCTTCTACACGGCCGGCGACGACATGCAGCGGATGATCGCCGGCATGCGCCTGACGCTCGAGATCTGCGCGCAGCCTGCCCTCGCGCCGTACTGCGCGGCGCCGTGCATCGGCGCGACGGGCGACAGTGACGATGACATCCGTGACCTGATCGCGCGCACCACCTACTCCGTCTACCACCCCGTCGGCACCTGCCGCATGGGCACCGACGCGCAGGCGGTGGTGGACGCGGAGCTGCGCGTCAACGGCGTGCAGGCGCTGCGCGTGGTGGACGCGTCGGTGATGCCGGTGGTCCCGCGCGGCAACACCAACGCGCCGACGATCGCCGTGGCCGAGCGCGCCGCGGACCTGATCCGTCACGGGCGGGCGGTCGCCGCGCCGAGCGCGGAGCTGACGGCCGCGTGAGGACGCCCGTGCACGCGCGCCAGGGAGCCCGACGAGGATGAACGCGGCCCCGCGCGCGATCCACCACCTGAGCGCCGGCACCATGTGCCCGCGCGGCGAGCGGCTGGTGACGGGCGAAGGCAGCCTGCACGGCAGGGCGCGCATCGTCTGCCACTGCCTGCTGATCGAGGGGGCGGACGGCCTGGTGCTGGTGGACACCGGCTTCGGCCTCGACGACGCGCGCCGCCCGCGCCAGCTCGGCCTGGTGTTCGGCGCGCTGATGAGCCCGCGCCCGAGCGCCGCGGAGACGGCTTACGAGCAGGTGCGCGAGCTGGGCTTCGATCCGCGCGACGTACGCCACATCATCACCACGCACCTCGACCTCGATCACGCCGGCGGGCTGCCGGACTTCCCTGAGGCCGAGGTGCACCTGCTGGGGGCGGAGCTGAAGGCGGCGATGAGCCCTGGCTGGCGCGAACGGCCGCGGTATGTGGCCGCGCACTGGGCGCACGGCCCGCGCTGGGTCGAGCACGAGGCGGGTGGCGAGGAGTGGTTTGGGTTTCAGAGCGTGCGCGTGCTGCCCGCTAGCGACGCGGAGATCCTGCTGATCCCGCTGATCGGCCACACGCACGGGCACACAGGCGTGGCGGTCAAGCTGCCCGACGGTTGGCTGCTGCACTGCGGCGACGCGTTCTTTCACCACGGCGAGGTGGCCACGCCGCCACGCGTGCCACGTGGGATCGCTGCGTTCGCGGCATTCGACGAGGTCGACGCGGCCGCGCGGCGCGGCAACGTCGAGCGGCTGCGCGAGCTCGCCCAGCGCCACGGCGAGGAGGTGCAGCTGATCTGCTCGCACGACCCGCTGTATTTGGATGCGGCGCAGGCTGAGGCACGGGCAGCGGCCGGCGCGTCGGCCCCATAGGCGGGCGGGCGCGCCGAGGGTCGCTAGCCGCCCTGCGCCGCGCGCGCCTCGCGCACCAGCCGGCGCATGCCGTTCAGCCAGCGTTCCGGGTCGGTGCCCTTGCGCGCCATGAACGTGGCGACGTTCTCGTGCGGCAGGATCAGGAAGCGCTCCTCGCGGATGCCCGCGATCAGCGCGTCGGCCACGTCCTCCGGCTCGATCAGCCCGCCCGCGGACAGCGCGGCGGCGGCAGCGGCCTCCTGCATGCCGCGTTCGAGCATCGGCGTGCGCACGCCCTGCGGGCAGATGCACGACACGCGCACGCCGCGTTCGGCGTATTCGATCGCCAGCCACTCCGCGAGCGCGACGGCGGCGTGCTTGGTGACGCTGTAGACGAGCGAGGAGACCTGCGTGAGCAGGCCGGCGGCGGAGGCGGTGTTGATCAGGTAGCCCTCGCCGCGCTCGAGCATTTCCGGTAGCAGCGCCCGCGACGCCCACACGTGGGCCAGCACGTTCACGCGCCACGCTTCGTCCCAGCTGTCGTCCGGGACCTCCGGGCCGCCGCCCATGCCGCCGACGCCGGCGTTGGACACGAAGATTTCGATCGCACCGTTCGCGGCGGTCGCCTGCGCGATCAGCTCCTTGACGCTGCTCTCTTGCCCGGCGTCGAACTCGACCCCCAGGCCGCCGATCTCCTGCGCCAGCGCCCGCGCGCCGGCGCCGTCGCGGTCGGCGACCACGACCGCGCGTGCGCCCTCGGCGGCGAAGCGCCGCGCGAGCGCCTTGCCGATGCCGCCGGCGCCACCGGTGACGACGATGTGCCGGTTCTCGACCTCCACAGGGCGTACCCTATGCAAATCATGGGCATGGACGACAGCGTCGTCGCAGGGACGACGGCGCCCCCGTGGGGAGAGCTGCGCTACAGCGCCGAGCTGGCACGCCTGCTGGCCGATCCCAACTGGCGTTCGCCGCTGCGGCGCGAGAACGCCGCGCCGGTGCTGCTGATCCCCGGCTTCATGGCCGGCGACGCATCGCTGGCGCTGATGCGCACCTGGCTGCGCCGCCGCGGGCACCAGGTGACGATGAGCGGCATCGTCGCCAACGTCGACTGCGCTGGGCGGGCGCTCGATCGGCTCGAGCGGCGCTTGGAGGCGTTCGCGGAGGGCTGCGAGCGCCCGGTCGTGCTCGTCGGGCAGAGCCGCGGCGGCACGTTCGCGCGGGCGCTGGCGGTGCGCCGCCCGGAGCTGGTGTGCGGCCTGGCGATGCTCGGCTCGCCGGTGCTCGACGGGCTGGCGGTGGCGGCGCCGGTGCTGCGCACGGTGCGCTGGATCGCCCGCCTCGGCGACCTGGGGGTGCCCGGCGTGTTCTCCACCGAGTGCCGCGAGGGCGAGTGCTGCAGCGAGTTCCACGCGCAGTTGGTGGCGCCGCTGCACCCGGACATCGAGGCGGTGGCGGTGTACTCGCGCAGCGACGCGATCGTCGACTGGCGCACGTGCGTGGACCCGCACGCGGAGGCTGTGGAGGTCGAGAGCAGCCACTGTGGGATGTCGGTGCACCCGGCCGTCTACCGCGCGCTGGAGAGCGTGCTCGACGCGCCGTCCGCGGACCTCGTCGCCGCGTAGATGCCGAACGCCGAGGAGATGCTGCGCGCCGCGGCCGCGCGCGCCGAGGAGCTCGCCGCGCCGGGGCTCAGCCCGCGCCCACAGCGCAAGGTGGCGGTGCTCGCGTGCATGGACACCCGCATCGACCTCTTCCCGATGCTCGGGCTGAAACGGGGCGATGCGCACCTCATCCGCAACGCCGGCGGGCTGCCGACCGACGACGCGATCCGCTCGCTGAGCGTCTCCCAGCGGCTGCTGGGCACCGAGGAGATCGTCGTGATCATGCACGACGGGTGCGGGCTGCGCGGCGCCTCCGAGGACGAGTTCGCGCAGGCGCTCGCCGCCGACGGCGCAAGACCCGGTTGGCGGCTGGGGGCGTTCGAGGACGTCGAGGACACCCTGCGCCACAGCCTGGAGCGGCTGCGCGCGAGCCCCGAGCTGCCGGCGCGCGAGCACATCAGGGGCTTCGTGTTCGATCCCGAGACGGGAGCGCTGCGCGAGGTCGAGTAGGCTGCGCTGCGTCATGCGCGCGGTTACGTTTCAATCCCCCGGCGTCGTCAGCATCGAGGAGCGCCCGGAGCCCGAACTGCTCGACGGCGAAGACGCGATCGTGCGCGTCGACGCCTCCGGCGTGTGCGGATCGGATCTGCACATCTACCACGGGCGCGTGCAGATAGAACCGGGCTTCACGATCGGCCACGAGTACGTCGGCACGGTGCTGGCGCTGGGCGACGCGGTCACGCGCGTGGCGGTCGGCGACCGTGTGCTGGGGTGCTTCATGACGGCCTGCGGCACCTGCTTCTTCTGCCGTCGCGGCCTCTATCACCGCTGCGAGCACTCGCGCACGTTCGGCCACGGCGCCGCGCTCGGCTCGCTGCAGGGCACCCAGGCGGACATGACGCTCGTGCCGCACGCCAACCTGGTGCTGCGCCGCGTGCCCGAGAATTTGAGCGACGACGTGGCGCTGTTCGCCGGCGACGTGATGGGCACCGGCTTTCACGCGGTCGTCGAAAGCGGTCTGCGTCCCGGCGACGTCGCCGCCGTGCTGGGTCTCGGGCCGGTGGGCCTGTGCGCTGTGCAGGCCGCGCGCGCCGTCGGCGCCGCCCGCGTGCTCGCGATCGACAGCGTCCCCGAGCGCCTGGCGGTGGCCGAGTCGTTCGGCGGCGAGCCGGTGCACCTCGAAGAGCAGGACGTGCGCCAGGTGGTGCGCGACGCCACCGAAGGGCGCGGCGTGGACGTGTGCATCGACGCGGTCGGCGACCCCAAGGTGCTCGACAGCGCGATCCGCCTGACACGCGCGTGCGGCAACATCCAGTGCGTCGGCGTGTACGCCGAGCGCGCCGAGGTGCACATGGGCCTCTTCTGGCTGAAGACGCTCACGCTGCGCGGCGGGCAGGCGAACGTGATCGGCCACATCGACCGCGTGCTCGCGCTGCTGTCCGCCGGCGTGCTCGACCCCAGCGCACTGGTCACGCACCACATGAAGCTCGACGAGGCGCCCGAGGCCTACGCGGTGTTCGACCGCCGCGAAGCGCTGAAGATCGTGCTGACTCCTTAGACCCAGTCCAGCGAGCGCGCGACGGCCTTGCGCCAGCGCGCGTAGCGGCGCTCGCGCTCGTCCTCGTCCATGCGCGGCTCCCAACGCTGCTGCGCCGACCAGCGTTCGCGCAGCTCGTCGATTCCCGACCAGAAGCCGACCGCCAGCCCGGCGGCGAACGCGGCGCCGAGCGCGGTGGTCTCGCTCACCTGCGGGCGCACGACGGGCACGCCGAGCACGTCGGCCTGGAACTGCATGAGCAGCTCGTTGGCGGTCATGCCGCCGTCCACGCGCAGCTCCTGCAGCGAGACGTCGGCGACGTCGAGGACCGCGTCGAGCACCTCGCGCGTCTGCCACGCGGTCGCCTCGAGCGCGGCGCGCGCGATGTGCCCGGCGCGCGCGTACGCGGTCAAGCCGACGATCACCCCGCGCGCGTCATCGCGCCAGCGCGGCGCGAACAGCCCCGAGAAGGCGGGCACGAAGTACACGTCGCCGTTGTCGGAGACGCTGCGCGCGAGCTCCTCCACCTGCGCGGCGGAGGCGATCAGGCCGAGCTGGTCGCGCAGCCATTGCACGGCGGCGCCGCTCACGGCGATCGAGCCCTCGAGCACGTAGCTCGTGGGCCGCCCGGCGAGCTTGGCGGCGACGCTCGTCAACAATGCGGGCGAGCGCACGACCTGCTCGCCGGTGTTGACGAGCAGGAAGCAGCCGGTGCCGTAGGTGTTCTTCGCCTCGCCGCGCGCGAAGCACGTCTGGCCGAACAGCGCCGCCTGCTGGTCGCCGAGCATCCCCGCCACCGGCACGCCCCGTAGCGCGGTCGTGCGCGCCTGCCCGTAGAGCTCGCTGGAGGAGCGGATCGCCGGCAGCAGCGCGCGCGGCACCCCCATCAGCTGCAGGCTCGGCTCGTGCCAGTCGAGCGTGTGCAGGTCCATCAGCATCGTGCGGCTGGCGTTGGTCGCGTCGGTCGCGTGCACGCCGCCGTCAGGGCCGCCGGTGAGCTGCCACAAAAGCCACGTGTCGATCGTGCCGAACGCCAGCTCGCCGGCCTGCGCGCGCTCGCGCGCGCCGGGCACATGCTCCAACAGCCACGCGAGCTTCGGCCCGGAGAAGTACGTGGACAGGGGCAGGCCCACCCGCTCGCGCAAGCGATCTGGCCCCTGCTGGCCGGTGGGCGACGGCGCGCCCGCGAGCTCGCGCACCAACCCCGCGGTGCGCGTGTCCTGCCAGACGATCGCGTTGTGCAGCGGCTCGCCGGTGCTCCTGTCCCACAGCAGCGTCGTCTCACGCTGGTTGGTGACGCCGATCGCCGCCACCTCGGCGGCCTGCGCGCGCGCGCCCGCCAGCGCGTCGTCGAGCACCGCGCGCGTGTTCGTCCACACCTCGTTTGCGTCGTGCTCGACCCAGCCGGCGCGGGGGTGGATCTGCTCGTGCTCGCGCTGCGCGAGGGCGCCGATCTGCCCCTGCGCGTCGAACAGGATCGCGCGCGTGCTGGTCGTCCCCTGGTCGATCGCCGCAACGTATCTGGCCATCACCCCACCCTACGCCGGGCGTGCTTAGAATACGGGCTCGCACCACATCACGCGCCCGTAGCTCAGTGGTCAACGGTTCTCTTCGGGGAGCCAAAGAGCAGCGGTCTTTCAAGCCGCAGGCCGAGGGTTCGATTCCCTCCGGGCGCATTTTTTCTCTCGTGGTGTCTCGGGTACGCCGGACGGGCGTGTCTGATCGTGTTTGGCGCGCCGCAGAAGCCAGCGCGTGTCAATCACTCGACTTTCGGTTGACAACCTGCGTAAAACCTGATTTATATGTCGCCAGCGGGAAACGAGACCCCGCTGCTTCGATGGAAGGGATCAGATGATGGGCTCAAGGTCAAGCATGAGGCGAGACCAGTCGCCCGGGAGACGCCACGGAGGGTCCAAGCCGGGTCGTGACAGCGGCTGTGCCCTGGAAACAGGGGGTTGCGAGGTCGTGCGAACGGGGATGGAGAGGAATAGAAGATGAGGCCCCTTGCATGTCACGAGCACAGGATGCTCCGCGCGCTGCACGGCCGCTGGCCGTACAGGCGCTCTCACTGCCGGCACGATCTGCACTGGCTGGTGCGCGTGCAAGCGCCTGGATGCTGGTGCGCCAGCGGACGGGCGCACTCGGTGCTCGGTCTGCGCGTGTGCAGCCGCCGCCCGCAGGGGAGCTGAGGAGGGGCGCCTGTCCTGCTACCGGCCCGCGACGGCGGACGGGCCGGTAGGGGCAGGCGAGGCGGCCGCATCGGCGCGCAGCGCGTGCCCGGCGATCGCGTCGATCAGCTGCGGCCAGGCGGTGCGCGGGAGGTCATGGCCCATGCCCTCGATCCACTGCAGCTCAGCGCCGGGGATCGCGCGCGCCGTGGCGCGGGCGCCGGAGGGCGCGATCAGCGGGTCGGCGGTGCCGTGGATCACCAAGGTTGGCGCGGCGATGCGTCGCAGCTCGGGCGTGCGGTCGCCCGCTGCGATGATCGCGGCGAGCTGCCGGCCCGGCCCCGTAGGGTCGTGGTCGCGGTCGTAGCTGACGCTGGCGAGCATGCGCATGTCGTCCGGGTCGCGCGGCAGCGCGGGCGAGCCGATGGCGGCGAACACGTGCTCCATGTGCGCGACGAACGCGGCGCGCTCGCGCGGCGCGCGGCGCAGCAGCACGGGGTACACCCGCAGCGCCGGTTGGCCGCTGCGCAGGCTGCCGGTATTGGACATGATCGACACGAGCGAGCGCACGGCGCCGGGGTGACGCGCGGCGATCGTCTGCGCGATCATGCCGCCCATCGAGGCGCCGATCACGTGGGCGGGGGCCAGCTCGAGCGCGTCCAGCAGGCCCACGGCGTCGTCGGCCATGTCGCCGAGCGTGTAGCGCGCGGCGCGACGCGAGCGGCGCAGCAGCTGCAGCGTCGTCGGCGGGCGCCCTGGAACGTGTGTGGAATGCCCGATGTCGCGGTTGTCGAAGCGCACCACATACAGGCCGCGTGCCGCCAGCTGCCCGCAGAAGTCCTCCTGCCAGGCGATCATCTGCGTGCCAAGCCCCATGATCAGCAGCGCCGTCGGGTTGGCGGGCTCGCCGAAGGTCTCATAGCAGAGGGTGATGCCCCTGCCGACGTCGCAGAACTGCTCTGACACGATCGACGAACTTTACCGGCGTTCACGCACCGGGCCGTCGCTGATCGTTAGTAGGATCGAAGGCCATGGCGGCTTCACCGCAATCGACCAGGGGCCCGGCCGCTGGGGATGACGGTCGGGCCGGGGCGAGCGAGGCCGGGCAGCTCGAGCTGACGCGGTTGTCCATCGACACGATCCGCGGCCTGTCGATGGACGCGGTGCAGAAGGCCAACGCCGGGCATCCCGGCACCGCCATGGCGCTCGCGCCGCTGGCCTACCTGACCTTCCGGCGCTTCCTGCACGTCAACCCCAGGGACACCGCCTGGCCGGACCGCGACCGCTTCGTGCTCAGCGCGGGGCACGCGTGCGTGCTCCAGTACTCGCTCCTGCACCTGTGCGGCTTCGACCTTGGCGTGCAGGACCTGGAACAGTTTCGCCAGTGGGCCTCGCGCACGCCCGGCCACCCCGAGCGTGGACACACGCCCGGCGTGGAGGTCACCACGGGGCCGCTCGGACAGGGCTTCGCCAACGCCGTCGGCCTGGCGATGGCCGAGCGCCTCCTCGCCGACCGCTACAACCGGCCTGGGCACGACATCGTCGACCACCACGTGTACGTGATCTGCTCGGACGGCGACATGATGGAGGGCGTCAGCCAGGAAGCGGCGTCGATCGCCGGGCAGTTCAAGCTCGGCAAGCTGATCGCCTGCTACGACGACAACCACATCACGATCGACGGCAGCACCGCGCTGTCCTTCGACGGCGAGGACCACCCCGCGCGGCTGGCCGCCGACGGCTGGCACGTGCAGCGCGTGCAGGACTCCGAGGACCTCGAGGCGCTGGAGAAGGCGATCACGGCCGCGCGCGAGGAAGCCGAGCGCCCGTCGTTCATCGCCATCCGCTCGCACATCGCCTACCCGGCGCCGCACGCCGTCGACACCGCCAAGTCGCACGGCGCGCCGCTCGGCGAGGAGGAGGTCCGGGCGACCAAGCAGGTGATGGGCTTCGACCCCGAGCGCCACTTCTGGGTGGACGAGCGGGTATACGAGCACATGTCCCTGACGGAGCACGGCGCCGGCGTGCAGGCCGAGTGGCAGGGGCGCTTCGACGCCTGGCGCGCGGCCCTGCCGGAGCTGGCGGCCGACTGGGACCGCGCGTGGGCCGGGCAGCTGGTGGACGGCTGGCGGGAGTCGCTGCCGAGCTTCGCCGCCGGCGAACAGCTCGCCACGCGCGTCGCCGGGCAGAAGACGATGGCGGCGTTCGGCAAGTACGCGCCGACGATGATGGGCGGCGCCGCCGACCTGGTGGAGTCGACCAAGACCGTGTTCGACGGCGGTGGGGAGTTCTCCAGCGTGCACGCCGGGCGCAACGTGCCGTTTGGCATCCGCGAGCACGCGATGGGGGCGATCGTCAACGGCACCGCCGCGCACGGCGGCATCGTCAAGCCGTACGGCTCCACGTTCCTGGTGTTCTCGGACTACATGCGCGGGGCCGTGCGCCTGTCGGCGTTGATGGGCCTGCCGGTGGTGTGGGTGTGGACGCACGACTCGATCGGCCTCGGCGAGGACGGTCCCACCCACCAGCCGGTCGAGCACTACGCCGCGCTGCGGGCGATCCCCCATCTGTGGGTGCTCAGGCCCGCCGACGCCAGTGAGACCGTCGCCGCCTGGGCGGTGGCGCTCGCGCGCGAGGAGGGTCCCGTGGCGCTGCTGCTCACGCGCCAGAACCTTCCCGTGCTCGACCGCACGCAGGTGGCGAGCGCCGACGGCGTCGCGCGGGGCGGCTACGTGCTGTGGGACTCCAGCGCGGCCGAGCCGGAGCTCGTGCTGATCGCGACCGGCTCGGAGGTCGCGCTGACGCTCGGTGCCGGCGAAGAGCTCGCCGACGGCGGCACGCGGGTGCGGGTCGTGTCGATGCCGTGCATGGAGCTGTTCGAAGCCCAACCCCGGGGCTACCGCGACGAGGTGCTCCCGCCGGGCGTGCGCCGGCGGCTCGCGGTGGAGGCGGGCGCCACGATGAGCTGGTGGAAGTGGGTGGGCATCGACGGCGATGTGCTCGGGCTCGACCGCTTCGGCGCGTCGGCGCCGGGCGCTACCGTGATGGCGAAGCTCGGGTTCACCCAGGAGAACGTTCTCGCACACGCCAGGGCGCTGCTCGAATCGACATAGACAGGAGACCGCGATGTCCTCCGACGCACCCCCGCTGCAGAAACTGTCGGCGCTCGGCCAGAGCGTGTGGGTGGACTACCTCTCGCGCGACTCCATTCGTGGCGGCCACCTGCAGGAGCTGATCGACGGGTCCTCGGTCGTGGGCGCCACGTCCAACCCGACGATCTTCCAGAAGGCGATGAGCGGCGGCAGCGCCTACGACGAGCAGCTGAACGAGCTGGCCGGCGAAGGCAAGGGGCCGGCCGACGCCTTCTGGGCGCTGGCCGAGCGCGACATCCAGGACGCGTGCGACGTCTTCCGGCCGATTTGGGAAGGCACCGCACGACGCGACGGCTACGTCTCGCTGGAGGTCGATCCGCGCCTGGCCTACGAGACGATGCGCACCCACCAGGAGGCGATGCACCTGCACGAGGTGGTCGACCGCCCCAACCTGATGGTCAAGATCCCGGCGACCAAGCCGGGGCTCGCGGCGATCGAGGACGTGATCGCCAAAGGCCACTCGATCAACGTCACGCTGATCTTCTCGCTGCAACGCTACGCGGAGGTCGCCGAGTCCTACATCCGCGGGATCGAGCGGCTGGTCGCCGAGGGCGGCGACCCGAGCGCGGTGGCCTCGGTCGCGAGCTTCTTCGTCTCGCGCATCGACACCGAGGCCGACCGGCGCCTGCAGGAAGTCGATGCGCCCGCCGAGCTGCAGGGCAAGCTCGCGATCGCCAACGCGCGGCTGGCCTACCGCCACTACCTACAGGTGTTCAGCGGCGGGCGCTGGGAGTACCTGGTGGGCAAGGGCGCGAGCCCCCAGCGCGTGCTGTGGGCATCGACCTCCACCAAGAACCCCGCCTACCCGGACACGCTGTACGTCGAGGAGCTGATCGGACCGGACACCGTCAACACGATGCCCGAGGAGACGATCGAGGCCTATCAGGATCACGGCAGCCCGCAGCCCCGTCTGCAACAGGGCATCGAGGAGGCGGAGCGGCTGCTGGAGGAGCTCAAGCAGGTGGGCGTCGACTACGACGACGTCACCGCCACGCTCGAGCGCGAGGGAGTCGAAAAATTCTCCGCGTCCTTCGAGCAGCTGCTGCAGGCGCTGGCCGACAAGCAGAAGTCGCTCGCGCCCGCCTGAGCGCTCGCGGCTGGCGCCGCGCCGTAGGTGGCCCGCGCGTCCGCGCGGGCGAAGCGTCCTACGGTCGCGTTGGCCGCGACGGCGACGGGACGAGCACGCGGATCACCAGCGGCCCGGAGGGGAAGGCCTGGGCGTTGACGGTGAACACGCGGAAGGAGCGCCCGTTGTAGCTGTAGGAGCCGCTGGCGGGGACCGCCGCGAGCGATGGGCCGGGCAGCGCGCCGAGGCTGTCCTTGACGAGCACGTGTTCAGGGCCCATGTACATGAGCACATCCAGCCCGGCCAGGCGCCTGGCGAGGCGCAGGTAGCCTTCGTCGTCCTGGACGGACAGCGTGAGCTCGCCGATCGTGTGTCCGCCGAGGCGCAGCGGCGCGCTGACGGGCGCGAGCACGTACGGCCCGCCGACGTCCTGCAGCAGCTGCCCGCCGACGCTCACGCGGATGCGCACGATGTGCTCGTTGAGCAGCGCGTCGATCGCCAGGCGCGTGGCTTCCGGTTCTTGGTGGGCGACCGCTTCCAGCAGCGGCTTGTTGCGCTGCACGCGGTGCACCTGCAGCAGCGCGGTGCGCCCGATCTCGGCGGCGTAGATGAGTTCCGCCACGCGCTCGAGCGCGTTCACGTGCGTGTCCTGCTGCGTTCGCCCGCACAGCTTGGCGATCGTGCGGGTGGGCTGCAGCAGGTACACGCGCAGGCTGCCCGACGGGTAGGCGCTGACGGGGAAGGAGGTGTAGGCGTAGGCGACCCCCGCGCGCGTGAGCGTGCCTCGGGCGGGCAGCGGCCCGCCCGGCAGCGACGGCGAGCCGTCGACCGTGCGCTCGCCGCGGCGCAGGGCCACCAGGCCGTTCGTGATCCCACCGGCCTCGGTGAGAAAGCTTTCGGCGGCCCACACGCTGGCGAGATAGGTGGCGATCGGTTCGCCGCTTGCGCCCGTGAGCGTGCCGTGCAGCGGCGCCAGCGCGGGCCCGCCGACGGCGACGAGCGTGTGGTGGGAGCGGACGATCGTCACGTCGGTCATGTGCCCGGTCTTCAGCAGCGCCCTCACCGCGGCGCGCGCCGCGCTGCGGCTGTCATCTTCCACGGCTGCGCGCAAGGCGCTGGAGCTCGCGATCAGGTACTCGGCGCTGGCGGTGCGTTCGCTGAGCACCCCCTCGTGGTAGACGCGTTTGAGCACGTCGGCGAACGTGCGCAGCGCGGCCGTCGAGCAGCTCGCGGGCACGCTCGGCCCGGCGCTCGCGCTGGACACGTGCGCGGCGGGCAAGGTGCCGACGGTGGCGCCGCAGCCGGCGAGCACGGCGCAGCCGGCGAGGACGGCGAGAACCTTCTGCACTGCGTCAACCATGGCCGCCCATCTTAAGTTCCCGCTAATCGCGCGGTGCGACGTCGCGGCGCTAGGAGCCGGGGGGCGGGTACACGGCCAGCCACGCGAACAGGCTGGTGGTGGCGGCCTGCGTCTGCAGCATCCCCGGCTGGGCGTCGATCGCGGGCAGCGCTTGGCCGTTCCACGACAGCAGGTACAGGCCTTCGCCGTTGGCCGCGCGCGTCTGCGCATCGCGGGCGTTGTCGGCGGCGAGCTGGTACAGCGTGCCGTCGCCGTCGAGCGCGTACAGCGCGAGCATCCACTGCAGGTAGATGGCGTCGTACTGGGGTGAGAAGTCGAGCAGGTAGCCGAAGCGCGCGAGCGACGTCTGCGTGAGCGCTTCTGCGCGCGCGCAGTCCGCCTGTGCGCCGGTCAGCCGGCAGAGCGCCGCCTGGGCGTAGATCAGCGGCGCCTCGACGTAGTCGATCGGCGTGGAGTTCACGCTCGAGTCCGCGTACAGGCCGTTGGCTGCGCTGAAGCCGCTGGTGTTCGCCCACGCGAGGAACTTCTGCGCCTGCGCGAGCGCGAAGCTGGAGCCGGTCTGCTGGTAGAGCAGCGTGGCCAGCAGCGTGTCGGAGGCGAGCGCGGGGCCGGACTTGAACGGGTGCTCGGTGTTCCACCAGATCCCGCCCGAGCCGGGGTCCCAGCCGGCGGCGGCGATGTAGCGCAGCGCGCGTTCGGCGTCCGTCAGGTAGCGCCGCGTGCCGGTCGCGCGGTAGGCCTCGACGAACGCGAGCCCCCACCAGCCGTTGTCGTCGAACCACGTCTCGGTGTTCGCTTCGCGGTCGCCAGGATACGGTGAGTAGCCGGGGGTCGGGCGCAGGCCGCGGTTCAAGTACCGTTCGGCGCCCGCCGCGAACACGGCGAGCGCGTGCAGGTTGGCGGCGCTGGGCTGCGCGATGGCGATCGCGTCGAGCGACTCGAACAGCGGCACGATGCCCCAGATGGTGGCCAGCGGGTAGCGTTCGTGGTCGTTCAGGCGTTCGTCATACCAGCCGAGCCGCCGGTTGCGCCAGCGCTGCTCGGCCGTGGCCACGCCGGCCTGGGCGAGGGCGAGGTAGCGTTCTTGCGCGGCGCTCAGCGGCGCCCTGGGCGCGACGCCGGGCGCCAGCTGGGGAGTGGGCGCGGGCGAGGAGGCGGACGCGGATGCGGCACCTGCCGGCGGCGCTGGCGCAGCGCCGGCAAGGCAGGCGCCGGCGAGCCAGCCGGCGGCCGTGAGCGTGGCGATGCGAAGCGTTGAGACGAGCATGTCCGTGATAACCCGACGCTTGCATGATCGGCGCGGGGCGTGGTTAGGATGAGGTGCTGTGCCCGCGGCCCCACACGCCCCAGCGCCGGAGCCGCCGTCGGAACGGGGCGCGTGGCTGCTCGCCTGCCTGCTCGGCGCGCTCGGGCTGGCAGTCCTGGTCGCGGTGCTCACCGGTGTCGTTGGCAGCACGACCCGTACCATCTCGCCGCCGCGGGTGCTGGTGGCCACCGCGACGCCTCCACCGGCCACCAAGCCGGTGAGCGCGCTCACCCCGACGCCCGCGCAGCGCGGGGCGATCGTCGCCGACCCGACGCCGGCGCAGCAGCGCCTGGACGCCCAGCGCCTGCTCGACCCGACCCAGGTGCACATCTCCAGGCGTTGGATGGAAGGCTTCTATCCGATCTACGCGACCGCGCAGGGCACGTTCGGCGTCAACTGGCTGCTGATCGCCTCGATCCACAGGCAGGAGAGCGCGTTTTCGACCGCGCCGGGCACGTACTTCGGCCTGAACTTCGCGCACTGCTGTGGCGGGCCGATGCAGTTCAACGTGACCAATGGAGGCGCGGGGACTCCATCGACGTGGGATCTGGTGGCCGACTCCTACGTGTACGGCAAGCGTCCTGCCCACTACGACCACATGACCGCCACCCACCCGTCGATCTACGACGACTTCGACGCGATCATGGCGGCCGCCCATCTGCTGTCGGCGGACGGCGCGGAATACGCGCTGAACGACTCCGCGTGGTGGGCGGCGTACGACTACTACGGGCATGACACCACCGGCGTGAGCTACGCCGACGAGGTGCTCGCGCGGGCGATCGGCTGGTCCCAGCACGGCTTCTGCATCAACTGCGGCGTGGAAGCGGCGATGGTGCAGGCGGTGTACGCGGCGTATGGGCGGCCGGTGCTGGAAGCACTGGAAGCAGAAGCAGCGAAAGCCAAGCCGCAGCCGACCCCGCGGACGAAGCCAAAGGCGACGGCCGCGCGCGAGACGCAGGCAACATCCTCACGTAGGATGTGATATTATATCACGGGATGAGTGATAAGTCGCGAGTCGGAAGCGCGGTCCTCTTTCCCACCGACCACCCGCTGCGCTCGGCCGACATGATTGGTCGTGCGGGTGACGTCGACCGCGTCGCGCTAGCGCTGCTCGGTGGAGCCAACGTCGTGATGGCTGGGCCTCGGCGCATCGGAAAGACAACCGTAGCCGACGCGGCACTCGAGGTTTGCCGAAAAGAGGCTGCCTATACGGCGAAGGTAGACCTGTTCGACTGCAGCGACGCTGGCACGCTCGCCCACCTGCTCGCCCTGGAGCTACTCGCAAATCGCCCTCCGCTTCGGCGGGCGATCAGCGACGCCGTGCGGGGCGGCAGGGGCGTGGTAGGGGCTCTCCGCACGAGCGCGACGCTGCGCGCACGACAGGACCTCGGAGATGACGTGGAGATCACGATCGACATCGGCGTCGCCGAAGCCGAGCCCTTGAAGGCTCTGGACAGCGCGCTGCGGTTGGCCCAGCGCCTCGCCGAGCGCGACAAGCGTCGTGTCGTCGTGTTCTTCGACGAGTTCCAGGACATAACGCGCGTGCGCTTTGGTGATTCCGACACGTTGACCCGCCGCATCAGGGCCGTGTTTCAGCGTTCGCGAGATGTGAGCGTGTTGTTCGCGGGTTCAATCGAGCATCTCATGCGCGACCTGTTCGGCCCCACAGAGCGTGCGCTGAGCCAGTTCGGCGCCTTTCAGGAACTGTCCGCGATCACTACTGAGGAGTGGGCAGGTGGAATTTGCAATCGGCTCGCTCTCGATCACACGACGATTTCCACCGACGCGCTTACACGCTTGCTGGAACTCGGCGAGGGACACCCGCGAGCGACCATGCTGATTGCGCAGCAGGCGCATCTCCAGGCGATAGAGGAGCTTCGCCACGAAATAGACCATGCACTGGTCGTCGCCGCGCTGGATCGTGCGCTGGGCGCCGAGCAGTTGCGCCATCAGCAACAGCTGGAGCGGATCCGATCAAGCTCGCGCTACGGCGAGCGAATGGCAATCCGTGTCGCCGCGGGCGCGGAGCTCTACCAGGGCCTCAAGCCGGAGCAGGCATCACGGGCGCTGGGCGCGTTGCGCGACATTAGCGTGGTCGAGCGCGCCGGCCGGGGAAGCTGGCACGTGATCGACCCATTGCTCCGCCGCTATCTAGCGGCACGTTCGAGCCTCTGACCTTCGCGGCTCAGGCCGCCGCCTGCGTGAGCAACTCCCCCGCCACGCGATCGGTAGCCCCCGCGGTCCCGCCGAGCAGCCGCCGCGAGAGCTGCGCGCGGCGGAAGTACAGCGGCGCGTCGTGCTCCCACGTCGCGCCGATGCCGCCGTGCACGGAGATCATCGTGCGCGCGGCGTCGTCGAGCGCGCGGCCGGCGACCGAGCGCGCGGCGCTGGCGGCCAGCGCGAACTCGTTTGGCGCCCCGGAGCGCGCCCAGCCCGCGTAGTACAGCAGCGAGCGCCCGTTCTCGAGCTGGCGCAGCACCTCGGTGAGCGCGTGCTTGACGGCCTGGTAGGAGCCGATGGCGCGGCCGAACGTGAAGCGCTCCTTGGCGTAGGCGACGCTCACGTCGAGCGCCGTTTCGACGCTGCCGAGCGACTCGGCTGCGATCAGCGCCTGCGCCAGGTGCCACGCGCCTTCCAGCGACTCCGTGGGGCAGTCGAGCACGACCGCGGGCGCATTGTTGAGCGTGACGTGGGCGAGCGAGCGCGTGGCGTCGTAGCGCATGACCGGCTCGATGCTCACGCCGGGGGCGTCGGCGAGGATCGCCACGCCCACGGGCTTGCCCCCTTGCTGTGCGACGCCGACGAGCGCGTCCGCGCCGGGCGCGTCGGGCACGAAGGCGAAGCTGCCGCTGACCGCCACCCGGCCGTCCTCGCCGGCCGCGCCGGCGGTGGGCAGGGCGCCGCGCTGGAAGCCGCTCGCCGGGTCGGTGCTCCAGCGCTCGTGCACGTCGTCGGGCGGCTGCGCGGGCAGGTACGCCGCGCGCCGCTCGCCGCTGGCGAGGTCCGCCAGGAACTCCGCGGCGCTCGGCGAGTCCGACAGGATGGCGGTGGCGGGCAGGTGCCCGAGCAGCGGCACGCCGGCGAGCACGCGCCCGCACTCGCCGAGCACGAGCATCGCGTCGAACGCGTCGAGCCCGGCGCCGCCGTGGGCTTCGTCGATCAACAGCCCCGGCCAGCCCGCCTCGCAGGCGGTGGGCCACAGGTCGGGCAGGGCGCCCTGGTCTCCATCCAGCGCCTCGCGCGCGGCTTCGACGGTCTTGAAACGCGAGAGCGCGCCGCGGGCGGCCTCGCGCAGGAACACCTGCTCGTCTGAGAGTGCAAGGTTCACGCTGGCGCTCCTTCCTTGGAGCGCAGCTCGGAGAACGGGATGCCCTTGTCGAGCCGTGGCTCGGGGGGCAGGCCGAGCACGCGCTCGCCGACGGTGTTGCGCAGGATCTCTTCGGTGCCGCCGGCGGACTTGAGGCCGGGCAGGAAGGAGATCATGTACGCCCACTGGCTGTCGGGGGTGAGCGCGTCGGGGCCGATGACGTCGGCGATCAGGTCGCCGGCGGCGATCGCGCCTTTGACGATCGTGACCTTCGCGAGCCCCGCCTCGGGGCCGGGGATCTGGCCCTTCTGCAGCGCGGTGAGCGTGCGGTAGCCGGTGAAGCGCACGGCGAGCAGCTCGCTGGCGATCTCGCCGAGCTTGTGGCGCACCTCGGGGTCGCGGCGGGCGGCGGCGTCGCCGGCGATGGCGCCGGCGAAGCGCGCGGAGTTGTAGCCGAGGCCCTCGCTGCCGAGGCCGATGGTCACGCGCTCGAACATCAGCGTGGTGAGCGCGGTGCCCCAGCCGTTTCCAACCCCGCCCACGACGGCGCCGTCGTCGAGCGCGACGTCGTCGAAGAACACCTCGTTGAACTCCGCCTCGCCGGAGATCTGGCGCAGCCCGCGCACCGTCACTCCCTGGGCGTCCATGGGGACGATGAACATGGTCAGGCCGTTGTGCTTGGGCACGTCGGCGTCGGTGCGCGCGAGCAGCAGGCCGTAGGAGGCGAACTGCGCGTTGGTCGTCCACACCTTCTGGCCGGTCAGCCGCCAGCTGCCGTCCTCCTGCTGGCGGGCGCGCGTCTGCACGGCCGCGAGGTCCGAGCCGGCGGCGGGCTCGGAGAACAGCTGGCACCACACCTCGTCGCCGTGGAGCATCGGGCCGAGGTAGCGCGCCTTCTGCTCCTCTGAGCCGTGGGCGATGATGGTGGGCCCGAGCATGCCGACGCCGATCGCGTCGAGGATGCCGGGCACTTTCGCACGGGCGATCTCCTGGTTGCAGATCACCTGCTCGATCGGCCCGAGCCCCTGCCCGCCGTACTCCTTCGGCCAGGTCACGCCGGCGAGCCCGCCCTCGGCGAGCTTGCCCTGCCAGGCGCGCCGCGCGGCGACGATCTCGTCCTCGTCCTGCAGCGCGCCCTCGCCTTGCAAGATCGGCGCTTCGCGCTTGTGCTCGTCCAGCCAACCGCGTACCTGCGCGCGATAGGCCGCCTGCTCGGGGGTGTCGTCGAGATCCACCGTCGTCTCCTTTGGCTGACTGACCAGTCAATCGCTGCTGGAGCAATGTACTCCACCGTGGGCGCGCGTGCTGCGCACCCCTGCCGGGCGGCCGAGGGTGGCCGCGCGTCAGGCGCCCGGCGGCCACGGCGCTTCGGCGACGGGCGGCTGGTGGTAGACGTCCTGGAAGCCGGCGTCGAGCAGTTCGCGTGCCTGGGTGCCGGGGGCGTCGGAGTTGAGCACGATCGCGCCGAGGCGCACGCCGTGGCGTTCGGCGGTGGCGACGAGACAGCGCCCGGCGGCTTCGGTTTGGCCGGTCTTCATGCCGGTGGCGCCGGGGTAGTGGTAGATGAGCAGCGGGTTGTTGTTGTACAGGTAGAGCTTGCCGCCGGGGATGGGGAAGGGGATGACGGCGGAGTAGGTGCGCACGACGCTGGCGATGCGCGGCTGGAGCATGTCGACGTGCGCGAGCACGGCGAGGTCGGCGGCGCAGGAGTAGTTGCCGGCGTCGTAGTAGCCGGAGGGGGAGGAGTAGCGCGTGCAGCCGAGCCCGAGCTTGGCGGCCTCTTCGTTCATGCGCGTGACGAACGCGTTGACGCTGCCCGCGACGTGCTGGGCGAGCGCGACGGCGGCGTCGTTGCCGGACGGCAGCAGCAGGCCGTAGAGCAGGCTCTCGAGCGGGACGTGGCGCCCGAGCGGCAGCACGCCGACCTTGGAGCCGGGCATGTCGATGGCTTCCCTGGTGATCAGCACGGGGGCGTCGGGCGGCGCTGCGAGCACGGTGAGCAGCGCGGTCATCATCTTGGTGAGGCTGGCGATGGGCACGGGCTGGAAGGGGTTGAACGACCACAGCACCTGGCCGGTGCTGAGGTTGAACAGCAGCCCCTCGCGGGGTGGCGTGGCGAAGCTCATCTGCACGGGCTCGTCTTGCGGCGGGGAGAAGCCGCGGAGCGCGAGCGCGGGTGCGGCGAGCGGGAAGCCGTGCGGCGACAGCCGCACCGCCGGCGCCACGCGGTGGCGCAGGCTGTGGGCGCCGGCACGATCGCCGTGGCGGCGTCCGCTGCCGGAGCCGTTGGCGAGCGCCATCGCGGCGGCGGTCGCGGCGGCGGCGACGAGCACGAGCGCCCCCAGCACGGCCAGTCGCCGGCGCCGGCGCCGGCGGCGCGCGGCGAGCGCGCGGCGGCTGCGGCTGTGCCCTGGGGTGAGGAAGGGCGAGTGGCTCATGTGCGTGGAGGATTGCGCAGCGCGCCGACGATGCCGACGGCGAGCAGCACGACGATGAAGATCGACACGACGCTGCCCGCGCCGAAGCCCTCACGGACGATGGAGGCGTAGGTGAGGAAGGCGAAGCCTGTGATGAACAGGAGCGCGGCGCCCAGCACGAGCAGGCGCGTCATGCGGCTGCTCGCGACGGTAGCGGCGTTCGACGCTTGGCGAGCAGGCGGATGGTGAGCAGGCCGAAGAGGAAGCCGCCGATGTGCGCGAAGTAGGCGACGCCTTCGCCGCCGACCGGGCTGCTGAGCCCTTCGAGGCCGAGCCACAGCTGCTCGGCGAACCAGAAGCCGAGCAGCCACACGGCTGGGAGCTCGATGATGGTGACGAAGAACACGATGAACACGAGCGTGATGACGCGCGCACGGGGATACAACAGGATGTAGCCGCCGAGCACCGCGGCGATCGCCCCGGAGGCGCCGAGCGTGGCCCCGGTGGAGCTGGGGTCGCTCGCCACCTGCGCGCCGAGCGCGACGACGCCGCCGAGGAGGTAGAAGCCGGTGTAGCGCACGCGTCCCATGGTGTCCTCGACGGTGGGGCCGAAGATGGCGAGGAAGACCATGTTGCCGAAGATGTGCAGGAAGCTGGCGTGCAGGAACATGGCCGTGAAGACGGTCTCCCAGGCTGCGAGCTGCGGCCCAGGGCCGCCGATCAGGCCGCTCTCGCCGCTGGTGAAGCGCCCGCGCTGGCAGCCGACCGCTTCGGCGAGGCCGGAGGACGTCTGCACGTCCACGAGGTCGCAGTGCGTGCCGGGGTGCGTGAGCTGGTAGGGGATGGCGCCGTAGTGCACCTCGACGCTGTTGGTGGGCCCGCCGAAGAAGCTGCCGCCGTGGCGGATCTCGAGCAGGTAGACGACGACGTTGATGAGGACGATCGCGATCGTGACGATCGGCACCCGCGACAGCGGGATGTTGTCTTTGATGGGGAGGATCGGGCGAGCGTAGCCGAGCGGCTACACGCCGGCGGCACGCGGCTGCGCGCCGGCGGCACGCGGCCCCACACCGGGGCGCGACTGCGGTACGTGCTGGTCGGCGTGGTAGGAGGAGCGCACGAGCGGGCCGGCGGCGACGTGCTGGAAGCCGAGCTCGTAGGCGGCGTCCTGGAGCGCGGCGAACTCTTCTGGGTGCCAGTAGCGCACGACGGGCAGATGGCGCTCGGAGGGCCGCAGGTACTGCCCGACGGTGAGCACCTGCACGCCGTGCTGGCGCAGCGCGGCGAACGCGTCGAGCATCTCCTCGTGCGTCTCCCCGAGCCCGACCATGAGCCCGGACTTGGTCACGACCTCGCCTTCGCCGAGCTCGCCGGCGAGCGCCAGCACGCGCAGCGAGCGCTTGAACTGCGAGCCGCGCCGGGCGATGGGATACAGGCGCGGCACGACCTCGACGTTGTGGTTGAACACGTCGGGGCGCTCGGCGATGACCTTGGCGAGCGGCATCTCCTGGCCCTGGAAGTCGGGCGTGAGCACCTCGATCTGGCAGCCGGGCGCCTGGCGGCGGACCTGGCGGATGACGCCGACGAACGCGGATGCCCCCTTGTCGGGCAGGTCGTCGCGGTCGACGGACGTGACGACCGCGTGGCGCAGCCCCATGCGCGCGATCGAACGCGCGACGCGCGCGGGCTCGAGCGGGTCGTTCCAGGTGGGCTTGCCGGTCTTCACGTTGCAGAAGCCGCAGCGCCGCGTGCAGGTGTCGCCGAGGATCATGAACGTGGCGGTGCCGCGCTCCCAGCACTCGCCGACGTTCGGGCAGGCGGCCTCCTGGCAGACGGTGTGCAGGTTCTCCGCGCGGATCAGCTCGGACAGCTCGCGGTAGCGCTGCCCACCTGGCGCGGGCACCTTGAACCACGGCGGCTTACGCTCGCGCAGCGGGCGCACGTTGGGGCCGAGCACGGACAGCACGTCCATGCCGCCGGGGTTCGCCCGCGAGCGCGTTGCACTCATGCCAGCGCGGGCTCCGCAGTCGGGGCGGGAGAGCTCTTCATAGGGGCTCGCTCCGCTCGCTCGTGTGCGTCGGCAGCGGCGATGCCGAGGCGCGCCGCAGACACCAGACGCTGGCGGCGTCCGTGGGCGCGGGCGAAGCTGTGGGCGACGCGCTTGCGAAAGCAGCCGAGGCTCTCGCAGGCGCCGGCGCTCTCGTGCGCACCCTGAAGGGCGCCCTCCACGGCGGAGGACAGGCAGGCGAGCGAGGTCATCTGCACGTCGGGCAGCCCGCAGGCGACGACCCAGGAGAACGGCTCGAGGTCGTTCTCGACGTTGACGGCGAAGCCGTGCGTGGTGACGCCACGCGAGACGTGCACGCCGATGGAGGCGATCTTTCGGTCCGCCACCCACACGCCCGTGTAGTCGATGCCCTCCCGGTGGCGCGAGTGCGCTCGCATGCCCACCTCGGCGAGCGCGTCGACGATCGCGTCTTCCATCGTGCGCAGGTAGCGCCCGATGTCTGTGATGGCCATGATCGGATAGCCGACGAGCTGTCCGGGGCCGTGGTAGGTGAGCTTGCCGCCGCGGTCGGTGGTGTGCACCTCGATGCCTCGCGCCCGGTAGAAGCTCTCGGGCATCGGCAGGTCTGAAGCGCCCGAGCGCCGGCCGCGGGTGTAGGTGGGCGGGTGCTCGAGCAGCAGCAGTGTGTCGGGCACCGCCCCTTCCTGGCGCCGGTCGCGGAGCTGTCCCTGGATGGCGAGCCCGTCGGAGTAGGGGATCAGCCCGAGGTGGCAGACCCACAGCTCGTCGAGAGGCACGCGTGCAGCGCTCATCCAGCCTTCAGCGTAGCGTCCTGCTACGAGAGCATCTCGACAGCATTGCTGATGATGCTATGATGCCACCCTATGAGGACGACGGTAACGCTGGACCCAGACGTGGAGGCGAAGCTGCGGGCGGTGATGCGCGAGCGCGGCGTGTCGTTCAAGGCGGCCATCAACGACGCCGTGCGCGCGGGCCTGGGTGGGACGATTCCGGCAGCGCGTCCATACCGCATGCCCACCGCTCCCCTGGGTGTGCGGCCGGGTGTGAACCTCGACAAGGCGCTCATGCTGGCGGGCGAAATGGAAGACGAGGAGACCTTGCGCAAGATGGCGCTCGGCAAGTGAAGCTGCCGGACCTCAACCTCCTCGTTTACGCGGCTGACGAGACCTCAACGCATCACGAGCGTGCACGGCGCTGGATCGAGAGCACCCTCTCGGGCACGGAGACGGTGGCATTCGCCTGGCTGACTCTCATTGGCTTCGTCAGGCTGAGCACCAGCCCGAGCAGCTTCGCCCGACCTTGGTCGGTCGATCGCGTGCTGCAGGTGGTGGACGGCTGGCTCGATCGGTCGATCGCAACGGTCGTCGACCCCACCGACCGCCACACTGCGGTGCTGCGCGACCTGCTCGGCCCGCTCGGCACCGCTGGCAACCTCACGAGCGACGCGCACCTCGCGGCGCTCGCAATCGAGCACGGCGCCACGTTGTGCTCCCACGACAACGACTTCTCCCGCTTCGCCGGCCTGCGCTGGGAGGACCCGCTCACAGGGTGAGCGCAGCGGGCGCCTGCAACAGATCGCGGATGCGCGCCAGGAACAGCGCCGCTTCCGCGCCGTACAGGATGCGGTGGTCGCACGCCAGCGTCAGCGTCATCGTGTGGCGGAGCGCCATCTCGCCCTCGTGCGCAACCGCGCGCTGGGCGAGCGCGCCCACCGACAGGATGCCCGCCTGCGGCGGGTTGATGATCGCGGTGAAGCTGCGCACGCCGTACATGCCCAGGTTGGACACCGTGAACGTGCCGCCACCGAGCTCCGGCGGGGTGATCGTCCCCGCGCGCACGCGCTCGGCCAGCGCGCGCGCCTCGCGGGCGATCTCGCCCAGCGACTTCTCGTCCGCGTCGAACACCGTCGGCACCACCAGCGCGCCTTCCGCGGCCACCGCCACGCCCACGTTCACCCGCGCGTACAGCTGCAGCTGCCCGTCGCGGTAGCTGCCGTTCGCGCGCTGGTGCTCGCGCAGCGCCAGCGCCGCCGCCTTCACCACCATGTCGTTGTACGTCGGCACGTCGTGCGCGCGCGTGGCCGGCGCGTCCGGCTGCGGCTCGCCGGCGCCTTGGGGCGTCGCGAGCTGCTTCAGCTGCGTGCGCAGCGTCACGCACGCCTCCATGTCCACGTCGATCTGCAGCGTGAAGTCGGGGATCGTCGCCTTCGACTCGGCCATCCGCCGCGCCACCGCCTGCTGCGTGCGCGTCAGCTCCACGATGCTCGTCTCGCCCTTCGCCGTCATCACGCCCTCCAGGGTCTGCCCCTGGGTGCGCTCGCTCGCCGGCGCGGCCTCCACGTCCGCCTTCACGATCCGTCCACCCGGCCCGCTGCCGGCCAGCGAGCGCAGGTCCACGCCGCTCTCCCGTGCGAGGCGCCGCGCGAGCGGGGACGCCTTCACGCGCGCACCCGCCGCCTCGGCCTCGCCGCCGCCCGCCGGCTCCCCGAGAGCGCGCGCGGGTGCAGCCGCCTGCGCGGCTGAGCCGGCGGCCTGCCTCTGCTCGCTACGAACGCCCGACTCCTCATCATCGTTCTCATCCACGCGAGCGCCACGCGCGTCGTCATGGGTGCCCGGCGCCGCGGTGCCCACGCGTGCGATCACCTGTCCCACCGCCAGCGTGTCGCCGGCGGCCACCAGGATCTGCAGCACGCCCGCCTGGTCTGACTCGTAGGTCATCGTCGCCTTGTCCGTCTCGATCTCCACCAGCTCCTCGCCGCGCGCCACCTCCTCGCCGTTGGACTTCAGCCAGCGCAGGATCGTGCCCTCCTCCATCGTGTCCGACAGGCGCGGCATCACGATGTCCGCCATCACGCCGCCTCTGGGTGGGTGGGCCGCCGGGTCGTGGGCGCCCGGCCGGTGGGCGCCTGCTCGAGGTTCAGCGTCTGCAGCACCGCGCCCACGATCTGCGCCTCGTGCGGGTACGCGATGTCCTCCAGTGGCTTGGAGTACGGCATCGGCACGTCCGCGCCCGTCACCCGCCGCACCGGCGCGTCGAGGTCGTCGAACGCCTGCTCTGAGATCAGCGCCGCCAGGTTCGCGCCCACGCCGCCGTGCGGCCAGCCCTCCTCCACGATCACGCAGCGGTTCGTCTTCGCCACCGACGCGCGGATCGTGTCCAGGTCCAGCGGGCGCAGCGTGCGCGGGTCGATCACCTCCGCCTGCACCCCGTGCTCGTCCGCCAGCGTCTGCGCCGCGCGCTCGGCCGTGCGCGCCATCCGCGAGATGCCCACCACCGTCACGTCCCTGCCCTCGCGCGCCACCCGCGCCAGGCCGAAGTGCACCAGATGGTCGGGCTCATCCGGCACCTCGTCGCGCACCCCGTACAGCGACTCGTGCTCGATGAAGATCACCGGGTTCTCGTCGCGGATCGCGCTCTTCAACAGGCCCTTCGCGTCCGCCGCCGTCGCCGGCACCGCCACCAGCAGGCCGGGCACGTGCACGAACAGCGACTCCAGGCAGTGCGAGTGCGTCGGGCCCAGCTGATGGCCCGCGCCCTGCGGCATGCGCACCACCAGCGGCACCTTCGCCTGGCCGCCGAACATGTAGTGGATGTGCGCCGCGTGGTTCACGATCTGGTCGAACGCCAGCAGCGCGAAGTTGATCGTCATCAGCTCCACCACCGGGCGCAGCCCCGTCATCGCCGCGCCCACGCCCATGCCCACGATCGTGTTCTCCGAGATCGGCGTGTCGCGCACGCGCCGCTCGCCGAACTCCGCCAACAGGCCGTCCGTCACCTTGAACGCGCCGCCAAACACGCCGATGTCCTCGCCCATCAGCAGCACGCGCTCGTCGCGCGCCAGCTCCTCGCGCAGGGCCGCGTTCAGCGCCTCGCGGTAGCGCAGCTGCGCCATCAGGCCGCGCCTCCCGCGGTCTCGCCGCCGTCCTCGCCGGCCGCCAGCGCGTCCGTCAGCTGCTTGGGGATCTCGTCGTCCGCCGCTCGCGCAGCACCGTTGTGCGCGCCGGGGGCCGCTGCGCCCGCGGGCGCCTCGCGCGCGCGCTCGCCCGCCGTCTCCACCGAGTACCAGCCGCGCACCTCCCGGTCGAGCGCGTACACGTCGTCGTACAGCGACTCCGCCGACGGGAACGGCGAGGCGTCCGCGAACTCCACCGCCGCGTCCACCCGCGCGAGCGCCCGCGCGTCGATCTGCTCGCGCTCCTGCGCGTCGATCACGCCCTCGTCCACCAGCCGCTGCGCGAACGCCGGCAGCGGGTCGCGCTCGCGCCAGCGCGCCACCTCCTCCTTGCTGCGGTACTGCTCCGGGTCGGCCATCGAGTGCCCGCGAAAGCGATACGTCACCGCCTCCACCAGCACCGGGCTGCGCTCCTCGCGCACGCGCGCCACCGCCTCCGCCAGCACCGCGTGCGTGTCCAGCACGTCCATGCCGTCGCAGCGCATGCCCGGCACCCCCAGGCTCTCGCCCTTGCGCCGCAGGTCGGTCACCGCCGAGTGCCGGCGCAGCGCCGTGCCCATCCCGAACTGGTTGTTCGTCACCATGAACACCACCGGCAGCCGCCACAGCGCCGCCAGGTTCAACGTCTCGCCGAACGTCCCCTGGTTGGACGCGCCGTCGCCGAACGTGCACAGCGTCACCTCCTGCGTGCCCTTGTAGTCGCTCGCCAGCGCAATGCCCGCCGCGATCGGCAGGTTGCCGCCCACGATCCCATAGCCCCCCATGAAGCGGCGCGACAGGTCGAACATGTGCATCGAGCCGCCGCGCCCGCCCGAGCAGCCGTCCACGCGCCCAAACAGCTCCGCCATCACGTTCTCCGGCGGCGTGCCCCGCACCAGCGCGTGCCCGTGCGAGCGGTACGTCGAGATCAGGTAGTCCTCCTCGCGCAGCGCCCGCGCGCTGCCCACGATCGTCGCCTCCTCACCGATCGACAGGTGCAGGAAGCCGCCCACCTTCGCCCGCGCGTACATCTCCCCCGCCCGCTCCTCAAAGCGGCGGATCAGCGTCATCGTCGCGAGCCACTCGCGTGCCTGCTCCGGCTGCGGCAGCTCACGTGCGCTCGCCATCAGTGCTCCACCGTGCTCCAGCGCTCCATGAACTCCCCGTCCTCCAGCCGCGCCAGGTCCTCGCGCAGTTCGCGCGCCAGCTTACTCGCCGCGTGCGGCGAGCGGTCCCAGAACAGCACCACCTCGCCGCTGTCAATCTCCACCACCTCAATGTGGTCCACGCGCGCCGCGTCCGCCAGCAGCGCCGGCGCGCGCCCGGCACGCGTCACGATCAGCCGGTAGGCGCGGTTGGCCTTCATGTCGTCGCTGCTGCTGCCGCCGCCGCGGTCGCTGCTGCTGCCGCCGTCGCTGCTGCTGCCGCCGCTGCCGCCGCCGCGCGCTCGGGCGCGTCCTCGCCAATGAACACATGCTCGCCCAGCGCGATCGCCGGGACGTCCGTCACACCCGCCGCCGCCGCCGCATCCGTGGCGTCCGCCAGCCGCTGCGCCACCGAGTCCAGCTGCGCGCCGCGCAGCACCGCCTGCGGGTGCATCTCGCACGCCGCCGCCGCGATCAGCACGAAGTCCGGGTCCTCCAGCGAGTGCCCGCCCGCGAACGCCTGGCGAAAGGCCGCCTGCGCGAACGGCACCGCGCGGCCGATCGACGCCGCGTACGTGGCCACGCGCATCGCCATCGAGCTGTCGAACGGGAACGGGCTCGGCCAGCGCAGCGGCTGCAGGCCCAGCTCGTGGGCGCGGCGCTCGACCTCGCCGCGCAGCGCTGCGCAGGCGCCTGGGCCGATCGGCCCAGGGCCGATCGACGCGCCGTGGAGCATTTCGTTTTTCGCCGCGCGTGCGCCATGGTATTGCTCGGCGGGATCGGCCGAGTCGGCCTTCAGCTTCCCTGCGAGCACCGGCCGCCATTCGGCCGGCGTCGGCAGCACCTGCAGCACCCGCTCAGCCGCCAGGTATGCCAGCGGGCTGGCGAGGTCGAAGTAGAAGGCGGCCACGGTGGACACCTCGCCGAGGTTAATGCCCTGCCCGAGGCGGCCCGGCCGCCTCAGCCGTGGATCAGCCAGCCGTCGGCGGCGCGGGCAGCCTCCATCACCGCCTCCGACAGCGTGGGGTGCCCGTGGATGATGCGCGCCAGCTCCGGGTAGCCGCCCTCCAGCGCGCGCACGTTCACGAGCTCCTGGATCAGCTCGGTGGCGCGCGCGCCGACGATGTGCCCGCCCAGCAGCTCGCCGTAGCGGCTCTCGCCCACGACCTTCACGAGCCCGGTGCGGTCGCCGTACACCGTGCCGCCGCCGACCGCCCCGTAGGGGACCTTGCCGACGACCACCTCGTAGCCCTGTTCGCGCGCCTGCTCCTCGGTCAGCCCGAAGGAGCCCACGTTCGGCGTGCAGAACGTCGCGCGCGGGATGTCCGCGTGGGCGATCGGGTGCGTCTGCAGCCCGGCGATGTCCTCCGCCGCGATGATCCCCTCGTCGGACGCCTTGTGCGCGAGCGCCGGGCCGGCCACGAGATCGCCGATCGCGTACACGCCCGCGCGCGTCGTGCGCAGCGCGCCGTCCACCTGCACCAGGCCGCGCGCGTCCAGCTGCACGCCGGCCTCCGCCAGCCCCAGCGCCTCCACGTCCGCGCCGCGTCCCGCCGCGATCACCAGGTAGTCGGCCGTCGCCGACTCCTCGCCGTAGGAGAACGTCACGCTGGACTCGTCCGTCGCCACGTTCGCCACCGGGGTGCGCGTGTGCACCCCGATGCCCTGGCGCTTCAGGCCGCGCTCGACCAGCCGCGAGATGTCCGCGTCCTCGGTCGGCAGCACCCGTTCGAGCATCTCCAGCAACAGCACCTCGCTGCCCAGGCGCGCGAACGCCGAGGCGATCTCCGTGCCCGACGCCCCCGCGCCGACCACCGCCAGGCGCGCCGGCACCTCCGCCAGCGCCCACGCCTCCTCGGTGCCGATCACGCGCCCGCCGAACTGCACGCCGGGGAGCGGCCGTGGCACCGAGCCGGTTGCCAGGATCACGCTGCCCGCAGCAACCACCGTGGGCTCGGAGCTGAACACGTCCACGCGCACGTCGCCGTCCGCGGTCAGCGTGCCGTCGCCCTCGAGCACGTCGATGCCGTTTTTCTTGAACAGTCCGCCCACGCCCGAGGTCAGCGTGTTGACCACCTTTTCCCGGCGCGCCTGGATCGCGGGATAGTCGATCTCCACGCCGCTCACCCGCAGGCCGAACTCCTCGCTGTCGCGGATCTCCGACAGCAGATCCGCCGAGCGCAGCACCGCCTTGGCGGGGATGCACGCGTAGTTCAAGCAGCGCCCGCCCAGCTTGTCGCGCTCGACCACCGCCGTGCGCTGGCCGAGCTGGGCGGCGCGAATCGCCGCCACATAGCCGCCGGGCCCGGCGCCGATCACGATCGTGTCGTAGGAGCCCTCAGCCATCGAGCGCGCACACTATCGAAGCTAACTGCGCGATCGGGGACGCGCGCGGTCTTCGCCGGCCTGAATTCGGCCCATCACACGGACGAGCTTCCAGAACAGCCAGCCGCTGAGCGCGATCGCCAGCAGGCAGAACGCCGCCGCTTTGATCGTCGCCGCCACCACCAGCGCCAGCGAGGTGACGACCACCTGGAAGGCGAGCAGCGCCTCGAAGCCGAGCACCGCCAGGTAGCGGCGGCGGAAGATGCCCACCGCGAGCGCGGCGAACACGAGCGCCAGGAACACGGCGCCCGGCAGCGAGCCGCCGTGCTTGGCGAGGTCGTGCACGGTCAGCCCGCCGACGAGCACGCCGCACGACAGCAGCGCGCACACGCCCGCCGCGATCACCAGCGGCGTCGGGCGCTCGTCCGCCCCCAGCGGCTGTAGCGGGGCGGGCTCCCGCCGCCGGCGCTCCTCGCGCTCGCCGTCCGGCGTCTCGGTCATGGGCGCGCCCCGCCCAGGGTCTGCCATCGCGCTACGCCTCGACAGCGCGCGCCGCCAGGCGCGCGTGCAGCTCGCGCGCGGCCAGCGCGGGGTCCTCGGCGTCCGCGACCGCGCGCAGCACGCACGCGCGCGCCGCGCCCGCCGCGAGCGCGCCGTCCAGATTGTCAGCGTCCAGGCCGCCGATCGCGAAGAACGGCACCGGCGCGTGCGCGGCGGCGTAGCGGATCAGCTCCACGCCCACCGCCGCCCGCCCCGGCTTGGTGGGCGTCTCGTGGATCGGGCCCACGCCGATGTAGTCCACCACGGACGCGTCGATCGCGTCGATTTCCGCCGGCGAGTGCGTGGACACGCCGAGCAGCATGTTCGCGCCCACCAGCTCGCGCACGGCGCTCGCCGGCATGTCGTCCTGGCCGACGTGCACCCCGTCCGCGCCCGCCTGGAGCGCGATGTCAGGCCGGTCGTTGACGATGAACAGCGCGCCGTGGCGCTCGCACAGTTCACGGGCGGCGCCGGCGAGTGCCGTGAGCTCCTCGTCGGGGAGCTGCTTCTCGCGCAGCTGCACGATGTCCACCCCGCCCGCGATCGCCGCCTGCAGCAGCGCGGGCAGCCCGCGTCCGCCGGGGCTCGCGCCGCACACGAGGTACAGCCGCGCTGCCGCCAGTCGCGCGCGGCGCTGGGAGCCCAGATCGAGGATGCTCATCGACAGCAAGTCTCGCAGCCGGGCGCCGCATCCGGGCGGCGGCCGCAGGGCTAGCATCATCGGCAATGCCCGTGCAGCAGCAGAGCGACGTGGTGGTGGTCGGCGGCGGCATCATCGGCCTGGCCGTCGCCTGGCGTGCGCGCCAGGCTGGGATGTCGGTCCTCGTGCTGGAGCGCGACGTCGTCGGCGAGGCCACCTCGCGCGTGGCGGCGGGCATGCTCGCGCCGGTGGCCGAGGTCGAGTTCGGGGCGGGCGGACGGCGGCTGCTGGAGCTGGGGCTGCGCTCGGCGGAGATGTGGAGCGACTTTGCGCTCGAGCTGGAGACGGCGAGCGGCGTGTCCGTGGGCCTGCTGCGCACGGGCACGCTGCTCGCCGCGCGCGACGAGGACGACGCCCGCGAGCTCGAGCGCCAGCTGGAGTTCCGGCGCTCGCTCGGCCTGGACGTCGCGCGGCTGCTGCCGAGCGAGGCGCGCGAGCTGGAGCCGGCGCTCGCGCCCACCATACGCCTGGCGCTGGAGGCGCGCGACGACCACTCCGTGGACCCGCGGCTGGTGCTGGCGGCGCTGACGCGCGCGTGCGCGTCCAGCGGCGTCGAGGTGCGCGCGCATGCGCCGGTCGCGCGCGTGGAGCTCGACTCCGCCGCGTCGCGCGTCACCGGCGTGACGCTCGCAGGCGGCGAGCTGCTGCCCGCGCGGCAGGTGGTGCTGGCGGCGGGTCCGTGGAGCGAGCAGATCGACGGTCTTCCGCCCGGCATGCGCGTGCCGGTGCGGCCGGTGAAGGGCCAGATCCTGCGCCTGCGCGACCCCGCCGGACCGGGGCTGCTGCAGCGCGTGCTGCGCTTCCGCGGCGGCTATCTCGTGCCGCGCGAGGACGGCGGGTACGTGCTCGGCGGCACCGTCGAGGAGCGCGGCTTCGAGCTCCGGCCGACGGCCGGCGGGGTGTACGAGCTGCTGCGCGACGCGCACGAGCTCGTGCCGGGCATCAGCGAGCTGCGGATCGACGAGCTGTCCGTGGGGTTGCGGCCGGGCACGCCCGACAACGCGCCGGCGATCGGCCTGGGCGGGATCGACGGCCTCGTGTGGGCCACCGGCCACTACCGCAACGGCATCCTGCTCGCGCCGCTCACCGCCCAGCTCGTCGCCTCGCTGCTCGCCGGCGAGGACGCAGACCCGTTGCTGTCGGTGTGCTCGCCCGAGCGCTTCTTCGCCGCGCCTGTGGAGCCGGTGCGATGATCGTCCTCAACGGCGAGCGCTCCGACGTGCGTCCCGGCGCGACGGTCGCCGAGCTGCTCGCGCGCCTGGGGCTCGACGCGGACGCGCGCGGCGTGGCCGTCGCGGTCGACGGCGAGGTCATCCCCCGCGGGCGCTGGGACTCGTGTCCGGTGCCGGCGGACGCGCGCGTGGAGGTGCTGACGGCGATGCAGGGAGGATGATGTGGCGATGGCCGACACGCTGAGCGCACCAGCCGGCGACGCACGGGACGCCACGACGCCCGCCGCTGGGACGCCCGCCGCTAGAGCGCAGGCCGCCAGAGCGCAAGCCGCAGGCGTGCCGGGCGCCGCTGACGCGCCGCTGACGATCGCCGGCCGGCAGCTGCGCTCGCGCCTGCTGCTGGGGACCGGCGGCTTCGCATCGCTGGAGCTGGTGGAGGACGCGATCGCCGCGAGCGGCTGCGAGCTCGTGACGGTGGCGCTGCGGCGGCTCGACCCCGCCCACACGCACCGCGGCTCGCTGCTGGACGTGCTGGCGCGGGCGGGCGTGGACGTGCTGCCGAACACCGCCGGCTGTCACACCGCGCGCGACGCGGTGATCACGGCGCGCATGGCGCGCGAGGCGTTTGCCACCGACTGGGTGAAGCTGGAGGTGATCGGCGACGAGGACACGCTGCTGCCGGACGCGCCGGAGCTGCTGCGCGCAGCCGAGCAGCTGCTCGACGACGGCTTCGTGGTGCTCCCGTACACCACCGACGACCCTGTGCTCGCACGCCGCCTGGCCGACCTCGGCTGCGCGGCGGTGATGCCGCTCGGAGCGCCGATCGGCAGCGGCATGGGCATCCGCAACCCGTACAACATCGCCTTGATCCGCGAGGCGGTGGACGTGCCGGTGGTGCTCGACGCGGGCGTCGGCACGGCCTCGGACGCGGCGCTCGCGATGGAGCTCGGCTGCGACGCGGTGATGGTCGCCTCGGCGATCTCGCGCGCGCAGGACCCGGTGGCGATGGCGCACGCGATGCGCGCGGCGGTGCACGCCGGGCGCCTCGCGCGCGGCGCGGGCCGCATCCCGCGCCGGCGCTACGCGACCGCCTCCACGCCCGACGAGGGCCTCGCCGACTTCAGTTGCGACTGAGCACGCGCCGGCGCCGGGCGGTCTTCGTGCCAGCTTGGCCGTGTCAGCTGACGACTTCGATCGAGCCGTTCATCGTCACCGGGTAGAACGTGCACACATAGTGGATGACTCCTGGCTTTGTCACCTTCAGTTCAAACGAGCCGCCTTCGCCGAAGCTCTTGGAGGCGAAGTGCATCGGGCCGCCCTCGCTCACCACGTTCGCCTGGGTTGCGTCGTAGTTGGTCCACTTGATCGTGGCGCCCAGCTTCACCCTGACGGTGTCCGGGTCGATGGCGATGTTGCGATAGGCGATTTGCACGACCCCGCTCTGCACCGGCTCGCTCCTCGAGGGGGTGGCGAACTTCGGCGTGGTGTCGGGTTTGATGCTCGCGCTGGGCGTGCTCGCCGAGGTCGTTGTCCTGCCCGGCTGCGAAGCGGTGGAGCTGGTAGTCGAGCTGCTGGTCGTGCCGCTGGATGTGGGGCTGCTGCTCGAGGAGCCGCATGCGGCGAGGAACGCGACGGCGCAGCAGGCGAGCGCCAGCGCTGAGAAGCGTTTCGTCATCGGCGCACTCACCCTAGCCTAGACTGGCTCGCTCATGGTGCGCCTTGGAAGCTGGATCAGGCCGGCCGGTGGGAGTCCGGTCCGGGTAGACGCCGGAGTGCCCGGTAGCAGGCCCCGGTTCGTTGTCGAGAGGCGGCGGGCTGAGCGGGGCGTCAAGTGCCT
>Ga0335074_10000497_pt1 | contig 56536 bp, 49 predicted proteins | sample Lox_Sample_23_FD_206715 | JGI IMG/M metagenome (GOLD analysis project Ga0335074, IMG submission 206715) | Soil microbial communities from Loxahatchee National Wildlife Refuge, Florida, United States - Lox_Sample_2.3 | ecosystem: Environmental > Terrestrial > Soil > Wetlands | place: USA...
GAAGCCGGGGGCGAGGCCGCATTGCGGAATGAATGCCGTCTTGGCGCCTTCGCTCAGCCGCTTGATGGTGCGCGTGGATTCGACGTCTTCGGTGAGATCGAGATAATGCGCGCCGGCGATCTTGGCGGCTTCCGCAACCGTCGCCGTCAGCGAATAAGGCGTGGCGGAGAGGACGACGTCCTGGCCTTTGACGTGCTCGGCGAAGGCGCGCGCGTCGCCGATCTCGAGATGCTTCGCGGTGACGTTTTTGTGCGGCATGCGCGCGAGGCTGGCCGCGTCGCGGTCGGCGACGGTGACGTGATAGTCGCCCGTGTTCGAGAGAAGCTCGGTGATGGCAATGCCGATCTTGCCGCCGCCCACCAACATCACGTTTTTCATTTTCGACTCCTGCCGCGCGCGTCGCGCGAAAAAGTAAGATTCACCACAGAGACACAGAGGCACAGAGAGATCGAGGATGTCGCGGGCGACAATGCTCATCGGCCGGAGATTTGATTGCGCTTCGCGCGGGCTCACTTCCGAAAATGAAACGTGCTGCCGCCGCCTGCAGCCGCGCGCAGCGCAACCAAACAATGCCGACGGAGCGCTGGCTGCCGGTCGTAGACCTCGTTCTCTCTGTGCCTCTGTGTCTCTGTGTCTCTGTGGTGAATCTTTCTTTCTTCCCGGCCGGAAAGAAGACGGCGAAAGGCCGGAAAATACGCTAGGCTCCGGCGAATCGCCGGATCGTCCGGCAAAACGCCGGGGTGCGCATGCGCGACGCGGATTCGAGGCTGATCGCCCTTCTGAAGGCCAATGCGCGGGAGCCGACGGCGTCGCTGGCGCGCAAGCTCGGGCTCGCCCGCTCCACCGTGCAGGAGAAGATCGCCAAGCTCGAGAAGGACGGCACCATCGAAGGTTATACGGTGAAGCTCTCCGATGCGCAGGAGGCGCGCAAGCTTCGCGCCATCGTCATGATCTCCGCCGATCCCAAGCAGGCCGACCGTGTCGGCGCGGAACTCAAGAAGATGCACGAGGTGCGCGCGCTCTACGCCGTCTCCGGCGCCTACGACATGATCGCCGTGGTGGAGACCGAAACGACCGCCAAGATGGATTTGAGCCTCGACCGCATCGGCCGCGCCCACGGCGTGGCGCGCACGGTGTCGTCGATCGTGCTGTCGGAGAAATTTGCGCGGTAGGCGAACGTGGTGTATGATTTAATCATACACAAATGGAGCCAAGCCTTGCGCAATACCAAAGCCATCAGCATCACCCTGCCGCACGATATGGCGGCGATGGTGAAGGCGAAAGTCACCTCCGGAGAATATGCGACGGAAAGCGAAGTGATCCGCGAGGGGTTGCGTACGCTCAAGGCCCGCGACGTGGCGATTGAGCAGTGGTTGAGGGGCGAAGTCGCGAAGAGCTACGACGAATACGCCGCCGATCCAGGCATCGGCGTTCCAGCCGCGAAGGTGATGGCGCGGCTCGGCGCCGCCCGCAAGGCAGGAAAGGCGAAGCCGCGCCGTCGATGAAGGACTACACGGTCGTTTTCACGCCCCGTGCAGAGCACCAACTTCGTAGTCTTCATGGGTACATTGCGAATAGGAGCGGGGAGGTGCGGGCAGACACCTTCGTCGCCGGGATTGTGACGGACTGTCTGGCGCTCTCTACGTTTCCCGAGCGCGGCACGCTGCGCGACGACCCGACCTCCGCATCAAGGCTACAAACGGCGCGTGACGATCGCTTTCTCCGTCGATCGCGTGAGAGACGCAGTCGTGGTCCACGGTATCTTCTACGGCGGACAGGATTTTGAGGTGTCGCTGCGCGATCCCGCAGAATAACATTTCGCTGGCCGCGTCGGTCATACGCCCGTTGCGCGTTTGCTTTCCAGATGCGTACAGTCATTCGGGCGGCAACCGGAGGGGAAAATACAATGTTCTCACACATCATGGTCGGCACCAACGACCTGGATAAGGCCAAGACGTTCTACGACGCCGTGCTCGGCACGCTCGGCGCGAAGCCGGGTTTCGTCGACCGTCACCGCGTGTTCTGGCGGACGCCGACCGGCGTCTTCTGCGCGACGCTGCCGATCAACGGAGAACCGGCCACCGTCGCCAACGGCGGCACGATCGGGTTCGCCTGCAGCTCGTCGGAGCAGGCCGATGCGTGGCACGCAGCCGGCATCGCCAACGGCGGCAAGACCTGCGAAGACCCGCCGGGCGTGCGCGAAGGCGCCACCGGCAAACTCTATCTCGCCTATCTGCGCGACCCCGACGGCAACAAGCTGTGCGGGTTGTATCGGATGGGGTGAGCGCACCGTATCGCTCGTGGGACGAGTGATGTCAGTGGATTATGCTATAGGATAGATTTGCGGGTGAAAGTGCTAATTTGCTCGCGATTGTAGATGCGCTTTTTTCGCGTAGATCAGCACAGACGTCCAATGATGAGCAGAAAAAGCATGAAAGAGTGATCCGCTGACGGACAAGTGTTTTCCCGTCGGCACCTCGTGTGAAAAAGATGGGTCGAACGCCATTTGAAGGATGGAAATATTTCCAACGGATTCATCGTCAACGCTGTCTGGATCAGATTTTGCATCGACACAAATCGGATGATCGAGTTTGAAATATAGATGCTCCTCTTTGGAGTCAGTCTTCGGATCTTCGCCGTAATTTGGCGGGCCGAAGTCGACGCGCGAGAATATTGTCCCCGACAGTGTGACTAAGGCCGGTTCATATTGCAGGCACTTGGCTGCCGCGGCGTGTGCCAGAAGGAGCAGGCAAAGCGCGAGGCCCCCCACCCGAAATCGCTGCGCGATTTCGACCTCCCCGCAAGGGGGAGGTGAACTTGTGCTTGTCACTTCGAAGCCCTCTCCGTCTCCTTCAGCAGCCCCGCCATATAGTCCTTCCACACGGCGGCCCACGTATGCGTCCCGTGGCCGTGCGTCTGCAGGCTGGCGGGGATCAGCACGAACGTGCCGTGCTTGATCTTCTTCACTTCCGTTTCGGCGATGCCGAGTTCGGGCGGGTTGATGAAGTCGTCGGCGGAGTTGATCCACATCACCGGCGCCTTGATCTTGTCGAGGCCGCCGCTCGGATCGTAGTCGCGTGATGCGTCGACCTGATAGAGAAGATCGTTGGCGTCGAGCGTCGCCATCTCTTTCGCGACGTAGTCTTCGACGTCCTTGTCCGTCGCCTCGCGCGTCGGGAAGTCCTTCTGCATCTGAAGCGGCGCTGCGCCCGCGAGAATGAGCATGTCGGCGGCGATGCGCAGGCCCATCGGCGGCTCCGTCTTGTATTCGCCGTCTTCCCAGGCGGGGTCGTCCTTGATGCCGTCGATCACCATCTTGCGCCAGGCGCGGTTGCGGCCCGCGATCGGCACCGGCAGGCAGGCGAGCGGCATCAGCGCATCCATGTCGTCGGGCCAGGTCTCGCCCCAGACGAAGCTGTGCATGCAGCCCATCGACGTGCCCATGACGAGGCGCAGATGATCGACGACGAGGCGGTCGTGCACCAGCGCGTGCTCGAGCGCCACCATGTCGTCATAGTCGTAATGGGGAAAGCGCGCGTGCAGGCCGTCGCTGGGCTTGGAGGATTTGCCGTGGCCGATGTCGTCGGGAAGGATGATGTAATAGCGCGCGGGATCGAGAAGCCCGCCGGGCGCGAAGAGCACGTCGGCGAATTGCGGCCGGAAGAACTGATGCCCGTCGCCGCCCGTGCCGTGCATGATGAGGACGGCGTTCGTGACATGGCCCTGGGCGTCGCGGACGGGCGCGCCCAGCGTCGTGTAATGGATGCGGACCTCGCGCATGGTCTCGCCGTCCTTGAAATGAAAATCATGGGCGAAGTAATCGCCCTCCTTGGAGGCCGGCTCGGCCGGAACCGCGCTCGTCCAGCTCAAAACGCACATCGCGGCCATCGCCGCGCGCCACATGCTCATCCTGTTTGTTCCCCATTTCGCCGACGAACGGTCCCGTCGCGCCGTCACCTTAATCAGGCTCCACCCGGGCGGCGAGAGATGCAGCTGAAGAACATATCGCGAACACGTCTTGACATATAACCAATTTGGTTGTACAATTCCAATATGGTTCTATCCGATCTCATCACCCCGGCCGCCTTTCGGGCGCTTTCGTCTGTCTACGGACGGATTATTCCCGGTTCTCCCCTGATCCCGTCCATGGTCGCGAGGGCGGATCGGCGGGAAATGCTTGCGGCACGGGCCTCAAATGCAGGCGCGCCGTGCGCCGATTTTTTGAAGGCCCTGTTCTTTGCCCTGTTCGCTGGGATTTTTCGGGATGCGACCGAAACGGCAACCCACCCGCCGCGGACCCTGTGCGTTGCCGCTATCTCCTTGTTTTCGCCGGAATTTGAGGGCAGCGTGCCGGCCGCTCGACGTCTCGGGCCGCGCCTTGGGAGGGGCTTCATGAAGCGTATCTGTGTACTCGCCGCGGCGGTCATCGCCGTCTCGTCGGCTGCTTTCGCTGCGGATGTTCTGCCGCCTCCGCCCACACCGGCCGGCAACACCGTCGACACGATCCAGGGCGTGCGCATCGCCGATCCTTATCGCTGGCTCGAAGACTGGAACGACCCGAAGGTCCAGGCTTGGAGCAATGCGCAGAACGAGCGCACGCGCGCCTATCTCGACGCGCTGCCCGACCGCGGCACCGTCAAGACGGAGCTGTCGCGGCTGATCAACGAAACCTCGCCCGCCTATACGCGCCTTTCTGCCAAGGGACCGTTCGTGTTCGCGCTCTATACCGACGCGTCGAAACAGCAACCCATGCTGGTGGTGACGAACGCGGCGGGCGATCCGGCGACGCGCAGGATCGTGCTCGATCCCAATCAGATCGACGCGAAGGGCTTGACCTCCATCGACTGGTTCGTCGCCTCGCCGGACGGCAAACGCGTTGCGGTGTCGTTGTCGAAGAACGGCAGCGAGGACGGCACGCTGCATGTTTTCGACGTGCCGGGCGGACAGGAGATCGAAGCGCCGATCCCGCGTGTGCAGTTTCCTACGGCCGGCGGAAGCCTTGCATGGACGGCGGACGGCAACGGCTTCTGGTACACGCGCTATCCCGGCCCGGACGCGCCGGAAGCCGACCGGCATTTCAACATGCAGGTCTATTTCCACAAGCTCGGCGCCGATCCGAAGACCGACACGCTGGCGCTGGGCGCCAAAGACGGGCTCGAGCGCGTCTCGGAAGTGTTCCTCGACAACCGCTATCGCAGATCCGCGATCCTCGCCTCCGTGCAGCGCGGCGACGGCGGCGAATGGGCCTTCTACGTGATGCGCACGGATGCGCCGCCGCAGCAGATCGCAACCTATGAGGACCGCATCGTCTACGCCACCATCGGTCCCGACGACGCCATCTATGCGATTTCGCGCGCCGGCGCACCGAACGGCAAGATCCTCAAGCTCGCCGCACCCTACGGCAGGCTCGCGCAGGCGAAGACCATCGTTCCGGAATCGAGCATCGCCATCTTGTCGGGCGGCGCGGAGAGCCACGATGCCGACCTGACGCTGACGTCGCGCCGCCTCTTCGTGCGCGACATCGTCGGCGGCCCCAATCAGGTGCGCATCTTCGACCTCGACGGCAAACCGGAAGGCAAGCTCTCGCTGCCGGAGATCGCCTCCAACACGGAGATCGAACCGCTCGCGAACGGCGACGTGCTGTTCGATGTCTCGACCTATCTGCAGCCCCGCTATTACGCGAAATGGTCGCCGTCCACCGGCAGGACGGAAGCGACGGCGCTGAAAGTCGTCTCGCCCGTGTCCTTTGCCGATGCGGAAGTCGTCCGCGCCTTCGCCACGTCGCGCGACGGCACGCGCGTGCCGCTCAACATCATCGAAAAGAAGGGCACGAAACGCGACGGAAAAAATCCCACGCTGCTTTACGGCTATGGCGGCTACGGCATCAGCATGACGCCCTATTTCCTGGGCGCCTCGCGCCGCATCTGGCTGGATGCGGGCGGCATCTATGTGATCGCCAACATCCGCGGCGGCGCCGAATATGGCGAACGCTGGCACCAGGAAGGCATGCTCACCCACAAGCAGAACGTCTTCAACGACTTCGCGGCCGCCGCGCACACCCTGATCGACGACGGCTACACCTCGCACGAGAAGCTCGCGCTGATGGGCGGCTCGAACGGCGGCCTCCTGATGGGCGCGATGATCACGCAGCATCCGAAGCTCGCGCACGCGGTCGTCTCCGCCGTCGGCATCTACGACATGCTGCGCGTCGAGCTCGATCCCAACGGCGCTTTCAACGTGACGGAATTCGGCACGGTGAAGAACCCGGACGAGTTCAAGGCGCTTTATGCCTATTCGCCCTATCATCACGTCGCCGCCGGCACGCCCTATCCGGCGGTGCTGATGCTGACGGGTGCGACGGACGGGCGCGTCAATCCGCTGCACTCGCGGAAATTCGCCGCGGCTTTGCAGGCCGCGTCGAACTCGGGCCTGCCGATCCTCTTGCGCACGAGCGCGAATTCGGGGCATGGCATCGGCAGTTCGCTCAACGAGCGCATCGCCGAGCAGACGGACCAATTGACGTTCCTGTTCGACCAGTTGGGCATGAATCTCGGCGCGCAGTAGGAGAGCCATGCGCAAGGAGCCGCCGCCGCGTCTCGAGCCTTGTTTCGAACCTCCGGCGCGGAAAGCGGGCGAAGAGGGCGTCGAAGTCGACGATCGCGTCGACGAAGAATTCCTGCACGAGATTCCCGACGAAGGCGCCGAAGAGATCGTCGTCAAGCCCGGTCGCTTCGGACCGACGATCCAGCGCGCCAAGACATTCTTCAGCCGGGTCAAGAAATACGAGCGCACGCTTTCCGCCTTCGGCATGGTGGCGGGCTTCGTCAGCGACAATCTCATGTTCCGCCGGATCGATCTGCCGAATACGCAGGCAATCTTCGCGGCCTATCTGGGCGTGGCCGCATTCTCGATCGTGGGCCTGCACTTCCTCGAGCGCCGCGCGCGCGAGGGCCGTACCTATGCACGCTGGCGCGCCTTCTTTCCGATGGCGACGCAATTCGCGCTGGGCGGGCTGTGGAGCGCGTTCCTCGTCTTCTATTCGCGCAGCGCCGTCCTCACCAAATCCTGGCCCTATCTGGCACTCCTGACGGCGTTCTTCATCGGCAACGAAGTGCTGAAGCGCTATCATTCGCGCCTCGTGTTCACGACGACCCTCTTCTTCTTCGCGGTCTTCACCTGCGCGATCGTCACCGTGCCGATCTACACGCATACCATCGGCAAGATCACGTTTCTGGCGAGCGGTGCGGCGGCGGTCGGCGTTCTCGTGCTCTTTCTCTATCTGCTTGCCGCCGTCAACCGGCCGCAATTCGTGGCGGCGCGGGGCAAGATTGCGCTGGGCGTGGCCGGCGTCTATGTGCTGATGAACGTCTTCTACTTCACCAACACATTGCCGCCGCTTCCGCTGGCGCTGGCGCGCGTCGGCGTCTATCACTTCGTGAAGAAGACGGGTGACGTCTATGAGGCGGTCGCCGAGGCGGCGCCCTGGTATACGGAACTTGGCTTTCCGCCGACGCTGCATGTGCGGGCCGGGCAACCGCTTTATGCCTACAGCGCCGTCTTCGCGCCGATCAAGCTCTCGACCAAGGTCGTCCATCGCTGGCGGCGCTACGATCCCAAGTCCGGGCACTGGATCACGCTGTCGACGGTGACCTTCCCCATCAATGGCGGGCGCGACGGCGGTTATCGCGGCTACACGATCAAGCACGACATCCAGCCCGGCGACTGGCGGGTCGACATCGACACCGTCGACGGCCACCTGATCGGCCGCGTCGCGTTCAAGGTCGATCGCGCCGACACCCAGCCGCCCACCATGCCGGAGACTTTGAAATAAAATAAGGCCGCCGCTGTGATCGCAAGGCCTTTATGCCGCCCGCAAACCTTCTAACTCTCAGGCCAGCCTCCGAAGGGGAAATGTCATGCAAGGTCCGTTTGCCGTTGTCGTCATCACGATCTGGATCGTGATCGGTCTCATAGCGCTGATCGGCGTGTTGTCGGGCTTCTTCACGGTGCAGCAGCAGAGCCGCGCCATCGTCGAACGCTTCGGCCGTTACTTGCGGACGGCAAAGCCCGGCCTCAATTTCAAGGTTCCCTATATCGACTACGTGGTGCAGCGTGTGTCGCTGCGGGTGCAGCAATTGCCCGTCGAGGTGGAGACGAAGACGCTCGACAACGTGTTCGTGAAACTGTTCGTCGCCGTCCAGTTCCGCGTGATCGAAGGCAGCGAAGCGGATTCCTATTACAAGCTCCAGGATCACATCGAGCAGATCAAATCCTATGTGCTCGACGTGGTGCGCGCCAAAGTTCCCAAGATGAATCTCGACGAAGTGTTCGAGAAGAAGGACGACGTGGGCCTCGCCGTGAAAAGCGAACTCGACGTCTCCATGAAGATCTACGGCTTCGAGATACCGAATGCGCTCGTGACCGACGTCAATCCGGCCGACAACGTCAAGGCGGCCATGAACGACATCCAGACGCAGCAGCGCCTGCAGATTGCCGCCGCGGCGAAAGGCGAGGCCAACAAGATCCTCGTCGTCAAGAACGCGGAAGCCGAAGCGGAATCGAAGCGCCTGCAGGGCGAAGGCATCGCCAAGGAACGCCGCGCCATCGTCGACGGCCTGCGCGAGTCCATCGCGGCCTTTACGGATCAGATCGGCGGCGTCTCCGCACCGGAAGTGCTGAAGCTTGTGCTGCTCACGCAATATTTCGACACGATGAAGGAAATCGGCGTGTCGTCGGGCAGCAAGGTGATCCTGATGCCGCATTCTCCCAGTGGCGTCACCGACATCGCCGAACAGCTGCAGACGGCGATCATCGCGGGCACGGAAGCGGCGAAGACCGGGAAATAGCGCTCAGGGCGCGTTCCCGATGTTCTCTTCGGCTCTGCGGGCGATGGCCGCGCGCGAGCCCGGGCTCAGCGTGCCCAGCGCCTCGATGACGGTCTCGTGCTGGGCCGCGCCCAGCGCCTCCTGCGTTTGCCGCACGGTTGCAAGTCGCGCTTCCAAAAGCTTGCGGTCGTATTGCGGCGCGCCGATTGCTTCTTCGGCGGCGCGCCTGGCCTCGCGCACGCGCTCGCGCAGTGCCCGCATCTGCGGTCCACGGCTGCGTACGATCCGGATGAAAGCCCGGCGTTCGGCTTCCGGCAGCGCGCGGATTTCCTCTCGCGGTATCAATGCTGCCTGACCGGGCGGTGCAAAGCCCGGCAGCGTGATCCGGCCGACGATGACTCCGGCGAGAAACAGGTTGAGCAGCACCGACACTGACAACGTGACAGCCAGAAAGGAGGGGCGCTCACCAGACATCGTGGCCCCCGGACTGGTCGAGCGCCGCAGTCACGATTTCGGTCGGCCCATCGCTCCCCGTTGCCGGCAGTTGGCCGACATAGAGTCCGGCCGCCAGCGCCACCATGCCGGCAACAGCCCAGGGCAATCGGCGCATCGCCGTCTGGCGCGGACGATCCTGTGCCGCCCGCATCGCGCGGGAGGCGAGATCGTCGATCCCGCTCGTCTCGGTCCCCGGCGATTGCATCAGCGCTGCTTCGGCACGGCGCATCGCCTCGAGCTGTGCGCGGGCCTCCGGCGATACCTGGAGCAGCGCCTCGGCAGCCGCTCGCGGTTCGACCGGCCAATTCTCGAGACGGCCGCCGTAGAGATCGAGCCGATCCAGAAATTCCTGCAATTCCGATCCTTGGGAATCTTCGGGCGTCATTGCGCCTTGTCCTCCATCATGGCTTCCCTGAGCGCGCGGCGTGCGCGCACGAGAAGCAATTCGAATGCACCCACACTGATCTCCATGACCTCTGCGCCCGCGGCGTTGGAAAGGCCCTCGTCGTACGTCAACGCGATTGCAGCCTTCTGCCGCGGCGGCAGGGCGGCAAGCGCCCGATCGAGCCGGCGGCGATCCTCCGAGGCGATAAGTTTCTGATCGGCCGAGACCGCCGGATCGACGGGTTCGGCAGCTTCGTCCAGCGGCACGGAACGCGCGCGCCGCATGTGGTCGATGGCGAGATTGGTCGCCACGCGCGCAAGCCAGCCGCCGAAATTCGCACGGCCGCCGCCGTGCGGTTTCCAGCGCGGCGCGTTGATCCAGGCTCGGGTGAAAGCTTCCTGCACGATCTCCTCGGCGATTGCCCGGTTGCCGATGATACGCGTCGTCATGGCGGTCAGTCTGGCGCGATAGCGGCCCACCAGGCGCGCAAATGCGGCGCCATCGCCGCGTGCGACCCGAACGATGAGGTCGTCATCGCCATCCTCCATACACCCGTCGCCCGATCGACTCCGTTCTAAAGGGTTCACGAAAAACAGGACCAAACCCTACGTCGGGCGTAGGGACCGCAGGCGGCCGTCGTTAAATGCTCGAACGACATAGTGAATATCGAAAGGCGGGTCGTCCTGAATGCGAATGAGCCCGGCTCCCCGACGTTCAACCGCGGGTATATCCGTGCACCGCACGGATCTTCTGCCAGGCGGCAAGGCATCCGGGCGACAGATGATCGCGGTTGTAATGCAGGCACTCGCGGAGTTTTCCACGGCCGGGTTGGACATCCTTGCAGAGGCTCGCAATGTCTGCAGCGCAGGCCTGACGCATCGCTTCGCGGGCAGCGCGGAGTTCTGGCGTCGCCTGCACCGGCGCAGCACTGTCGCCTTGTGGACCCTGGGCCGGCGGAGCGCCGGGCGTTTGGGCGAGGACGGGCACGGCAATTGTCAACAGAGACACCGCAACGACAAGCTGTTTCAACATCGGATTTCCTCTTTCAGGAATGGTTCACCGGAAACCGGCGACGGATTCACGGCCTATCCCTGCACATCCTATGATAAACGTTGGCCATTGTGGGAGGCGCAATGATCGCATCGAAGACACTGGATGGCGCGATCGCCGTGACGCGATTTGGCCTGGGTGCGACGCCCGGCGAACTCGCGGACGCGGCAGACGACCCGCGCGGCTGGCTGAAAGCCCAGATCACCCGCGACGGCGCCGAGCAGCCCCAAGGATCATTGCCCGGCAGCGTGGCGCGGGTATCCGATCTTATCGCCTATCAGGGCGAAATCGCGCCCCTCAGACGGCAGCGAAAAATGGCCATGACGGTCGGCATGGTCGGGCAGGACGAAGCGGCGGACGAGCATGCCGCCGACGAACTCAAGCAGGAGCGACGCGCCGCGCTGCAGCCGCTGCTGGAAGGCGTGCGCGATGAAATCTTCGCGCGCACGCGCCTTGCGACGGCGACGGCGCAGTCGTTCCGCGAGCGCTGGACGCTCTTTTGGGCCAATCATTTCACGGTCTCGACGGCGAAGCTCCAATCCGCGGTTCTCGTGGGGCCGTTCGAACGCGAAGCCATCCGTCCGCACGTGTTCGGACGCTTCGAAGATATGCTGATGGCGTCAACGACGCATCCCGGGATGCTGATGTATCTCGATCAGGCGAAGTCGGCAGGTCCGAACAGCATGGCAGGCCTCTATCGCAAGATGGGCCTGAACGAGAATCTCGCGCGCGAGATCATGGAACTGCACACGGTCGGCGCCGATGCCGGTTATACGCAGGCCGACGTCACCGAATTCGCGCGTGCATTGACCGGCTATAGCATCGGCGCGAAAAACGACGGACCGGACGTGCAGGGACATTTCCTTTACCGGCCGTTGTTGCATGAGCCCGGCGCGCGCACGGTGATGGGCCGTCGCTATGGCCAAGATGGCGAAGATCAGGCGCGCGCCATTCTCTCCGATCTCGCCGCCAGCCCTAAAACGGCGGCGCATCTGGCGCACAAGCTCGCGATCCATTTCGTCGCAGACGAACCGCCGCCCGGCCTCGTCGCACGCCTTCGCGAAGCCTATCTCGCTTCGAACGGCGATCTCGCCCATGTCGCAACGACGCTTGTCGACGCGCAGGAGTGCTGGACGCCCGACGCGCGCAAATTCAAGACGCCTTACGAGTTCGTCGTCTCGGGTTATCGCGCCGCAGGTGCAAGCCCCAGCGATCCGGCGAAGGAAATCGTGCAGCCGCTGACATTCCTCGGCCAGCGTCCTTTCGCGGCGCCGCAACCGAACGGCTGGTCCGACATGGCCGCCGATTGGGCGGCCCCGGACGCGCTCGTCAAACGCCTTACCTGGGCCACGAAATTCTCTGCCTATTACGCGCCGAAAGACGGCGCACCGGTGGACGTCGCTGCTGCAACGCTCGGCGAGCGGTTGACGGCAGCGGCCAGGACGGCGATCGCACGCGCGGAAACGCGCTTCGAAGCCTTCTCGATTCTCCTCATGTCTCCGGAGTTCCAACGGCGATGACACACGAAAGCGGATATTCGCGGCGCACCGCGCTCAAATTCGGCGCAAGCCTCGGCGTGACGTTCCTGGCGGCGCCGGCGCTCGCGGCACTGCCGCAAGGCCAGCGCAAGCTCGTCGTTATCATCTGCCGCGGCGCCATGGACGGCCTCTCCGTCTCGCCGCCGGTCAACGATCCCAACTATTATGCGCTGAGAGGTCCGATCGCCATTCCCGCGGATCAGGCGTTGAAGCTCGATGCGGATTTTGCGTTGCATCCGAAGCTGGTGAACATCTACGCGCTGGCGCAGGCAGGTCAGGCCCGCATCGCGCCGGCCGTGGCGATTCCGGAGCGCATCCGTTCGCATTTCGAAGCGCAGGATCTTCTCGAAAGCGGCGGCGATCATCTTTATGCGTCGACGACGGGTTGGCTCAACCGCGCGTTGACTGTTCAGGCTTCGGGCGGTCCGGTCACGGCGCTCGCCGTGGGCGCCCAGGATCCGCTCATCCTGCGTGGATCCGCATCCATCCAGTCGTGGTCGCCCGGCGGAAAAGTCACGCAGGACATGGAGCGCATCTCGACGGTGCTGCAGGATCTCTATGCGCAGGATCCGACGCTTTCGCGCGCGTTCAGCTCCGGCATGCAGACCGAGGCCATGGCGGAAAATTTCGGCGCCGGCGATATGACTGCGAAGATGCAGTCGCAGCCGCAGCGAATCGCGAACGACGTGGCCGCGACGACGGCAAAATTCTTGACCCAGCCGGGCGGTCCGTCCATCGCGGTGCTCTCGCTCGACGGCTACGACACGCATGCCAACCAGGGCAATGTGAACGGCCAACTCGCGAATCATCTGAAAAATCTCGATGATGTCGTCAACGGTTTGCATGACGGGCTCGGCCCCACATGGTCCGACGCGGTGGTCATCGCCGTGACCGAGTTCGGCCGCACCGCACATGTCAACGGCACGGGCGGCACCGATCACGGGACGGCCTCGACGATGATCCTCGCGGGCGGCGCGCTCAGGCGTGGCGGGATCGTGGGCGACTGGCCGACGCTGGCCGACGCGAAACTCTTCGAGAATCGCGATCTGGCGCCGACGCTCGACGTACGCCAGGTCTTCAAAGGCGTGCTGCGCGATCACATGGGCCTCGATACCCGCGGGCTCGATCAGACTGTGTTCCCAGCGAGCAGCAGCGCGCCTGCCCTTGAAGGGTTAATCGCGTAGGTTGTCCAAGGCGGGCTGACGCACCGCCAGATCCGCGATAGACTTGCCTGTCGAAGAGGTTGCGGGGGTACCCGCGACGACCGACGGCGCGTTAGGCCGCCCGGCCCCGCGAGGCCCCCGAATTGGTTCGGGAGGACCACGCATGACCATCAAAAACCCCATCGAGTGGAGCGGCGCGCAGCTCGTGAACACCGCGCATGCGTTCGGTTCGCTCCGCCGCTCGTTGCATCACGTTCAGGAGACCATCCATTCGCCGGCGCCCGCCGTGCGCAAAATCGCCGTCTCCGATCTGTTCGATGCGCTCCGGAAGGGGTTTGACGATTTCGGCGCCTACCGGACCGACGTCATTTTCCTCGGCGTCGTTTACGCGGTCGCAGGCCTCGTCCTCGCGCGGCTCGCCTTCGGCATGGACATGCTGCCGCTCGTTTTCCCGCTGGCGTCCGGCTTCGCGCTGATCGGTCCCATCGCCGCCATCGGTCTCTACGAAATGAGCCGCCGCCGCGAGCAGGGCGTGGAGGCGAAATTCTCCAACGCCTTTGACGTGTTCCGCGCGCCCGCGGCCGGCAGCGTGCTGGTGCTGGGCATCGCACTGATCGCGATCTTCCTGCTGTGGCAGCTGGCGGCGTGGCTCGTCTATCGCGGGACGCTCGGTCCGGCCGAGCCCGCCTCGATCGGCGCGTTCGCGCGCGATGTGCTCTTCACCGGCAAAGGCCATGCCTTGATCGCCATCGGTGTCGGCGTCGGTTTCCTCTTCGCCGTGTTCGCCATGTCGATCAGTCTCGTGTCGTTCCCGCTGCTGCTCGATCGCGACGTGGGACTCGATACGGCGATCAAGACGTCAGTCCGTGCCGTGCGCATGAACCCTGTCGAAACGGCGCTGTGGGGATTGATCGTGGCGGCGGGTCTCGTCCTCGGCTCCATTCCGCTGTTCATCGGACTGGTGGTGACGATCCCGGTACTCGGGCACGCGACGTGGCATCTCTACAAGAAGCTCGTCGCCTAAGCCTCACGTCTTCTTGCATTCTCCCGGCGTGTAGCGGACCACATCGTGGTTCGCGCACGCATGGCAGGAATTGCCGTAGGTCTTGCTGGTGCCGTCCTTGGTGAAGCCGCAGACGGGCTGGTATATCTCCATGCACATTTCCGGCCGCGGCTCGGTGCAGAATTTGAGGGCAGGAACGGTGAGCTTCGGCTGCGGCTCCTGCGCGGCACCGGGCGCAGCCGCGAAAAGGATGACGCAGGGAAGTATCAACAACGCCGAGCGAAGCGCGCGCATGCAAGCCCCTCCATCGCGAATGACGGAGGGATGCAACCACGAAACGCCGGATGGTTCAAATCCGTGGCTCAGCTGCCCTTGCACTTGCCCTCGTCGTAGCGGACGACCAGCCCGTTCGCGCAGGCTTGACAGGAATTGACGTAGGTTTGCGCAATGCCGCGCTGCGTAAAGCCGCAGACGGGGCGGAAGATTTGTGGGCATGCCTGCGGACGCGAAACATTGCACAGCGATCCCATCGGTCGCGTGAATTTTGGCGGCTTGATCTGGGCGACGCTTGCCGATGCAAACAACGCAAAGATCAAGATGGGGAATGCGCACCGCGCCCCGCGCCGGATCGTGCCGGACGGGTGCAAGAGCGACTTCATAGATACCTCCATTGTGGTGTCAGGGCTTTGGTGCCAGCAGAGCGTCGAGCAGCGCAGGGGTGTTCGGCACGCGCTCGAGATGGGGATAACGCAGGCCGCCGCGATAGTTGATCGTGATCGTCTCGTAGCGGTCGCCGCGCTTCAGAAGAAGCTGGATCGGCGCGCCGCTCGTCTTCGCCTCGGCGATCGTGTCTTTGAGGAAATCGCCGTCATAGGCGACGCCGTCGACGGCAACAATCGTGGCACCCACGGTTGCGCCGGCGTTGAAAGCGGGTCCGTCCCACATCACCTCCGCCAGCATACCCGACTTGTCGATGATCACGCCCAGCGAGAAGAGCAGATCGGTCGCCTTGCGCAGGCGCTCCGACGATTTCTGGAAGTCCGACGGCTTGTCCGTATAGACGAGCTTGTAGCCGCCGCGGGAAATTCCGTCGAGCGGCGCAGGGCCATTGCCGTCCAGCCGCGTGATCAGGAAGTTCGCCCAGTCGTAAGGCATAACGGAATTCAGCGTGCGCACGACGTCGCCGAACGTATAGGTGAGCGTCACGTAGCTTCCGTCGTTGACGCCGAAGAACGCGCGGGCGAAATCGTCCATCGATTTCTTGCCGCCCGTCTTCTGACGGATGAGCGTATCGGCATCGAGCCAGACGAGCTCGCCTTCGACGTAATAGTCTTCGCTGCGCTGCCAGCTCCGCCACGGGATGGCACGGCGCATCGCGGTGATGGGGTCGTTGGTGGTATCCTGCAGCGGACGCCATTCCCGGCCGATGCGATTTTCGTAAACCGCCGCATCTTCCGCGATCGCATCGAGCGCCTGCTGCTTCGTCCAGAGACCTGCGCGCGGCGCCAGCACCTTGCCCCAGAACTCGGTCTGCCCTTCGTACACCCAAAGCAGGCTGTCGCGCATGGGCACGTTGAAATTGGGCGTCCAGAGATCGGCAGGCCGGCGGAACTTGCCGTTCCACGAATGCGTATATTCGTGGCTCAGAAGATCGCGCGCCGCGGCCGTGCCGTCCCAATCCTTGAAATATTTGCCCGTCGTCCCGTCTTCGCTCGACTGATGATGTTCGAGACCGATGCCGCTCATCACGTCGGAGAGGCCGAGCAGGAACTCGTAGTGATTGTAGTGATGCGAGCCGAACAGCTTGTAAGCCTGTTGCACCAGATTGCGATGCGCCTGCAGCTCTGCCGGCGAGATCACGAGCTCGTCGGGGCGGTCCGCCACAATATCCATATGCACCGGTACTTTCGCACCGGGATCGAGGTCGACGCGTTCGAAAAAGTGTCCCGCGAACATCGGCGAATCGACCAGCGTGTTGAAAGGAACGTTCTTGAACGTGATCGTCCCATTGTCGGCGGATGCCTGCTCGAGCGCCGTGCCGCATTGCCAGCCGCCGGGCAGCTTCACGCTCGGCGCGAACATGATCCGGCGGGAATAGTACCCCGCAGGATAGAGCGCCACCGTGTTCCACTGCAGATCGATCATCTCGGGCGTCATGACGATGCGCCCTTCATTGTTCGCGACCGGCGACAGGAACTGGAAGTCGACGTCGAGCGTGGCGGCGCCTTTGGGAACATTGACGTGGAACGCGTAGACGTCGATCGTGTCGCGCTTCCAGGCGAGACGCGCGCCATTGGCGTGGATCATGATGCCCGCAAGCTTGTCGATCGGTCCCGTAGGTCCGTGATTGCCGGGCAGCCATTTCGGATAGAGCAGCGTAAAGGGGCCCGGCTGCGCCACGGGGATCGTCTCGTGTACGCGCATTATCGCGCGCTGTGTATCCGTCGCATCGACGAAGAGCTTGATCGTTCCGGGATAGGGCTTGTCCTGCGGCCACGGGATCGGCGCCGGCATCGGGAAAGGAGATGGACCGCTGGTCTGCGCGGCGGCCCCGGAAAGAACGAACGCGCATGCGATTGCGGCGGCGGACTTCAGATAAACGGATCTCATGCGACGAGCACCCTCTGAAGAAACGAGCGCCCCGACGCCCCCTGCCGCAGATTTAGACACGCGGCGGGGGTTCCCGCAATTCGCCTACCCGCAGACCGTGCGCCGCGCGACGTCGTACTCCCGTTTCAGGCGGGCGACGAGCTCGGCGGCGGGAACTTCGGCCTTCACCGCGCCAATGCCCTGGCCGCAGCCCCAGATGTCTTTCCAGGCTTTGGACTTCGAATTGCCGCCTGAACCGAAGTTCATTTTCGACGCGTCGGATTGGGGCAAATTTTCCGGATCGAGACCGGCGGCGACGATCGACGGCCTGAGATAGTTCCCGTGCACGCCTGTGAAAAGATTGGAATAGACGATGTCATCCGCGCGGCATTCGGTGATCATGCGCTTGTAGCCTTCCGGCGCGTTCGCTTCCTTCGTGGCAATAAAGGCCGAGCCGATATAGGCGAAATCCGCGCCGATGGCGCGCGCGGCGAGCACGCCGCGGCCCGTGGCAATGGCGCCGGAAAGCGCCACGGGCCCGTCGAACCATTCGCGGATTTCTTCGATCAGCGCGAAGGGCGACAGCGTACCGGCATGGCCGCCGGCGCCGGCCGCCACCGGGATCAGCCCGTCCGCACCTTTTTCGATGGCCTTGCGGGCAAACCGGTCGGTGATGACGTCGTGCAGCGTCACGCCGCCATAGGAATGCACCGCGTCGTTCACATCGGTGCGCGCGCCGAGCGAGGTGATGACGACGGGCGTTTTGTATTTCACGCAGAGTGCCAGGTCCTGCTCGAGCCGGTCGTTCGATTTGTGCACGATCTGGTTGACGGCGAAGGGCGCTGCAGGGCTTTCGGGATGGGCGCGATCGTGCGCTGCGAGTTCTTCCGTGATGCGTGCCAGCCATTCGTCGAGCATCGAGATCGGCCGCGCATTGAGCGAGGGGAACGAGCCGATGATGCCCGCCTTGCACTGCGCGATGACGAGATCGGGATTGGAGATGATGAAGAGCGGCGAGCCTATTACGGGAATCGACAAGGGTTTCGACAGCGCGCCCGGCAGTTTGCGGGCCCGTTCTGCGACAATGGTCATGCGGGTTTCCTTCTGGCGATGGATTGAACTTTGGTGGACGCTGTGCGGGCGCCGCGAAAAGCAAGCCGCATCGTCTCGAAATAAAGCTCGCGGACATCAGTGCCCTTCGGCAGACGGCCCGCGAGGTGAAGCACGATCACGCCATGCGCCGCGGCCCACAGGGCGCGGCCGATCTCCCTGGAATCACCCACCACGATGCCGGCTTTCTTCAGATCGTCGACATGGCGCGTGACGGTCAGCGTGGCGCGCGCGCTTGCTTTCGCGAGCGGCGAGTTCTGTTCTTCGTTCGGCTGGCTCAAATCGAACATCAAGCGATAGTCGCCGGGGTTCTCCAGCGCGAAATCGAGATAGGCGCGGCCGACGGCGCGGGCGCGCGCGAACGGATCGGCGCCCTTGGCGAAGGCGGTTTCGAGCCGTTCGGCGAAGCGGGTGAAGGCGCGCGTGCGCAAATAGGCGATGATGGCGTCGCGGTCTTCGAAATAGCGGTAAAGCCCCATCGGGCTTGCGTCGACGGCACGCGCAATCTCGCGCATGGTGACCGCCGCCTCGCCGCCGCGTGCATAAAGCCTGGCCGCAGCGTCGCCGATGCGTTCGCGGAATTCGGAAACGTCTTTGTCGCTGAGCTCGCGCATGGTATCTCGTACGTTGTACGAGTACGGTGTACAAGATGCCGAGCGCTGTCAAGGCTGCGGCAGGGTAACCCGGGAAATCCTTGGACTTACGGCGGTCCGTGCTGGTCGACGTCGACCGGACGGTTCGGCACTTTGAGCGGCGGATCGAATCCATTCGTATCCGTCGTGTAGGCGTCGCCGATGACGCCGGGATTTATGTTGTCGCCGGAATTGGCGCCGGCCGAGCCGACATTGCCCAGCTGCGGAAGGCCTTCGCCGCCATCGCCGGCGCGCGTGCCCAGAAGTGCGCTCAGGCGATTGAAATTCGCATCGGTCAGATAGAAAGGACCGATCGGCGGCTGGCCGGGTCCGGCGATGAACACCGCTTGCCCCGCATGCTCGACGGACACCGTCGTACCGCCTGCGGTCACATCGATCGCGCCGGGCTTGTCGAAGCCTTCATTGGTATAGCCCGGGCCACTCAGGACGACGAGCGTCGCGGAGTCCGGATTTCCGCCGACTGTCGAAACGCCCGGCTGGCCTCCCAGCACCGCGAGCGCATCCGGGCCGACCGCGCCTTCCACGATCGTGCCGCGCACGCCGATGGTGGCGACAGGACTCGAGATCGCGTTATGTCCGGCGCCGGCCAGCGTCGGCCCCGACATGAAACGGAACGCGCCCTTGGCGACGGAAGCCGCGATGTCGCTCGAGCCGCGGCCCGGATCGTAGACGAATTTGTCGATGGTCATGTGCGCATTGGCGCCAACGGTGAACACCGTCTGGTCGACCAGCAGAATCTGCAGTACGCTTTTGTCGCCGCTGACCACCTCTTCGCCGATATGCACCGGCGCTCGGATCACGGCGGGATGAAGCGCAGTCTCGGTCGGCTGCCTGGTTTCCACCGAATTGCGGATCGCCGCATTCGTGCCGATGGCCGGATCGGCGCGCGCCGGCATTAAGGAAAGTGCGAGAAGAACCGTGGCGGAGAGAGCGAGCTTTCGCATGGATGGTCTCCTCATCAGCGTGTATCGCCGAATTTCCAGATCAACCGCATCTCGAATCCGAGGTCGTTATAGGGCGCGATCGGAGTTTTCGAGGTGCGCTCCGTGTAGGTCGTAGCACCTTCGACGATGATGTTCTCGCGATAATCACCCGTCGCCTTCTCGGGCCAGAACGAACTCAGCGGCGCGCCGAGCGCCATGCGGCCCGTGCCGCGCATGTCCTCGCGGCGAGCGTCCAGGAAGAATGCGTCGAATTTTCGGTAATCGACGTAACGGAGCTCGCCGCCGAAATCGAAATAGGCGCCGCCGCCCAGCAGCGACTGGTAGTTCGCGTGTATGAACGGCGCGTCGTAGGCGAAGGGCTCATAGCCTGCCGTCTTCAATTCGTAGCCGACGGCGGCGGAAATCGTATCCGTCGCGGACGCGCGATAAGAGACGCCGGTGGTCAGATCGTAGCGCGCGCCGTTATGTGTTCCCGAAATGAACGCGGGAACGAACTGTTTGACGTACGGCTCATGAAAGCTCTGTCCCACGCCTTCAAAGCTTGCGATCCAGGTGACGGAGGTGTTGGGGCTCCAGTTGAACGCGGCGCGACCGCCATATTCGGCGAGATAAGGCGCGTCAAAAAGTTGATAGTCGCGAAAGAGCGCGCCCACTTCCCAGTTCGTCTTCAATCCCGATCCGTTGATGCCGAGATTGACCTGCGTGTTCAGATAGTCAGCGTCAGGGCCGCCGATCGTCTGGCGCGAATAGATTGACGCTGCGCCGAAGGCCGCCAGGTCGCCGTCGCGGTTGAGATCCTGGATTAGCTCGACTTGCCCCGACGCGATCGCCGAGTCGCCCGCCTTTTTCGGCGGCGTCACCCCGAACAGGTCAAGCTGGGTGGCGAGTGCGCCGAGCGGGTCGCTGTCCGCGCCAAGACCCGCCGCGATATTGCCGGAAAACTTGAAGTCGTTGCGCTCCTCGGAAATCCGCTCGCGATATTTGTCGGCTTCGGCCTTTTGAACGGGCGTCAGCGTGGACGGATCGAGCGCATCGAGCTGCTGCCTGGCGCCCTGCAGATCGTCGAGCCGGTAGAGGACTGCGACATAGAAAAGGCGCACGCCGTTTTCATTGGGCGTGAGGAGCAGAATGCGTTCGAGTGCGGCGGCGGCATTCAGAAGCCGCCCTGCTCGTGCTTCGGCACGCGCATAAGCGAGATCCTGCGCCAGATCGTCGGGCGCGGCATAGATCGCCTGGAAACTCGAAGACGTATCGGCGAATGCGGCACCGGCATCAAGTGCCAGCAGCGCGCTCCCCAGACCCAACAAGCTACGCAATATCCAATGGTTCATGTAGATTCGCTCCCCGGAAGCGGATCGTCGAGTCGCAATCAAACCAACCGACCCGCGCAGGTTACTGACGAACGCCGCTGATCGCAATTCCTCGCGCACTTGACAGGCGCGCCGGCAAGGCTTGATTTGGAGTTGGTGGGGCGAAACATGATTGCGCGGATGTCCAGGCAAGACGGAAGCGGCGCGCGCGCGCGAATTGCGACAGGTACTGTTCGCCGCAAAGTCCCCTTCTCCATCATTCCCGGACTCATCGTCACCGCATTATTGTTCGTCGTACAAATCTGCGATTTCGATTTCACCGTCGAGCTGCGCAATCTTGTCTTCGACGCGTATCAGCGCGCGTCGCCGAGGCCGTATCAGCCCGCGCCCGTCAAGGTCGTCGACATCGACGACGAAACGCTCGCGAAATTGGGACAATGGCCATGGCCCCGCACGGACGTGGCGCGGCTGACGCAGATCCTGGCCGATGCGGGCGCTGCCGCCATCGCCTATGACGTTGTGTTCTCCGAACCCGACCGCACATCGCCCGCGCGCATCGCGCAAATTCTCCGTGCCAATCCGGGCGCCAGGAGCCATTTCAACGATGTGGCGGCGCTGCCGGATCACGACGTCCTGCTGGGTCAGACATTCAAGAACACGCCCGCCGTCGCCGGGTATTTCCTGACGCGGGAAGCCAACAAATATCGTCCGCTGCTCAAGGCAGGCATCGCAATATCGGGCACGGCGCCGCTCGACAGCTTGCCGCTCTTTCACGGCGCCATCGTTCCGCTTCCCGTGATCGCCGGCGATGCGCACGGCACGGGCTTCGTGAGCATCGAAGGCGGCGCTGACGGCATCGTGCGCGCCGTGCCGCTTCTCGCACGGATCGACGATCAGATCGTGCCGTCGCTCTCTGCCGAAGCGCTCCGCGTGGCGCAGGGCGCGGGCGCCATCGTCGTCAAAACGACAAGCGGGAGCGGCGAAATCGCGGGCGGCGAGGCGGGGATCGTCGCGGTCAAGATCGGCGCCTTCGAAGTGCCGACCACGCGCCACGGCCAGCTTTGGATGTATTACACGCTGCCGCAGCCACAGCGCGTCGTTCCCGCCTGGAAGATTCTGACTGGCGCGCTCGCGCCGGCCGATCTCAAAAAACTTTTCACAGGAAACATCGTCATCGTCGGCACCGGTGCCGCAGGTTTGCGCGATCTCGTCGCCACACCTATCGCTCCGCGCGAGTCGGGCGCGCTTGTGCATGCCGAAGCGCTCGAGCAGATGATCCTCGAAAAATTCCTCGTGCGTCCAGATTGGGCGGCGGGCCTGGAACGCACGATCCTCATTCTTCTCGGTATCGCGATGTCGCTGGGGCTGGCGCCGCTGGGCGCGCTGCGCGGCGGCATCGTAGCGGCCTTCGCCTTCGGCGCCACGGTTCTCGGATCCTGGACGGCGTTCCGCTACGGTGCGCTCCTCATCGATCCGACCTTTCCGGCCGTCGGCGTCATAGGCACCTACATCGCCGACACGACGTTTTCGTTTTATCGCGAGGAACGGGCGCGCGCTTATATCCGCCGCGCCTTCGATCACTATCTCTCCCCCGAACTTGTCGAACGCATCGCCCGCGACCCCAGCCAGCTCGAGCTCGGCGGCGAAGAGCGCGACATGACGGTGATGTTCTGCGACATCAGAAGTTTTTCGCACATCTCGGAATCGTTGACGCCGCGGGAAGTCATCCGCTTCCTAAATAGCTTCCTGACGCCGTTGACCGATGTGCTTCTCGCGCGCAACGCCACCATCGACAAGTTCATGGGCGATGCGATCCTCGCATTCTGGAACGCGCCGCTGAACGATCCCGATCATCACAGGAACGCAGCCTTCGCAGCGCTTCAGATGCTCGATCGTCTAAAGGAGATGAACCGGGACTATCCCTCCGATCCCGCGCGCGTATGGCCGCGCGAGGTCAGGATCGGCATCGGCATGAATTCGGGGCCGTGCTTCGTCGGCAATATCGGCTCGGCCCAGCGCCTCAACTATTCGCTGATCGGCGATACGGTGAATCTTGCGTCCCGCGTCGAAGGTCTGACCAAGAATTACGGCATTCCGATCGCACTCGGCAGCGAGCTTGCGTCGAGGCTCTCCGATTTTGCCTTGATCGAGCTCGATCTGGTCCGTGTCGTGGGCCGCGACACGCCGGAGAAGCTTTTCGCGCTGATGGGAACGCCCGAACGCACTTCCGATCCCGAATTCAAGGTGTTCGCGGCCGCCGTAAGAGCGATGCTCGCGGCCTATCGCGCGCAGGATTGGGACGGAGCCGAACGGGCCTTGAACGGGGTCGCAGCGAAGGCGGATGCCTTCGGCGCCGTCAAATTCATGAGCCTCTATCGCGAGCGGATTGCTGCCTATCGCCAAATGCCGCCGCCAAAGGATTGGGACGGTGTCTATCAGGCTTTGTCGAAATAAGGTTCAGCGCCGCGTCAGGAGTGCGCCGATTATGGCGCCCGCGCCGGCGAAGGCCGCAACGATCGCAAGCCGCTGTTCGCGCGCCACGGTTGCGACATCGAAACGCGGACGGCTGGCGATCTGTTTGGACACGTAGTCGTATGCGCCGCCTGCCTGTTTAGCCGCCCGTGTCGCGCTCGTCCGCGTCACTTCGCTGACGCCTGTGGCAAGTTCGCGTGCGTCGCGCCGCAGCGCAGCTAGGTCGTCACGGCAAGCCGACAGGCTTTTCCGCACGTCCGTACCGTTTCGTTTGCGAAAAAGCATCGCCTGTCTCCTTACGCGGAATTACGGGTCTGTTCCCCAAACGCGGAGGTTGCGCAGGGGGTTCCGGCGGGGCGCCGTTTTGCGAGGCGCAGCGATCCTTAAGGCCGGTAAGCAGCCGGGTAGGCATCTCCGTTCTTCGCGATGGAACTGGGCCATTTGATCTTCAAGGCGTCACGCATTCGCGGTAGGAAAGGGCGGGGCGTACTTCGCGCAATTCGCGCAACTTCGAAGCGAAAAACGGAGAACGCAGAATGTCGATTATCAAGACCAAGGATGGCACAGAAATATTCTACAAGGACTGGGGTTCGGGACAGCCGATCGTGTTCAGCCACGGCTGGCCATTGTCGGCGGACGACTGGGACGCGCAGTTGATGTTCTTTCTGGCGCACGGCTTTCGCGTCATAGCACACGACCGGCGCGGTCACGGCCGCTCGGCGCAAGTCGCCGATGGACATGACATGGATCATTATGCCGACGATCTGGCGGCGGTGACGGAGCATCTCAATCTCAAGAATGCGATTCACGTCGGTCACTCGACGGGCGGTGGAGAGGTCGTGCGCTATCTCGCGCGGCATGGAGAGAGCGGGGTGGTAAAGGCCGCATTGATCTCGGCTGTGCCCCCGCTGATGGTCCGGACCGCGGCCAATCCGGGCGGGTTGCCGAAAAAGGTATTTGACGAATTTCAGGAGCAAACCGCCACCAACCGGGCGCAGTTCTACCGCGACGTCGCCGCCGGGCCGTTTTACAATTACAATCGCCCCGGTGCGAAGCCGTCGGAGGGCATAATTCAGAACTGGTGGCGGCAGGGCATGATGGGCAGCGTCAAAGCCCATACGGACGGCATCGTCGCGTTCTCGCAGACCGATTTCACCGAGGACCTGAAGAAGATCACCGTTCCGGTTCTGGTCATGCACAGTGAAGACGATCAGATCGTGCCCTATGCCGATGCCGGTCCGTTGTCGGCGAAGCTTTTGAAGAACGGGACGTTGAAAACTTACAAAGGGCTTCCGCACGGCATGCCGACGACCGAAGCGGCTACGATCAATGCCGATCTGCTCGCGTTCATCCGGAGCTGAAGCGTCAAGATAATGGCTTGGGACGCGGCGCGCGGAATCACACGCGCCGCGCTCCGCCTTCAACAATAAAGGAGTTTCTCCATGGACCTCGCGTTGAAAGGCAAACTCGCACTGGTGAGCGGCAGCACGGCGGGCATCGGCCATGCCATTGCCGCGGCGCTGGCGGGCGAAGGCGCCCGGGTGATCGTAAACGGCCGGACGCAAAAGGCCGTCGATGGTGCGGTCAGGGAACTGGCGGCCATGACGGGCGGCGAGGTGCTGGGCTTTGCGGGCGATCTGAGCGTCGCCTCCGTCGCCGAAGAGCTGGCGCGCAACCATCCCGGCGTCGAAATCCTCGTCAACAATCTGGGCATTTTCGAAGCCAAACCGGTCGATGAGATTCCCGATGACGACTGGCGGCGTTTCTTCGACGTCAACGTGCTGAGCGGGGTACGCCTGGCGCGGCTCTATCTGCCGGAGATGAAGCGTGCCAATTGGGGCCGCATCATTTTCATCTCCAGCGAAAGCGGCATCCAGATCCCCGCCGAAATGGTCCATTACGGCATGACCAAGGCGGCACAGATTGCCGTCGCGCGCGGACTCGCAGAATCGCTGGCGGGCACCGGCATCACGGTCAATTCGGTTCTGCCGGGGCCGACGCGCTCGCGCGGCGTCAACGATTTCGTGGAAAGCCTCGCCAAGCAGAGCGGCGCGACCTTCGAACAATTCGAGAAACAGTTCTTCGAGCGCGTCCGCCCGACCTCGTTGATCAAGCGCTTCGCCACGCCCGAAGAAGTCGCCTCGCTTGTCGCTTACGTCGCGAGCCCGCTGTCTTCGGCCTCGACGGGCGCAGCCCTTCGCGTGGACGGCGGCGTGGTCAAAAGCGCGTTCTAGCGCTATTCGACGAGACTGACGTCGAGCGGGCGTTCGTCGCTGCGGCCGCGGTCGTCCACTGCGCGCACGCGATAATTGCCGGCAGCCGCGGGCTGCCAGTATAAAGGTTCGCCCGGCACGCTCGTGCCCACATAGGCATCATCGACGAACCAGTAGAGCAGATGCGCATCGGCGTCGGCTGTGGCGTTGAAGGCGATGCGGTTGCGGTCGAGCTGCGTGAGCCGCATCACGTAGGCGCTGCCGCGCAGCGGCGAGGTGATCAGCGGCGCTGTGCCCTCGGGTGCGCCGGTGTTGGCGCAGTCGGGATTTTGAGGAGGCTTGCGTCGCGGGATTCCGGCCTGCGCGAAGACTTCCTGCAGATCGGACGACCAGAACTCGTAGACTTCCTCGTGCACGCGCTTGCCTTGGTAGGGCATGCATGCGGGCTGCCCGGTTGCATCGTCGATCATCACCGGGCGATGCACGTTGCTCACATGGATGGGCGATTTGCCGGGGATGAACCAGGTCGATCCCTTCTGCGGGCACCAGCGATTGGGAAGTTCGCCGCTCGCAAGACAAATCTCCACGCGCTTGAGATTGGAAGGAAAGGGCTGCGCCGGCTCGGCGAGATGCGGGCGTTCCGCCTCGATCCCGTCCGCGATCTGGAAGAAGAGCGGCGCGGCCACATCGACACCCACGAAGGCAGGATTGCCCGAGCCGTCGAAATTGCCCACCCATACGACGAGCACGTAGGGCCCGAAGCTTCCGGCCGTCCAGGCATCGCGAAACGCCCAGGACGTGCCGGTCTTCCAGTAGACGGGAATATGCAGAGGCTGCGCGCCGGTCGCTTCGTCGGGGCGGACATGCTGGCGCAGTATATCCATCACCATGAAACTTGCCTCCGCACTCAGAAGACGCGTGCCCGTACTTTGCGGCTCGTCGGCGCGGAAGCGCAGCGGCTTCAACACGCCGCGATTGGCGAGCATGGCGTAGAGACCGGCAAGCTCCTGCATGCTGACTTCACCGCCGCCGAGAACGAGCGCGAGACCATAATGCTGCTCGCTGGCGAGATGGCCGATGGCGGCGCTTTGCAGGAACTGGTACAGGTCCGGCGCGTGGAGCTGCGACGCGATCCACACGGCCGGAATGTTGCGACTGCGATTGAGCGCGTCCGTCGCCGTGATCGGCCCCACGAAACGTCCGTCGAAATTCTCCGGCGCATAAGGGCCGAACGCGGTTGGCACATCGCGCAAAACGGTCGCCGGATGCAGCACGCCCTGGTCGAAGCCGAGCGCATAGATAAAGGGCTTCAGCGTCGATCCGGGCGAGCGGCGCGCCAGTGTGCCGTTCACCTGACCTTGCAGCGCCGTGTCGAAGAAGTTCGCCGATCCGACCAGCGCCTTGACGCCCATGTCGCGCGTGTCGACGAGGATGGCCGAGGCATTGCGGATGCCGCTTGCGCCGTTGCGCGCGACATAGCGGTTGATCTGGCGCTCGAGATTGTGCTGCAGGTCGAGGTCGAGTGTCGTCGTCACGCGCGCGTCGCTTGTGCCGCCCCGGACGCGTGCGGCTTCCAGGACCTGTTCCACGGCATGCGGTGCTTCAAATGGCAGAGCCGAGAGCGGCCGGATCGCCAGCGGCAATGCGAAAAGCGGCTTGAGGCCCGCGTCTTCGGGATGGGCGCTGAGCCAGCGCGCATAGAGGCGATCGCGCGAGGCTGTGAGCCGGCGATTGATGACGCCGGTGCTTTCCGAGGCATTGCGTAAGTTTCGTCCGGGCTCCTGCGGAATGATGGCGAGCGTCAAAGCTTCGGGCAGGCTGAGCGTGGCGACGGGCTTGTCGAAATAGACGAGGCTTGCCGCGCCTACGCCTTCGACATTGCGGCCGTAGGGGGCGTCGTTCAGATAGGCCTCGAGGATCTGCCGCTTGGAATAGAAAAGCTCGAGCTCGATGGCGCGGCCGACCTGTTCGAGCTTGCCGAGCGGCGTGCGCGTGTTGAGCGGCCAGAGGAGCCGCGCCAATTGCATGGTGAGGGTCGAGCCGCCTTGGCGGCTGCCATGCCGCACATAGGTGACCCACGCGCCGCGCAAAAGGCCGTACGGATTGAATCCGGGATGCCAGTAGAACCAGCGATCTTCGTGCAGGAGGACCGCCTTCGTCAGCTGCGGCGAGATGTCGGCCAGCGGCACCCACAGGCGATAGCGCTCGTCGCTTGCGAGCGAAAGCCGCAACAGGCGCCCGCGCTCGTCGTAGACGGCAATGGAAGACGGCTTCCAGCTCTGCAGCGACGGATGCGGCCACAGGCGTATGCCTGCAAGTATGACGAACACCAGCACCGCGCCAACGAGCCAGTTCTGGCAACGCCAGATCACATAGCCGCCGGTCCGGACGACCCTGCGCGGAAAAGAGTCCCTGTGCGCCATGGACCGCTCCGTCTTATGGCGCCCGGCTGACCACCAGCACGTCGCCACCCGGCGCGCGGGCCTGCACGCGCCGGTCATACATCGACTCGCCGTAAGCCGGTGGCACGATGAACTTGCCCGACGCGCTGGCTTTGATGCGATAGACGAACTCTTGCACGTCCGGCGTCGCGGTGCCGTAGATCACCACGCGATCTTCGCGGATGTCGGTGTAGGTCGGATTCCAGGTCGAGCCGGTGATGGCAATCGTCGGACCGAGCATGGCGGGTGGCGTGTCGCCATTGTCGCCAGTCTGCGCGGACTGCGGGGGCGCGCTGATGTCGGGATCGAATCCGCCCGGCAGGAGATCGACGATGGCGATGTCGCCCAGACCCTTGTCGCCGGTGGCACGGATCTTCACGTGCACTTCGATTTCTTCGCCGACGGTGACGTGTGTGAGGGGATTCCCATTGGCGTCGGTGTATTCGCGCACGATCTCGAGCCCGTTCTTGATTGCCTTCTGCGGCACGTCGCGGTCGTAGCCGGCCTGATCGACCACGGCCCAGGCGGGCAAACCGCTTCCGTCCGTGAACAGGAGCTTCGTGGCGCCGCCGTCCCAGATGCCGGCCTGCAGCAGCTTGTTTTGAATCGCGGCGATCGGCTTCAGGCTGCCATTCGCATAGATCTGCGCGATGCCGAGATTCTCGACGGCCGTCGCGTTGGTGTTCGCGTAGACGTCCAGCGCCAGCATCGTCATGGCGGCGGAGAGCGTGTTGAACTCGTTCCTCTGTAGCGGTCGCGCGATGTTCTCCATCACCCGCGGCGACATCGCCTTGGCGCGTTCCGGGAAATATTTGGCGAGCAGATAGAGCGCGGTCGCGTCGCGGATCAGCGGATCGTCGTAGTACTCGTAGTTGTAGCTGCCGTCATCCGTGGCGCGTTCCAGCGTGGCCTGCAGGGGATTGATGAGAAGGTTGGCCTCCTTGTCCTGCTTCAGCATCGCATAGGAGGCGGCAAGCCAGCCAGCCGCGAGATCGTTCTTCCATGTCGTGGGGAATGCATCCTGGAGACGCTTCTGCACGGACGCCAGATCGTTGGTGGTGACGTTGCCCTGGCGCGTCAGGAGATAGACCGCGTAGGCGCGCTGGCGCAGTTCGTCCAGCGTGTCCGCACTCTGATCGGCGGCCAACACGTGGAGATATTTGTTGCCGGCATCGATCATGTCTTTCGGCACGGCCACGCCGCGGTCGCGCGCTTCCAGCAGGAAGTGCATCGTGTAAGCCGATACGAAGGGCTCGGAATCCGGCGTCGCCGTCCAGAGACCGAAACCGCCCTGTTCGTTCTGCCGCGAGCGCAGCACATCGATTTGCGCCGTCAGCGCATCGGCGTTTTCCGTCGTCCCGGCAACCGGTTGCAGCGCCCGGGCGAAGACCGGTACGGACGGCCATTTCGAGGCGACAAGACGCGGCATGGACGCGCTGACGATCTGCTCGCTGCAATAATTGTCGTAGTTGACAAGCCAGCTGGTGAGCCCTTGCGACAGCACGATCGGAACCGTCGAGATGCTCGCGTTACGCACGCTGTAGGCGTCGTACATGCGCCGGAGGTTGGGAACGACTTGTTTGCTCCCCGCATCGAGGCGGACGATGTCGAGCTCAGTGCGGTAGGCCGCGGCCGGGCGCACCGAGATGTCGATGCGCTGCGCCGCCGACTTGCCGCCGGAACTCGCCGTGAAGACGAGACTGCCGGAGCCCAGCGTGCCGGTGGCCTTGACGCGGAACGTCGCCACACCTTCGTGCATCGGCGCCAGCGCGAGCGTCCGCGTGGACGCGCCCAGTACCTGCAATTGCCGGCCGGTCTTGAGCAGGACAGCGACAGGCATCGGCGCATTGCCCATGCCCGTCACGTTGTTGGAGACGCCTACACCCACATCGGCTTCGTCGCCCGGCGCCAGTGTCGTCGGCGCGTCCGGCGAGAGCACGAAGTCGCCGCGCACGGTGGTAGCGCCTTCATACGTGCCGATGAGATCGGGCGATACGGCCACCGCCATGACATGAAGCTTGCCGTGGAAATAGTCCGGCACCGTATATTGCAGGTCCTTCTCGCCGCTCACGTCGACGATGCCGGACCAATAGGCGACGGGCTTGTCGCGCTTGCGTTTGAAGGGATTGAGCTGACGGCCGATCACGTCGCCGCCGTCGCCGCCCGGCGCCGCCGCCGCCATCAGCTTTTTGAAATCGGGCAGAATCAGGTCGAGGATCTGCGAGGTCTGCACGTCCAGAATGCGCTTGCGGAAGAAGAATTTGAGCGGATCGCCGAGCTTGTAGTGGGCGACTTGCAGGATGCCTTCGTCCACGGCAAAGACAACGACCTTGGCCGGATGCGCCGCGTGCACCTTGAACGTCACCGCAGTTCCCGGTTTGACAAGATCCGGCGCCTCGACGGTGAGCGCATTGCGGCGCGCGTCGACATTCACCGAGAACGGCGCCACGCCGTAACTCAGGGGACTCATGAAGATTTCGTCCGACGAAGGGTCGCGGATGTACTGCACGTTGATATAGCCGTTGCCTTCAAAGCCCTTGGGCACGGTGATGTGCTGCACCGAATTGGTCGTCTTCGACGTGAACCAGGCGTGCGCGTAGACGCGGTCGCGCTCGATGGTGATGAGCCCTGAGCCCGCGTAAGGCGCGCGCAGCGAGATCTCGACCGGCTCGCCCGGCGCATAGTCCTGCTTGCTGAGTTTGATCTCGAGCTCGGCATTGCGGTCGAGTGCGCGAGAAAGATTGGCCGCGCCCGTCACCGAATATTCGATTCTGTTCACGTCCACATTGCCCGAACGGATCACCAGCGCGTAATCGCCGGGCTTGTCGGTCGGCAACGTATAGTCGAGCCCACCCGCAGGGATCGTGAGCGGATTGGTGCTGACAGGCACTTGCTTCAGCCGCGATTCGTATTTGTAGACGCCGGAATCCTGCTTGGTCAGCACGGAAACGTAGCGCCGTTCGACCAGCCGCGCCTCGAGGCCTTTCAGCTCGATCGACTTTGTTTCCGGATCGATGGCGACGAGATGCACGGCGCGGTGGCTGTCGCGCTGGATGTAGGAGAGATCGTCCACGGCTTTGTAACCGACGAGCCACGAATTGCTGGAGACGAGCGTCTCCGCCGTCGCCGCCACATTGCGCCCGCCCTCGGCTTCATAGGCCTTGGCTAGAAAATCGAGGCGATAGGTGGCGTCGGCGTATTTCTTCAGGTCGAGATCGAATTCGACATGGCCCTGATCGTTGGTGTGGCCATCCTGCAGCTGCGTCGTGTAGCCGTCCTTGGCGTGGCGGAGGTCGTAGAACCGATAATCCGGCCAATTGTGAAAGGCCGGGAAGGTCGGATTGAGCGTCAACGACGCCTCGACGCGCCGGTTGGCGGCCGGCGTGCCGAAGAGATTGTGCACGTCGACGATGCCTTTGAGCTTGTCTGGCTTGACCCAGCCGTCGGCCACATGCGCGGAGAGCGTTGCATCGACCTTCATGCTGTCGGGCAGGAATTCCTTCACCGACACGGTCGTCGAACCGATTGCGGTTTCCTCATTGTCCTTGCCGACGATGTAGAGATTGACCGACCAGGTGCCGGTCGGCGCGGTCTCCGCCGGTGTGTAAGAAAGTTCGGTAAAGCCCGACTCATCGACACCGACCGGCTGGCGTTTCACAGTGATGCCGCGCGGATCGACGATCTCGGCCTGCAGCGGAATGCCCGCCGGGCTCTGCGCCCAGTTCGCCGTGCGCACGATGATGCCGATGTGGAAGAGATCGCCGGGGCGATAGATGCCGCGATCGGAAAAGAGATAGGCGGACAGTTCGCCTTCGCTCGTCGGATTGGCCTCGCCCCCGATGTCGAAGCGCGAATAGTCGAGCCTGCGGTCTTCGCCGTTCGTCGGCAGGAAGGACAGATCGTCGCCTTTCTTGACGACGTACATCACCGGCCGTTTTTCGTGCTGTAGGCCTTTGAGGCTGGGGAAATGCACGACGCCGTCGGCCGCGGTCGTCTCGGTGAAAAGCGTTTCGCCGTTTATGGCCATGACCGAAACGCTGGCGCCAGCGACCGGCTCGCCCGTGCGGATCGACTGCACGAACACGTCGCGGCTGCCGTCCAGCGCGCGCTTCGCCAGCATGCCGAGATCGGTGACGACGATGAGCCGGTCGTCGGAGACGCCGGGGTTGTCGCTGTCGGAATCGTCGCCGGCGTCGTCGCCCGTGTCTTTTTTGGCGGGATCGAAAGCAGCCAGATGCAGCATGAAAACGCCATGCTTGCCCTCTTTGAGATACTGGCTGAGGTCGACGCCCTCGTAATGTGCATCGCCGGGCGAGGCTTGCGGGAACAGGTGCGTTTCCTTGAAGCGTTCGACGATGTGATCTTCGCTGAAGCGTCCGGCGAGATATGGCTTTGCGTAGGTTCCATCGTTGAAACTGACGAGATGCTGCAGCTGGTCCGGCAGTACGCGCCCGATGACGAGACGCATGCCCTTGATGTTGCGCGACACCACGGAGATGTGCTTGTCGCCGCTGAGCGAAAGGAGCGAGCCGTCGGCCATGAAGCGGAGAAGCTTCGGATAATCGGGCGCCGAGAAGATCTGGGCATTCGGCTTGCCGAGGATGTAGCCGCCGAAGGACTTGAGGCCCTGCGTGAAGCGGATGTAGATGCGCTCGCCGGGTTGCGCGTGATATTTGAAGCTCTGTGTGTCCGAATATTCGTTCTCGGTCGGCACGAGTTCGAGCTTCAGCGGCGAGGACTGCCGGATGACGTCGTCGCTGACTTCGGGAATGGTCCATGCGTAGGGCGGCGCGTTCTCTCGCTGTTTCACACCCTGCTTGCGTTTGGGCAGGACCCACGCCTTCGTCAGATTCGCGAGGTCCGCGCCGTTGATTGTATCGCTCGTATTGACGACGACAACCTGTTCCGGCTCGAATTTATCGTTGTTTACGAGCGTGGGCGTCACTTCGGAGACGGTGAGGCTGTAGAGGCCCGGCACACGCACGGCCATTTTAACAGGGGACGACGTCGGATCGCCGCCGCGCGAGCTCTTCACGCCGCTGTCGAGCGTCATCGCCACCGTGTCATCGTCGCGCGGCAGATCGAGCGGCTGGGAATGTATCCACGCCTTCATCTTGGCGGCGTCATAGGTGACGGTGAATTTGAGCGGCGTCGCCGTGTCCGTGCCGCGGCCGTTGAGCGCGAGCGTAATGCGCTTCTCGAATTCGGCGGGATCGACGGGATAGTTGAAGGTGAGCGGCATGATGGTCTTCTTCGCCGCCGGGTTTTGCGGGTCCTGGTAGAACTCGCCCGTGCCTTCCGTTGCCGCGAAGGCTGCAATGTCGAAGTCGCAATGATCGTCGGCCATCAGGACGTGCGGCGTGAAGCTCTGCTCCAGGTCGAAATGCACTTCGATATGTGCACCGATCGGCCAGTCGGCGGCCGGCCTGAATTCCAGTGTGCGGTCGTCGATCCAGGTCCATATGCCCTTGATCGCGGGGTCCATGGTGATACCGCGCGTGACGTTCTTGCCCACCAGCTCGATTGGCGCCGCGGAGCCCGAGAATTTCACCTGCAGCGGATGGACGAGGACCGCGGGCGTGCCGTCCGAACGTTCGTAGTCGGTAATGGCGGGCGCGATCGCTTCAAACGTGATGCGCGGCGGCTCGGGCGGATGCGGGCGATGCAGATACCACTGCCAGCCGGCCCATCCCAGCGCCAAGGCGGCGAGCATGCCGAGCGTGCCACCGGCATAATGTTGAGGCTTGCGCTGGATCGAAGCCGCCAGCGGCGGCATCCATTCGGGCGGCGTCCACGAGACGCTGCCGAACATCAGCTTCAATGCCGGAACAATGGACGCAAATGCCTGCGCGGCGATGCGCGCCAGACGCACGGGTAGCGTCACGAGAAATTGCAGCAGATCCACGGCAGTCCCCCTTCGAGGCCGGGTGTCTCAGCACCCGCCACCCCTCAACAACACGCGCGCCGAAGCCGGCAGCGCCAGCAAAGCCACACGCACAGGCTTGTCGATTTTTCCGGAAGAGCCGTCTTGGTCGGCAACTGCGCTTGATGACGAAGGTAAGCGGAAAAAATTGGCGGAACTACGGCGCGCCGCCGGAAAACATCGCGATGTTGTTGATTATTTGTGGAGTCGCCTACTACGGATCGAAGAACATCAGCTTCATGGAGCCCGGCACGTAGGTCACATGCGGGCGACCGCCCGGTATCGTCGGCGGTGTCACGCTCGCGATGTCCGCCGTCACGAGGAACAGACGTCCCGTTTCCGGATCGACCGCCATGGTCCGCGCGCCGGGCGCCGTCTGGACGGTCTCGGCGACCTGGAATGTTTTTGGATCGCGCTCCTGGACGACGGTGACCGTGCCTTCGCCGTTCGAGCTGAAGGCAAGCTTGCGCTTGGGGTCGAAGGCGGCTGCGTCGGTGCCCTTGCCGATGGGAAGGCTCGCGAGGTTTGCCCCGGTGTTTCCGTCCACCACGATCATGACGCCGTTGACGCAGGTGGTGAACAGGCGCTCGGTTTCCGTGTCGACCGCTAGGCCGTGCGGGCGCTGGCAGCCCGGGACCGGATAGTGCGCGATCACCTTGTCTGTCGCTGTGTCGATGACGACGATGTCGCCTTTCTCGGCCCCGTTGACGAAAACCTTTCCGTGGCCGTCCGCGGCGGCCGTCTCGAGCCCGCCGCCGCCGTCGATGTTCGCGATGGCCGTGTCGGTGGCCGGATCGATGACGGTGATCTTCGCAGTGTCGCCGTCGACGACAAAGACGTGTCCGCTGGCCGGGTCGAAGACCATGCCGTCGGCGTCGGGTGCGGCCGGAATCTGCTTGATGGGTTCGAGCGTCTTGAGGTCGAACGAAACCGCGACACCGGCCTTGCCGTCATCGGTGTAGCCGCGTCCGGTCGCCGGCGCGATCGCCGTGCCGTGCGTGCCGCCCGGAAATGACGCGATGTCCCCGAGAACCGTCCCGTCGCGCCCGTCCACCACGGAGACGCGGTCGCCATGGGCGATGTACACCCGGTGCGACGGGGCGTCGTAAACCACATAGTCCCAGCGTTCAGGTGCGCCGAGCTTAACGGTTTTGGTCAGCTGGTATTGGGGGGCGGCAAGAGCGGGCGCGGCGGCCAGCCAGAGAAAGACGAGTGCTCCGATGCCTAGGCGCGCCGACATGCCCGATACCTCGATGTGGTTGCGGCGCGAGACGTAGCATCGAAAGCTAAGGACCGCACAGCGCAATCGAGAGGTTGGGAAAATTTAAGATGCGTCCCGGACGGGCCAAGGCAAGATCGCACTTCTTCTATATAAGGCCTTCGGGACAAGGTTTTGGTACCTCCCGGGAGTGTGACGGCCCAGTGACTGCGTAGGATCCCGACATGGCAAATACCGATCAAGCGTCCTCTATGCTGAACAAGGTGCCCGCGGTGACGCTGGCCTTCTGGGTGATCAAAATCGCCGCGACGACTGTGGGCGAAACGGGCGGCGACGCCCTCTCGATGACCCTCAATCTCGGCTACCTCGTCAGCACCTATATCTTCGCCGGGATATTCGTCGTCGTCCTCGCAGGCCAGCTCGCGACGCGCCGCTTCCATCCGCTTCTCTATTGGGCCGTGATCGTGGCGACCACAACGACGGGCACGACGATCTCCGACTATCTCGACCGTACGGCGGGCCTCGGCTACCCGCGCGCCTCGCTGCTGCTGTTCGCTGGCGTCCTGCTGTCGCTCGGTTTGTGGCGCCTGACGACCGGCTCCGTGTCGGTCAGCAGGATCACGACCCGGCGCGCCGAATTTTTCTACTGGATGACCATCCTCATCTCGAACACGCTCGGCACGGCGCTGGGCGATTTCACGGCGGACTCGATGGCCTCGGGCTTCGAAGGTGGGGCGCTGATCTTCGGCGCCGTCCTGGTTGTCATTGCGGCGGCCTACTTCTTCACTCGGATCAATCGCACGTTCCTCTTCTGGTCGGCCTTCATTCTGACGCGCCCGCTGGGTGCGACGCTCGGCGACACTCTGACGAAACCCGTGCATGACGGAGGACTGAACCTCGACCGCATCATGGCATCGCTGGTCATCACGGCGTTCATGATCGTCTGCATCCTGTTTACACGGCAACAGAGCGAGCAGCCGCTCGAAGTGGCGTCATGAAAACGCTGATCGTCGAAGACGATCCCGTGACGGCCCTCTATGTAACGGAGGGGTTGAGGACTCTGGGCCATACCGTCTATTGGGCGCCGACCGGACCGGATGGTTTCGAGCAGGCACGGCACGGCGACTGTACGCTCATCATCGTCGATCGTATGCTACCGGGACTCGACGGCCTCTCGCTCGTCAAGCAGTTGCGCGAGCGCAACATCCAGACGCCCGTTCTGTTTCTCACGACGATGGAAAATCTCGATGCCCGCATCGAAGGGCTCAACGCGGGCGGCGACGACTATCTGACCAAGCCTTTCGCCCTGTCCGAATTGCTCGCACGCGCCAACGCGATCATCTGCCGCCAGAATCATTTCGGAGATACGAGCGCGCAGACCCGGCTGGGCGCGGGCGGACTCCGGGACGGACTATCTGTTCGGGGTGAAGGCGCATTTCTAAGACGTGGAACGGGTTGCGTCCGCGGGTCGTTTCGTCCTTGGATATCCACCGAGGACGATCCGATGCGGGCGAAACGAAAGACGAAGGTTAAGGCCAAGGCCGGGCCGCAATCCGCGGAGCGCTATTGGTCGGCACGCGTGACCCGCGAAAGCGATGCACTGGATCTCAGGCAGGGCGTCTTCAAGCTCGACGATCCGAAGAAGATCGCCAGGTCCCTCAAGCGCTCGGCAGAGAAGAGCCATCGGCGCAAGGCCGATCCTTACCGGTCCGCGCTCTCGATGCTGACCTTCTATATCAACCGTGCCGGCAAGAACCTTCCGGCCCGGCGCAAGCAAATCCTCCAGCGCGCAAAGGCCCAGCTCCGGAAGCTGTTCGGCAAGGATTAGAGCGAGATTGCTTTAGCTTAAATCGTCAGCGAAGTTCAGGCGCAGGCCCGGCCGCGGCCAGCGGCATTTGTAAAGTTTGCCGCTGCTGGATGCAGTCGCCCACACATCCTGAAGATCGCCTCCGCCGAAGCAGAGATTGGTGATGGCGATCTCCGGGAAGGGAATGTGCTCCAGCGCGGGGTTGGAGTCCGATGCCGGATCGAATACGGTGACGCCGCCATTGATGATCGTGCCGACGCAGACCTTTCCGTCGCCTTCCACTTTCAGGCTGTCCAGCAGTTGGAAGCCCGGCAAAGTGCAGACGACACGTCCGGGCAGCCACGGCGCCGGCTGCGGTCCCAGCGCGCCGGGTTCGGCGATGTCCGCAGCCCAGAGGCGGCCCGTCGTCGTGTCGGCCCAATAGAGAACCTTCTCGTCCGGTGACAGACCGACGCCATTGGGCGCCGTCAGTTCGCCGCGCGCCAGCGTGATGCGCGAGCCGTCCGCTTTCGCGTAGTAGAGCGCGCCCTGGTCGCGATGGGTGGGCGTCGATTTCCCGAGATCGGAGAACCAGAAACCACCGTGGCGATCGAACACGAGATCATTGGGTCCGCGGAGAGGCCGGCCGTCGCATTCGCTGTAAAGCGTCGTGAATTTGCCCGTGGCAAGATCGACACGCTGGATCGAACCGCCGATGTAATCGTGCGGCAAATGACCCGGGACAAGATTCCCGCCGGCTTCATGCCATTCGAAGCCGCCATTGTTGCAGACATAGACCGCACCGTCGGGCCCCAGCGCCGCGCCGTTCGGGCCGCCGCCGAGTTCGGCGATCACGTCGATCTTGCCGGACGGCGAAACGCGCGAGAGGGTCCCGCGCTTTATCTCGACCACCAGCACCGAGCCATCGGCCAGCGCGATCGGTCCTTCGGGAAATTGCAGGCCTTCGGCAACCACTTCGAGCTTCATGTCATGTTCCTCAGATCTTGCGGTCGCGGCCGGCCCAGTGCGGTGCGCGCAAATCGGTTTTCAGAATCTTTCCCGCGCCGCTGCGAGGAAGGGGCGTTTCGTGAATCTGAAGACTCCGGGGAATTTTGTAGCCGGCGATCTTGTCTCTGCAGAACGCGGACAATTCGTCGATCGTGACGGACATCCCCGACTTCGGATGCACGATGGCGTGGACGCGTTCCCCCCAGCGCTCATCGGGAACTCCGACCACAGCGCATTCGAGAACCGCTTCGTGACGATAGACGACGTTTTCGACTTCGATCGAATAGACGTTCTCTCCGCCCGACACGATCATGTCCTTGAGCCGGTCGGTGATGTAGATCGCGCCATCCTCGTCCATGAAGCCTACGTCCTGCGAATGCATCCAGCCGCCGCGCAACGCCTCCGCGGTGGCTTCGGGACGATTCCAGTATCCCGCCATCAGATTGTCGCCACGCCCGACGATCTCGCCGATCTCGCCGCGGGGCAGTTCTTCGTCCGCTTCGTTCACGACCTTGAGCTGATAGCCATAGGCGGCGGCGCCGGCGGATTTGAGTTTCTCCGGGTTCGCGCCCTTGCGATGCCATTTGGGGCTCAGATAGCTGATCGCCGGCATCTCGGTCATGCCGAAGCCCTGGCCGAATGCGATATTCCGGAACCGCTCGCGTGCGTTTTCCAGTACGGCCGGCGGCATCGGCGCACCGCCGTAACCCAGCATCTTGAGCGACGAGACATTGGCCGTTGCGGCACGCGGATGGCGCGCCAGCCGGTCGATCACCGTCGGCACCGTGAAGATATGTGAGACGCTGTGGCGCGCGATGAGATCAAACATGGCATCTTCATCGAAGCGCGGGGTGATGACATGCGTGCCCGCGACCTGTGTCATGGTCCACACGGCGATGTCGGCCATGTGGAACATGGGTGCGGAATGCAGCGCCACACTGTCCTCGTCGACCTGCAGCGACATGACGAGGTTGGTGGCCATGGCGCTGAGGCTCTTGTGCGTATGCATCACGCCTTTGGCCACACCCGTCGTTCCGCCCGTGTAGAAGATGGCGGCCAGCTCGTTGTCCGGACCTTCCGTCTCCGGCACGGGCGCGGCGCGCGCCATCAGGTCTTCATACGTCTTGTCGGCGGAAGGCGATGGCCCATCCAGGGCGACGGATCGGAAATCGAGCTTGGCGCGCAGCTTTGCCACATGCGTTTCAAACTCGGCGCCGAAGAGGAAAAGCGTCACGCCGGCATCGGCCAGCTGGTATTCGAGCTCGGCCACCGCCAGCCGCGTGTTCAGCGGCACGAGCACGGCCGCAATCCAGAAGATCGCGTAGTAGCACTCGAGGTATCGATCGCTGTTGTTGGCGAGGACGGCGATGCGATCGCCGCGCTGGACGCCGAGGCCCTGCAATGCGCCCGCTAGCCGCGCCACGCGGTCCCGAAACTCCGTCCAACTCTTCTTGCGCTCGCCATCGACCACAGCGAGATGATGTGGCCGCACATCCGCCGCGCGAGACAGCCCTTGCGTTATCCGCATGCGCCTATCCTATGCCTTCGCCGCTTCCCGGAACCGTGCAACCGCTGCCGAGTCGAAATACTCATCGAGCCGGACGATCCGGCCGTTCTCGACGGTGCACACGATGCAGGCGGTCAGGGAAACCGGATGATTGTCGCGCGTGCGCCGTCCTGTCAGACGGTGCTGCTGCACAAATCCGCCGGGAAAGACATGCAGGCGCCGCTCGACATAACGGCGGTCGGCGATGCGGGCCACGAAGCCTTCCAGCGTCTTGAGGTTCTCGGCGGGCGTCTGCTCGAGCTCGTCGGTGTTGTGCCAAATCTTCGCGTCCGGCGCGTAGATTGATTGCAGTTTCGCGACGTCGCCCCGCTCGACGGAGTCGAAGAATTCCTTCGCAAGCGCGGCGATGCTGTCCATGGGCTCCCCACTATTCTTCTTTTTCAACCGAGCGGCTCGAAGGTCGAGCCCCCCAAATCGTAGTTCTGCGTCGTGGCGCTTGCAAAGAAAAATCATCTGAATACGGACGCTTGTGTTCGATGTGAAATTCAATTTGCACCGACGCGATATATTTTTTGCCGATGCATCACCTAGCCGCACGTCGCATAGGGATGTTAGATTTAGGGAAACAGACCGGAGGATCGCCCGCGTGACGAGGCCCAGCAACAAGGTGTTCGAAATCAGGGGAATTAATCACCTTGCGCTCGTCTGCAAGGATATGGCGCGGACGGTCGATTTCTATTCGAACGTGCTCGGCATGCCGCTCATCAAGACGATCGATCTTCCCAGGGGGATGGGGCAGCATTTCTTCTTCGACATCGGCAACGGCGATTCGCTTGCGTTCTTCTGGTTCCCGAACGCGCCGGAGGCCACACCGGGCGTCGCAAGCGCGCTGAATCTCCCCGGCGGCGGCAGTATCGCATCCGGTCACGGCTCGATGAATCATGTGGCATTCGACGTGCCGCCGGAGATGATCGACGAATATTACGAGAGGCTGCGGGCGCGGGGCATCGAGGCGACGCGGGTGGTCAATCACGACGATTCCGAGCGGCAGGCGAGCCCGACGATCACGCCTTCGACATTCGTGCGCTCCATATACTTCTTCGATCCGGACGGCATCTGCCTCGAATTTGCCGCCTGGACGCGCGAGATCGATCCCGTCGTCGACGTCCGCCATGAACCGGTCGGCGCGGACGGCGAAAAGCGGGCCGTCAAACTCGAGCCCGCGGAATGAAATAAAGCTCTGCACCGGTCATTCATTTGCCTGCACCATGATGCGGCGCAACACGGCTGGTTTTTTCTACGCGCCGATGCCGCGCCATTCCGCATGACTGAGAGAAATTGATTTGCGTGCGCGGCAAATCTTTTTGAATTGCCGATTTTGCAAGGACTTCTAGCATTTGCGAACGCGCAAAGGGCTGGGACAACGATCCCTTTTTGGGGCAACGCCCTGCGCACAAAATCAAAGAGGGACGGAAAATGCGCTTGAAAACAATTTTACTCGCGGGAGCCATTGCGCCCGGATTCGTCATTGGCGGCAATGTGGCATACGCGCAGACGACCACGGCGCCGAGTAAGCCTACAGCGGAGACGCAGTCGGGCGGCATCGAAACCGTGATGGTGACGGCGCGGCGTAGAACGGAATCGATTCAGGTTGCACCGGTTGCGGTGACGGCGCTCGACGCGGATCAAATCGAAAAGCTGTTTGTGCACGACATGTCCGACCTGGACAAATTGGCGCCCAATCTGAGCATTCAGGGCGTGGGCGCGATCCACCGTGACGCCGCAGTGATGTATGCGCGCGGTATCGGTTACAATGGCGTGGACGAGGGCCAGGACCCCGCCATCGGTTTATCCATCAACGGCGTTTTCCCGACGCAAAATATCGGCATGTTGTCGAACATGCTCGATGTCGAAGACGTGCAGATGCTGCGCGGTCCGCAAGGGACCCTGTTCGGCAAGAACACGATCGGCGGCGTCATCCTCCTCACTACCAAACAGCCTGGCGACGTCTACGACATCGAGGCGAGCGAGCGCTATGGCAATCTTGGACGCGACGACCAATTTGTTGCCGTCGATCTTCCGGTAGACGACACCTTTGGCATCCGCCTGTCTTTCCAAAGACAATATTCAGACGGTGCGTTCAAGAACGAATACGTGCCTCCCCCAGGAGATCCGGCTGTGCCGAAAATGCTGGGCGGCGACAATATCAAAACCTACCGCGGCACATTTGTTTGGAAGCCGGTGTCCAATTTCGAGTCGGTCTTCGTGGCCACCTATATGGACGATCATAGCCCCTCGGTCGGCGGCACGAACGGCTCGACGCCCACGGATTACCTTTGCGCCGTTCTGCATGATTGCGGATATGACTATGGCGGGCCACACAATCCGTACGTCGTCTATCGAAACTTCCCGAGCGGCGACTTCATGGATTCGACGAGCCTGTCCTGGAACAACCGCTATCACGGCGACGGATTCGATATCGTGTCTGTGACCGGTTACATCAAAGATTGGAACTACACCTACAGCGACTATGACAATACGCCACTGGAGATTCTGGATTCGACTTTCGGACTGAACAGCCGGCAATTCAGCCAGGAGGTGCGTGTCGAATCGGACAACGATTCGCCCCTCAAGTGGGTTGGCGGCGCGATCTTCACGTCACGGATTTGGGACGGAAGCCAAGTGTTCTATTCCGTATTTCCGACCTTGAACGGCGAGGTCGACTACGCCAAGCAACTTGACGATTCCGAGGCCGTGTTCGGGCAGGCGGACTACGAGGTATTCCGCGGTTTCGAGCTCACGGCAGGCATTCGCTACACCAGCGAATTCAAAGACGTCGATCGTGAACCATCGACCAATGCATTGACGCCATGCAACGGCAACCCGTGCTATGGGCCGTGGTATTTCTCGAAGACATGGTCCAACACGATTTTCCACTTCGGCGCCGACTATAAGATCGACGATCAGAAGATGGTGTATGCGAGCTACTCCACCGGCTTTGTCGCTGGCGGGTTCGACACACGCGTATCGACGCAGGCGGAAACCGGCCTTCCCTATGCGCCCGAAAAGGCGAAGTCCTGGGAAGTGGGATTGAAATCCGACTGGTTGGACAATCATCTGCGGGCGAACCTGGCGGCCTTCTATGTCGATTATTCGGACGTGCAAGTCGGCGCGTTCCTTCCCGGCGGAAGTTTCGACCAGGTTATCGTCAACAACGCCTTCGAGCGTGCCGAAGGTCTTGAAGCGGAGTTGACGGCTGTGCCGATCGACGGCCTGGTCTTGTCGGCATCACTCGGCTTGGACGATGCAAATTACACAAGTTTCAATGCCAACGTCTTTGGCACGGGCGTCGGCAACTATGCCTATCTCCGACCGGCCTTCACGCCGAAATGGTCCGGACGTGTGGACGCCCAATACCAGTTCGATCTCGACAGCAACGGCGCGCTGACGCCCGACTTGTCGTACTCATACACGACGTCGTATTACACGGATCTGACGAATTCGCCGGTGGGTTACAACAGCCCGTTTGGATTGCTGGACGGAAGTCTCACCTACGACGATCCAAGCGGACGTTGGAAACTCGCTTTCTGGGGCAAGAACCTTACGGATACGCTCTATCGCCTGGCTGCGGTTCCAAGTTCGGGCTACTTCACGCAGCTCTACTTTGCCAATCCCAGAACGTTCGGAATGGAGTTCACGATCAAATTGGAGAAGCCGTAAGAAAATCGGGGAACGCGTGCGGAGCGCCGCCATTGATGGTGTGTGGCGTTCCCCGCGAACGGAGCGCGCCGAACCCCTCGGGACATCGGGTCCCGATAACCCTGACAAGGAGGCGACACCATGGCAGACAACACTGGAAAGCGGACCATGGACGAGATCGAATATCGTGGCGTCAATCACGTGGCCCTCGTCTGCAAGGACATGGCGGAGACCGTCGCGTTTTACGACGGTATTCTCGGCATGAAGCTCGTCAAAACGCTCGACCTGCCCAACGGCCGGGGGCAGCACTTTTTCTTCGACTGCGGGCAAGGCGCGACGGTAGCATTTTTCTGGTTTCCGAATGCACCGCAGGCCGCGCCTGGCATAGCATCCATGCATCCCGACTATCTGAACGTTGGATCACAGACTGCGCATGCATCGATGAACCATCTCGCGATCAACATTCCGATCGAGAAATTCGACGAGATTGCGCAGAAGTTGCGCTCGCGCGGCGTGACGCTGCGCATCATCAATCACGACGACGGGCCCGTTCACAGTTCGCCGGAATTCTCGGAGCTTACCTGGATCCGCTCGATGTATTTCCGCGATCCCAGCGGAATCCATATGGAACTTGCCGCGCTGACGCGGCCATACACGGAAGACGACGTCCGGCACGATCCGGTCAATGCCAAAGGCGAGCGCGTTCCGCTTAAGGGACGACGTGCCGTACCTGCCTGATCGCGGGTTCTAGCGAGGAAGAATGACGCTCAACAGAGAGAGCGCCGGTTCCGCATGGTCTGAAGACGGCCGCACATTTGCGGCTGTCGATGTCCGCTATGCCTGGTATGTGGTCGGCGCGCTTTCACTGATCAACATGATTTCCTATGTCGAACGTCAGCTGCCGACGCTGCTCTTCGGGCAGATCAAAAAGGATTTCGTTCTTACGGATACGCAGGTGAGCCTGCTCGCCGGCTTTTCCTTCATGCTCTTCTATGTCGCTTTCGGGCTCTTCATCGGGCGGCTGGCGGACAGGTCCAGACGAACGCGCATCATTGTGGTGGGAATCTTGTTCTGGAGCGCGGCAACGATGCTGTGCGGGTTTGCCCGGAACTTCCTCCAACTGTTCCTGTCGCGCGTGTCCGTGGGCGTGGGCGAAGCGACGCTGGCGCCTTCGGCCATCTCCATCATCAGCGATCTTTTTCCGGCGACGGCACTGGCGCGCGCGCTGGGTGTCTACACCGGCGCGCAATATCTGGGTGCGGGGCTGGCGCTGGTCGCCGGCGGAGCCGCGCTTCAGATCGCGGAGCATCTGCCGCGTGTTCTACCCGTCGTCGGCCATATCGCCCTCTGGCAAATGACGTTCCTGCTGGTGGGCAGTACCGGCCTTCTCGTCGTCATACCCATGTCCTTCGTGCGCGAGCCGGTCCGGCGCGGGCTGGCGCCGAGCGTCGCCGCATCCGGGGCGGCCGTTCCGTTCGGCGAAGTCTGGAAATTCGCAAGAGCCAACCGCAGGACGCTGGTTTCGCACTACGCCGCCTTTTCGATTTCGTCCGCGATGGGTTTCGGAACGGTCGCCTGGGTCCCGACCTATTTCGTCCGCGTCCATCACTGGGCGCTTCACGATATCGGCTATGCGTACGGGCTGATGGTGGCGCTGCTTGGCGGTGCCGGCGTTATCGTCGGCGCGCGCTTCGCCGAATGGCTGGCGCGGCTTGGGTTTACGGACGCCTATCTCAGGGCCCCGATGATTTCGCTGGCCGTCACGGCGCTGCCCCTGGTCGCGGCAATGCTGACGCCCGACGCCCGTCTGGCGATGGCGCTGCTCGCGGTCGCCACGTTTCTTTCGAGCTTTCCCGTCTCGCCGATCATCGCGGCGCTGCAGGTCATCGCACCCAATCAGATGCGGGGCCAGATCGTTTCGTTCTATCTCTTCGTCGCCAATATCCTTGGGGTAGGATTGGGCCCGGTTATAGTGGCGCTTCTGACGGACTATGTTTTCCGGAACGAGCTCGATGTCGGGCGCTCGATCGCGCTGCTCACGGTGATGGTGACGCCTATTGTCGTCTTGATTCTGGCCTTGGGTCTCGGATCCTATCGCAAAAGCGTAGCGGCCGCGGCGGCCTGGACCTTCGCGCCGGCAAAAGCCGCGGGCGCCTTCACCACAACGGCATTTTCAGACAAGGCCATGTAATGAGAGCATTGCAGGACATCACCATTCTCGATCTCACGCATATGCTTTCGGGGCCATACGGCACGATGCTGCTTGCGGATATGGGCGCGCGCACCATCAAGATTGAACCCCCGCAGACCGGCGAAGGCACGCGCCGCCTTCTCGAGCATTCCGAACATTATTCGCGCAACGGCATGGGCGCTTATTTCCTTACGCTCAGCCGCAACAAGGAAAGTGTCGCGCTCGATCTCAAATCGGAGAAGGGGCTCGAGATCTTCTACGGGATGGCTAAGCGCGCCGACATCGTCGTCAGCAATTTCGGCGCCGGCGTCACCTCGCGGCTGAAGATCGATTATGCGCATCTTTCTGCCGTCAATCCGCGGATCATCACCTGCTCCGTGTCGGGCTTCGGCGAAAGCGGGCCGTTTCCGGCACGTCCGGCTTTCGATCTCGTGGCGCAGGGCATGGGCGGAGGCATGTCGCTCACCGGCTACGACAACGGCGAACCACTGCGCGCCGGCATTCCCATCGGCGACCTGGCCGCCGGATTGTTTGGGGTGATCGGCATTCTCTCGGCTTTGCAGGCGCGGCACCTGACGGGACGCGGCCAGCACATCGACATCTCCATGTTCGACTGCCAGCTTTCGCTGCTCAACTACATGGCAACGATGTATCTGATGTCGGGCGTCCCGCCAGGCCGGTCCGGCAACGGCCATTTCGTGCACGTGCCCTACAACACGTTCCGGACCAAGACGCGCTATCTGATCGTCGCCGTCATCACGGACAATTTCTGGACCAATCTAGTGGAGTTGCTCCAGGACCCGGAGTTGCAGCGGCCGGAATTCCGCACCCAGCCGGGGCGGCTCGCGAACAAGGCCTATATAGAAGAGCGCGTACAGAAGGCCTTCGAGCGCGAAACCTGCGAATATTGGCTGGATGCGCTGGCCAAGCGGCGAATCCCCGCAGCGCCGGTGAACGATCTCGGCCACGCCTTTTCGGACCCGCAGGCGATAGCCCGGAACATGAAAGTCCAGGTTCCGCTGGGCGATGGCAGCTTTGTCGATGAGCCGGGCAATCCGGTAAAGCTTTCCGAAACCTACGAAGACGTCTATACGCCACCGCCAGAAGTGGGCCAGCACACGGCGAAGATCCTGAACGAAATGCTCGGGCTCGACGACCACACGCTTGCGGCACTGGCGGCCGAAGGTACCATCGGTCTTTCGCCCCGGAGATAGAGAATTGGCGAACGCCGTCGAAATCATTGAAGTCGGTCCGCGCGACGGATTGCAGGACCAGGACGTCACGCTCCCGGTCGGCGACCGCGTGGCGCTGATCGGGAAGCTGGTCGAAGCGGGCCTCAGGCGCATTGAGGTGGCGAGCTTCGTCAATGCCGCCCGCGTCCCGCAGATGGCGGATGCCGAAGGCGTGATCGCGGCGTTGCCGCCGTGGAAGGACGTTACGACGATCGGTCTCGTGCTGAACGAGCGCGGCCTCGACCGCGCGCTGGCCACGGCCGTCGGCGAGATCGGCGTCGTCGCCGTCGCAAGCGACAGCTTCGGCCTGCGCAACCAGAAACAGACCGCGGGCGAGTCCGTCGATATGGCGATGAGCGTCGTCCGCCGTGCGCGCGCCGCCGGACGCGCGGTGAACGTGACCATCGGCGTGGCGTTCGGCTGTCCGTTCGAGGGCGAGATCGCGCCGTCGCGCGTGGTTGATTTCGCAGCGCGATTGGCGGAAGCCGGATCGCACGAGATCGCGCTCGCCGATACGGTCGGTGTTGCCGTCCCGCGCCAGGTTCTGGACCTCCTCTCCGCGGTGCAGCGGGAAATCCCGCAGATGCCGCTGCGCTGTCATTTCCACAACACGCGCAATCAGGGTTTTGCGAACGCCTACGCCGCTGTCGAAGCGGGCGTCACCCGCCTCGATGCGAGCGTCGGCGGGATCGGCGGCTGTCCCTTCGCGCCGGCGGCGACGGGCAACATCGGAACCGAAGACCTCGTTTATCTTCTGGAGCGCTCGGGCTTCCGCACGGGCATCGATCCGGAGAAACTGCGGGCCATCGCGCCATGGCTTGCAGGCAGGCTCGAACTCGCCGAGCTCCCGGCCATGGTCAGCCGGGCGCAGCCTTTCCCGCCGCAAACCGCGCGCAACTGACGCCGCGGCGCTACTGCCGCCGGCTCGTATCGAGGAAGTCCGATCCGCCGAACTGTTCGGGCGCCGCAACCTCGACAATCGGATCGTCGCGATCGTCGAATTCCAGTCTCAAGGCCTTGGTCATGACGGCGTGCATGTCGTAAAGGCAGGTGATGTAGGTGAACTCCAATATCTGCTCGTCGGTGAGGAAACCCTTGAGCGCCCGTATCACTTCCTCGGGGACACGGCCGCCGCCCAGCACAAGGCAATCCGTATAGGCGAGGAGGGCGCGCTCCTGCTCATTGAAGAGCTTCGAAACCGTCCAGTAGGGGATCGCGGCGATGCGTTCCTCGGAGACCTTGAGGCCGCGCAGCGATTTGCAGTGCTGCGAATACACGAACTGGCAGCCCCGCGCCCAGCCCGCACGCGTTTGCCCCAATTCGCGCAGGACCGGATCGAGCGTGCGTTGCGGCGAACGGTAGAGTGCAAACCCGGAAACGGCATGCTCGAAGATGTCGGTCACGAGCGCGAAGACTGTCCACCAGTCGCCGCGCGTTCCCGTGGCCGTCCCCGGTTGTGTCACCGGATCGCGCGATCCGAACAGGCGGTCGTAGTAGGCCAGCACGGTCTTGTTGGTCACGTCGGGGCGTGCCACCTGTCGCAGTCTCGGCATGAGTTTCTCCCTGTCTTTCGTTGTGTTTCGGTATTTCAGGATTTCGCCGCGGCCAGCATGCGCTCGCCGAAGAGATTCGACCATTGTGCGGGCGTCAGTTCCATTTTCTTTTTCCCATAGCTCGCCGGCGAAGCGAGGCCGTCTCCGCCCGTACCCGCGACCACGGCGGGGCGCTTCGCGATCTTTTTCCACCACGCGGCCACATGCGGAAATTCATCGATCTCGATGTCGATGAGCCGCGTGGCGCGCACCCAAGGCCAGCTCGCGATATCCGCGATCGAATATTCTTCCGCGAGATATTCGGCCTCGGCCAGGCGATAGTTGAGCACGTTCAGGAGCCGTCGTGCTTCGTTCACATAGCGGTTGGTCGCATAGGTTTCGCCGGCCGGCGCGTAGCGCACGAAATAATGCGCCTGGCCGTGCATCGGACCCAGTCCGGCCGTCTGCCAGATGAGCCACTGCAGAGCGAGGCTGCGCCGGCGCGAATCCTTCGGCAGAAGGCCGCCCGTTTTCTCCGCGAGATAGATCAAAATGGCGCCGGTCTCGAACACGGCGAACGGTGCTGCGCCGTCGGAGGGTTCGAGATCGACAATGGCGGGCAGCTTGTTGTTCGGATTGATCCTGCGGAAGGCCGGCGTGAAGTGGTCGCCGTTCAGGAGATTGTAGACGACCGTTCGATAGGGCAGGCCGAGCTCTTCGAGCGCGATCGTAACCTTGTGCCCGTTCGGCGTTCCGACATGGTGCAATTCAATCACGGCATTCTCCTCGGCGTTGCAGCGATGCGTGATGAAATCGTCGTCCCGACAAACACCGGTCATCATCCGGACTCTGCCGTTTCGCCCGCCGGAACATGGCGCGCCCGAAACTGCGCTTTCGCTGCGGCCTGCTGCATTGCAACAGCAACCGCGTTGCAACACCGACGTTGCGGCTCATTCGCCTTTCAAAATTAGTGTATCTGTGCTAACTCCATCCATCGAAAAAAGTTTTGGCGCCGCACAAATTGAATTCAACTTTATGAGCGCAAAAGGCGGCTGGGGCGGGCAAGTCATGAGCCTCGGACAATCGTCTGCAAACTTCGTAGCGCGCTCGGCTGGCTTCATGCGGCGAACAGTTGATTTGCGTTGGTGATGAATCGATCTCCGTCCCTAACGGCGCTTCGGACGTTTGAAGCGGTCGGCCGCCTCCGAAGCATCAAGGTTGCTGCGCAGGAGCTCAACGTGACTCCCGCCGCGGTCAGCCATCAGCTGCGGCTCCTGGAAGAAGAATTGCGCACCGAGATTTTTGTGCGCGGCGGGCGCGGCCTAACGCTCACCGCGACGGGCGATGAACTCTACCGGACGGTCGCCAATGCGTTCGCTCTCATCAGCGACGTCACGCAGAAGATCCGGAAGCGCGAAGGCACGCGCGTCCTCTATGTCGACAGCCTGCCGAGTTTTGCGAGTTGCTGGCTCGTCCCGAGACTCGGATCGTTCTACGCCGCCAATCCGGGCGTCGAAGTGGAGGTCAACACAGTCGGCGATCTTGGCTACCCTTCGATGCTGGCGAAAGTGCCGGCGTCCGTCGCAATCCGCGTCAGCGTCACCGAGCCAAGCTGGCCGGGTCTCGTCGCGGAGAAGCTCTTTCACGAAGAGATGTTTCCGGCGTGCTCGCCGTCAGTGCTCGACGGACCTCTCTCGCTGAGATCGCCGGGCGACCTGAGGGACCATACGCTTCTGATCGTTTCGCGCCGTCTCGAGGGCTGGCCGGAATGGCTCGGAGCCGCCGAGCGCATCGACGAAGGTGTCGCCAAGATCGATGCCCATCACGGCCAGAAGTTCGACACCATCCAGCTTGCGACGACCGCCGCAATCGAAGGCATGGGCGTCGTGATGGGACGAAAGCCGCTCATCAACCACTATCTCCGGGAGGGGCTCCTCGTGGAACCATTCAGCCTGCGCGTGCCGAGCAAATCGATCTACTGGCTGGTGTCGCAGCAGACGCCCGTGGAAGATCCGCTGGTCTCCGCGTTTCGCGAATGGATCACGAAAGAAGTCCTCGCCGACGAGATGATGGAATAGGCTCCGGCTCATCGCCGAAATCGGCCGGCCCATCTATTTCGCAACGTAAAGCCATGCATGGCGGCCCGGTTGACAAACGGCGCGCCATCCAAATACTTTCCTGCATGGTGAACTATAACGAACGCCTCGACCGCACCTTCGCGGCACTTGTCGATCCGACAAGACGGGCGATCCTGACGAAGCTCGAACGCAAGGGCGCGGTGTCGGTGAGCGAACTGGCGGAGCCGTTCGCGATCAAGCTGCCCGCGGTGATGAAGCACCTGGACGTTCTGGCGGAAGCCGGCCTCATCACGCGCGCAAAAGCCGGGCGCACGGTGACAGTGCGCCTCAGGCCGCAGCCTATGCGCGAAGCCATGGAATGGCTGCGGCGCTACGAGCGCTTCTGGTCGACCAGCCTCGACAGGCTCGCAATTTATGCGGAAGCGCGCGAAGCGGAAGCAAAGGAGAAGGAGCAATGACGAGTCTCATTCTGGTCAGGCGCGTCCGCGCGCGTCCTTCCATCGTTTTCGACGCGATGACGACGGCCGAAGGCATTTCCCATTGGTGGGGGCCGGACGCGGGCGAGCCCGTATTAAAGGCGGAGTCCGATCCACGGCCCGGTGGCCGCTATCGCATCCGCTTCCGCACAAAAGACGGCCTCGAGCATGAGTGCAGCGGCGAATACCTCGAAGTAACGCCGCACGCACGTATCGTGATGAGCTGGCGCTGGACGGTCGGGGGCGGAGATCCAGGCGAGTCGCGCGTCGAGATCGCACTGCGCGCCGTGACCGAAGGCACCGAAATCACTTTTACCCATGCGCGGCTGCACGACGAAGAAAGCCGGCGCAGTCACGAGGCCGGCTGGACGGGAGCGTTCGACAAGCTCGAGGCCTATCTCGCGGAGATCGCGTGATGCAGATGGAAGGCCGGCGCGACGGCCCGGTCCCGCCGCGATGAAGCTGGCGCCACGTGTAAGCGGTGCGCCTATCTCATGTCCATCGTTTCCGGCGTTCCGTCGGACCATTTCCGGACCGGCACCATAAAGATCGTGACGGGCTCGGGCGCCATGGATGCCGTGACAACGGGAGAGCCCGTGACATCCATGCCCCAATCCGTGTTGTGTTCGTTGCCGACGTAAAACATCACGTGGGGATGCCAGTGATGGCTGCCGTTGTCGGACAGATATTGCCCCTTTGCCATCATGAAGCACATCGCGCCGGGCTCGGGCATCACGTAACTATGCGCAGCGATCTCGGCTTTGGTCCGATTGAGCATCTCGGTTCGCGAAACGCCCGAAAGGACCCATTGCGTGCGTTCGAGAACATGCGGCAGCACGCTGCGCACGGCCGCCGCGTTGAAGCAGGCCGGGCCGCGGATTTTGAGATTCGCGAAAACGGGATCGTCGAAACCGGCAGTCCAGGATCGCAATACGAGGCAGGCGAAACCGTTCTTTCCCTTCGCGACTGTCTCGTACCCATGCGCGCCGAGCACAAGGATATCTGCGTCCGTCGAAATCGACGGAGGTGCTGCGCTGCGCGCCAGCGCGCTTTCCTCTTCCGCACTTGCCATGCGGTATTGCACGATGGGCGCCATAGCGGGGTATTTGGCTTCGTCCGCGAAAGCAGACCCGGTCATGCAGACCAATCCCGCGGCGCTCATCACCTGCATCATGGCCCGGCTTGCGAGGCGCATCGGTGCTCCCGATATATAGTTTCCTGTATGGTGAAGTATTGGACGCCGCCCGCGCTGTCAAGCATGCCCGACCCCAAGCCTGACGGAGTTCTTACTTATCGAGCGATTTCAAAGCCTTGAGAGGACCTGGCAAGCCACCAACCCAATCTTAATGGCGGCTGGTTAGCCTAGCGCAACGGTGATCGCCGCAGGGGCGCCGATCTCGGACGGGTCTGCCGTGCGCACACTGATCCAGGAGCTGGACGTACTCGGCATCGCGGCGGCGCTGCTCGCTCCCGATCGGCGAGTCACGTCTGCGAACGATTGCCTGGCCACTCTGCTCGGATTGGAATCGAAAGAACTCGTCGGTGCGGATGTCGCAGGAATTCTCATAGGGCGGTCGTGCGCACGCACCGACGAAGGCCTGTCGACGGTCTATCAATTCGCGCGCAACGGAACGATGTCATGGCTCCGGCTCGATCTGAAGCCGGCGGACCAGGGTTTTGTCGCGCTGCTGATCGATGTGAGCCGGGACCATCAGCCGCTGCGGGAAATCCACGACTATCAGACGACGCGGGACCAGCTCCTCCTCGACGGAAAAATCGGAACCTGGCGTTTCGATCCCGATGCCGAGCTCTATCACTTCTCTTCGGAACTTTCGCTCGGACACGACGGCGCCGGTGCACCTGTTCCGGTACAGCTGCTGCAGCTCATCCAGCATCCCGACGATCGCGCCAGCGATACCAGCATCCGCGGACGCATCACGCGCGAGGGCGGCGTCGCCGATGCCGAGATGCGGTACATGGGCGCCGACGGCAATTGGACCCACCTTCATGTTCACTATCGCTCCGGCCGGCGCATGCCGTCGGGCCGTTTCGAAATGTTCGGCATCAGCCAGGACATCACCGCCGTGGCGCTCGCGCGCGACGAAGCCAACAAGTTGTCCGAACGGCTGGCGGTTGCGCTGCGCGAAGCCGACTACGCCAACCGCACCAAGACCGAGTTCCTGGCCAATATGAGCCACGAATTGCGCACACCGCTCAACGCCATCCTCGGCTTCTCCGAAATGATCGAGCACCAGATGCTGGGCCCGATCGACGCCAAATACGCGGCCTATGCGCACGACATCCATCGCAGCGGGGAGCATCTGCTGGAGCTGGTCAACGACGTTCTCGACCTCGCGAAGCTGGAAGCCGGGAAACTGGAGCTTCGGGAATCCGAATTCTCGTTGCCGGCGTTGATCGAAGAATGCTTCGTCTACGTTCGAGGCCGGGCCGAGGCCGGGCGGGTGCGCCTGGCGCACGAAGCGGGCGCCACGGCGGCGATGCTGCGCGCCGATGCGCGGGCGGTCAAACAGGTGCTGCTGAACTTTCTCTCCAATGCGATCAAGTTCACGCCGGAGGGCGGCAGCGTCACAACGCGCACCTTCGTTGATGCAGATGGCGGTCTTTGCCTGTCGGTCTCCGACACGGGCATCGGCATGACGGCCAAGGAGATGGAAGTGGCGCTTGCGCCGTTCGGCCAGGTCGACTCCATGATCGCCCGCAAGCACAAGGGAACGGGCCTCGGGCTTCCGATCTGCAAATCGCTGATGGAACTTCACGGCGGCGAGCTGCTGATGACGAGCGAACCCAATGTCGGCACGACCCTGATCGCGCGCTTCCCCGCCTCCCGCGTCCACGGAAGCACGGCGCGGCTCGAACGCGCTGTTTAGAGCGGAAAGCGTTGGCGGAGCCGGAGTCCGCCACTCTCTATGAAATAACACATTTATATCAATGCGTTACCAAAGAGGGTTTGACCCAATATACAAATACGCCAACGACCATCCGGCGAATTCGAGCGGTCAGTGGCGAATGCTATTCTGAGCGACGCATGAATCAATCAACGCCGGACAGGCGCCGCGACCACCCTTCTCTTTGCACCAAGCGGGATCCCTGTTGGCGAGGGGTTAGTGGTGGCATGGCCTACGTCCAAGACTGGGAGCGGCTATCTGATGCGCTCAATCGCGTTACTGCAGCCGGCTTGAAGGATGGTGAAGCGAAGCGCGACATCTGCAATGCGATCGCGGATCGAAAAATTGAAGTGCGGTTTCTTGTTGCAAAGCAGGAAGGTGGATTTGAGTTAGAGCGCGTCGGAGGCACGGTCCGAATCGGCCGCGAGGTCGATATTCCGCCGGAACTAAAACCTAAAGACTTTGATTGGCGAAGCTCACGGCCCCTGCGGCCGTGGCGCCCTATTGGAAATGATATCTTCGCCGGCCACTGGCACCTAAAGTGGATTGAGCTTCGAAGGGCAGACGTTTCTACGGTCCTTTGCGGTATGGCGAAACCGCAAACGCGACCGCCAGAGCATCATCAACGCGAATCAATGCGGATACCGCTGTCCCAAAAGACGGAGGCTATCGGAGCACCTGCCGGCGCCAACGATGATCAGGGCGTTCGTCGGCTATCGATGGACCTGCCGGATCTGGCGTGGTTGACACTCTCCGAGGCGGCAGAGCGCGTACGCCGATTTCGACTAGTCTGCGCCTTGCACCCTCTTCGCCGAATGAGCGAAGATCTAGCACCTCCATGACCCGTTGAGGCGAAGCCACAAGAAACTGATCTCGACCGTCATCGCCGCGCCGGTTGGGTTCGACACTGAATGCGAGGAGCTCGCCCTTTGAGAAACCGGACAGGTGAGGAGCGAAGACCCTGCCTTCAGTCGGGAGCGCGACCGACCAGTCGTTATAGGTTCGCCACATGCCTGCCTCGTGCCGAGCCATTGGCTCAAGGCGGGTGAATGGCTTTGGCTCGAATGCCGGGATGCCCAGATAGAGCTCGCTCATCATTTAGCCTCTGCCGAAGAATTCACCGCATACCAGCTCGGACGGCGTCCGCATCGTCTCGCGGCCACAAACCTCGCGATTAGGTCCGTCTCCTGCGATCCGTGCATGGGCGCTTCGACTATCGGTCCGAACGCTCGGTTGAGCGACTGTACCGTCTGGATGTCGCAGCGGTAAGAGTAGGTCCACCTTCCGTCACCATGTAGTACGGGACCGGAAGGTGCGAGGAAGCGGCGTCGCAACGCGCGAGCGATGCGTAAAGGCAGGTGTCCGCCGCGGGTTCGGCGAAGGAGCGATCCGTCTGACCAGCCGAAGAGAGGTTCTTTCCTTCGGCGATAGGCTTCCAGTATTGCGGTCACGCGGGAGCTGCTAAGAAAGGTTGGGCCGCCAGCCGCTACAGATATCGTCCGCGCACGCGCATTCTTTCCGACGATGAACTCAAGCGGGTCTGGGAGGCGACGGAAGACGATCTCTTCGGCAAGCGGGTCAAGCTTCTCATCCTGACGGGCCAGCGCGCAGGAGAAATCGCCAGCCTCTCGCGGGACATGGTTCGCAAAGAGGTGGTGACGCTGCCGTCGTGGCTGACGAAGAACAGGCGAGAGCATACCTTTCCTTTGGGTGCGATGGCGGCGGAAGTGATGGCCGGGCTTTCCTTGCCGGCGCGCGGCGCCTACAAGGCGCGCGCCTTCGAGAACTATCAGCGGCTGAAGGCGCGCCTGGACAAGGCGAGCGGTGTCACGGAGTGGACGCTGCACGATCTGCGCCGGACCTTTGCCTCCGGCCTTGCGGCGCAAGGGGTCTCGCTTCCGGCCATCGAGCGCCTTCTCAATCATGTTTCGGGTTCGTTTGCGGGCATTGTCGGCGTCTATCAGCATTATAATTTCATGCCAGAGATGGGACGGGCGATCATGCTGTGGGAGACTCATGTCGCCGCGCTCGTCCGTCACGGCGAACCAACACTGCCTTTGATTGCGAAACCGGCGCCGAGATTGCTTCCTGACCTTCGCCAAGGGGGCTGAGGCGCACATTGATTTGCTTGCTAACGGAGGGGTCCGTCAACAATGGGGCGTCTAGGCGACGCCGCGGAGCCGAACGTTCGGCTGGCCGCTCTTCTGAAAATAGACATGGCCATTTTCATGCTGGATCGAGCCAACAAATTGCGGCGCCAGTGATTCATCCACGCACCGCAGCACACCCCCAGAGTCCGACGCGCGGCGCTCCACGTTTCCGAAAATATCTTTGCTATTTTCGTTTTGGAAATTGGGGAAATTCGGCCGACAGTCTTGCGGCCGACGCTCACATAGGTGAAACCCGACTCCGCCGTCTGCGCGGGGCGGTAGATGTTCCTGAGATCGACCATCAACGGGCGCTTGAGCAGCGATTTCACGCGGTCGAGATCGAAGGGGCCGGCGCGCCGCATCGCCTCTACAATCTCGGCAACAGCCACCCCGAAAGCGTGCTGGACCTGATCGGCGCCATCGAGGCGGCGACGGGCAAGAGCGCGCAGATTGAGCACTCCGAAGGCCCGCCTGGCGACGTCAAGGAAACCTATGCGGACATTTCCCGAGCCGCGCGATTTCGGATTTGCGCCAAGGGTCGCGCTCGCCGATGGGATCGCGCGGTTCGTGGCGTGGTTCGCGGACTACCAGGGCTATCAAAAGTTGCGTTAACGATTGACGCGGCCCGCCGTCCGGGA
>Ga0335074_10000498_pt1 | contig 56488 bp, 52 predicted proteins | sample Lox_Sample_23_FD_206715 | JGI IMG/M metagenome (GOLD analysis project Ga0335074, IMG submission 206715) | Soil microbial communities from Loxahatchee National Wildlife Refuge, Florida, United States - Lox_Sample_2.3 | ecosystem: Environmental > Terrestrial > Soil > Wetlands | place: USA...
TTCAGGCGCACCGCCTCCTCCAGCAGCGTATCGATCGTGCGCCCTTTCACATGCCCGTAGAGCCGCGCCTTGTGGCGCATCCGTCCGCCGAGCAATTCGTAGACCGGCACGCTGAATGCCTTGCCCTTGATGTCCCATAACGCGATGTCCAGCGCCGAGACCGCGCCGGTGATTGCGCCGCCGGTGAAATGGTTGGCGCGCAGCATGACGTTCCAGTGGTGCTCTATGGGGAACGGGTCCTTGCCCACCAGGTAGTCGCCGTATTTGGCGATCGAAGCGGCGGAGGCTTCGAGCTGGCCCCAGGTTCCGGACTCGCCCAGGCCGGTGATGCCGGCATCGGTGTGGATGCGGACGTAGAGGAAGCGGTCCAGCAGCAGCGGCTCGACCTTGGTGATTTTCATGGTGGCCTTTCCTTCCTTCGAATTGGCATTGCCGGCGCGGTCATCGACCCCGCTGTCGTTGCCTACGGTGTCATTGCCTACGCGGTGACTGCCCACGCGGTCATTGCCACGCTGTCATTGCTAATTCGGTCATTGCCCAGGCTGTCATTGCGAGGAGCGTAGCGACGAAGCAATCCCGATCGAGTGGCGCTCGGACCGTTCGTGTGCCCGTTTGGGCGAGATTGCTTCGTCGCTCCGCTCCTCGCAATGACATTGGCTCCACTCCTCGGAATGACACTGGCTCCGCTCCTCGCCACGACATTATGGGTGCGGCCTTGGACGCCGGTGGCCGGATGCGGTTAACCTGCCGGCATCAGAACCTCCCGATCCCGAACCACCACAGGAGAAGCGTCATGCCCAGCGACTACCCGTTGCCATTAGGCGATCTCGCCAGCCTCGGCTTCGCCGCGAAGCCGATCGAACATCTCGACCGGCTCATCAAGCAGCATATCGAGGAAGGCCGCTACCCCGGCGCGCAGATTGCCCTGGCGCGGCACGGGCAGCTCGCCTTGTTCCGCACCTATGGCAACGCAAGGAGCGAACCGACCAAGGTTCCCGCCGCCAACGACACACTGTTCCTGCTGTTTTCCCAGACCAAGGTGCTGACCAGTTCCGCGGTGTGGACGCTGGTGGAGGAGGGAAAACTCTCCTTCATGGACAAGGTCTCCGACCATCTGCCGGAGTTCGCCGCGCGCGGCAAAGGCGACATCACGCTGGAGCAGGTGATGACTCACCAGGGCGGGTTTCCCAATAACAACGTCAGCAAGGCGACGTGGACGGACCATGCGCGGATGCGGGCGGAAGTGTGCGATTTCTCGCTCGACTGGACGCCGGGTTCGAAACTGCAATACCACGGCCAGGCGGCGCACCTGGTGCAGGCGATGGTGATCGAGGCGGTCACCGGCCAGGATTATCGCGATGTGATCCGCCAGCGGGTCATCGAGCCGCTCGGTCTGGGCGAGGACATCTTCGTCGGCGTGCCGACGCAAGCGCAGGTTCGCTGCGCCGATACCTATGGGCCGGAGCCGCGCGACAATTCGCCCGAGTTCCGCGCCGCGGGTTTGCCCAGCGGCGGCGGATACGCGACGGCGCGTGGCATGGCGGCATTTTACCAGATGCTCGGTCACGGCGGGCGGCTCGGCAATGTGCGCCTGTTCTCGCCGCGGCTGATCGCCTACGTGTCGCGCAGCCACACCGGCGATCGTCCCGACGTGCAGATGGACGGCATTCCGATGCATCGTGGATTGGGACCGCATGTGCGCGGCGAGAGCGACCGCATCCGCGGCCTCGGCACGATCGGGGCGCCGGTGACGTTCGGACATGGCGGCGTCGGGTCGTCTTATTCCTGGGCCGATCCGAGCAGTGGGGTGTCGTTCACGTATTTGACGAATTACGTGTATCCCGATCCGTGGCACTCGGCGCGGTTGGATCGCGTGGCGAACCTGGTGCATGCGGCCATCGATTGAGACCGCGCCGGAAGTGGCGTCCTCCGTGGGGTGCCCCCCTCCCCCGCCGTCAGCGACCCCTGCCGCGTCGCGCGCAGGACATTTTCCGCGGCACGTTCAACCCCATGTGGACTGATTTGGCGGCGGCGACCAGACGCCGTTTCAAATGCCTTCCATAGGGTCGCCCATTGATTGCGCAATTTTCCAAGTGGCATAGGAGGGGACGGGGTGAGGCGCGGCCTCGCGCGCATATCTCAAATTATCGCGTGTCGCATCGGCGCGCATGGTGACGGAGGTACCGCAGCATGGCCAAGATCGGTCGCAACGACCGCTGCCCGTGCGGCAGCGAAAAGAAATACAAGCATTGTCACGGTCGTTTCGCCAGAACGGGACACAGCCTGCCAGGCTCGGATACGACAGATGAAGATTCCATCGATGCGCCGCAACGCACCGCCACCCTCCAGGACTTCTGGATCGAGTTCCATCGGGCCATAAGCTTCGCGAACGAAGGCTTGTACTTGCCGGCGATCGAGATCGTGGAGTCGCTTTATGCAAACCCCAAAAAGCGCCAGTTCGATCCGGATCGCAATCTCGACTACACCTACGCGGTTCTGTTGCAGCAATCGCCGCGCGGCCAGGACGATCTGCTGCTGTCCGTTAAACTGCTTCGCGGCCTGATCGATCGCCCGGGCGGGGGCGCAGGCAAGCGCGACAACGCATTGATCCGAGCAGAATTGGCGAGCGGTCTCATTCTGCTGAACAAATTCGCGTCGGCCGCCGATATGGCCCGGCAGGCAATCGCGCGGGCGGCGCCGGCGAGTCCGGCTCGTTCCCTCGCCCAGCAGAACCTGGGGCGCGCGCTGCATGAGCAAAACCAATTCGATGATGCGGAGCCGGTATTTCTCGAAATGATCGATTCCGCGCTGGCCGCCGAACGGCTTGTCCAGGCCGGGATTGCCGCCGAGTGGCTCGCCCGCATCGCCCTTCGGCGCCTGAACCGGGAGGTTGCGGCGGCCTGGTGCGCGTTGACGCGCGACGTCTATCGGATGACCGCCCCCCAACATCTGCAATCGGCGAGCGATGTCTTGGCAGAGGTCGGCCGCGGCGTACCGCCGGCACCGCTCAATGCGCTGCCGCTGCAAGCCCGCACGCTGCGCGATCGGACACCCCCTGGCGGCGAACTCGGCGAATGGGCGGGCATTCATCTGGACAGCATGCAGGTTGACCTGGGCGCGCTGCGGCAGATCGCCGACCTGCCTCATGATCAGGAAGCAGCCTTGCTCATTCCTGTTCTTCCCGAGGCGAAACAAATCGCCGGCCAGTTCGGTGCCCTGCTGGCCGCGGAGTCTGGGAGCATTATCCCGCACGATTGGGCTGACGATGTCATCGCCACGCTGCTCCGGGAACTGTGGCCGGAGCACGCCGAGGCGAGCCTCGCCCGGCAGCGCGCTGGAGGGACCGGCAGGTGGGAGAGCACAATCGTCAATGGCCCGCCATCCTTCCGTTGGCGCTCGGCAGGCGCCGCCCCGGCCGCATTTGGCAATGAGTTCAGAATGCTCGCGGTCTTGTTCCTGGCCGGCGTGAAGGGACGCATGGATAAGGTTCTTGAACTGTCCAATCTGCTGAAACGTCACGGATTCAGCCAGTCGACGGGACCGCAATTCATAAATCTCTCCAACCGCGCGTGGCCGCGCCCCGTCCATGCCGCGATGATTGCGCATGGCCAGGCGGCAGCGGGCGGCGACATGGGACCCGCGCATCTCGCCGAAGACGTGACGCGCATTCGTGTTGCGCTGCCTGCCGAAAACCGCGACGCGTTCATCCGGCTTGGATGTCGGCCCGATGAAGCCGACTGCCTCGACCGGGGAGGCCTGATCGCACTGAAGGCCACCGAGCTCGTGCCGCCCGGTGGGGGTGCACCAAGGTTCATCGGAACGACGCCACTGAATGAAATCAACGTTGCGAATCTTCCCGCAGCCGAGCTCAAGCCTGATGAGACCCGCCCCTTCTTCGTGATCGACCGCGAGTACAACACGTGGTTTTTCGCACCGTCACCCGCACAACCGGATATGGCCGTCTATGGCGTCAACAACGCGCTGTTCCGCGATCATTTCGCGCCGTTCCATGCGCAGGTCGACATAGTCGGGTCGGTTCGCAGCAAGCATTATGCGGTGCCGATCATCGAAATTCGCTCTTGTGACGAACTTGCTCGGATTACGGGCCTGCTGGATGCTGCCGCGGATCGGCTGAAACCTACCAAACACGTCGCCCCGGACGCACGGGTCTGGTACCGCGGACAAACAAGAAGCTATTTGCTGCAACGGCCGGAGCTCGTGAGCCGGTTTCTGTTTGGTCGTCCCGGCGTGCAGGAACCGTCACTGCCAGGCGCCGCCCCGCGCAGAAGATTGAACTACTTCAAAGTACATTCGTTTCTTTCCACGATGCTCCAGGCCGAGATTTACCGCCGAGGCAGCCGGCACGGCGAGCCATTTGACCTGACCTATGAAAGATGGAGGGAACTGGCGTCCTCCCCGGGGTCCTGGGACCTTGGCGTGATGGCCTTGGCCCAGCACTATGGCATCCCCACCACCGGCATCGACGTCACGCACGATCCCGGCGTCGCATTGTGGTTCGCTACGAACGCATTGAAGAGGCGTGAAGACGGGCAATACACCTATCGCGAACTGTCCGCCCGTAACTGGCCGTCATCGACGGCCGACTGGCCGGTCATCTACGCGATCTTGCCCGTGGTTCACAGCCTCGACGGTGCGATCCGCGATATCGATCTGCTCAAGCCGCTCGGCATTCACGCATTGCGCCCCGCCCGGCAAAAAGGCGCGTTCTTCATGGGGGCAACCGGCCTCCATCGGAACCGCCTTGCAGAAGCACTGGTCTGCGTGCTGCGTCTTGCACCGGGAGCCTGGGAGTCGGGCTATGGCTATCGGCAGCTTTTTCCTCCCGTCGAGGAAGATGAGATGTATGCATGGATGATCGATTTGCGGGCGCGTTATACGCATGGCGATATCGGGGGCTTGCTTGCCGAGATCCCGTCCTACGATTAAGGCACCGCAGGCGGCCTGCATCCCCTGGATCGTTTAGATGGCGACTTGCGCTGACAGGTGCCGGGCGAGGAGGGTAGCGGCAAAACAATCCGGCATTTGGCAGACGACACCGGGTCACCGGGCGGGGACTGCTTCGTTCCCGCACATCCCGCGGCGGGAAGGGGCAGGCTGGACGGCACCCTAACTCAAACTTCCCGGATAATCCTGCCAGATGCCCGGTTCCAACTTCAGGTGCGTCTCGGGCGGATACGTCTCGCGCCAATAGGCCGCGCACGCCGCGCCGGTCGGGTTCCATAGCGCGGGCATGCTGCACAGGTAGCCGAGGAAATCGTCCAACCCTTGCAGCCGGTCGCACCAGCCGACGCCCTGCGGATGCAGCGTCATGTGGAACAGCCGGCCGCGCTGATACTGGGCGTCGAATTCGCTCTTCCAGTTGCGCAGCAGCATGTCGATGTTTTCGAGGCCGGTGCCCTTGCGCGGGAACAGCAGGAAGAACTGGTCGTCGAAATGGTAGTAGTAGGGGAGTGTCAGCATGGCGCGGCGCTCGGCGAAATCGCTGACCCAGTAATGCGGAATGTCGTCGGCGAGGCCGTTGCCGAAATAGGTGTAGCCGGCCTCGATCAGCAGATCGATCGTATGCGGGCTGATCGTGCCGCCGGCGAATGGATCTTCCTGTCGCGGCAGGGAGAACCAACCCGCCGGCCGCTGCCCCGCGATGTCGGTCAGGATCTGCGTCGTCTGTTGCAGGCGGGTCTGCTCTTCCTCGCGCGACAGGGTGCTGACGTCCTCGTGGCGCAGACCCTCGGCGGCTATTTCGTGTCCGTCTTCCTGAAGTGCACGCAGGCGGTTGCCGTATACCGGCGCCATGGCCGCCGGGACGGCGAAGGTCGCCTGCAATGCGTGGCGGCGCAGGACAGCGAGAAGCTGGGTCAAACCGTCATGCCGTGCGAATGTCGCGGCCGGACTTGCGATGTCCTTTGCGGTGATGCCCGCCGGTCCAGACGCCACGCTGAGGTCGATGGTGATCTGGACACAACAGCGATTGCCGTCCGGCCAGTGCAGGTCGGCGTCCATCAAGCCGATTTCGTCGGAGATCGTATAGCCATCCTTCCAGGGCATCGCACGCTCTTCCTTCAGCCGAGCCTGGGCGGGGCGACTGTGAGGCAATGCCGCGCCACCGCCTCGCAGGTTGCGAACCACACGCCGGGGAGCGATTTCATCCTGGCGATCAGCCGGTCCATCATCGCGATGCGCAGCGCACGGCCGGAGACGAACGGGTGCATCACCACGTTGAGGTAGCCGCCGGCGTTGTATTGCTGGCGGAACGCGGCCCACCACATGTCGAACACGCGCTCGGGATCGCTGATGCGCTGTGCTGCGTTGCCGCTGCCGAGCCAGGCGAAGCTGAAGAACATGGCGTCGTCGATGGCGTAGTGGAACGGCAGGTTCAGCATCGTGCTGTCGGCGGCGGAATCGTCGTCGCGGACGTAATAGGGAAGCTGGGAGGCGGAGTCCTCCGACGTGTAGAGGAAGCCTTCGCGCTGCAGCAGGGCGCGCGTGTGGCTGCTGCGCGTGCCGACGGGACGGCGGCCTGCGATCTTTTCCAGCGCCGCTGTCGTTTTCAGCAGGTGGTCGTGTTCCAGCTCCGGTTCCTTCGGGACGCGATGTTCCCACATGTGGTCGGCAATCTCGTGGCCGGCGCGCCCGACGGCATGCATTGCCTGCGGATAGAGCTCGCAGACACGGCCGGGGGTGAAGATCGTGGCCTTGACGTTGTGGGACTGGAAAAGCTCGAGCAAGCGCCAGATGCCGACGCGTCCGCCGAATTCGCCCTTGGCGAGCTGCATCGGCGGTTCGTGAAGCAGGCGGCGCAGCAGCATGGCGTCGAAATCGACGGTGAGGTTCACCGCGATGCGGGCGTCGTCGGGCCAGCCGATGCGGCTGATGAACTGGTGGCGCGCGTCGTAGCGCTGTGCCGCCCCGGCGAGTTCAGTCACATCGTCGATCATCGCCTTTGCCTCCACCCGGCTGCGAATGAGGTGTAGGACCCGGGCAATGCCGCCGCAAATCGCCGCGGGTACCGCCGATGCGTTGGGCTATTTCGACAGGGAATTGATGAACGTGCCGAACGCGTCGTTCACCTTCTGTGTGGCCTGATTCAGGACATCGATGTTCTGCTGCACGGTTCCGCCATCCTTGCCGCCGATGTGGCAGGAGGGGTCCTTCTGATAGAGCATTGGATAGTGGATCTTGTTCAAACAGGTATTTATGTTCCGCAGCATCCAGTTCATGTCCACGAGCTGCGCCTCGGTCGCTTTACCGAAGTATTTTTCGGTCAGCAATATGTTGAGCATGTAGTCGCCGTTCCATGCGATCACGCTGTCGTTGTAGCGCTTCCAGGCTTCGTCCTGGTCTGCCTGCGGGAAACCGTCTGCGACGTCGCCGGCGTAACGCGATATCCAGAATACCCGCTGAGAGACGAGGCGCGTCATCTGGCGCACGAACTCGCCTTCGGCATTTTGCTCGGCCAGGACCGACGCCTCGGTCTTCCTCAGGCCAAGGTCTTCCAGGACCTTCTGCCAGGAGTCGAGCAATGTGACCGTCGCGGCGCTGCCCGCCGCCAGCGAACCAAGGATGACAGCGATGTGCGACTTCCTGGCCGAATGGCGGCGGAGACTCGAGGCGGCCGGTTTGGCGTGCGGCGGTGGCTATGTCCCCGACACGACGAAACCCTTTCCGGACGTTCGTCAGCCATCTTGTGTCGAAAGCAAACCAGTCGGGGTACGTTGCGATTGTCAACCGGTGCGCGTTTGCGCCCGGTGCGCGTTCGCGCCCGGTGTGCGTTCGTGCCCGGTGATCCCGTGTTAGCCGGTTGGCGCCAAATCCAGCCGCACGATCTCGGGATTGCCGCCCAGTGGCGGGAAGCGCTTCAGGATCAGCGGATCATGCCCCGGGATCACGTGATCCGGCCCATCCGCCAGGTCGTTCAGGATATCGAAGCCGCGCAGCATGCGCGCCACATCCACCACCACGGGGAACGGATTGCGTCCGCGGATGTTGCGCCATAGATGCGTCGCATCACCGGCCAGCACCACCCAGCCGCGTTCGGTGGGCACCCGGATCGACTGGATTCCGCCGGAATGTCCGCCGATCAGATGCAGGGTGATGCCGGGCGCGATTTCCACCGTCCCGGTGTGAACATGCATCCGGTCGGCATAGAGCGCGCGCACGGCGCTCTGCACGTCGTCCACGTCGAACGGACGGCGCAGGAACGGCTGGCACATGCACGGGCCGGTGCAGTAGGCCATCTCCTCCGCCTGGATGTGGAATGTGGCCTGGGGGAAGTACTCCATGCCGCCCGCGTGGTCCCAATGCATGTGAGTCAGAACGACGTCCTTCACCTCGGCCGGCTCGATGCCGGCGTTGCGGAGCGCGACATCGGGCGTGCACAGCATTTCCCGCCCGCGCCGGCTGGCGCTGATCGGGTTGAAGCCGGTGTCCATCACGATCGTGCTGCCCTGGCCTCGAATGGCGAAGACGAAGAAGTCGAGCGGGTCGGGAGCGGCGTGGTCGTCCGGGATGATGAAGTTCTGATACTGCATCCGGCCGTCGAAGATGCCGTAACGCAGGGCGAGTACTTCGTAGGTGACGCCCGGGTGCGATGCCATGATGGTGCCTCCTGTCGCGATGTGCGGGGGCAGCTTATCGCGGGCTGCGGGGGGTGCGGAATGAATCGGCGGTAGGCGGTCGCGCGGGGTGGCGTTGCCGGGCGGGGTGCCGAATGGTAGATGGCGTGGACCGGTCGGAGCGTAGCGCAGCCTGGTAGCGCATCAGTCTGGGGGACTGGGGGTCGTGGGTTCAAATCCCGCCGCTCCGACCAATAGATCAATCACTTACGCCGCATCTGCTTCCAGTCTGCCGAGGGTTGGAAGCACAATGGAAGCTGTGGCGCCCCGGATCGTTCGCGGCCGGGCGCGCAGAGATCCCTGTGCCGATAATCGGTCCATCGCACTACCAAGTCGTGACACTGAGCCGGGCCATATGTCAGGCAGCGCGCGCCGTACGCAGAAGCGCCGCACCAGCCGCAGCCAGTGCGCCCTCGCGGGGTAGCATCGTTGCGCCATCGCCCGAGGTCCCTCGGTGCGGCGCATGCAACGAAACGGAACCGATTTGCAATAAGGAGCTGTCGATACTCCTTCGCCGGACTGCATCGCCAGAGCCGAAGGAGCGGACACATGCGGGGGAGCCGATCATTGTTTCTTCTGAGCGTCGCCTCGTTGTCGCTCGGTGCATGCGCCATCCAATCGTGGGCTCCAGGACCGGGCGTGGACCCTACCCAACTGAGCAGAGACTCGGCACGATGCCGCCTGTTCGCGCGCGGCACGCGGCCGGGAATGGCGTTTGAGGCGTCCGGGTCGGCGCGCAACGTCGCGATAGCGTCGGGTGCGGCCTTGGTTGTGGGAGGTGTTGCAACCGCCGTCCATGATGCGGAAACCTACGATGACTGCATGCAAGCAGTCGGATGGATACCCGCAGAGAACGTGAAGCAGGCGGCGGCCGTTCAAGCCGTGCCTATACCGGTGGCAGCAACCCCGCTGCCCGCCCCGGCGCCGGTGGCGCAGGCGACCTCGGCGCGCGTTGCGCAACCGACCCTACGACCAGCAATGTCAACGCCGCTATCTGCCGCTTATGCGTCAGTGCCCCCAAGTTCGGCGGCACCACAGCCTTTGGCCACGACAATGCCGCCACTGCCTGACGAACGAACCGAGGCGCAGGCTCGCGCCGAACAGGCTGCGCAGGCGTGGTTGTCGGCTCAGCGGGTTCTGAATGAGGGTTCCGATACGCAGAGGCGGAGTCTGTATGGCGCGCTATGTGGCGCTGGCGATCAATCCGCATGCGTCGTGGCGATGGCGCTGAACAGATAGCCGTACGCAGAAACGCCGCCCCGGCCGAAGCCAGAGCGGCGCCTGCCAGCCGGCCGGGATACTCAGTCCAGGATATCGGCGAGCGGCCGAGCCGCGTGGGTCGCGGCGAGCAGCAGTGCGTCCTGCGCGCTGTCGTCATACTGGCCCAGCACCCGGTCAATCGCGTCGTCCGTCTCGTCTTCCAAGTCCGCCAACTGCCGCCTGCTCATGGAAACCTGGATGCCGCCGCGCACCACGTTGCACGCGCCGCCCTTGGGTGTCGCGGCGCCGAGTTTCATCAAGACCATGCTCAGGAAAGGCATGCCGAGCGCGGCGGCATGATCCAGGTTTGGGACGTTGCCAAGTCCGGTCAGGAAGTCGTGCATGGTGTCGTTCTCCTACGGTTTGGGGGTGAAGGTGTGCAGTGCTGTCACGCGTTGCCGCGCACGGGTTCGGTCAAGTCGGTCAGCAATTCCCGAAGCCGGTCCGCGCGATCCTTGCCGGTTTCGTCAAGCATGCGGTTAACCCGCACTGTCATGGCGCTGCGCGATTGCGATGTGCCGTGCCCGCTCACGCTCGCGAACAACAGGCGGCGCAGTTCATTCTCCGTTGCGCGGCTTTCCGCATACGCGATGCGGTCACGTAGGTATTCTGCGAATGTGCGGAACTTGCGCGGTCGTCCCGCGCCGTTGGATTGCGCGCCGTACGTGGCCGCCGCCTCCCGCACGGAACGCAAACCTTGTAGGCAGTCATCAAGCATGTCGCTCAGCACCCTGCCGGGCGCGTTGTCCACGCGCTGGCGCGGTCCGCCGAGCGTCACTACGGTAGTTATGCAAAAGGCAGGTGCGTGCATCAAACCCTCCGTTCTGGTCTCGCCTATAAACGGTGGATTGCTGCAAATACGTAATCAATTACTACGGTAGTATCGGACCCGGGGGTAGGTGCTGGACGTGACCCGGCATGCCAGGTGCCCGGTAAGGTAGTGCTCTAAGATGCGAACCAAATTTTCAGAACATTAAATTTCGAGATAATTAGAGTTTTTGTGCTGGCGCTTGTAGAACCGTATGAGATATTATTGAACGATTGAGTCCAGGTAAGCGCCGATGGCTGTCACGATGGCCATCACCGCCTTGTGCGTCTCGGCGTCAAGGCACGGTTTTGCCGAAGCAGGGACAGGAGCCTGGGGATCGTCGGCTGGCATGCCGCATTTCAACCCCGCCACCTCAATCATCACCGCTGCTTGCGAAGGATGCGCAGGCCACTGCGAACCTCCTGTCTCTTGCAACATCGTAGAGGTTATGCGGTTAACCGTCGGCATCACACAGTCTATGGCCGTCGTGTCCGGTCTAGCCGTCGCGACACAGGCGCGGATCTCCTCGCGATCCTGCTGCGTGGGAATATATGTGTAGCGGACATCGTCTGCTCGAACGCGCGTTGGCCCGAGAGACGCAAACATGAGGAGCACCCCGAGCGCTCCGGTCACCGCGGCGCAGTGCCGCACGGCCATGGCAACCTCACTGTGTGGGTCGCGCGTATGTCGCGGTTTCGTTTGACGCTGCCCCAGTGACCTTCTCCGTCATGTTCTGCACGTTGTCGGCAGCCCCACCACGCGGGCCGCCACGCGATCGACCGGGACTGCGCCTGCTCCATAGACGCGCGGCTTGCCAGCGGTGCGGCCGGACGGGCGACGCGGTGCGGGCTGGTCCGATCGGCCACATGGGCACGTCTTCGGCGCCCGGAACGGACGCCGATCCGGTTCCAGCCACGCCCCCGGCGAACTCGCCTCCCGTCCAGAATGGGCGGAAATCGCCTATGGCCGCTACCCCCGCGCAGGCCGCTACCGTACATCGCGGGGGATTTCACCCCTCGCTTTGCGTGATGACATGCTACACGCTAAATGGTCGTAATGCCGAAGAATTGCATCATCTGCCCCCGTCGCAACGGGTCGCACGAGCACACCTTCCCCGCAGTCTTGGGCGGTCGTCGCACCAATAAGGGAATTTACTGCGGCCTGCACAATCGGAAGCTGGGGCCGCTTGCCGCAATCCTGTCGGACCAGTTAATCGCGATCAATGCGTGGCTGGGGGTGCGCCCTGATCACTCCGGCAGGCCGACGCAACTGATCGTGGAAAATCCTGTCGACGGGAACAACTACGTCGTCACGGAACGGAAGATCGAACTCGCCGAGCCGCGCATCCTGAAAGGCACGCAGATGGCGGATGGGAGCCGCCAAGTTGAGGCAGTGTTCTCATCGCAGCAGCAGATGCAAGGGTGGCTGGCAGAACAGCGCGCGGCTGGTAACCAGGTCAAAATCGTGGGGCCGCGGGCATCAGGACACAGCGTATTCACCGATCCCTATGCCCTGCACCTGACCCTCGGCGGACCAAGAGGTTTGCAGGCTGTCGGATATGTTGCGCTCACCTTCCTCGCCCACTACTTCCCAGCGATTGCTCGACAGCGCGGCCTGAAAGCTTTCAAGGACTTCGTCCTCGGTGTGACTGGCACTCCGCTGGTCTGGTGGGATTTCGATCCCCCCAGCGGCGCCCTTCCGAGCCAGCGGTTTCGCTTCGGGCACCGTATCGTGATCGGGCTGTCGGCATCGCGCCAAGAGGTGTGCGCGCGTGTCTCCTTCTTCTCGACCGTCAATTTCGCCGCGTGCCTTGGGCCGGCAAAAGTGGACAGGGACCAAACGGTAGTTGTCGACATCGACCCGCTTGCTGATCGGCCGCCGCACGACATTCGCGAAACCAGCAGCGGGAAGTTGCTGGCACCCGTGATCAAACTTGCATCGCTGACAGCGGGGCTCGCCGATGAAATACGGCAGGGCAAGGCCGAAGATCGCTTTAGGTTGCTGCTTGATAACATCTCCGATTGGGTTTTGGATCGGACGGCTGGGGAATTGCTCCCGCAGATAAACGCAGCGCGCACGTTTACCGCTCCAATGCGACAGCAACGGGTTCGGGAAATCCTGGCGGGCCAGGAACAGCGCGTTTTCAACCTCATCTCGCACGTGGTGAAGGGGTTGAAGGCGCAGTTTCTTGCCAATCCGGCGACCGCCGCCATTGCCTCATCCTTGGACCTGCTTATCGCGAGCGATCCGAATTCTCTAACAGGCCTCACGCAAGTGGCTTCTTGCGCATTGGAGCTTGGGATGGGAGCACTGACGGCCCATATTTCTCAGCAGCTTGACACTGGTGATATGGACCTGTCGCTGTTGAGATCGCTGCTTGGCGAGGGGTTGGGCGCGGCGATCGTTGGCCGGGCAGCAGTCCAGCCCTGGGCGATGGGGTTGGCTTAGCGCTGCAGATGCTCCCTGTCGTTTCGTGCGCCTCGTGGGGGCACGTCGTAGTGAGGCCATGGCGATAACGACCTTGAGCGCGCTACGCTGGGTTGCCGCCAGCCGGCGGTAGGATGGGCGGCTAGCGCGACAGATTGGCCACTTTCTGGCCTCAGTACCCAGGGGCTACATCAAACACTACTGTAGTAAACGCTGCGGATTATACCCAGTATTTCCGCCAAAATCAAGTATTTCAACTGTTCTGTGCCTCTGCTATTGGCCCAGTCGGGGCCGCAATTTCTGCCGACCCAGCTTATGTACAGCGAACGACTTCGACCGTAACAATGGAGGGGCATCTATGCCGTTCGACACGAAGGCGATGGCCAAGGCCGTCATTGCTGAAGCCGAGCCGGATCCGCGCGAGCTTTGGCTGCTCGACATGGGGATCCGCAAGGGATCGGTGCGCCTCGACATTCCACTACGAGACAGCGGCGAGACGCTCCATATCATGCGCTATCTATGCAACGAACTGCCCAACGTGTGTCTCAGAATGGAGCGCGAAACGAATGAGGCAGATCGGCTCATGGTTGGCCAGATGGGGTTGCGAGTGCTCGGCGTGAAGGTGGCGCGGAAACGCCCGAGACGCTCTTGACAGGGCATCGGGCACGTAGGTTGTGGCGAAGCCGCAATCGGCCCGGTCCCCGAAGCTGGCGCCAAGGGTGGTCACGAGTTCGAAGTAGCCTGGCAGCAAAGATGGTGGCGTGCGTATGTTCAGCGACTCGCCGACACCTGCAACCACTAGCAGTTGCCGGTCCACGCGCATCCGACGGGCATCCCGCGGTGTTCGGGCACGTAGATTACATTGGGCGGCGGCGGGGAACCTACGTTCTGCGAGGCAGTGGGAAAAGGCATCACGTATGTGGGGGGCGGCGGCGGTGGTGCGTACTGGGGTTGGGGTAGGGCTACGGGCGCCCGGTACTGCAAACCACCCTGCATCGGATTGTCGTACTGCGCCGGGTAGTACTGGGCGAAACTCGCCGCCGGCACTGCTGTCGCCAAAACAATGAACGCAAGCCCCGCCGCCCAGCCGGTGATCCGCACCACCACCTCCTGTTACTGCATCGGGAAATCGTAGCACCCAGCCCGTATCATCCCGGTTTCGTCCACTACGCCTCGCGCACGCTTTGCCAGCACGCATCTGCACGATGTTGCTTCGACGCGGCGCTTGCTCGCGGTACGTACGGACGCTGCCCCCCGTGACGAAGCGCGGACGCCTCTGTACGATGGCTAGGCTTGGCAGAAGGGCTTCGCCCCATGACGCTACCGCCTGACACGTCTCTCGCCTCGACCATCGTAACGGACGAACAAGCAAAAGCGGTTTCCAGCTTGGGGACATTCGGCGCGACGGCCGTCACTGAGGCGGGGAACCTGGCACGATGGATCGGCCGGATTATCGGCACTGTGCCGGAAGACGCGATCGGCCTGGTTATTGGCGACCCGCTGCATGCCGTCCGCACTCTGACGGCAGGATGGTACGACAGTAAAGTGACCGAAATCCTCGAACGTCGGGAGGCAAAGGTACAGCCGGTCAGCCTCTCCGTCGCACTCCCGTTGATCCGCGGCGCCTACGACGAAAGCCGCGAGGGGCTGCGCGACATGTGGGCCGCACTGATAGCGGCAGCAATGGACCCGGACCGCGCCGGGCGCGTCCGGCTATCGTTCATCGAGACGCTTAAGCAGTTCGATCCGTTGGATGCGATTACGTTGCGGGAGCTACATTTGGTTGACAACGCCCCGAACAGAAAAGCAGTCGGCTTAATCAAAGACAGGCTCAGCGTCTCTGAAGACGATGCTATCGTATCTATACAGAACCTCAAGCGCCTTGAATGCCTATGGAGCGGGAGCGGAAGCGTAGCCGACGTGCAACTTACGCCATACGGCCGCAGCCTTCTGCGCGCCGCTTCCGACTGACGGCAACATAGCGAGCTACCGCTGCGCCGGCCCTGACGCAGCGTCGATGTCCAGCCCGATGGGCGTGATATCCGGCTGCACGCCACCGCGGCGAAAGGCTACCCGGCCGAGAGAACTGAGCACATAGGCGCGATTGGCGGCACGACTGAGCCGTGCCCGCTCTATGCGTCCGTCATCTTGGCTTCGGCCGGCAGAGTCGCACGGATCGTATTTACGAGACGATTGGCAGCGTTCGGCAGATCGTCAGGTTTCCATATGACGGTGACAAGGTGGTTGGTATCAAAGTGCGACCCGCCCTCGGCCCATTCGTCATTCCGGCAGGTGTAGATTACCGGCTTACCAAGCCCTTCGGCAAACCCCGCCTCCCAGTACGCGCCATTGCTTCGGTGCGTCAGATCGGCGATGACAAAGCGGGCTGTTCGGATCGCCACGCGCAGTTGGTCGTCGATCAGGCCGGCGGGTTGCCGATCTGTCAGCACGCGCAACTCAAAACCTGTTCGCGCGACCGCTGGCCTGAAACACTCGTTGATGACGCCATCTAATTCTGGATTGTTGAATTTCGTCGCCATGAATGCTGTGTGGCTTTCTGCGCGGCCTCGCTTCAATTCCTCGTAACGCCTCCACCCGAGTAGTTTAAGACGAAGGCCCAGCATGTTCACTGGTTCTCCCTGGGCCTCGATCAGCGGCGCCATCTCCTCGCTTGTAAGCAGCCAACTGACTCCTGGATTTCTGTCGTCCGGCGAAAGCGAGCCCGCGAGCACGAACACAGAGAAGTCCCCAAGCCACGCAGCTATTTCATCCCAATGGACCCGAACCCGCTGGCCTCCTGATGTTTGACGGTCTCCGATCCATAAAATCAAGCTGTCGGCCTGTTCCATCGCAGACGGCAGCGGATCGTCCAAACGCCACTCACTTAGACGATCCGGATTGATGCCAGAATAGATGCCCGGCCGCTGTTGCCGCCGTATTATGTGACTTAGACGGGACCGTCGGTGCCACGCCTTTTCGTCAGCTATAGGCCCAAGCAGCGCGTCAAGCTGATGCATTGTCACTGTCACAGGCTCAAGTATCGAATACAGCCCGCACCGCGGACAGCTATACCCCACCAACCCGCCGCCGAGGGGTTGCTCCGCTGTGCCCTGAGTGCCGCAGATCATGCAAGTCTCCACAACCCCCTCCCAACCTATCCCGAAACCGCAGCGCTTGGGCCGCCCGCGCGCCCGGCTGCCGACAACGGTAGCAGAAGGCAGCGCGAGTCGGGGCAGCGCGGTGTTTCGTCCACCACGTCCCGCGCACGCTTCGCCGCCACGCATCCGCACGATATGCCTTCGCCGCGGTGCCGACGCGCCGAAGGCTGCCGTCCACGCCTAAATCCTTGATCCGACTCAAATCCTGTAGGTTCTGCATGCCCTCGATCGTCGCCGCCACGACGCGTCGAAGGCTCGCCGCACGGTCCAAAGCGTGCACCTGGGATGCGATCACCCTAGCTTTCGTGCTATTCGCGCAATCTGAAAACGCCACTGCATTGAGGATTTTCGACGTGAGCACCGGCCGTCCATGCGTTATCTGTAGCGATGCAGAAAAAACCAAGTTAGTCGCCACCATGATCGCGGAAGGCGCGACCGATGGGGCAATTGTCGCTCGCCTGGGGGGCGGGCTGCACCGCATGGCCGTGTCGCGGCACCGCCGAAACCATGTCGAAGCGCCAGCCCGAGCCATAGCCTCTGCCGCCGCCAAGGGCCGTGACGTGGTCGAGCAGCGCGCACAAACCCTCGCCGCAGCGGAGGCGGGCGATCCCATGGCGTACGTCGGCCTGGCCGCCATCGTGGGTGACCTACAGCGCGCCGCTGATCGCCTGGAGCGCACGGCCGCTGCCGCCGAACATGACAACCAGCGCCTCGCCGTGGCGTCGCTGGGTGCCCAGCAGCTTCGCGCTGCGGAGGTTCGGGCGAAACTCGGGGGCGTCGGGGGATACGCCGCCGCTAAGGCACCTGGCGCGGGCGAAGCGAACACGCCTTTCGTCATCAATTTCCACTTCGGCGATAAGGTCCAGACGATCGAAGCACGCGCCACGTATCCGGCACCCGGCGCGACGATGGACGTGGCACCGGGGGCAGACGATCCGATTTTCGGCAATCCCAGCCCGGTTGAGGGGGCACGGCTGCCCGCGCCGGATGGCGGAGCAGGGATGCCGCGCGCTGCCCGTGCGAGCTTCGCCGCCGCACTGCGCGAGCTGGCGAGGCACCGGCCGGCGGAATAGCGGTACGGTCGCGCGGGGCGCGTCGCTGACGGCACTACGCCGCGGACGGCGAGGCCAACACCTGCACCTCAATGCGCGGGCCGTCCACGGCCTCGCTCCACCAATCGAGCGCGATCTGCATCCGAGCAACGTCATAGCCGTTGTCCAGGACTGCCACCACGGCCGTCTCTGCCGCCTGACATGCGGCCTGGACGGCTTCGCCCTGGTAATCGTCGTTAGCACTGCGGCATGCCGCCATCAGGTCGTCCAGGCAGGCTTCCAGACGGTTCAATGTGGCGTCTACGTCGTCCTGATCTGCCGGGGGCGCGCCCGCAGGGTCTGGTAGCCGTCGCGTGGCACGCCGCTCGCGTCATTCGTAGCCGACAAGATTGATCTGCACCGGTACGCCGCTGGCAGCCTGCCAAATGCCAAGCGCCACCCGCGTCATTTCCACTGTCGCCGCGCGCTCCGCATCGCCGGCCGCAGCCACGATGCTGTCGATGCAGGCTTTCAGGTCGTCCAGGGCTGCCCTGACGGCCGGCGCGTCGCCGTTGTCGTGTGCCCGCCACGCCGCCGCCAGCGCGTCCAGCCGCGCCCGCAGATCATGCATGTCGGGATACGACAGCGCGTGATCCAGACCCGCGGCTGCGGCTGCCTGCCGCTGTGCGGGCGTCGGTTCTGGCGCGGCAGGTAGCTCCACCGGCCCGTCACCGAACAGGAGATCGTCAACCTCATCCCAGACCGTTGCGGCCTGCCGCATCGTCTCGATGATATTGTCGGCGAGTGACGTGCCGTGGCGCCTGGCCGCGACCTCGCGCGCCAGCATCACACCGTCGCGTCCGGTGGTCATGCGGTACCGCCGGCACGCACCCGCGAGTGCCGCAATCGCCTCGCCGAACTTGGCCGGGGGCGAGTGCGGGTCGAGTGCTGCCGCACGCCACGGGTGATTGTGGTTGCGCAGATCAGCACCGGTGCCCCAGTTGTCGGCGATCCACTCCTGCATGCAAGCCGCGTTGATCCCTGCGTTCACTGCCAGGTGTTCTACGATCGCTTCAGCCGCCATGGTGCGCAGCACTGGAAGCAACGCCCTCGTGTCGATCGGCGCCGGCCGCGGTGGCGTGGGGCGGGGCATCGGGACACGCGTCAAGCCATCGAACATCCATTTGCTCCGAAGGTTGCGTGGTAGCGTCGGTACTGGTGGACTCGCTTTTAAATCCTGATCGTGCTCACTGCGGCCCGCATCGCTGGAAGGATGCCGTAAAACTCTATCACGTTGCCCGCACCGTCCGCGAGCGCCTGGCCGTCATCCATCAGCACGGCATAGCAGCGTCGCCACGCGCGGTAGAACGGGATTTGCACGACGGCCGCGGATCGCCCCGACACGTCCAGGGTCCACACGTCGCAGTTCTGTTTAATCGAGTGGCGCCACGCGGTGAGGTGCGGTATTCCCCCTTCGGCGCGCGCGAGCAGATACAGTTGTTTCTCAACGATGCGATCGTGCGCCGCCGCGCCGGCATCAGGTGCGTTCCGCTGCGATGCCCACGGGTTGCCGGCAAGCGCCTGGGCAGCTTCCCACGCTCCGGCGAGCGCGTCGCGCTGGCGCCGGAATAGGAACGGGTTATCCATCCCGCAACCGTGTAGCGTCTCGCCATCCACAATTGCGGCGAAGGCCGCGCTGCCATCGGTGAGCGGGACTGGTGCGACCGTCGCCCAACAGATGCCAGCGAGCCAGGCACGTAGCCCGTCGCCCCACGGTTCCCATTCCTGGCTAGGCTGACAGTCTGCGTCGTCCGCGGTGGCGGGGGTGGCGAGCGTGTCGGTTTCAGTGGTCATGGCTATTTCCTACTGTATTGGAGGAGAGGTGACGGGCAGGGTGAGGATAGCCCATTTCCCATCCTCACCCGAAAAAACTAAGCTACGACAATGGCTTAGAGTCGAAAATCGGGCGGTGAGGATCGCCCTCCAACTTCTTCTCGCGCGGGCACCGCGGCTGGAACGCGAGCGGGATCGTTCGGTGCTGCCAATACGCCCTGCCGTTGTGTCTATTATCTTCACCATCTTCACCATATTCACTTTCGAGAGTAAAAGTACAATGATTTTAGGGCCTTGCTGCGGTTTATTCGGGTGAGGATATCGCGTTCTATCTTCACCAGATCATCACCCATCCTCAACCCACCTAAATTCCCGCCTGTCTGAGCACCGCCGCATAGAACGCGCCTGGGTCGGGAATGTCGTATGTCGGTGTCCCGCCGTGAGCGACCTTCCGTCGGAAGCCGCACTTGCCGAGCCAGCGGCCGAACTCGACGTGGGATACCGGCCGCTCCCGTGCATCAGCCGCCCAAAACTTGTACGCTTGGTAGAGGTCGGTAGTGCTGACGAGCGATCCGAAGCCCGCATTCGCCACTACGGTAGTGCCTGGAGGTGACGGCAGGAGCACGGCCGCTGTCACCGCGTCCAGCCCCCATCGCGTTGTGGACGGCGCGCTTCGGATCTGCTGGAGGCGAAGCGCCTTGGTCTTCGGCGCATCCAGGGAGCTGAAATTGGTCAGGTCGATCCGAAGTAGTGCGTGGAGCATCGCCTCGACGCCGCCGTGATCGGCTTCGCTCCACAACGCCGTGAAGTACGCCCTATTGCCGACGTACTTCTCGTCGACTTCTAATACAAGAAATCTCCGGGCTTGGTTGCCTGCCGGGACCGCCCAGGACGCATTCGTCGTCAGCAATATGTGCGCGATGTTCGGGACGCGGCGTGCTGCGCGGAATTTGCCGTTAATGAGCCAAGTGGGTTCGGTTATCATGGACTTCAGCTTGCCGGCGGCCTGGTGATTTCCTGGAAAGGCGGGTTCATTGAGACCGATCAGGCTTCGACTTTCGAGGTGATCGTTGAACTGCCCGATCAAGTCTTCCGGTGTGCTCAGCATGAGCGCATGCTCTCCGAACATCCGCGCCAGCCATTCAAGCACCGACGACTTGCCTGACCCTTCGGCATCGCTTTTGAGCACGATGACCACGCCGGGGGCGGTACCCGGATGTTTAACAGCATGTGCGAGCCAGCGGATTAGGTACCGCCACACCTCGCGATCACGTCGGCACAACACCTCGAAGATGTGGCGAGCCATGCGAGGCCACGGCGCACGATTTGGCGTTCGTGCAAATCCTGTCCACAAATTGAAAGCGCGCTCGTGGATGGAACTGCGGCAGTTCTCCGGATCGTATATCGTCCGATCGTATTCGCGCCGTGCCGGGTGCCCCAGCCAGAATTTCCCAAGAGCCACACGATCGACGCCGATCTGTGTTCCCTTGTCATTGAACTTTGGTGTTGCCACGTATCGATTGGCGGTCATCGCCCTGAATTGCTGCTCGGTGACTGGGCGAACGCCGTCCGGTCGTTGATGCCCGATCAGAGGCTCACCACCCCAGTCGTGAGTGAAAAAGAACGTCCGATTGACCAGCGCCAATGCGCTGTCCGGTGCCAATTCTGCGGGCCACGCAGTGATCGGACTGCCGTTGCCACCAGCCGCCACGTGCACGAGCGCCATGCCCGACGCCTGCGTTGGCGCGTCATCGTCAAGACCCAGGTTCCAGGGTGATGTGACCTGTCCATTGAAAGGGCACGTCTGACAGACACCTGGACGCCAGCGATCGAACGACGCGCACAGCGGAGGGCCACTGTCTTTTCTGCCTTTTTCGGCGGCGACCCTGGCAACGTGGGCGTCAACATTCGGCGGACTGTACCGTGGGTCGCCCTGGCTAATTGGATGCACGAACTGTGCACCATCTTCACAGTGGTGCGCCAGCGAGAGGAAACCCAGGTACCAGAGCTGGTAATGGTCTCCGTGGCCGCCCGCCGCCAACGATTGCTTCACTTGCTCGCACTTGGTCGCAAGCAGCGCGAATGACCGCGGCCTTGCAACCACAGGTAGGTTTGCCTGCGCTGCTGCGGCCATGTTGGCGTGCGAGCTGGTGAACGCCGCTGCGGGGCCGCTGCCTGCCAGTACCGACGTGCCCGCCACTACCGTAGGGGATGCCGGCGTCAGCCCCATGTATGGCTTCAGCCGGTCCAGCACGAACTGGTTCGGATAGTCCCCCCGTGTGTACTTGGACATCACCTCGACGGGTGCCGGTTGGCCGCCTTTCTCGACGGCCTTCTGGTTCTGTGTCTCGGGTGGTCGTAGGATGCGCGCGCTGTCGCTGCTGAGCCCGGCCTCGCATAAGAAACCGTGGGCGTTCAGCGCGTCCCTGAGCGCGTCGGCGTAGGGCTGCCAGTCAGCCCGCGGCATCGGGTCTTCCAGCACCCAGTACCAATGGAAGCCGTAGCCGCTGTTCATCCAGAGGTTGGGCGGTGGCAGGCTTGTCGCCTTGAGGAACTTCCCGAGCCACTGCACCGCATCGACGCGCGTGGCGTAAATGCTCTTGGTCTTGCCGTCGCCAACGCGCTTCACGTCCACGTCGATCCAGAACGCGCGCAGCGCTTGCACGTTCTCGTGCTTGCGCTCGCCCTTGAATTTCAGGCGTCCGTGGGGGTCGACGCCGTCAGGCGTCGCGAGGTTGTAGCTCGCGAGGGCGAAGTACGCGTCCGCGCCTTTGCCGCTGATCCAGCGAAGGTAACTCGCGGCATCCCCAAGCGCGTTCCCGGGGAAAAACCGCACCCCCATGCCATTACGGCCTGGTGTCTTCCAGTTGATGCAGGCGTAGTTGCCGGGCGCGACTACCCGGGCGAGGAACTGCTCAATTATCATTGGTCACCCCCCCCTCGCGTCGCACTGTGGTAGGGGTGGCGTCCGGATCGGCGATGTCGCCTGCTTCTACTACGGTAGTAGCAGCGGGCGGGGCGCCCATGTTCGCAGCCGGCGCTTCGCGATTTAGCGCTTGCGCGGCGGGATGCACGTCGCTATGTAGCATCTGGCAAACCTTACAAAGTCGATGCTCGGCGGTTCCTCTCCATGAACGTCGGGCGGTGTTGAGAGATGGCGGCACGGATGGTCCAGATCCGTGCCGTCGTTTTTTATGCGGCAGTTACCCGCTTACGTTGTATCCGGCCTTGACCGCATCCACGGCCGCCAGCGTCCACTGCGCGCCGGTGTTCGGGTCGGTCTCATACATCGTCACCTGCACCGCCGGGCTCGTGCCGAGCGCCGTTGATGTGCCGTTCGCCGTCGTCGTGCCGCTTTGCAGGATGGTCTCCAGCGAGCGCGAGCCGCTGTCGCTTTTGGCGGCGAGCACCACCTGCTTGACGCCAAACACGGTGCTCAAGGACGCCGACACGGTGCCCATGTTGAACGTATCCTGCGCGTCCACCGTGCTATCGGAGTTGTAGTCGGTGCCGGGCACCGGGGGCACCAGTGCGGCGTTCTCGTAGTTCGACGCCTTCCCCTCCGGCGTGAACGCCACGCTGGCATTGGACACCGGCTCGATCGTCTGGATGCGCGTGTCGCCTAGAAACGTGTTCCACGGTGCACTGCCGGTGTTATCGCAGAAATACCAGTGTGTCGTGTAGGGAAAGAGGTCGTCATCCTGTAGATGCGATATGCCGTACCGCTGCACGTTGTTATTGCCGCCGCCCGCGGTATTGATGCCGGTCAGGTTCAGCGCTTGCACCCCGTTGATCCTGACACTGACGGAACCATCGGTGCCGGACGCGATCACCGCGCCCACCTCGACGTAGTACCAACTGTCCAGCGGCACAACGCCCGCCGATGATGACCCCAGCAACGTGCCGTTGCGATAGGCCGATAGCGAGCCGTTCCCTGAATTGTTCAAGGTGATAGCTATCTGGTTGACCGAGTTCACGTCGTTGAATACGAGGTCAACAGGTGACGCGTTGTTGTTGTTCACCCGTGCGCCGTAAAAGAACGTCGTGTATGCGGACGCGAGTTGTTTATAGGCGGCCTGCCCTTGGTTGAGCACCGCATAGTTGTCACCTAGCGGACCGTTTGTGCCGATGCTGTTGAAGCCGCTGTAGAACAAGCCGTAGGTGACGTAGTCTGAGGCAGTCGTGGAGAGCCCAAACCCTTCCGTGTCGATGAGCGCCATTGGTCAATTCCCTTTAAACTTTCTCATCGTAGTCATCCCTCCTTGACTGCCGACGATGTTGCGAGATGGCACTCCGGTGGTCCGACCGTGGCGCCGTTTTTTATGCGGCAGCGGCTTGCCTCGTTTCGCTGAATGCCAGCACGTCCGCTAGCTTGTAGCCGATCCGGCGCGGGCCAATCTTCACAGGCCGAGGCCCGTATTTGATGCGCGCCCAACGTTCGGCAGTGCTCAACGAAATGTTGAACATCTCGCATAGCTCCTGCCGATCCAGGTAACGGATTCCGGACTCGTCCTGAAGTTTGACGTTGAGCCGGTTGGGCGCTCGGCTTGGCGCCACTGCCGCGGTGTCGGTGTTTGGGGTCATCGCAGCCTCTGAAGGTTTATAACTCCGCGATGTTGCGCTTTCACGCGTGGCCGTCGCAACCCAGTCAATCTGACATAAACCTCACAGCAGATCTCACTACCTATAGTCTTGTAGAAAATGAACGGAGGTCCGGATCACTCGCGGTTGTCCCTATCTTGCTGCGCTTGCTCCTGCATCCACCGCTCCATACTCGCTGACGCTGCATCAAACCGCGTCGCTATCTCGGGATATTTCGTTGTGATCTGCTGCGCGCGCTCGCGGTCACGGCGGATCGCTGCCAGCCAGCGCCACAGGGTCCGCTCGCAACGGCCGTAGCGCTTTGCCAGGTCGCTCAGCAGGTTCTTCCATAGGGTGTCGTCCTGTCGTCCTTGGGCGATATCCGTTTCCAATCCCGCCGGCGGCCCGAGCGTGTTCAGGTTCGGCCGGCCGGCGGGGCGTTTCCGGAACGGCCCCCGCTGACTGCTGGGCGACCCCTTCGCCATCAGCCGCGTCTCAGTGTGGCGACGTTGGCCGTGTTTTGTCCCGCCAACTCGGCGACGTGCTTCGCCCAGTGCGCGAGCGCGGTCCGCTTCTGCTCCCTGTAGAGCGCGCGGTTATAGGTTCCGGCCACGCCGCGCTTTGCTGCGCCCGAGACGTGGTTCAGCACCGCCTCCACGACGTGCGGCAACTCGCCGTGCTCGTTAAGCCAGGTAGCAACAGTACGCCGCAGGTCGTGCAGCGTCCATGTCGCCAGCTTCACCTCATCCTTCCGCGGCGCGCGGCCGTGGTCCTGTTTGAAAGCTTTCACCAGTTGCGCGAGCAGGCGGCCGTCCAGTCGTGCCTTGCATCGCGACCATCCAGAGAAGCCGGTCTCTTTCTTGCCGAACACGGCCACGCAGTCGCCTTGGCGCTTGGGTAGCTGCGCCACGGCAAGAGCTGGCAGTGGCAATTCGTGCGGCAGGCCGTTCTTGGTACGCTTCCCCGGCACCGTCCACAGGTCGCCGTCCAACTCCGACCATTCCATGCGACCTACCTCATCCCGCCGAGCCGCAGTCAGCATCAGGACGCGCACGATCCGATCGTGATCGTGGTCGCCACCGGTGGCCTTCCAAATTGCGGCCAACTCCCAATCCGTCAGCACACGCTCACGGCTGGCTTCGGCCGTGGGCTTGCGCGTTGCCGCAACCGGGTTCTGCTCCTGCCGCCCTTCCATGACGGCCCAGGTCCACATGGCCGATAGGCTGGACCGGACGCGGTTCGCGGTCACGCCGCCGGAGTGTTCCGCGACGCTGGCGAGCAATTCGGCGATCTCCCGCCGATCAACCGCGTTTGCTGGGCGCGAATGCAGCGGCTTGGCGTGCTGCCGCAAATGCCTGCCCGTCTCGGCGTATGACCGCTCGCGCAGCCGCTTTTCCGCGGCCTTCAGGTAATCGTCCACCAACTCCGACACGCGAGGCGCGTGGCGCGCATCCTTCCGGTCCCGTTGGGGGTCGCCGCCAAGTTGTACTTGCGCCAGCAGGTCGCGCGCCTTGTCCTTGGCGTCCTCCAGGCTCACCACCTTCGGGTCGCCGAGCCTGACACGCCGTTGCGTGCCATCTGTCGTGCGGTACTGGACGATGTAGCGACGCGTGCCAGCCTTCTCTTTGCCGTCCTTTCCTGCGCCGGGCCGCAGGCAGCGCAGGCCGAAACTCGGCATATCCTCATCCCAGTAGATGACATCCGACACCGGGTCACCCGATCGTCCAGGCTTGGGCTCGTAAGCAAGCCGGGCGACACTGGCTTTCGTGAAACGCAGAGTTGTTTCCATGACGAGTGCGGCCCCTCGATTGGAAGCAGACTGGAAGCGGCGGCGAGATTGGAAGCAGAGGCTGTTGCTGGCCCAGAACGGCAGAGACTGATGCGCTCACGGGAAATAGCTGGCTACACCGCAGCTTTCAAGGATTATGAGGGTTAAAAGTTGCTTCCAGCGACATGTCGCCCGGCTACGCTTCAGACTGGGGGACTGGGGGTCGTGGGTTCAAATCCCGCCGCTCCGACCAGCTTCACAGGCGCCTGGCGCCGTGGCGCTGGGCGCGGTTACACCGGGCGCAATGACGGGCTGGCCCAGCATTCCGCAATGCCCAGTCCTTTGACGTGAATGCCATTGGCCAGCGTCGCTTCGTACGACAGGTGATGGTGCCCGTGCACGATCCAGCGCGCGCCGCCCCGCGCCGCCAGCGCGTCGATCACGGCAAACCCGTGCCGATGGGACGATGGCGCTTCATGCGTCACCAGCACGTCGAAGCGTTCTTCTTGCAGCCGTTCGAAATCCTCCGGGAAGATCGTATCGCGATGCCAGAGCGGCAGGCCGCCGCGCCAATGCTCCGTCTCCGGCAGAGCGGCGAGGAACTCGGCGCGCGTGCGGAATTGCGGCGGTTCGCATTCCACCGGATGCCAGACGCGGGGCTTGAACACGCCGGATAACCCCGCGATGCGCAGGCCGCCAATCTTCACCACGCGCCCGCCCATATCGCCGCGCGGACAAGCCTGCGTCAGATTGTCGTACGCGCGCACAGTGTCGGTATCGCGGTTGCCGAGAATCCACCGTACGTCCCACCCTGCCGCCATCGCCGGCGCCAGCATGTGCGGCAGCGGCGCATCGCATTCGCAGTCGCCGAGTAGTACCAAAGTGCCGGCCGGCGATGCGGCGCAGGCGCGCAGGATGGGTGAGAAATTCCGGTGCGGATCACCAACGAACAGGATCGGATGCGCGGTCATGGTGTCGTCTCGAAGGGAGCCCCGCCGGGGGTGAACATTGTGCTGGGTCGGCGCCTCTGCAACGTTTGCCGCAACGCAACAGGAGTCCGCAATGTCCCCCCGCAGCGGCGGCCTGCGATGGTCGCTGATGTTCTTTCTGATCGCACCGATCACCTTCGTCATGTCGCTGGACCGCACCGCCATCGCGGTCGCTGCGCCCACCATCCAGCACGAATACGGCTTCTCCTTGTTCGAGATGTCGATCATCCTGACCAGCTTTTCCTGGACCTACGCGCTGCTGCAGGTCCCCGGCGGCTGGCTTGCCGAGCGTTTTGGCCCACGCCGCGCCTTGTTCTGGGCCAATGCGCTATGGTCGGCGTTGACCGCCGCCACGCCGCTCGGCTTCAGCCTGGCATCGTTCGTCGGACTGCGGGCATTGCTCGGGGTGGGACAGGCGGCCGATTGGCCAAGCTCGATCGTCGCCATCCGCCGCTGGTTCCCTCTGCGCGAGCGCGGCAAGGGCAATTCCATCCTGCTCGGCGGCCTGTATCTCGGCCCGATCGCCGCCGCACCGATCACCACCTGGGTCATCGCGAGCTTCGGGTGGCGCTGGGCGTTCTACGCCTATGGCGCTCTGGGAATCGTGCTGGGGATCGCGTGGTGGACGTTCTTCCGCGACCGGCCGGAAGAGCACCCGAACATCACACCGGCTGAACTCGCCGAGATCGGCCACGGCGAGGACCGCACCGCGCCGGCGGCACCGCCGGGCGCGTTCGTGCGCTGCCTTGCCGAGACGCAGTTCTGGGCGATCGGCATGCAGTATTTCTTCCTCGTGATGATCCAGAGCTTTTACACCACGTGGCTGCCGACCTACCTGGTGACCGCGCGCCACCAGTCGCTGAAGGCCATGGGCATCTATGCCTCGCTGCCCTGGGTTGCGATGTTCATTTCGGTGTTCGCCACCGGCGCGCTGGCGGACGCGATCCTGCGCCGCACCGGCAGCGTCTGGGCGACGCGGGTCCCGCTGGCGATGGCGGGCTTCGTGGTCAGCGCCGTAACCCTGATGCTGGCCGCGCGCACGCCGGGCGTGCCGCTGATGATGGCGCTGCTGTGCGTGTCGCTCGCGTCAGTGGGGGTGACGCAGGTCTCGATCTGGCCGTCGACGCAGGATCTGGGCCGGGGCGCGACGGGGCTGGTCGCCGGCTGGACCAATTTCTGGGGCAATGCGGCCGGCGTTGCGGGGCCGATGCTGATGGCGGCGCTGGTGCATTGGACCGGAGGCTGGTCGGGCGCGATGATCGGTATCTCGCTGTCGGGCGTGGCGGGCGCGTTGCTGTGGTTGTTCGTGCATCCGCAACGGCCGCTGGGGGCACTGGCGGAGGTGGGTTAGCGGCGGCTCGTCATGGCGGGGTCGCGGCGGTGGGCGGCGACGTTAAGGAAAGATTCACCGCAAAGACACAAAGACACGAAGACTGCACGAAGTGGGGTCTTTCATGCGTATCAGCGGCCAGGTGATCGGATTGGCAATCGAGGTGCACCCGCAACTCGGGCCCGGATTGCTGGAATCGGCGTACGAAGAATGCCTGTGTCAGGAACTGCGCGACGCAGGCATACTATTTGCCCGGCAGGTGGTCCTGCCGATCATCTACAAGGGACGGCGGTTGAATTTCGAATACCGGATGGACGTTGTTGTGGAACCTGGCCTGGTCCTGGAAATCAAATCGGTCGCAAGCCTGTTGCCGCTCCACGACGCGCAACTGCTGACCTATCTTCGGCTGAGCGGGCACCGCGTGGGCCTGCTGATGAACTTCAACGCCCCGGTCCTGAAGGACGGCATCCGTCGCCGTGTTCCGTGAAGCCTTCGTGTCTTTGTGTCTTTGTGGTGAATCTGCTCTCGACCTCGCCTCAACCTCCAGCGGCGAAAGCGAGCACCTCAGCCCGCTCCCGCCGTATCCTTCACCGCCTCCACCCGCGCCGTCTTGCGCGTCCGTTCCTCCAGCCCCTGCAGCACCACGAAGAACGACGGCACGAACAACACCGCGAGGCAGGTGGAGGCGAGCATTCCCGTTACCACGCTGATCCCCAATGAGATGCGGGCGGCGGCGCCCGCGCCGGTGGACGTGACCAGCGGCACCACGCCCAGAATGAACGCGAACGACGTCATCACGATCGGCCGGAACCGCGTGCGCGCTGCTACCACCGCTGCCGCAACGATTGCCAGGCCTTCATGCCGGCGGCGATCGCGCGCGACTTCCACGATCAGAATCGCATTCTTCGCCGACAGCGCGATCAGCAGCACCAGCCCGATCTGCGTGTAGAGATTGTTCGCCAGCCCCAGCCCACCCAACGCCAGAGCCGGGCCGATCAACGACAGCGGCACGGCGCAGACCACCGACAGCGGCGCCATCCAGCTCTCGTACTGTCCCGCCAAACACAGATACACCAGCAGCAGCCCCAGGCCGAACACCAGGTAGATCTGCCCGCCGACCGCCTTCTCCTGGTAGGACATCGCGGTCCATTCATAACTGGTGCCGCGCGGCAGTACCTTGTTGGCGAGATCTTCCATGATCGAAAGCGCCTGGCCAGAGCTGTAGCCCGGCGCCGGCGCCCCGACGATGCTCGCGGCGGGATACAGGTTGTACAAGGTGATCAGCGCCGGCCCGACCGTCGGACGCACCTGCACCAATGCCCCCAGCGGGACCATCGCGCCGCTCTGGCTGCGCACGTTCAGATGCAGAATGTCCTGGTTGTGCAGCCGGAACGGCGAATCCGCCTGCGCATAGACCTGGAACGTGCGGCCGAACTCGTTGAACTGGTTGATGTAGGTCGATCCGACATAGTCCGACAGCGTGGCGAACACGTCGCCCACCGATACGCCCAGCGCCTCGGCTTTGCTGCGGTCCACCAGCACCTCGATCTGCGGCACGCCGGCACTGAAGGTGCTGATCAGATGCTGCAGGCCCGGCTGCCCGGCGGCGTCATGCAGCACCTCGTGGGTGACGCGCTCCAGCTTGGCGAAATCGTCGCTGCCGTCGCGTTGCTCGATCATCATGGTAAAGCCGCTGGCATTGCCGATGCCCTGGATCGGCGGCGGCACGATCACGAACGGCGTCGCGCCAGTGATCTTGCTCAGCGCGGTCTGAAAATGTTCGTAGATGTCGCGCAGCCCTTCGCCCTTGCCGCGCTGCGACCAGTCCTTCAGCACCACATAGACCGCGCCGGCGGAGGCCAGGGATGCGTTGTTGTCGAGCGGCGAAATGCCGGAGATCGCGATCGCCTGGGCCACGCCCGGCGTGGCGCGGGCAATCTCGGTGGCCTGCGCCAGCACGGCGTTGGTGCGCTCCAGCGATGCGCCATCCGGCAGTTGCAGGCCCAGCACGAGGTAGCCCTGGTCCTCGATCGGAATGAATGCGGTGGGCAGCCGCGCGATGCCCCACACGCCCAGCCCGCCGCCGATCAGCGCCAGGATTGCGAACGGCAGGGCGTGGCGTGTCATGCGTCCGATCAGCGACGTGTAGCCACGTTCCATCCGCCCGTAACCGCGTTCGAATCCGCGGAAGAAAATGTTGCGTTCCGCCACGGGCTTCGGCGGGCGCAGCCAGAGCGCGCACTGCGTCGGCTTCAGCGTCGCCGCGTTGATCGCCGACAGCAGCGCGGTGGCTGCAATCACGATGGCGAACTGCGCGTACATGCGGCCGGTAAGCCCGGGGAGGAACGCGGCCGGGACGAACACTGCCATCAACACCAGCGTGATTCCGATGATCGGCCCGAACAATTCCTCCATGGCGCGCACCGCCGCGTCATGCGCGGACAGGCCGCGTTCCATTTGGTGGGTGGCGCCTTCCACGACCACGATCGCATCATCCACCACGATGCCGATCGACAGGACCAGCGCGAACAGGGTGGAGAGGTTCACGCTGAAGCCCATTGCCGCCATCAGGGCGAAGGCGCCGATGATGGTTACCGGCACCGTCGTCGCCGGCACCAGCGTCGCGCGCCAGTCCTGCAGGAACACCATGATGACGATCAGGACCAGCACCGCGGCCTCGATCAGCGTGCGGTAGACTTCATCGATCGAGGCGTTGACGAATCGCGTGGTATCGAAGGGGATATCCCAGGTCACGCCTTGCGGGAAAGCCCGCGCCAGTTCCGCCATGCGCGCGCGTACCGCCGTGGCGACCGCCAACGCATTGGCATCCGGCGACTGGAAGATGGCGATGCCCGCCGCCGGTTGGCCGTTAAGGTGGAATTCCTGCGAATAGGTTTGTGCGCCGAGCTCGACGCGCGCAACGTCCTTCACCCGCGTCAGCAATCCGCCCGAGCCGTTCGCCGCCTTCACCACGATGTTACCGAATGCGCCGGGATCGGTCAGCCGGCCTTCGACATTCACGGTGTACTGAAACGCCTGGTCCGCCGGCGCCGGCGGCGCGCCGATCTGGCCGCCTGTCACCTGCTGGCTTTGCGCCTGCACGGCGCTGATGACGTCCTGCGGGTCCAGGCCGCGCGCCTTCAGCTTTTGCGGATCCAGCCAGACGCGCATGGAATACTGGCCGACACCGAAGACGTTCACATTGCCGACGCCCGGGATGCGTGCCAGCGAATCGACCAGGTTGATCGTCGCGTAGTTACTCAAGAACAGACTGTTGTAGCGGCCGCCGGGCGAGGTGAGGGTGACGATTTGCAGGATGGAGGTGGATTTCTGCTGCACCACCACGCCTTGCGCCTGCACCGCTTGCGGCAATGCGGCGAGCGCGCTGGAAACGCGGTTCTGCACCAGCACCTGCGCGAAATTCAGATCGGTGCCGATTTTGAATGTCACGGTCAGCGTATAGCTGCCATCGGCGGTGCTGGTGGATTGCATGTACAGCATGCCCTGCACGCCGTTCACTTGCTCCTCGATCGGCAGGGCGACGGTGTTCATCACGGTCTCGGCGCTGGCGCCGGGATAGCGGGTGGTGACCTGCACCGTCGGCGGCACCACGTTCGGATATTCCGCGACCGGCAGCACCGCCATGGCGACGAGGCCGAGCAATACCATGACGATCGCCAGCACGTTGGCCAGCACCGGGCGATCGATGAAGAAGCGGGAGATCATGCGTTTACGACTTCCCGGGCGCCGGCATGGCGGCGGTGATCGTCGTCGTCTCCGGCACCACCTTCTCTCCCGGCACTGCGCGTTGCAGGCCGGAGACGATCACCCGATCATCGGGCAGCAGGCCGGTTGTGATCACTCGCAGAGTGCCGAGACGTTCCCCGGTGGTGACGGTGCGCTGCTGCACCACATTGTTCTTGTCCACGACAAGCAGGTAGCGGCCCGCCTGATCGGTGCCCAGCGCGGTCTCCGGCACCAGCAGCGATTCGCCCTTGGGCCTGGGCAGCGGCACGCGCACGCGCACGAAAAATCCGGGCAGCAGGGCATGGTCTGGATTGGGCAGGATACCGCGTGCCGTCAGGGTGCCGGAACTCTGATCGACATAGGGCGCCGCATAGTCCAGGTGGCCGGCATGCGGGTAGCCATTCTCTGTCATCAACCCGATCTGGATCGGCACCTTGTCGAGGTGCTTGATATCGATCCCCGCCTCGCGCATGCTTGCTTGAATCCGCTGCACATCCTGCTCGCTGATCGTGAAGCTGACGTAGATCGGATCGATCTGATAAATCGTGGCCAGCGTGGTGGGGGCGTTTTCGCCGACCAGGCTGCCGACGGATTGCTGATGCGCCGTGACGATGCCATCGAATGGCGCTGTCACCTGCGTGTAGCCGAGATTGATCGCCGCCAGGGCCACACCGGCCTGGTCGTTCACCACATTGGCGCGGTTGGCGTCGCGCGCGGCGAGCGCCTGATCCACGGTGGAACGCGACGAGAAGTCGGTGCGGCCGAGCGAGGCCTGGCGCTGATATTCGGCATCCGTTTGCGCGGCCTGTGCCTGCGCTGCCTGGAGCGTCGCTTGCGCCTGTTGCAGCTTGGCCTGGTAGGGCGCCGGTTCGATCACGAACAGGGTCTGTGCCTTTGGGACGATGGCGCCGTCGGTGTAGTTGATGGATTGCAGGAAGCCCGAGACGCGGGCAACGAGGTCCACCTGGTTGTAAGCGACCAGGTTGCCGGTGGCATCAAGATAGGGCGCGACAGCCTGGCGCAGCGGTTGTGCGACGATGACTTGCGGCGGGGGAGGGGCAACGAAGGACGTCTGCTGCCGCTTGCAGCCGGTAACGGCAAGCAAGGAAAGGAACGTCATGGCCGCCAGATGCCAGGCTCGCTGCATGATGCCGGTTCCCCGCTTGTCGTTACTGACGGCTGGCCAATTGCCTGGACGGTAGGCGAAACGGTCGGGTGCGGGCAAGCGCACCCACTCCACATGTCATTGCGAGGCGAAATGTCATTGCGAAGCGCACAGCGCCGAAGCAACCTCGGTCTAGTAGGCGCACGGACCTGCCGCGCGTCCAATCGACCGGGGTTGCTTCGGCCCCTTGCGGGGCCTCGCAATGACATGCGGCGGGCGGTGCCGCCTTCCTCGATCCGGGTACTACGCCGCTCCGGATCGTGCCGCCTGCGATAGCGGCATGGGTTCGTCCAGCGTGTCCGGTAGCGGCAGTCCGTTTGTTTCCGGCAGGAATGGCGCCGCCACCACGCCGAGCAAAAAGAACAGCCCGACGATCGTGGCCGCGGGACCGAAGCCTCCCAGTCCGACGATCAACGTGCCGGCGATCAGCGGGCCGGATGCCGCAAACCAGCGCGGGGCGTTGAAGCAGAACGCCACCGCGGTGCCGCGCATGCGGGTCGGGAAAAGTTCCGGCAGCCACACTGGTGCCCAGGCCCAGATGCCACCGCTGAAGAACCCGAACACGGTGACGGCGGTCAGCAACGCCCACATCTGATGCGTCCAGAGGTAGACGACAGGCGTCAGGACCAGCGACATCGCGTACCACAGCATGGTCGTCGGCTTGCGGCCGATCGCATCCGCGAGGAAGCCGAGGGCGACGAAGCCGAAGATCTGCACGCCGGTGTACAGCAAGCCGGCAATCGCGGCGTAGTGCGGGGCCGACAGTCCCTGGGCTGCGGCGACATGCGCGACATAGGTCGGGACGAAGGTGGCAACGCCCCAGAAGCCGAAGGTCACCGACAGCATCAGCACCGACGCGGCGATCAGCCTGCCGCGCACGCTTCGTTCCAAGAACAGATCGGTCACCGTAAAGCGGGTCAGCGCGGCATGTTCGCCCGCTAACGCGGCGCCACTGCGGCGCATGGCATGGGCCTCGCGGCGGCGTTCGTGCGATTGCTCCCAACGCGGCGATTCCGGTACGGTGCGCCAGATCCACAGCGTGATCAGTGCCGGCAGCACGCCGACCAGATACATGTAGCGCCAGGCGTTCGGGCCAAGCCCGCCGATCCCGAGCCACACCAACGACGCGAGCAAGCCGCCGACGCCGGCTCCCGATTGCAGCAGGCCGCCGCCCTTGCCGCGGGCATGGTCCGGCCACAGTTCCGAGACGATGGATGCGCCGGTTGCCCATTCCGAGCCGATGCCGACGCCGACCAGGAAGCGCAGCAGCGCGAAAGATTCCCAGTTCCAGGCGATGGCGCTCAATCCCGTGGTCAAGGAATAAGCGAGGATGGTCAGCACCATCGTGCGCTTGCGGCCGATATAGTCGGCGATGATCCCGCCAACTACGCCGCCGGTGGCCCAGCCGAACACGGTCGCTGCGAGAACGTAGCCGGCATAGCGCGGGGTTTCGCCGCCGCCGGCAGCGCCCAGCAATTGGTGGACCGCAAAGCCGACGGTCAAGAACAGTGCGTAGATTTCGAAACCATCGAACATCCAGGCGACGTTGGCGGCAATCAACACCCGCCATTGCCTGCGGTCGAGGTTGCGATACCACGGCTCGGATGCGGCGTTTCGCGCGATGTCCATTGTGGAAGTCTCCCATTATGTACCGCCTTGCTCATTGGTGGCAGGCGTGCGGGCAGCATAGGGCGGGGCGGCGCCGCGAGCGAGTCATAGATGTGGACCGCGTGCCGCCGGACGGCGCATTCGCGCACCGCCGGTCAGGGCGGGGCTGCGGCATTGGACCTTTACAACCCCGCCGGTTCGGCCATGGATGCGCCCCTTCGCCGCCCCGGCGGCTTCTGGCAGGACCCGAACATGAGCACGACTCTACCCAAGCCCCGCGGCCGGCATTTTTTTGCCAATCCCGGCCCCACCAACATACCGGACAGCGTGTTGCGGGCCATGGACCGCGGCAGCGTCGATTTCCACGATCCCGAATTCGTCGAAGTCTATGAAGCCGCCGTCGCCGGCGTGAAGCGCGTGCTGCAAACGCGCCACCATCTGTTCATGTACAACGCCTCCGGCCACGGCGCGTGGGAAGCCAGCCTGACCAACCTGCTGTCCCCTGGCGACCGGATCATCGTGCTGGAATCGGGGTATTTCTCCGAGGAATGGGCCAACATGGCGCGCAGCCACGGCCTGGACGTGCAGGTGATCGCGGCGGACTGGCGCCGCGGCGTCGATATCGCCACGCTGCGCGCGGCCTTAACGGCGGACCGTGCGCACGACGTCAAGGCGATCTGCGCGGTGCACAACGAGACGGCCACCGGCCTGATGCTGCCGATTGCCGAGATCCGCGCCGCGATCGACGATGCCGGCCACCCGGCATTGTTCCTGGTGGACACGATCTCCTCGCTGGGGTCGCTGGATTTCCGCATGGACGAGTGGAAGATCGATTGCGTGGTCGGCGGCGGCCAGAAGGGGCTGATGCTGCCGACCGGCATGAGCTTTACCGGTGTATCGGAGAAGGGGTTCGCGGCGCACGGCCACGCGAAGCTGAAGCGGTTCTATTTCGACTGGACGGCGATGTCGAAGCGGCTGCCGCACAGGAGCTTTATCGGCACGCTGCCGACGGGGATGTTCTACGGCCTGCGGGAATCGACCCGCCTGATCGAGGAGGAGGGCCTGTCCAATGTCATCGACCGCCACACGCGGCTGGCCGAGGCGACGCGGCGAGCGGTGCAGGTGTGGGCGGGCAATAACGGGCCGCAACTGTTCTGCGTGAACCCGTCGCGGTATTCGAATTCGGTGACCGCGGTGCTGATGCCAGAGGGTCATGACGCGGAAGTCGTGCGCCGGGCGACGCGGCAGCGGTTCAACGTGTCGCTGGGCGGCGGGCTGGGAAAGCTGAACGGCAAGGTGTTCCGTATCGGGCATCTGGGCGATCTGAACGAGCCGATGCTGCTGGGTGCGCTGACCGCGGTGGAGATGGCGCTGCGGATCGAGCATGTGCCGCACGGGCGCGGTGGTGTGGAGGCCGCGATGGCGTATCTGGCGGGGGAGAGCGGATAGTTTCTCCGCGGCGGGGGTTTGAGGCGGGGGTTTGATAGGTCGGGCGGCGGGTTGCCCCGGACTGCCGGGGCGGCGGGGTGGGAATGTGTGCGGGACCGGTGGGCTGGCCCGGGAGCGGACATCCGCAGCGGAGTTCTGCACAGCGTAAGCTGTTGAAGGGGCTGGGCTTACCTCGTGGTGCGAAAATCTTGATTTCCGCAACGCAGGTCAAAGCTTCGGCTTGCCGTAGCGTTCGAGCATGGCGTGCGTAATGTCCGGGGAGGACGGCCACAACCCGGACGGTGCGCCGGGGTTGCGCCGATATGTGTCGAGCGCGGCTAGGTCCGGCTGCACGGGCTTGTCGCCGTCGATGAAGATGACGCCCACGGCATCGCTCGGCAGCCTGGCGATGAAGCTCTCGGCGTCGTCGATCATGGCGCGGATACGGCGCTGCAAACTACGCACGTGGGGACCAAGCGATCGTGTAACCGGTGGCGGCAAGCGCGGCCTCGTCCGCCTTGACGGCGCTTTCGAGCCGAGCAGCAGAGTCATGGAAAATATCGATGTCGCGCGAAAAGCGCGGGCCTTGCCGGTTAATGGCGACGCCACCCGCGATATAGCTGTCGAGGCTGCGCTGTGCCGCCAACAAACGCAACACGTCCGATTGGAACTTACTGATGGGCACGACAAAGCTCTTCGATGCGCTCTGCGAGTCGTCGCCCGTCCATGCGGCCATGCGTGCGCAATGCCCGGGTGATCGCCAAGGCGTCCGCCGGGGTTGGCTCCTCGACCGGGCGCATGTTCCATAGCGCGCGCGTGCCATACTCGGCGAAGGCGCGGCGATACAGGCTTGCAAGGTCTTCCGATTGGGTTCGGTCTGTACTCATAGTGCTTGAAAGTAGCGCCGTTCGCTGAAAATCTCCATGCCTTCAGTGTGCCAGCCGCGTTTCATAATCCTTGAACGCGCCCCCCAATGACCGAGGCACGCCGGCGCAACGCAGGAGCCCACCCATGCCCGCATCCCTGATCCGCAGCCGCACGACCATCACCCGCACCACCAGCCGCCACGCCTGGCACGAAATTCCCGACGGCGCGGTGCTGCAGGAAGACGGCACCATCGCCGCCATCGGCACCCATGCCGAACTCTCCCGCAAGTACCCGAATGTCCCGGTGATCGGCTCGGGCAATGAGATTCTGCTGCCCGGCTTCATCAACGCCCACCATCATGTCGGACTGACGCCGGTGCAGCTCGGCTCGCCCGACATGCCGCTGGAGCTGTGGTTCGTCACCCGCATGGTGATGCGCAGCGTCGATACGTACCTCGACACGCTGTATTCGGCCTTCGAGATGATCGCCTCCGGCGTCACCACGGTGCAGCACATCCATGGTTGGGCACCGGGCGGCCTCGCCGATGTCGAAGCGCGAGCCGAGCAAGTGATCCGCGCCTACGACGATATCGGCATGCGCGTCTCCTACTGCTTCGCCGTGCGCGACCAGAACCGGCTGGTGTATCAGGACGATGCGGCGTTCGTCGCCAGCCTGCCGGAGGAACTGCGCGGACCCACGCAGCGGTGGTACGACCGGCTGCGGCTGACGCTCGACGACTTCATGGACTTGTTTGCGCATCTGCACGGCCGGCACCAATCCAGGCGGCGGGTGAAAATCCAGTTGGCGCCGGGCAATCTGCATTGGTGCAGCGATGCGGCGCTGACCCGGCTGGCGGACGCGTCGCGGCAGTACAACGTGCCGCTGCACATGCATCTGCTGGAGACCGCCTATCAGAAGGAATACGCGCACCGCCGCGGCGGGAGCAGCGCGGTGGACTATATCGGCCGGTTCGGCTTGCTCGGGCCGCAGATGACACTCGGCCACGGCGTGTGGCTGAACGAACGCGACATCGACCGGCTGGCCGAAACGGGCACCTGCGTCTGCCACAATTGCTCATCGAATTTCCGCCTGCGCTCGGGTGTTGCGCCGCTGAACGTGCTGCAGGCGAAGGGCATCGCCACCGCCATCGGTATCGACGAAGCCGGCATCAACGACGACCGCGACATGCTGCAGGAAATGCGCATGGTGCTGCGCGCGCATCGCGTGCCGGGCATGGACGATCAGGTGCCCACAACAGCGCAGGTGTTCCGCATGGCAACCGAGGGCGGCGCGCAGACCACGCCGTTCGCCGCACGGATTGGCGTGCTGGAACCCGGCCGCGCCGCCGACCTGGTGTTGATCGACTGGGATCAAATCGCCTACCCGTATCTGGACGAGGCAACGCCACTGCTGGATGCGGTGCTGCAACGTGCCAAGGCCGGTGCCGTGCGCCATGTGATCTGCGACGGGGAGCCTATCTATACGGATGGCCGCTTCACCCGCGTCGATCGCGACGCCGCGCTGCGCGCCCTGCACCACGACCTGCAACGCGCACTGGCCGACGACGAGGTCGAACGCCGCCACCTCGCCAAGGCGCTGCTGCCACATGTGCGTGCGTTCTATGACCGCTATTTCGATCCGGCGCGGCATGCGCCATTCTACCGCCCCAGTTCACGAATCTGACGGAAAGGGGCAGAAGATGCCGGATTTCGACCTGGTGGTGCGCGGCGGCACGGTTGTTACGGCGGCCGATACCTATCGCGCCGATATCGGCATTCGCGACGGCCGCATTGCCACCATCGGCGAGCGCCTCGACGGTGCTCAGAAGCTGGATGCGGACGGGCTGCTGGTGCTGCCCGGCGGCGTCGATAGCCATTGCCATATCGAGCAATTGCGCCCCAACGGCGGCACCGATGAAGAAAGCTTCGTCACCGGCAGCACCTCCTGCCTCGCGGGCGGCACCACCACCGTTGTTACCTTCTCGGCGCAGTTTCGCGGCCACGGGATTCTCGATACGCTCGCCGAGTATCGCCGGCGCGCGGCCAAGGCGATGGTGGACTACACATTCCACCAGATCATCACCGATCCCTCGGACGAGGTGGTGTGGAAGGAGATACCCCAGGCCGTTGCGTCTGGCGTGCGCAGCCTGAAGGTGTTTCTGACCTACGAGCCGTCGCACCTCGACGACCGGCAGTTCCTGCGTGTGCTGGCAGCGGCGCGGCGCAACAATGCGCTGGTGACGGTGCATTGCGAGAACTACGAAGCAATCCGCTGGCGCACCGAGGCACTGATGGCCGACGGCCGCACTGCACCGAAATACCATGCCTGGTCGCGGCCAAGCGTGGTGGAACGCGAGGCAGCTCATCGCGCCATCGCCCTGGCGGAACTGGTGGACCAGCCGATCCAGATATTCCACGTCTCCTGCCCGGAAGTCGCGGCGGAAATCGCCCGCGCCCAGGCTCGCGGATTGAAAGTGTGGGCGGAAACCTGCCCGCAATATTTCGTGCTGGGTGCGGCGGACATGGACCGTCCCGGCTTCGAAGGTGCCAAATTTATCTGCAGCCCGAGCCCACGCACGCAACAGGACAGCGAGGGCCTGTGGCAGGATATCACCCGCGGCACTCTGGACATCGTGTCGTCCGACCACAGCGGCGCCAGCTATGAAGGCGAGGGCACCGGCAAGCGCGTCCATGGCGGCAACGCGCCGTTCGCGGACATTCCGAACGGCGTACCGGGACTGGCCTCCCGGCTGCCGATCGTGTTCAGCGAGGGTGTCGCCGCCGGCCGTATCGATGCCAACCATTTCGTGCGCCTCACCGCCACCAACCCCGCCAAACTGTTCGGCCTGTATCCGCGCAAAGGCACGATCGCGCCGGGGTCGGATGCCGATCTGGTGGTGTGGGATCCGGGCAAGCGCGTCACCATCACCAACGCGCTGATGCAGCATGTGATCGACTACACGCCGTATGAAGGCCTGGACGTCACAGGCTGGCCGGTGGCAACCGTGAAGGGCGGTCGCGTGGCGATGCGGGACGGCAAGGTGCAGGCGGAACCCGGCACCGGCACGTTCCTGGCGCGGGCACCGTATCCAATGATCAAGCCGCGCGGCGTCGTGCCGGATGGCTTCGACGCGGCGAAGTTCGCGTAGCATCGGTCAGCGCCATGCTGCGCAGCAAGGCAACACGTGACGGAGGTGGAGGAAAATCGCATGGCGATCTCCCCGACCTGCAAACCGACCCCGCCGTGCTACAGGTGCGCAAGCGTCCTGTGCCGGTGCAGGTCGCGTTCGCCGTGAATGACGGAATTTGCGAAACGCTGGAAGGGGCCGTGCGCTACCGGCGCGGCGACGCTGTCCTCACCGGCACGCGCGGTGAGCAATGGCCCGTCGGCCGCGACAGCTTTCTCGACAGCTACGCACCTGTTCCGCCGACCGCAGCGGGACAGGACGGCACGTACCGAAAGCTGCCCGTCACCGTTCTGGCTTTGCGTGTGGACAGCGCGTGCGATGTCCCTGTCGGCTGGCAGAACGACCCATTGCACGCTCGTCCGGGCGATTGGCTGTTGCGGTATGCCGACGGCAGTTACGGCGTTGTGAACGACGCGATCTTCCGGGAAACTTATGAACCCGCGGAGCAAGAGCAGCGTTGGCCGCCGGTCGCATCGGATTAGTGCTCTCGCGCCCTTGGCGCCGCCTCAGCGGTGTGGTGAATCTGCTGCCGGCACGCCGCCCGGAGGAAACGCCCAATGATCGGTATCGACTGGGGCACCACCAGCTTCCGCGCCTTCCGCATCGCGCGCGACGGCGCCATCCGCGACCGCCGCGCCAGCCAGCGCGGCATCATGAATGTCCCCGACGCCCGTTTCGCGGAAACCTTGCGCGACGAGGTCGGTCCCTGGCTCGCCGCGGGCGAGGACCGCGTCCTGCTCTCCGGCATGATCGGCAGCCGCCAGGGCTGGAAGGAGGCGCCCTACATCGCCTGCCCCGCCGGCGCGCCGGAACTGGCTGCGGCGCTGGTCGATATCCCGTTCGACTGGGGCACGGTGAAACTGGTGCCGGGGCTTTCCGCCACCGATGAAGCCGGCATCGCAGAGGTGATGCGCGGAGAGGAGACCCAGGTGATCGGCGTGCTGACGGCGATCGGCGGCAACGGGCTCGCCTGCCTGCCCGGCACGCATTCGAAATGGGCGCGGGTGGAGGATGGCCGCATCGTCACCTTCACCACGCACATGACCGGCGAAACTTTTGCCGCGCTGCGCGGGCACACGATCCTGAGCCGCATGATGCAAGAGGGCCCAGCCGACGGTGCGCCGTTCGATGCCGGCGTGCAGCGGTCGGGCGATCCGGGCGGGCTGCTGCATCACGTGTTCGGGGTGCGCGCGCTGACGCTGGCCGGGCGGCTGGCGGAGACCGACTCCGCCGCGTATCTCTCCGGCATCCTGGTGGGGCATGAAGTGCGTGCTGCACTTGCCGGTCTCGCCGGCGCGGTGGTGCACGTGATCGGCGCGCCCGAGCTGACATCGCTCTATGCCCGTGCGATCTCCACGTGCGGTGCCTATGCGGAACGTCACGACGGCGAGGCGGCGGCACGCGGCCAGGCACTGATCGGCGAGCATGCGACATGGACCTGAAAGCGTGGCTCGCACGCTGCGGCCTGATCGCGATCCTGCGCGGGGTGAAGCCGGACGAAGTGGAGGCGGTCGCCGCGGCCCTGGAAGCGGCAGGCATTGCGATCGTGGAAGTGCCGCTGAACTCGCCGCTTCCGTTGGAAAGCATCGGGCTCCTCGCGCGTGGGTTCGGGTCGCGGCTGCTGATCGGCGCCGGCACGGTGATGACGCCGTTGCAGGTGCGGGAGATTGCCGCGGCGGGCGGGCGGTTGATCGTGACGCCGCATGCCGATGCGCGGGTGGTGCATGCGGCGAAGCAGCACGGGCTGCTGGCGGTGCCTGGCTTGTTCACACCGGCCGAGGCCTTCGCCATGCTGGACGCCGGCGCCGATGCGTTGAAATTGTTCCCCGCCGAAGCGGCGAGTCCCGCGGTGCTGCGCGCGCTGCGTGCCGTGTTGCCTAGCGGAACAGCGGTGCTGCCGGTCGGTGGGATCGATGCCACGAACATGGCGGGCTGGCGCGCCGCGGGTGCCGCGGGGTTCGGCATCGGCTCGGCGATTTATAAGCCGGGCGACAGCGCGGAGACTGTGGCGGCGAAGGCGCGGGCGCTGGTTGGTGCCTGAGAACCGGCATTCCGGCGCCACTGACGCTGGGAACAGCCTATCATCCATGACCGCGGCATCCCCTCGCATCTCTGCGGTCGCGGTTGAGCCTCCATCCGTGTTGCACATCACCTGGCAGGATGGCAGCCGCACGAGGCACGATCTTGCTGCCATGATCAGGGACCGCGATTGGGCCGCGGCCTTGCGCAATCCCGGCGTATTCGCCGCGGCGCAGATCCAGGGCGGCGGCTGGCAGGTCGTCTGGCCAGGCACCGATACGGCGCTGAGCGCAACTGGCCTCTGGGATGATGTGCATCCCCCGGCCCCCGCGGCGCGCTTCATGTCGTCCGCCGACCTTACTGCATGGTTGCACGAACTCGGCCTGTCTTTCGTGCAGGCATCCGCGGCGCTCGGCGTCAGCGTGCGCATGCTGAAATACTACGCCGCCGGGACTCATGAAATTCCCAAGACGGTGTGGCTCGCCTGCATGCATCTGGCGGCAGAGCATGCGCGCCGCCGCGCCCGGCCCGGCCCAGCATCGTCCGCGCGAAGTCCGAGAGGGACAGCTCAGGGGCCAGGCAAGCCACCCTTGCGTGCCTCTGGCGCATCCGCCATATCCCGCGCCGCCGGGACGCGGCCTCCGCGCCTCCGGTAATTCACACGCGGGGCGCCTTTCCCGGCTGGCAATGCCCGGGTTCCGGTGTCGCAAGACAAGGCCCCGCGGAGGCAACAACCGGACGCGAGAAAGGACCCGCCATCATGGCGATGCCTGAATTCACCCTGCGCCAGCTTCTTGAAGCCGGCGTGCATTTCGGCCACCACACCCGCCGCTGGAACCCGCGCATGGGGCCGTATCTCTACGGCGTGCGCAACCAGGTGCACATCATCGACCTGCAACAGACAGTGCCGATGCTGGATCGCGCCTTGCGCGCCATCCGCGACGTCACCGCCGCGGGCGGGCGCGTGCTGCTGGTCGGCACCAAGCGCGCCGCCGCCGAATACATCGCCGACTCTGCCAAGCGCTGCGGCCAGTACTACGTGAACCACCGCTGGCTCGGCGGCACGCTGACCAACTGGAAGACCATCACCGGCTCCATCAAGCGCCTGCGCCAGATCGAGGAATTGCTCTCCGGCGACACCGCCGGGCTGACCAAGAAGGAGGTGCTGGAGATCACCCGCGACCGCGACAAGCTGGAACGCGCCCTCGGCGGCATCAAGGAAATGGGCGGACTCCCCGACATTCTGTTCATCATCGATACAAACAAGGAGAAGCTTGCGGTCGAGGAAGCAAACAAGCTGCACATCCCGGTGGTCGCGGTTCTCGACAGCAACTCGGATCCTGCGGGCGTCACTTATCCGGTCCCGGGGAATGACGACGCGATCCGCGCGATCACGCTGTACTGCGACCTGGTCGCCGGCGCGGTGCTGGACGGGATCAGCGCCGAGATGGCGGCATCCGGCGCGGATATCGGCGCGGTGGAGAACCTGCCTCCGGAGCAAGTGCCGGAAGCGGAACCCGCCGAAGCGCATGCCTGAAGGGAGCAAACCATGCCGGAGATCACGGCTGCCCTGGTGAAGGACCTGCGCGAGAAGACCGGCGCAGGCATGATGGACTGCAAGAAGGCACTCACCGAGACCGGCGGCGTGCTGGAAGACGCGGTGGACTGGCTGCGCAAAAAAGGCCTTGCGGCGGCAGCCAAGCGCTCCGGCCGCGTCGCGGCGGAGGGGCTGGTCGGCGTCGTCTCCGCGCCCGGCGTGGCCGCGATGGTGGAAGTGAACGCGGAAACCGATTTCGTCGCGCGCAACGACCAGTTCCAGGCGTTCGTCGAAGCGGTGGCCAAGCTGGCGCTGACGGTTGGCGACGACATCGATGCGATCAAGGCGGCCCAGTACCCCGACAGTGCCGTGACGGTCGGCGATCATCTGACGCAGCTCGTTGCGACGATCGGCGAGAATATCACCATCCGCCGCGCCAGGCGCATGAGCGTGCCGGACGGCGTGGTGGCCACCTACGTGCACCAGGCGCTGCGGCCAGGGCTGGGCAAGATCGGCGTGCTGGTCGCGCTGAAGGGCGCGGGCGAACTGGGCGTGCTGACCACGCTCGGGCGCCAGATGGGGATGCACGTGGCCGCCGCGCGGCCGATGTCGCTGGACATTTCCGGCGTCGATCCGGCCGCTCTGGAACGCGAGAAGGCGATCCTGGTTGAGCAAGCGCAGCAGTCCGGCCGGCCGGCCAATATTATCGAAAAGATGGTCGAAGGCCGCATCCGCAAGTTCTACGAGGAAGTGGTGCTGCTGGAGCAGGTGTGGGTGCATGACGGAGAAAGCCGGGTGAAGGCGGTGGTGGAGAAGGCCGGCGTCACGCTGCTGGGCTTCGAACGCTTCCTGCTCGGCGAGGGCGTGGACAAGCCGGAGGGTCCGGACTTCGCCAGCGAGGTGTCCAAAACGGCGGGGCTGTAGCGCAGGGCTTCCGCGCCGCGACACCGCATCCGCCAGCCCCATTCCTCCAGGGTGGGCGAGGACCCGGCGCGAGCCGAGGCGGCGCACCGCAGCGACGCACAGCAACCCGCCCCGGCGCCACGGCTGCACGCCGCGCCGGTCATAAACCGAACGTTAATTTGTTGCCGGTAAGCTGATAGGGCACGTTCTGACTGCGGTTGCGTCACCGCTTGTCGGAAACGTGTCCTCGTCCTAACTGAGCGGCCATGAACACCGAAACAGAACACGACATGATGCAAGACACGCCACGACCCCCGCCAGGCGAACCGGGCCAGGCGGCGGAAGGAGATGCGACCCCAAAGGATGTCTCCAACCAGAACACGCCGGTGTCTCAGGACGCGCTGATGAACGCGGCCACCGCCCGGATCGCCGAGCTGGAGGCGGAGGTGGCGGAGCTGAAAGACCGCTGGATGCGGTCGGAGGCCGAGATCGCCAATGTCCGCGCCCGCTCTCGCCGGGAAGTGGACGAAACGCGGCAATACGCGGTGCAGAAATTCGCCACCGACGTGGTGGAGGCGGCGGACAACCTGCGCCGCGGCATCGACAGCCTGCCCGCACCGGCGCCGGGCCAGCCCGAGATCGTGGCGAAGCTGCGGGAGGGCTTTGAGGGGGTGGAACGCGGCGTCCTCGCCATCCTCGAGCGGAACGGCATCCGGCGCGAAGACCCGACCGGGCAGCCGTTCGATCCAAAACTGCACCAGGCGATGGGGGAGCAAGAGAGCGAGGCGCATGCACCCGGGACGGTGATCCATGCCTGGAGCCCCGCCTGGACCCTGAACGGCCGGCTGTTGCGGCCGGCCATGGTGGTGGTCGCCAAGGCGCCGCCGGCCGAGCTTGCGGCCGCCGGTGCCGGTGCGAAACTTGACACAACGGCTTGAAGCGCGGGACAGATCAGCACAACCCCTTGGAAAACCGTTTCCCGGGGTGCACGAAAATCACGCGGTGGCCCTTGCCCGAGCCGGGGCACCCCCATACATGCGAATGGTATTTGCCCACCAAAGGGACCCGTGCGGTGCTTCGGGCCGACCGGATCCGCTGAAAGGAGCCTCACTCTATGCCCGGTAAAGTTATCGGTATCGACCTCGGCACCACGAACTCCTGCGTTGCCATCATGGAAGGCAAGGACGTCCGGGTGATCGAGAACTCCGAGGGCGCGCGGACGACGCCCTCCATGGTCGCCTTCACCGACAGCGGCGAGCGCCTGGTCGGCCAGTCGGCCAAGCGCCAGGCGGTGACCAACCCGTCCAATACGCTCTACGCGATCAAGCGCCTGATCGGCCGCCGGTTCGACGATCCCATGGCCCAGAAGGACATGGGCCTGGTCCCCTACAAGATCATCCGCGGCGACAACGGCGACGCCTGGGTGGAGGTGCGCGGGGAGAAATACTCACCGAGCCAGATCAGCGCCTACATCCTCGGCAAGATGAAGGAGACCGCCGAGGCCTATCTCGGCGAGACGGTTTCCCAGGCGGTGATCACTGTTCCTGCCTACTTCAATGACAGCCAGCGCCAGGCGACCAAAGACGCTGGCCGCATCGCCGGCCTTGACGTGCTGCGCATCATCAACGAGCCGACCGCCGCGGCGCTCGCCTATGGCATGGACAAGAAGGCCAGCGGCACGATCGCGGTCTACGACCTGGGCGGCGGCACGTTCGACATTTCGATCCTCGAGATCGGCGACGGCGTGTTCGAGGTGAAGTCCACCAACGGCGACACCTTCCTCGGCGGCGAGGATTTCGATGCCCGCGTGATCGACTACCTGGCCGAGGAGTTCCGCAAGGAGCAAGGGATCGACCTGCGCCGCGACAAGCTGGCGCTGCAGCGGCTGAAGGAAGCGGCAGAGAAGGCGAAGATCGAGCTCAGCTCCTCGAAGGAGACCGAGATCAACCTGCCTTTCATCACCGCGGACCAGTCCGGCCCGAAGCACCTGGTCATGAAGCTGACGCGGGCGAAGCTGGAATCGCTGGTCGATGACCTGATCTCGAAGACGCTCGATCCGTGCCGCGCGGCGCTGAAGGATGCCGGCGTGACCGCGGGCGAGATCGGCGAGGTGATCCTGGTCGGCGGCATGACCCGCATGCCGAAGGTCATCGACACGGTGAAGCAGTTCTTCGGCAAGGAGCCCGCCCGCAACGTCAACCCCGACGAGGTGGTGGCGATCGGCGCGGCGGTGCAGGGCGCGGTGCTGAAGGGCGACGTCAAGGACGTATTGCTGCTGGACGTGACGCCGCTGTCGCTGGGCATCGAGACGCTGGGCGGCGTTTTCACCCGGCTGATCGAGCGCAACACCACGATCCCGACGAAGAAGAGCCAGACCTTCTCCACCGCCGACGACAACCAGCAGGCGGTGACCATCAAGGTCTATCAGGGCGAACGCGAGATGGCGGCCGACAACAAATTGCTCGGCCAATTCGACCTGATGGGCATTCCGCCCGCCCCGCGAGGCGTGCCGCAGATCGAGGTGACGTTCGATATCGACGCCAACGGCATCGTGTCCGTGTCGGCGCGCGACAAGGCGACCGGCAAGGAGCAGCAGATCCGCATCCAGGCGAGCGGCGGGCTGTCGGAGAGCGACATCCAGCGCATGGTGAAGGAGGCGGAGGCGAATGCCGAGGCCGACAAGCAGCGGCGCGAGACGGTCGAGCTGCGCAACCACGCCGAAGGGCTGATCCACCAGGTGGACAAGAACCTGAAGGAATACGGCGACAAGGTCAGCGCCCAGGAGAAGGGCGAGGCTGAATCTGCATTGGCCGCGGCCCGATCGGCAATGGAGAGCAACGACCCGGCGGCGCTGAAGCAGTCCACTGAGCGCTTGAGCCAGGCCGCGATGAAGATCGGCGAGGCGATGTACAAGGCCCAGGCGGCCGAGCAAGCCGCGGGTGCCACGGCGCAGGCCGGTGCGGCTGGTCCGGGGGCAGGGCCGGGTGCCTCTGGCGGCGCCAATCCGGACGAGAAGGTGGTGGACGCCGAGTTCGAGGAGGTGGACGAAAAGAAGAAGCGTTCCGCCTGACCGGAGCCGGCAAGGCATGCGAGGGATCGCGCCCGCTCTTCCGCGTGAAGGCGGGCGCGATTTTGTTTTGGAATTTGCCCACTCCACCCGCTATGCGGGGCTGGGCCGCGGTGCGGACCGGCGGGGCGCGCGGCGCCAGGTGGGGGTCTTAGAGGGACAATAATGGCGGCGAAGCAGGATTACTACGCCACGCTGGGGGTAGCGCGTGAGGCGGGCGCCGAGGACATCAAGAAGGCCTACCGCAAGCTGGCGATGCAGTTTCACCCGGACCGCAATCCTGGGGACAAGCAGGCCGAGGCCAAGTTCAAAGAGGCCAGCGAGGCCTACGACGTCCTGAAGGACGAGCAGAAGCGGGCGGCTTACGACCGCTATGGCCATGCGGCGTTCGAGCAAGGCGGACCGGGCGGCTTCGCCGGCGGCTTCGATTTCGGCAACGGCGGCGGGCTGAACGACATATTCGACCAGATGTTCGGCGACTTCATGGGCCGTCGTGGCGGCGGACCGCGGCAACGCGCAGGCGCCGACATTCGCCAGGCCGTGGAGATCGACCTGGTCGATGCCTTTGCCGGGACCAAGGTGAACCTGCGCGTGCCGACCCGCGTGGCGTGCGAGGCCTGCAACGGCACCGGGTCCGAGGACAAGTCGCGTGGTGCCGACACCTGCCCCTCCTGCCACGGCACCGGCAAGACGCGTACGCAGCAGGGCTTCTTCCTGATCGAGCGGACCTGCCCCACCTGTGGTGGCCAGGGCCGGGTGATTCGCAATCCGTGCCGGGTCTGCCATGGCGCTGCCACGGTGCAGCGGGAGCGCAGCCTGCAGGTGGCAATTCCGGCCGGCGTGGAGGACGGCACCCGCATCCGGCTCGCCGGCGAAGGCGAGTCAGGAGGGCAGGGTGCGTCGCCCGGCGATCTCTACGTGCATGTCGCGGTGCGGGCGCACCCGTTCTTCCAGCGGGACGGTGCCAACATCCTGATGCGCGTGCCGCTGCGCATGAGCCAGGCGTCGCTCGGCGCCGATGTCGAGGTGCCGGTGATCGACGGCAGCCGCGCCAAGGTAAAGATCCCGCCCGGTACGCAGACCGGCGACCAGTTCCGGCTGCGCGGCAAGGGATTTTCGGTGCTGCGCAGTGCGGCGCGGGGCGACATGTACATCCAGGTCGCCGTGGAGACACCGCAGAATCTCACCCGGCGGCAGCGCGAACTGATGGAGGAATTCGAGGCGGAGTCGGAAAAGCATGCCAAGGGCAGCCCGGAGCATGAGGGCTTTTTCGCCAAGGTGAAGGAGTTCTTTGAGGGAGGAAGGGGGTAGACGGGGGAAAGTGCTGTCCCCCTACCGTCAATGTCGTCAGCCGGCCGTTGTCAAAATAGCATGGGGACGGCATCCCTTTCGATCCGGTGTGCAAAGGATGGTTCGACGATGGCCAGGTCGATAATATCAACCTTGTAGGGCAGATCCGACTCCGATAGTGCTTCAGCGAGTTCGGCAATTATGTCCAATCCAAGCGGGCGTCCCCATTCGAGCGCCAGATCGAGATCGGAATATGGCCGGGCACTGCCACGGGCTCTCGATCCGAAGACGAATGCCTTCACGCCTGCCGGCAGGTGGCGCCGCAGCGTATCGCGCAGCAACGCCACATCCTGCTCACGCATGTCCAGCGCCTGGGTCACGGCAAGTGTTGCCGCAAGGCATCACACAGATAGGTCGCTTCGGCGAGAAACTCGGGAATAGCTTCTACCACCTGAATGGCCGTTGCCTCAGCATAGGTATGGCTGGTTCGGCTCCGCATTTCTCGATAGCGCCGCCACGCCGGCCAGTCGCTGCGCAGCACGCCTCGTTCGTTGGCGGATCGGATCAAATCCTGGAACGACATTTGATCGACAGCCTCAGGGGACGGCGCGACCTGTCGAAGGTAGCGGCGGAGAATGCGATGGCTCAGCTCGTAGGTAAATTCGAACCGCTGAATCAGGCCATCCCGAAGCTGGTCGTCGGCCGGCGTTTCCCGGTAGCGGAACAATCCTGCGCGTAGCCGCTGGACCGCGTTCGCCAGCGGCGTGATATCCAGCGGCGGATCGCCGCCTGGTTCGGAAAACTGCCGACCGCTCAGGGCAAGCGCTCCTTCCTGTCACCCGCTACTCTGCCGCCACCTTCTCCGGCTCTACCGCCGCTTGCTCCGCTTGCTGCGCCGCCTTCAGCGCCGCTGCCTTCGTCTCCACCAGTTCGACGATATGCTCCACCATGTCGCCGGCGGCGATCGTGTGGTCGGTCTTGCCGGCGCTGTACACCATGTGCCGCCCGGCCCCGCCGCCGGTCACGCCAAGGTCGGTCATCAGCGCCTCGCCTGGGCCGTTGACCACGCAGCCGATGATGGAAAGAGTAATCGGTGTCTCGATATGCGCGAGACGGTCCTCCAGGGTCCGCACCGTCTCGATCACGTTGAAGCCCTGCCGCGCGCAGGACGGGCAGGAGATCACCTTCACCCCGCGATGGCGGATGCCCAGCGCCTTCAGCAGGTCCCAGCCGACCCGCACCTCCTCCTCCGGCTCGTCGGACAGGGACACGCGCAACGTGTCGCCGATTCCGGCCCAGAGCAGGGAACCCAGCCCGACCGCGGACTTCACCGTGCCCATGCGGCGCCCGCCGGCCTCGGTGATGCCGATATGCAGCGGGTGGTCGCACACCTCGGCAAGCTGCTGATACGCGGCGACCGCGAGGAATACGTCCGAGGCCTTCACGCTGATCTTGAAGTCGTGGAAGTCGTGCTGCTGCAGGATGTTCGCGTGGTACAGCGCGCTTTCCACCAGGGCTTCGGGGTTGGGCTCGCCGTATTTTTCCAGCAGGTGCTTTTCCAGCGAACCGGCGTTCACTCCGATGCGCATGGAGCACCCGTGGTCGCGGGCGGCCTTGATGACCTCCTTTACCCGCTCGTCGCTGCCGATATTGCCGGGATTGATGCGCAGGCAGGCGGCGCCGCTGTCGGCTGCCTCGATGGCGCGCTTGTAGTGGAAATGGATGTCCGCGACGATCGGCACGTTCACCTCGTGCACGATGTCCTTCAGCGCCAGCGCGCTTGGCTGGTCGGGGCAGGACACGCGCACAATATCGGCGCCGGCCAGCTCGGCGCGCCGGATCTGCGCCACCGTGCCCGCGACGTCGGTGGTCAACGTGTTGGTCATGGTCTGCACGGTGATCGGGGTACCGTCGCCCACCGGCACCTTGCCGACATAGACGCGGCGGGACTTGCGCCGGGTGATCTGCTGGTAGGGACGATAGTTCATCGGATTCCTCTTCGCTGCATGCAACCGGGCCCGCCGATCCCGCCGGGCAGGCGCCCCATAGGATGGGGATTTTCGGTCCGCGCCGCTACTGGTCGGCCGAACGGGGCGCGCCGGACTGTCCTGCGTGTGACGCGACCGAGCCGCCGCCGGGTGCTGCCGGCGGCGTAAGCTCGGCGAAGCCGTCCTTGATCAGGCCCGGATCCAGCGGCAGGTCTCGGCGCACGGCGCCCGAGCCGCCGGGAACCTGCACCGTGACGCCGCCCACCATCACCTCGGTGCCGCCGGCGTTGCCGGTTGTCAGCACCAGGTTGGGACGTTGCGGTACCGCCCAGGTGTCGCCGTTATGCAGGACGCGGCTCAGCAACACGTCGCCTCCGTTGCGGTCGCGCACCTGCATCCAGGCGTCCGCCGTGGCCTTCAGCACGATCTGCGACGGATCGGCCCCTGGCAGGCCTGCGGCTGCCTGGTTTGGTGCCGCTGGCGGAGCCATCCCGGGCGGCACTGAGGCCGCGGCCGCCGATGTCGGCGAGATAGGCGGCGCCGGGAGTGCCGCGATCGGCTGTCCAGGCGCGGACCCCGTACTCCCCGCGGATGCGACAGCCGGCCCCAGGCCCGAAGACGCAGGGGGCGGCTGGGTTCCAGGGCTTAGCGTGGCGACGGCCTGGGGTGCCGCATTGGAGGCTGGCACATTGGATGCGGGCGCACCGGTGGGCGGCGCATTGGAGGCCGTCTGCCCGCTGCGCGCGGCCGGCCGCGGCACTGGCCCGTTACCGGATGCGGCGCCGGCGGCGCTTGCCGACGCGGTTGCGTTTGGCGGCGGGGCCAGCGGGCCGGCGCGCGTTGGCGCAGCCTGGTCCGCCAGGCTGGCGAGGCGTTGGGGTACCGGCGCGACCGTCTCGGCGGGCAACCGACCCTGGCCGGAGAGCCGGTACCAGCCGGCATAGGCACCGATGGCGAGCACCACGCCCAGCAGGATCACAGCGCCGGCCGGAAGGCCGCGCTCCGGCATCGGCGCGGGAAAGACCAGCTCGGTGCGCCGGTTGACCTCGCTGGCCTCGTTCTTGAAGCGCCGGACGATCTCGTCGGGATCGAGGCCCAGCGTCTTGGCATAGGTCCTGAGGAACCCGAGCGCATAGGCATTGCCGGGCAGCAGATCGATCCGCCCTTCCTCGAGGGCTTCGAGATGCGGCTGACGGATGCGCAGGGCGGCGGCGACGTCCTCGATCGGCCAGTCCAGCCGCTCGCGGGCGGCGCGCAGATCGGCGCCGGCGCGCGGAGCAGCGGGCGGATTCTCCGCCTCCGTCACGGCCGATGACATCAAGTTTCGGTTTGCTACCAGCTTCGACCTGCGATCCTGCTGCACGGTCGCCCCGTTTGCTCTTTACCAAAAACGATCCAGCGTGGCGCAGACGCACGGCCGGCAGGATGTACCTTGCTTGGCGCATGCCGCATCTACCCAGGGCCAGCATGGCTGCCAACCGGTACCCAGAGTGACTCCATTCGGCCCGATAGTCGAATCGTGATTGCGGACATGTTTGAAACGAAATGAAGAATTCATACGGGCATGGCCTAACTGCATCGGTGGCGCGGGCGGGCGGGGGACGAGGTTCGGACCTGGATGCCATGCCCGGGTGGTCGGGCGGGGGATGAGGTTGGGATCGGCATGCCATCTTGGGCGGTCGGGCGGGGGATGAGGTTGGGATCGGCATGCCATCTTGGGCGGGCGGGTGGCGGATGAGGTTCGGATCGGGATGCCATGCCCGGGCGGCCGGGTGGCGGGCGGAAGTTCAGACCGAGATGCCATGCTCGCGCGCCCAGGTAGCGATCGGCTCGCGCAGGCTGGCGGCGCCACCCGAGCCGCGGCGGATCGACGCCAGAACCGGCCTGAACGCCGTCAGGTCCACCTGCCGCAGCAATGCCTTCACGGCGAGCAATGCCGAGGCCGACATGGAAAGCGAGGTGAGGCCGAGCCCGACCAGGGTCATGGCCTCCAGGGGACGGCCTGCGGCTTCACCGCACAACGAGACCGGGATGCCGGCACCGCCCCGGGCCGCCTTGGCCAAGGTCAGCAATTGCTCGAACATGTCCAGCACCGGCTGCGACAACAGGTCGTAGCGGCCATAGAGCGACGGCGTGCCGCGATCCACGGCGAACAGGAACTGCATCAGGTCGTTGGACCCGATGGAGATGAAGTCGGCGTCGCGCAGCAGCTCGGGGAGCTGCCACATCAGGGCGGGCACTTCGAGCATGGTGCCGATTTCCAGCTTGTCCGGCGCGGGGCGGACGCGGCGCGCCTCGGCCAGCAGCAGGGCGCGGGCGGCGCGGAATTCCTGCACCGTCGCGACCATGGGGAACATCACGGACAGCCTGCGCCCGCCGGCCGCCAGCAACAGGGCACGCAACTGGCGGCGAAGCAACGCGGGGCGGTCGAGGCCGATGCGCAGCGACCGCCACCCCATGGCGGGGTTTTCCTCGTCGGCGGCCATTCCGGGCAACAGCTTGTCGGCACCCAGGTCCAGCGTGCGGAACACGACCGGGCGGTCGCCGGCGGCGTCCAGCACCCGGGCATAGATGGCCGCTTGCTCCGCGACATCGGCCACGCCGCCACGGGCCAACATTGCAATCTCCGTACGGAACAGCCCGATGCCGTCGGCACCGACCGCGTCGAGCTGCGCCAGCTCCAGGCCGAGGCCGACATTCAGCATCAGGCTGACGGGGGTGCCATCGGCGGTGGCGCCGGGCTGGCCGCGCAGCGCCGCCCAGCCGGCGTGCTGGGCGGTCTGCACCTCGAACGCGCGGATATAGGCTTGCCGGACCTCGGCTTCCGGACGCAGGACGATCTGCCCTTCGTCCGCATCCACGACGATTTCGTCGCCTTGCTCGGCGGTATCGAGCATGCCGCGGGCGCCGCCGACGGCGGGAATGCCGAGGGCACGGGCGAGGATGGCGGCGTGGCCGGCGGGACTTGCCTCCTCGATCGCGACGCCGGCGATGCCGCGGCTGTGCCAATCCAGCAGTTCGGCCGGGCCGAGGCGGCGGGCCAGCAGAATGGCGCTTTCCGGGATCGGCGGGGGCTCGACGCGCCCAAGCAGGATCGCGAGAAGCCGGCCGGCCAGGTCCTCGATGTCGGCGAGGCGCTCGCGCAGGTACGGGTCGCTGATGCGGCGCATGCGGTCGTGCAGCTCGCCGGCGACGCGCTGGACGGCGGCTTCGGCCGCGACTCCGCCGCGGATGACCTCGCTGACGCGGTGGAGCCAGCCGGCATCCGCCGCGACGAGGCGGTAGGTTTCCAGCACTTCGCGCGAGGCGGTGGTATCCTCGCGGCTGCCGCGGTCGGGAACGCCGCTGGCGATCAGCTCATCGAGGCCCTGCTGCATTTTCGCGACGGCGGCGTCGAGGCGCCTGAGCTCTGCCGCGGGGTCCTCGGCGATGAGCTGCAGCGGGACGCGGGGCGGACCGTGCAGGACGACGGGGCCGATGGCGATGCCGCTGGTCAGGGGGGTGACGGCGAACATGCGCGGCACGGTGGCGGCGACGCCCTCGGTACCGCCATCGGTGGCGCCGCTGGCTGGCAACATCTCGGCCAATAACATGGCGACGGTTTCGAGTTCGTCCACCTCCTCTTCCGTGTAATGGCGAGGATTGCGGTTCTGCACGACCAGGACGCCGAGCGAGCGGCCGGCGCGGCGGACCGGGACCGCGAGCATGGAGGCGTAGGGGTCTTCGCCGGTTTCCGGGCGGTAGGCGAAGGCGGGATGGTTCTGCGCGTCGGGCAGGTTCATGACCGCGCTGGTGGCGGCGGTGAGGCCGACGATGCCCTCGCCGACCCGCAGGCGGGTGCGGCCCACCGCGGCCGGGTTCAGGCCCTCGGTCGCGGCGAGTTCCAGGACGTCGCCGGGCTTCTGCACGTAGATGGAGCAAACTTCCGAGACGAGTTCGGCGGCGACGAGGCGGACCAGCTCGGCCAGCGGCGCCGCGCCGGTGGCCCGGAGGGAGCGCAGGCGGGCCAGCAGACGGCGGGGGGAAGCCACGGGACTACGCTCTCCCTCGAGAGCAGGGCTGAGCGGGGAAGCGGATCGGCGGGGTTGGGCCGGGAAGCTGGCCAATCGCGGGGGCGAGGGTGACCGGGAGGGCAGGGACATGGTTCCGTGCCGACCCGGTCACGCTCGCCCGTCGCGCTGTGCGCCCCGACCCCTCCGGCCGCAGGCGGGAGGGGCTGCTAGCCATGACGCCCGACCAACGCCGCAACGGCTTGCTCCATCAGTTCGGCGATCACCTCCGCCACCGATTGTTCCTGCGTCACCATGCCCACCGACTGGCCCGCCATCATCGAGCCGTTTTCGATGTCGCCCTCGATCGCCGCGCGGCGGAGCGCGCCGGCCCAGAAATGCTCGATCGCGAGCTGGGCGGCTTCCTTGTCCAGCTCGCCGGCGAGGAAACGGTCGCGCGTTTCCGCCTGGAAGCGCAGGAAGCGGCGTGTGCCCTCGTTCACCAGGCCGCGGACCGGGATCACCGGGAACCGCTCGTCGAGCTGCACCGACGGCACGGCATCGCGGGCGGCGGCACGGATGAAGGCCTGCTTGAATTTCGGGTGGGCGATGGATTCCGTGGTGGCGGCGAAGCGCGTGCCGAGCTGAGCGCCCGACGCGCCCATTTCGAGATACGCCAGGATCGCCTCGCCGCGCCCCAGCCCGCCGGCGACGAAGACCGGGACGTCGCGGATATGGGGAAGGATCTCCTGGGCGAGCACGTTCAGCGAGACCGGGCCGATATGACCGCCGGCTTCGGACCCCTCGATCACCAGCGCGTCGGCGCCGCTGCGGACCAGCCGGCGCGCCAGCACCAGGGCCGGGGCGAAGCAGAGCAACTTCGCGCCGCCATCCTTGACCGCCCGCACCGCGGCGCCGGGGGGAATGCCGCCGGCCAGCACGACGTGGCCCACCTTCGCCTCGAGGCACACCCGCACCAGGTCGTCGAGCCGTGGATGCATGGTGATCAGGTTCACGCCGAACGGCAGCGCCGTCATGGCCTGGGTGCCGGCGATCTCGGCGGCCAACTGGTCGGGGTTCATCGAGCCGCAGGCGATCACGCCGAAGCCGCCGGCGTTGGAGATGGCGGCGACCAGGTGGCGCTCGCTGACCCAGCTCATGGCGCCGCCCATCAGCGCGTAGCGGCAGCCGAGGAACGCCGTGCCACGCGCCCAGAGCCGGTCCAGCGTTGCCTGCGCGGCGAGGCGGGCCGTATCCGGTGCGGCGATGTCAGGGGGGGCGATGTCAGGCGGCATCGAGACCGTACGCCGTGTGCAGCGCCCGCACCGCCAGTTCGGTGTATTCGGCGGCGATCAGGACGCTGACCTTGATCTCGCTGGTGGATATGACCTGGATGTTGATCGCCTTGTCGGCGAGGGCGCGGAACATCGTGTTGGCGACGCCGGCATGGCTGCGCATGCCGACGCCGACCACGCTGAGCTTGGCGACGTTGGGATCCTCGAGCAGCTCGGCATAGTTGATCGCCGACTTCACCTGCTGCAGCGCCTGGCGCGCGCGGGGCAGGTCGGCCTTGCCGACGGTGAAGGTCATGTCGGTGGTGCCGTCGGCCGACACGTTCTGCACGATCATGTCGACGTTCACGTTCTGCTCCGCCAGGACGCCGAAGATGGTGGCGGCGATGCCGGGCCGGTCGGGCACGCGGCGCACCGTGATCTTCGATTCGTCGCGGGAATAGGCGATGCCGGCGACATTCTGTTTTTCCACGATCTCGTCCTCATCCACGACCAGCGTGCCGTCGGTGTCGTTCGCGGGGCCGTCCTTGAAGCTGGACAGGACGCGCACGCGCACCCTTTCGTTCATGGCCAGCTCGACGCT
>Ga0335074_10000499_pt1 | contig 56381 bp, 46 predicted proteins | sample Lox_Sample_23_FD_206715 | JGI IMG/M metagenome (GOLD analysis project Ga0335074, IMG submission 206715) | Soil microbial communities from Loxahatchee National Wildlife Refuge, Florida, United States - Lox_Sample_2.3 | ecosystem: Environmental > Terrestrial > Soil > Wetlands | place: USA...
TCGAGAAACTCACTCCACATCCGGTGATCGTTGCGCTCGCCCCGCAGATAGGGGAACCGAACCTGCAACTTTTCGGCAATCAGCGCGAGTTCGATATCCGCGCATCATTGCCGGCGGAATCCGGGCGGTCTTTCAAGCTGGCGCGCGCGTCATCGAACGAGTTTGCCCTATCGGACCAGCGGATGCCGAGCTCGGGGGTCTCATAAGGCTGGAGCGCGCGAAACCCCCAATGCTTGCCGTCAAGTTGATGACGCAGCTCGGCATACCAATCGCGGTCGTGCGTGAAGATGATCACCTGGCGATCCGCAAACTGTTCTTTGAGTAGATCGACGATCATGCCGCGATGGTTGCGGTCGAGGCTGACCACCACGTCGTCAAGGATCAGCGGGCGATCCTTGCCGGCCTCGCGCTTCGCCAGCGCCAAGAAAATGCAGAGCCCGAGGCTGTTGCGGTAACCCTCGGAGAGCGTCAGCCGCGGCGAATCCTGATCCTTGCCGTGGAAGCGCAGTGCGATGTCGATCGCCTTGTCTTCGTCCGGCAGATAAAGCCGCACATTTTCAATCGGCTCGCCGGGATGCAGCGCCTTCCACATATTGCCGATATCGGCGGAGATTTCGCCAATGACCTCTTCCGAGCGTTCGCGAATTTCGGCGCGGGTCCCGGTCTCCACGGCGTTGACGAAGGCGATCAGGCCTTCGATCCGGGCAATTTCCGCCGCGAGCCCCTGCGCTTCGAAAACCGATTTGGCCGCATCAACGGTGCTCTTGTCTCTCGACAGATCGGCGATGTCGGGCGGCGCGTCACGCGACGTCTCGGCAGCGCCCGCGACGACCGGAGGAGCATGCGCCTCGATGGCCGCCAGATCATCCTCTCGCAATGACTGGCGGTATGATTCAGGGTCGGAGGCCTCGATCCATTCGAGATGGCTCTCGAGCGCGGTTTTCTCGGCTTCGGTCCTCCACTCGACGAGTTCGCCCTTGGCGAGCGCGGTTTTGAGCGCCTTCAGTTGGTCGATCAGCGTGCTTACCGCGCCGCGTCTCTGATCAAAAACAGCGATGATGTTTCCGAGGCGCTGTTGCTCGGCTTCCACATGCGCTTTGAACTCATCGGTGCCGACCGACTTTCCGCAGGCGGGGCAATCGATCTCGCCGCCTTCCTCCAGCTTCTCGGCAAGCGCGTCGGCCGATTGCAGCACGGCCAGCTTCTCGGTGATCAGCGGCTCGACCGAACCAGCGAGTTGCGCGTTGGCGCTGCGGACCGCGCCGACGGCGCCGGCAAAATCCAGCTCCGCCAGCGACCGCAACAGCAAATGCCGCCGATTCTCGTCCGTGAGCGCCCCAATCCGGGCCGTAAGCGCCGCCTCCAGTTCGGCGCAGCGGTCCTGCGGCATGATCGCTTGGCCGGAAGGACAATAGGTTTGGTACAGCGCGGTGACCTTGGTTTCGATGACCGCGTCGGTGTCGTTTCCGAAGACCTGCCGGCGCTTGACGGCAATCTGCCCCAGCGCGCCCTGCTTCTGCGGCAATCGTGCCTGGGCTTCGACGGATCTTGCGAGCTGGCGGAGGTTTTCCGCCGCGACCTCCAGCTCGTGCAGCCCAAAGAGAGGCAGCAACGCTGAATATTTTTCGCCTTTGCGGCTGCGGATGAATTCAGCGACCTCATCCTGCCTTAGAATGATGCGCTGGTAGTCCCATTCCTCCATCTTGACCGCGTCGGCGCCCGCTCGCGTGTGCGTGCCATTGCGCGCGATCCTGACGTTCAATTCGGAATCATCCTGAAACTTGATCCAGAATTCGGTGTTACAATTCGCGGGCGTATGCGTGTTGGGGATCGCCTTTTCCTGGTTGCGCCCGCTGTATTCCGAGACGAGGTGACCGATCTTTCCGCGTTTGATGCCGTATTCGATCGAGTCGACAAAGGAGGACTTGCCGGCGCCGTTGCATCCGTAAATGCCCCAGGACTTGCCTTCGGCGCCAAGCGTGACTGCATCAGCCGCGCCGCGAAACCATGCGAGCCGAAGCGCCTTAATCCTCATGGGCCGGGTCCGGCGGTTCGGCGGCGGCGATCAATTGCTTCGCAAGATCGGCAAGCTCCGCTTTCGTCAGCGCGCGCTCGCGCAGTGTCGCGCCCAACTCGCCTTCGAGACACGACACCACCTCCACTTCGACTGGCGCGGCCGTCTGAGCTTCGGCAATTCGCTTCGCAATCCAATCCAAGGGATTTGTCCTCGGTGAAAACTAACTTTCGGCGAACTATACCTTGTCTGTTGTGTTTGATGTTCTTTGTGATTCAGCCTTCCCAAGTCAGCACGGAAGGCTGACCGCGGCCGATCGGCGCACGGATCGAGGTTTCGCCATATTCACCGGGCGGCCAGGAGGCGACGATCGCTTAAATTCATAATCGCCCCAGTTCGCCGGGGATCGCCCGATACGAAATTATCGGCGGCAGAATGGTTAGTACTATCCCTGCCGCTCCAGGGTCGAAATCCTACCCATTTCAATATGGCAGAGCTTTACGAGCAGTCCGCCAGCGTGAAACAAAGTAAAACACAATACTATATAGAAATAACAAGTGTTTCCATGCTAAAAGAAGCGACTTTTATTATGTTCACCCTGCGTGAACTCTTTTCTGACACAGTTCCTTAATCGCGGGATGGAGCAGGCTGGTAGCTGGCGACAGTCATAAACCTTGGTTCAAACCGCTCCCCCAACCGGCCCGCACGCGCTCAAAGCCAATAGGCGCGGACCGTGTTTGGAGGTACAACCAACAAGTGCCTCCAGTGGATCGGCGATGTTGCCGTTTTCCGTTATCCAATGCCTGATGGCCGCCTGCATGGGACGCATCGACAGCGCCCGTGCAGCGCCCGCGCTGCTATTGCCGCGGAGTAGGCCATGAGCTCCGCGGGGCCGCGCGGCGCTTTTCGGGTCGTGGATGGTGATGCCTCCCGTGCGACGGGCACGGCCGACATCGCCGAAATGGTGCGGCAGGGCGTTCGCAAGGCGCAAGACAAATTAATTGATCTGAGCATGCGCAATGGCATGCTCAACTTCAAGCACTCGGAAACGTCAGCGCGTCACGTGCGCATTATCGACGAGCCGATTGCCCTTTTAGTTGATGCGCTCAGCTCAGGCCGTTCGCTCGACATTTTATCTTTACCCCCCGTCGAAGAGGTGCCGCGCGACGAGGACACCGACAAGTTTCGCGCGGCTCTCAAGTCGGCGAAAGAAATCGACCCGGAATGGCTCGCCGCCGAAGATGCGCGCCGCGCCGCGGGAAACCGCCGGCGCGCGCGGGACAAGGCCGCCGAACGTGCCTTGCGCGACCGCGTGCGAGCGCAGCTTGGCATGCCGGAATGGCGCGCGGCCACCGATCCCAAGACGCGCGCCAAGGACCTCGGCATCAATCCGGATTATGATCTGCCGCCGCCCGCCGCAAAATCGGCGAATGGTCGCAGGGACGATACCCTCCAAACACTGTTTTTTCCGGATCGTTTGGAGGCGAAGCTCTCGACGCTGCACAGCGCCGCGCGCGCCTTGCAGGAAGATGCCGGCCTTAGCGCGATGCATTGCGCCGTGGGATTCCTCGAATGGTACGATCCGGTCGATGCGCCTGATCCGGCCTACGCCCCGCTCTTGTTGCTCCCGGTCAACATGGTGAAGCGAATTTCGCAGGGCGAATACATTTACTCGATTCAAGGCCGCGATGACGACGAAGCGACCAACGTCGCCCTCCGGGAGAAGCTCAAGCAACTGGCCTTGGACTTGCCGGACTACGATCCCGACGCGGGCGTTGAAGCGTTTCTCAAGAAGGTCGGCGACATTCTCAAGAACCGTCCGCGCTGGCGCGTCCGGCGCTTCGCCACCGTCGGCCTTTTCTCGTTCGCGCGCCAAGTCATGTGGACCGACCTTGACCCGGCCAAATGGCCGGCGTCGGCGCGCCCGGAATCGCATCCGCTGCTGACGCAAATCTATGGCGACGTGGGCGGTGACCACTCCGACTCTGTGGCGCCCGTTTATGACGTGGATGAACCCGCCTTAGAGCAGCAAGCGCCAGCTCTCGTGACCGATGCGGACGCGTCCCAGCTCAGCGCCGTGATCGACGCCGCCGGCGGAAAGAATCTCGTGATCCAAGGCCCGCCCGGCACCGGCAAGTCGCAGGCGATCACCAATATCATCGCCAACGCCCTATGGCACGGAAAGACCGTATTGTTCGTGTCCGAGAAGATGGCGGCGCTTAAGGTCGTCAAAGACCGCCTCGATCATATGGCGCTCGGTGATTTCTGCCTTGCGGTGCATTCCGCCAAGGCGTCGAAATCTCTCGTCTTGAAGGCCATCCGCGAACGCATGGAAAAGCGGCGTTTGCGTCCGAACCCTCAGGTGATCGAGCGGGCGCGGGACGCCCTTCGCGAAGCGCGCCAGCGTCTGACTGAATACGCCGCACTCATCAACGGCGCCGCGGGAGAAACCGGCCTCACGATCCATCAAGTGTTGTGGGGCGATTTTACGCGCTCCGCTCCGCCGGAGGGCGTGCCGGCCTCCGCGCTGGAATTTCGTCTTCGCGATCCACTCGCGATCGACCGTTTCAAGCTCGGGGAATTGATCGCCGCAGGACGCGCGCTCGACGAGTTAGCCGCGTCGATGGGCGCATTCGCCGAGCCGCAGCAGCAACCGTGGCGCGGGATTGGCAATCTCAATCTGACACGGTTCGACCGCACGAGGGCGATTGAATTCGTGCAGCGCTGGAACGCCGCCCTGGACGACCTGCGCGAACAAGCCGTGGCCTTTGCCGCCACCTCTAATTGGCCACGGCCCGCGACGCTCGGCGACCTCGCGCGCGCCGCCACGATTGCCCACGAAATTCCCGACCCGCCACCGCGGCTCGACGAGCGGATTCTGGCTTGTGCGACTGACGAGCATCTGCGGCGGTCTTTATCGAATTGGGCGAACCACGCGCTTCAAGTCGATCAATACAACGCCGCCGTCGCGCCGGTGGCCGAACGCGCTCAGCTTGAGTCTCATCTTGACCTTGCGGCGCGCGTGGCAACGAAGGCCAGAGAGCTGCGCGTATCGGAGGCCTCGCCGGCGCAACTGGCGCGGCTCGCCGATCAAGCGGACAAAGAAGCCCAAGCGCGGGCCGCCGTCGTGCACTTGATCGCGGATGTTCTCGCCGTCGTGAGGCCCGATCCCAAACGTGAAACGGACTTCAAGGCCGAAGCGATGGTGGCGGGCTATTTGCACCATGTCGCCGCACTTTCGCCCGAGCGACGCCGCTGGCGATCAGTCGCGCTCAATCAAGAGGGCGTCATCGAAGCCTTAATGGAGGCGGACGCGGCGGCTGGCGAGGCCCGCGCCGCAGCCGCCGAGGCCCGATTTGACGAGCCAGCAACTCCTCACCTCGCGCAAACTCTGCCTGCCATCCGGGAACTTCGGCAAGCTGCTGCGACGTTGCGCGGAGCGGGCCTGTGGGCACGTTTTGGCCGCGAGTGGCGCGCCGCCAAAACCACGTGGCGCCAGGTCTTCCCTTCCGAACGCAAACTGGTTCGCCTTGAAGCCGCGCGGCGATTGCTCTCGGTGGCGCTCTGGAAAGAGAAAATCGCAAGCCTCGAATCCAATCAAGCCGCGAAGACGGCGACAGGCCGTCATTGGCGCGTGTTCGATACGCCGTTCGCGGAGCTGATCGCGGTCGCGCAATGGATGAAGTCGATCCGCAACGTCACGCCCTTGGCCGAGCCGGGCGCGCGCGAGTTGCGGCGACTGGCCTGTGAGGCAAGCGCTGAGGATTTTGCTTCCGTCGCCGCCCTTGCCGAGCGCGCCAAGGACATCAAAGTTCTCGATGCCTTCAAGGCGGCTCATGCGGAACACTCCTCCATTTTGCGTGACGCGGGCCGTCTTGCCGAGCGGGCGGCGGCCCTCAAGACGTTGCTCGGCGAATCCGCGGTTATTGGCCTTCGCGAAGATCAGCCGCTCAAGAATCTTCCTTTCGCCACCGACGCTATCGCCAAGCTCGGGGAATTAGGCCGTGCGATGGCCGCCGAGGCGGCGGCAACGGTGGCGGCAAGCCTGCCAGCCCTTACGGACGCGGACCGGGCACACGCTATCTCCGCAGCGCTCGCGCACACTGAACGGCTGTTGGCCGCCGGCCTACCGGCACCCGTGGTTGCGCACCTGCTTGCCCAGGAGTGCGCGGCCCGCACCGCGGCCATCAAACAGCGCGCGCGAGAGATAGAGAACGCCCTCGGCAAGGAGCACGAACTCGCCGAAGCCGCCCGAGGCACGCTCATGCTGCGTGAGAAGGATTGGTGCGGCGCGACGCTTCAAACGGCCCCTCTCGATGCGCTGATCGCGAAATGCCAGCGGGCCGTGCACAACCCCGACGCGCTCGAAAAGCAGATTGATCTTCTCAGCACCGAGCTTGAAGCCGACGCGCTTGGTCTGGGGGATCTGCTTCGGCGCTGGACGGCGGAAAACTTGCGATACGCTAATGTAGCATGGGCCGTCGAGGCAGTGTTTTACCGGTCGGCGGCCGAAAAACTCATGCGGGACCAACCCGTTCTTGCGCGCCACGCCGGTAACACGCATGAGCAGGTCCGCGCCCGTTTCCAGAAACTCGACCGCGAAATCCTCGAACTTAACCGCGAAATGATTGCCGCGAAGCTGCAAACACGGTCGGCTCCGCCCGGACGGCGCGCGCAGTCTGTGCGCGATTACACCGACAACGAGATGCTGAGCCATCAGACCGGCCTTCAGCAGCCCCGCATTGCCTTGCGTCGGCTCTTTTCGAACGCTGGCGATGCCGTCCGAGCTTATATGCCGTGCATCATGATGAGCCCGATGTCCGTGGCGCAATATTTGGAGCCCGGCAAGCACAAGTTCGACATTTTGGTCGTTGACGAAGCATCGCAAATGAAACCCGAAAACGCACTTGGAGCGATGATGCGGTGCTCGCAGGCGGTCATTGTCGGCGATCCCCAGCAATTGCCTCCCACCGACTTTTTTGCCGCGGCGAGCGACGGCGGCGGACCGGACGCGGCGCAGGACGAGCCGGAGGAATCCATCTTGGAGCTGGGCCGCCGGTGCTGGCACCCGATGCGCATGCTCGAAGTCCACTACCGCTCGCGGCATCAAAGCCTGATCGCGTATTCGAACCGCGAATTCTACGATGAACGGCTGCTGATCTATCCGTCGCCTGTCCTGCAAAACCCGGACTACGGCGTAACCTGCCATCGCGTCGATGGAGCCTACGAAGTCGGCCAGGGCCGGAACCGCATCGAAGCCGAAGCGGTCGTCGCGGAGGCCGCCCGGCTGATGCGCGCACACCTCAGCCGCTCGCTCGGCATCGTCGCCATTAATCAGGCGCAGAGTGATCTGATCGAAACGCTTATGGATCAGCGCGTCGCGTCTGATCCAGAGTTACAAGCGTATAAACAGAAATGGGACGGAGAGCTTGAGGAGTTTTTCATCAAGAACCTCGAAAACGTCCAAGGCGACGAACGCGACACAATTCTGATCTCCACCGTGTACGGGCGCACGGCCGACGGAGTCTTTCACCAGCACTTCGGGCCGATCACCCGCGCCTATGGGCATCGCCGCCTCAATGTTCTTTTCACGCGCGCCAAGTGCAAGCTGACGGTCTTCACCACGCTCGATCATGGGCAGATCGTCGCCGATGGGAGTAGCCGCGGCGTCCGCGTTCTCAAAGAGTTTCTGGAATACGCGGCGCTGGGGACCATCACACCGGGCCGGTGCATTGGCGATCCGCCCGACAGCGACTTCGAGCGATGGTTTCTCTCGCGGCTGAAAGCGGAAGGGTATGACGCGCATCCGCAGGTCGGCGTCGCCCGATACCGCATCGATATCGGCGTGGTGCACCCCGACAAACCCGGCAGCTACATTCTTGGCGTCGAATGCGACGGCGCCACCTATCATTCGTCGAAGGCGGCGCGCGACCGCGATAGGATTCGCCAGGACGTTTTGGAAGGCCTGAATTGGACCATACACCGGGTCTGGTCAACGGATTGGTACAGAAACCCGGAACGGGAATTCCGGCGGCTTGTGCAGAACATCGAGAAGCTTCGCGCCGTCAAGTGAGACTTGGACCGGCGTGGAGCGTCATGAAAAGCCGCTCACAACGGCCTTCGACACGCACCGGCATCCGGGCTCGATTCCGGGCCACGTCCACTTGCCATTCAGAAACATTCCTTTGCTAACATCATACTGCTTTCCATTTGCAGCCCTGTGGGCAGCGTCCTGTTGCTTCTCCCAATCCCGTGCCGTTTTAGGATTTATGACGCAAGGCGCTCCCGAATACAACCAGACCGCAGATCTTATGCCCAAGGATTCCAGTTGCTCTTTTTGCATGAGAGCGGTGGCTTTGTTGTTCAAAAGGCGCGCAATCTCCGCAGCTCTCTCTTTGGTCATGCCGTTGATGTTCATCTGTAGGAGAGCCTGATACAGAAGGCTCAAATCCCGACCAGCGGATATGGAACGTAAGGCCGCGTCATAAACTTGGTCAAAATGGTCGCCGTCGATATCGTCAAGCTGCATGATGTCGTTTTGAACACTGATCTTCACCGTATCGGTGACTTTGGAAACGTCGAACTTGGCGACAGGAATGCCGAAGGCGCCCTCTGCGACATTCTCGTTTCTGCGGTCAATACGCCCAATCAGCTTAAAGAATTTTGACGCCATGGACATAGCGGCCTCCGCTCCGAAAAGGGAAAATTGCACGGCTACGGTCGATCATCGACGTAATCGAAGTCGACGATCGATCCGTTATGATCATTGGCTTGCAGGCCGCCATCGCCGGCAAACAGAGCGCGAACGGTAGTGTTCGTGGTTTTGTACGCAATTAGCGCGCCAGTCAGAATAAAACTGCGAACACCTACATTATTGAAATCGCTTTGTAAATTTCCACCGCTCAAAGCCTCCACATGCGATCGCGGCCAAACGTCTGTGCTATACGCTCAGTCCAACTCTGATCTGGGCCAACGCGCGCCGCAATTCGGTCGCGACCGGCCCGAGTTGACCGCGACAGCGGTCGCGGTCGCCAGCCTTACCCGCCTGCTCGAGCTCATGGGCCGCAACGCTAAGGTTGACAGCACCGATCGCTTGCGCTGCGCCTTTGAGTCGATGTGCGGCTGCGGCCAGGCTAGCGAGGTTAGCGGCGCGCCAAGCCGCATTGATCTCCGCTTCACTATCGGTTGCGCTCTGCTCGAACTTCTTCAGCAACGCTGTAATACTGGCATGGTCGTCGCCCAGCCACCCGGCCAGCACGTTGTGATCAATGGCCGCGTTGTCGCGGGAGGATGCAGGCGCCTGTTCGGCATCGCCAATCTCGATCCAGCGGTGGAGAATATTGTGCAGACGGCCGATCGCCACCGGCTTCGGCAAATACGCGTCCATGCCGGCGGCGAGACAGCGCTCCTCCTCACCGCGTATCGCGTCGGCGGTCACCGCAATGATCGGAGTGTGCCCGTTTCCTCGCTCCGTTTCCGCGGCGCGTAGCCTTCGCACCAGCTCGTAGCCATCCATAACTGGCATGTGCAGGTCGGCGAGCACGGCTACATAGTCTGCCGCAGCCCATGCCGCGAGCGCCGTCCCGCCATCTTCCGCGGTATCGGCTGCAAGGCCCAGTAGCGCGAGCTGACGCACCAGCACCTCGCGATTGACTGGATGGTCATCGACCACCAGCAACTTGGCGCTGCTGTTGCCATGCAAAACGGCAACCGGCGGCGCTGCTTTTGTATCCGCGCGCAGAAGCGACACCAATGGCGATTCAGCGGGCGCCGCAAGGACGGCCAAGGTCACAGTGAAAGTCGAGCCGACGCCTGGCGTGCTCTCCAGCGCCACATCGCCGCCCATGAGCTGGGCGAGGCGCCGGACGATCGACAGGCCCAGCCCGGTGCCACCGTAACGCCTGGTCGTTGAACTGTCGGCCTGCGAGAATGGCTGAAAGAGACGGGCCCGTTGCGCCTCATCGAGCCCAATGCCGGTATCCTTGACTGCTAGGATCACCCGCGTCTGCCCGCCGCCGAGTGGCGCGGTCGCGGCGCGGACGCGGATCTCGCCGCGCTCGGTGAATTTGACCGCGTTATTCAAAAGGTTGAACAGGATCTGCCGAATGCGGGTCGGATCGCCGATCAACGCGTCGTCCGATCCGGGATCGATTTCGGCCTGGACCGTCAAGCCCTTCGCGATCGCGTGCGGACGGAAGGTCTCGCCAGCACCGTCGACCAAGCCGGACAGCGAAAAAGCCGTCGTTTCCAATTCCAGTCGTCCGGCCTCGATTTTCGAGAAATCGAGGATATCGTCGATGATGCGCAGCAGCGCCTGCGCCGAATCGCGCATCGTTGCCACGAGCGGCCGCTGATTGTCGATCAGACTCTGTCGTTCCATCACCTCCAACATGCCAAGCACGCCGTTCATCGGCGTGCGAATCTCGTGGCTCATTGTTGCGAGAAACGTCGATATTGCTTCGTTCGCCGCTTCCGCCTCGATGCGAGCCTTTTCGGCCGCATCGGTTCTTTCGCGCAGTTCCTTGAGCAGCCGCGTGTTCGCTGTGGCGATGACGGCTTGGGCAGCGAAATTCGTAACGAAGTCGATCTGCTTATCCGTGAAAGGTCGAACTTCTTGGCGCGACATGAGGATAGCGCCAACCAGCTCGTTCTCCTTCAGCATTGGCACAGCGATAACGGTCCGTGCACCGCCAAGTTCAACCGTTGCGATCGCAATTGGATCGCTGCCGTCGATGTAGCTCGCTTGTGCAGCAAGATCAGTGACCTGCACGGCCTTCTTGGTCGCAAGCATCTGCCCCGTCGCGCTGTCAGCGCGTGGGCGGACCGGCGCGCTTCTCCGAAAATCGGCATATGTAGCGGACGTATTGAGGGTCGCCACGAGATGTAATTCCCCGCCATCCCAGGTGTAGATCCCGCCGAATCCCGCCTCGCAAACGCGAAGGGCATTTTCCAGTATTGATGTGAAAACCGGCTGTAGTTCGCCCTGCGAAGAACTAATAATGTGCAACACATTAGACGTTGCCGTCTGTTGCTCCAGCGATTCGGTGAGATCGGCCGTGCGCGGCGCAGTTCGTTGAGCAGGCGCGCGTTCTCGATGGCGATGACGGCTTGGGCGGCGAAGTTCTTAACCAGTTCGATCTGCTTGGCGGTGAACGGGCGAACCTCTTGGCGATAGAGGGTGATCGCACCGACGAGATCATCTTCTCTCAGCATAGGAACCGCCAATGCGGTTCGTGCTCCGGCGACTGTCCTTAAAGTCGAACTGGCATGAGCCTCCACAGCTGCGAGATCGTTAAAGTGAATCACCTGCTTCGTTGTTACGAGCGGGCCCGCGAACGATCGCTTCAAGTCAATAAATGGATTGGCTCGTCGCAGTTCCGCAAATTCCGACGGAGCATTATGCATGGCAACAATGCGCATGCCGCTTCCATCGGTCAGCAACAGATTTCCGAAACGGGCATCGCAAATACGTACCGCACTCTCCAATACAGCGTGGAATACCGGTCCAGGTTACTGGGTGACGAGCTGATGACGCGTAGCACTTCTGAGGTGGCCGTCTGTTGCTCCAGCGATCGGTGAGATCGGCCGTGCGCTGGCGCAACTCTCTGAGCAGCCAGGAGCCGCCGTGAGCAGATGCAGCAACGTCCTGCCGGCTGTTTCGCTGGGGTGCCACGATGCCGGGGCGTCCCACACCTCATTGATGAGGTGCCGCTCCGAGCGCGCCGGCCGCTAGGGCAAGTGTCGCAGCGGATGAGAGCGCTGTACTATAGGCATCCGTTTGGGCATTCTTGGCCGCCAGGAGCTGACGCTCGGAGAGCGTAACATCGGTAATTGATCCGACGCCGTTGCGATAAGACGCCAGGGCTGCATTGAACGTCGTCTGTGCGGCAGCAGCCAGCGTGGTCGAAGCACTGTAAGCAGACAGGCTGGTTTTAAGGTTATTTCTTGCGACGATGATTTGTCGAGCCGCCTCGTTCCTGATTTGCGACAACGTCGTCTCAGCTTTATCAACCTTGTCACGTGCCTGCTCGAGCGATGCGGCTCGGACCCCCCCATCGTAGACGGGAACAGTCGCGCCGATGAGCGCTGTCGAGCCGAATTGGGTTCCAGAAAATCCGACCTGATTGGGCAGATTAAGAATAGGCAGTTCTTTACCGATTCCTGGGATTGCGGTGATATCTAGGCTTCCCGATAAGCGCGTGCCGTTGGCGGCAAGAAAGACTTTCGGCAAGAAAGCGGCTTGTGCCGCCTGGAGGTTGGCGAGGCTAGCCCGCAGCGCTGCATAGCCGGTTAGAACATCGGGCCTTCGCGCTAGCGCGGCGGACACGACCCTCTCGACCGGCGCCATCATCGACGTTGAGAGCTTTCGCCGCGAGACGTCGGCGATCCTCAATTTCGTAATCGGAGAAACGCCGAGCGCGGAAATCAACGCCAAGTAGGCGTTCTCCGCAGCGCCTTCGGCCTGGATGCGCTCAAGCTGGGCTTGCGCAGTTGCCTGTCGCGTTTGCGTAACCTCGACGACCGTTCCGATGCCCTGTTTATATCGGTTCTGTGCAGCGGATCCGACTTCCTCGGCATCCCTCAATGACTCGCCTGCGGATGCCAAGCGCTCACGCGCGGCCGCATACGCATAGAACGCCAGACTCACGTTGTAGATCACCTGCTGATGTGCTGCGGTAAAGGCAATGTTTGAAATTACCGATCCCTGCTTCGCCGCGTCTACAAGTGCCGCGCGCTCACCAAAATCGAACAACAACCATTGGATCGACAAGGCCTCTATGTTGCCCTGAGCGGTCGTGTTGCTAGTCGAGGTAAGGCCAAGGGTAGAATTCTCGCTATGGCTCTGCTGCCAACCTTGCACGATACCGGCCGAAACGAGCGGAAGAAACGTGCTTTCGGCTATCCCCGCCACAAGCGCAGCATCACGCGCATCGTTCCATGCGTTGCGGGTAGTCGGGTTGCTCGACTCGGCAATGTCGATCATTTCGGGAAGGGTGTAGGGACGGTGACGCTCGAGTTCGGATGCCGGAGCCGGAACGCCCGCGAGATTGCTGTTCGAAGGCAGGACATAGTCACGCTTAGGCGGCTGCCCGGGTGGGGCCCGCTCGCCGGCAACAATTTCCCCGGCGGAATTGGTCGCCGGAGTCCACGGTGCATCAGCGTGGTCGGGCGCCGACATAAGCGCCCATGTCGCGCAGCCTGCGAGCTGCAGCGAAAGAAGCACAGGCGCAATCAACGCAACAGGCCGGCCCATCCCCCGCCGTCCCCCTCGGCCCCACACTCGGGCCCTTCTTCCAACCGCAGCAGACCCCGATCGATCATACTGTATAGCGGCGAACTATTCCACTCGGATGCCTCCCGGGCGGAAGGTGGCGGTGCGGCTTCGGCGAAGCGAGCGGCCAGAGCCTCAAGGCGCTTGGCGATCTGCGCGGATATCGTGGTTTGTTTTTCCGCGCTCAACAGCAGCAAGCTCCCAAGGGCACCGATTTCATCGGCGGCTTTGCGATGCGTTGCCAGCCACGCTTCGTCTGGGCGAATCCTGCCTGGCTCATAACCCGCCAGGTCGATGTCGGTTTCGATCTCCGCCAGCTGCAACTGCGCGTGCGAAGCCAGTGCGCGTCGCGCGCTGCTGTTCGCAGTCATGAGTGCGACGAACCGGCGCAACAGCGCTGCGATTGCCGGATCGACTCGGCGGCCGACGGTGACCGGCCACAGATTGGTGAAGAGAAGATACACGACAATGTTCCCTATGAGGATGCCGATGATGCGATCACGCGCCGTCTCCAGGTCGAAAGCAGGCGCCGGTCCTTGCACAACGCAAAGAAAGAATGCGAAGGCGATCTGGAATCCTGCATACGAGATGCGCGGTCCGCCGCCTGCGACATAGGCCGCGCCCAAAGTGCCAAAAAAGATAACGATCATCAACGCGCCGATCGAGCTAAGGGATGGGATTACAACCACCATGGCACTGATGCCGACAGCCGCACCGATTAGGCAACCTGAAATCCGCAGCGTGAGCTTCTCCGTGGTCTCGGCGGTGGTGGCGAGCGAGACGGCGTAGCAGGTGAGGAAGCACGTATGAATTCCTGGCCAGTCGAGCAGCGAATAAAGCATGTAGCAAAACATCGCTGCGGCCGTGGTCTTAAGCGCATAATGAACGTGATCGGGATTAGTGAAGGCGTCTTTTTCGAAGAACCCGCGGGATCCCTTTGCCTCCACCGCAACATGCTCCTCGGGGCTTGGGAGTTCCGCGAACCGCACGATCGCGTGACTGATACTGGCGAGGATATCAGCCGCGAGTGGACTGAGCGGAGGGTCAGGAACCGGCGCTTTCCACGCAATTTCGACCGGATAGGCGCCTTCAGTAAGAATGCCGGCCATCGTCTGCAGCGTCCCCGCGACATAGTGGCGTAACGCCAGCGGCAAGAAAGCCTCCGAATTACGGTCGAGCACATCGACCGCTGAGAGCAAGATCACCGTCGAATCCGCAGCTTGGCGCAGGGCCTCGATATCTCTGGATAATGAAGTCTTCTCGCGCTGCGCCAAGCCGAGCTGCTTCTGGATTTCGACCACGCCCTCGCGCAAACACTCCCGGAATTGGTGGCGCGTTTGCTCGTCGGGACCCTGAATCATCACCGCACAAAGCCTGACCCGCCGCGCAATCGCAGCCTCGGCGAGGCGGCGCGGCGCGGGTGCTGCCAGGAGGTTGACGACGATCGAAGCGCCGGCCGGAATGCCGACGAAAAGCCAAGCGTAGAGGAGACCTCTCGTGCCCTCCTCGCCGGTTTTGATCAGGCCCAATTGATCGAGTGCATAACCGACGACGAGCGCAAGCGTCGCGCCGATTGGCCGCAGCTTACTGGCGGAAGCAAGGAAGAGAAAAACAAACGACAGGAGCGCAATGCCGATGAAGCGCCACATCGGGTCGTCAACAACCGCGATCGCCACGATAAAGACCACCGCGATAACCACGGTCGCCACCACGAGCAACGCGACGTTCGTGACCAGGCTTGCCATCCGGCTTTCGCGGTTGAGGAAGAATACAATGTAGGCCGCGAGGGCCGGCTCAGGCGTCTGATAGATTTCGGCGACCAGCACGGTAAGCGCGCAAATCAACGCCAGCCGCGTGGCCATCTCGACACGCCCGGGGTGCGCTGCCAGGAGAGACGGTATATTCCAAAGCCTATCCCACACCTCGCTTACCGGCATGCTACACCGTGCTTAATCTGGACCACCGCACTGGCGCCGAGACGCATGAGGTCCCGCGGCGGCTGTTCAAGCCGAACGCGCACTGGGAAACGCTGCGCAACGCGCACCCAGTTGAGGGAGCGTTCTACATAGGGGACGGAGCGCGGAACGTTGACACGGTCTTGATCAACAACGCCCCAGCCTATGCCCTGGACGATGCCTTTAATCGGGACTTTGCGGTCGAGCATGGAAAAGACCGTCGCGCAATCACCGACGGATATCGAACTCAAGTCGTTTTCGCGAAAATTGGCGACAGCGAACCACTCGTCGGTATCGATCAAGGTAAATAGCGCCTGTGACGGGCTGATCATTTCACCGGTCGCGACAGTCAAGCCGACAACGAGACCGTTATGGGTCGCTAGCACGGTCGTGTCGTCTAGGTGGCGCTGGGCGATGCCGAGTCCCGCTGTTCGGGCTCGCACAGTCGCGTCTGCTGCACTTTCCGATTCCTGCGCTTGAATGAGTTTCGTCGCGGTGTCTTGCTCTGAGACCTGGGCCTGATCGAGCTGCTGTTGCGGTACGTAACCCCTGGCTGCCAGGGGTCGAAGCCTTTCGACCGTGCGTGTCGCCAAATCGTGGTTTTCCTTGGCACTTTTCGTTTGGTCGGCGGCAATCGCCGCGTTTGACCTGGCCATGCTTAGCTCGGCTGTACTCTGCTCGACGGTCAGGCGATAGGGCAGCGGATCGATCTGGAAAAGGAGACTGCCCTCAGCGACACCCATATTCTCGACGACGGGAAGTTCTACAATTCGGCCGCCGACGGCGGCGGCAACGTGGACCACATCCGCATCAATCGAAGCGTCACTCGATGTCGGGTGCGTCTCGGTTTCGCGTAGCGCATAAGCCGCAATCAGCGCAGCAAGCGCAATGATCGCGAGCGAAATCAATTTGCCCCAAAGCGCGACATGCGATTTGCCCACGGCTTTCATGGTCACCGTCCAAACCAGACGAACCAAGCGAGGACTGCGACGATGACGCCGATCGCCGTGCAGAGAAAGAGCTGATAGGGCAGAACGTTGGAAAGTCCGGAGCCAGCAAAAATCGCGCGCGCAGCAACGGCGCCCACGATGCCGGTCAGGCCGCAGAACATCCAACCGGGGAAGAAGGCGCCGAACAAAGTGAAGGACGGCGCGCCTCCGGCGGAACAGCTCGTCAGAACAAGCTGAAGTGACGCAACCATCAGCTTCGCGCTTATGCTCGGACGTTTACTGCGTGCGGGTATGCCGGTTGACATGATACTGCCCCGTCGCACTCCGTTTGAATCTAGGCCAGAGCCCTGCATCGTCGTCTCACAGCCTTGTCACCCAGTTTTGCGCTGGTTGCTGCTGGCTACATCAAGGACACCCGCCGCCTTCTCCCTGCCTGTCGAAGAGCTGGGCGACGGACCGTGGCATGTCTCTGGCCGGAGCTGGTTGTCGCGGCGTTGCGGCCCGCGAGGTCCGTAGTCGAGTTCGGCTCCCTTGTTGCTGCTGCTCATGACCGGGGCCAGAGCGTCGTACCGGTCCATGATCGATTCGACGAAGATCATGGTGTCGTTCGGTGCGTTGAGAGCGTCTTGCAAATCGCTCTCGGTCCTGACGACGAACGATCGCGCCGAGGTATCGCGCCGGAACACCTTCGGCAGCTCGGCATAGGACCAGTTGGCGACATCGTTGTAAGTCTCAGTCTTGCCGAGATAGCCCCGTTCGATTGTGTAACCGCCATTGTTGATCAGGAAGATCACGGGCTTATGGTCGTGTCGCAGGATGGTCGACAGCTCTTGCGCCGCAACCTGGAACGATCCGTCACCAACAAACAGAAGGTGGCGACGGTGCGGTGCCGCGGTCAGTGCGCCAAGCAAGGCACCGACCGAGTAGCCGATCGACCCCCAGTTAACCGACCCAATAAAAGCGCAATCAGACGGAAGCTTCAGGCCCAAGCCAACAAATGACGTGCCATTGTCGACGTACAGGACATCCCCAGGCCGAAGATAGCTCTGGATAGCCTGCCAGTAGGCAGTCTGAGTCAGCTTCGCGGAGCTGTCGGCGTGCGTGGCTGCTGCCGCTGCCGCTACAGCACGGCGTGGAGTGCGGTACTTGACTTGCGGTGCTTTGTCGATGACGCCGCGGAGGACTTCCTTGAGCGTTACGGCCTGATAGTTGTCATCGCCGATGTCAACCGAATAGCCGCGGGCGTGGATCGTGTTGGCGGGCAGCGAGGCAGTGAAGTCGCCGGTTGTCACCTCGATCGGCCGGTAGCCGACCGCAAGCAGGCAGTCGCTGGCCTCGATCGCCTCGCGTACGCCTGGCTCGCTTGGCTTGCCGTTGTATATGCCAATGTAATGAGGAAACGTCTCGTCGATGACAGCCTTGGCCGCGTTGATCGCAGCGATAGGCAACTGACTCTTCTGGGCCAATTCCTTGAGCTCGGATGCAACACCGAACCGGTCTGCGTCCGCGTCCACCAAAATCGCTGGCGATTTGGCTGCGGACAATCGCCCCACGATCGCGGTGACGCATGAATGCAGCCGCTCCTCGTCACTGGGCGGGTCGGTAAGGGTGAGCGGAGCCGACGGCACCTCGATGTCGAGGTAGGCGATATCGGACGGCAGTTCCATGTACACCGGTAGCTTCTCCCGCCAGGCGGTGAGGATGAGCCTGTCAATCTCGGTGGCGGCGTTGCGCGGCGTGAGCCTCGCATGCGCGGCAGTCACGTGTGCGTAGGCGTCGAGGAAGTGGTCAAAGCTGCCGTCGGCCATTGTGTGGTGCATGCCAAGGCCGCGGTCGATGGACCTGAGCGGAATTGATCCCGCGATGCAGATGACCGGAACGTGTTCGCTGTAAGAACCGCCGATTCCGTTGATCGCGCTGAGCGCGCCGACGCCATTCGTCACTGTGAGCGCGCCTAGACCATTGAGCCTCGAATAACCGTCCGCCGCATAGGACGCGTTCAGCTCGTTGCATGTGCCGATCCATTTCAGCGTGCCGGCATCTTGAAGTTGCTGCAACAGCTCGAGATTATAGTCGCCGGGAACCCCGAACAGATGCCGGATGCCGGCTTCCTTGAGACGGCGAAGCAGGAAGTCGCCAAGTTTCATTCGTCGGCTGGCGCTATTGGATATCATTTTGGCCTCCTTCAATTCGTTGGTGCCCTGCGGGTTAGTGGAAGGATCGCGAGTTTGCGCAAATTCGCTCTGTACAGGCGCACTGTGATCAGCCTGTCTTCGGAAACCTTTGTATGCGAAACTCGGAGAAGCGCCCGTTATGCGTTGTGAGACCCTGTTAGCCGTTGCCAAAGGGCGGAGCCGCAGCATGTCCCGCAGATAGCTCGTTGCAAACAAATATCAGGCCAGCGGGCCAGGCTTGGCGAGATAGCGTTCCCGGATGGCCTTAGCGGACCAGTAAGTCAGAGCGGCCACCAGCCCGGTGGGATTGTAGCCGAGCCCCTGGGGGAAGGCCGAAGCGCCAGGCACGAAGACATTATAAACATCCCAGCTCTGCAGGTAGCGGTTGATGGCGCTCGTTGCTGGGTCGGTGCCCATGATTGCTCCACCGTTAAGGTGGGTCGTCTGGTAACTGGTCGTATCAAAATGGTCGCCGAAGTTTTTGACATAGACGTGCAGCGCTTTAGGCCCCATCCCTTGCGCGATCGCCTGCATTTTCTCAGCCATGAACCTCGTCATCCGAATGTCGTTATCCTTCCAGTCGAAGGTCATGCGCAACAGGGGCTTGCCGTAGATATCGCGATAGGTCGGATCCAGGCTGAGGTAGTTATCCCGATAACTCATGTGCGCGCCATGGGAGTCCATCGAGACAGTGTGCGTATAATACTCGGCCACGGCCTTTTTCCATGCGCTGCCCCAGGCGGGGATGCCGTCCGGCACGGCGATACCGCTGATCGGCTTCACCCCGGCCTGGTTGACCCACATGGGGGAGCCACCAACGAAACCCGCCGGTCCGTGGTCAAAATTATCGGCGTTGAAGTCGTCGATGGCGACGCCGTTGCCGCCGGCGCCGATGAAAGGGTTGGCATGCACGTCGCCTGTGAAGAAGGCCTTGATGGTGGCCATGTTCTGATAGGCGAAATTGCGTCCGACGGTACCCCGGCCAGTCGCCGGATCGTAAGGCTCTCCGATGCCCGAGAGCAGCATCAGCCGCACATTGTGAAATTGGAACGCCGACAGGATGACGATGTCCGCCGGTTGCTCGATCTCGCGCCCCTGTTCGTCGACATAGGTGACGCCGGTGGCAGTGCGACGGTCAGCGCTCAGATTGACCTGCAAGACCTGCGCACGGGTCCGCAACTCGAACAATGGGGACTGCCGCAAGGCCGGCAGGATATTCACGTTCGGCGAGGCCTTGGAATAGTTGTAGCAAACATAGCCGCTGCAATAGCCACAAAAATTACACGGCCCCATCTGGCAACCATAAGGGTTGCGATAGGGCCCTGAGAGATTCGCGGAGGGCAGGTCGTAGGGGTGATGGCCGAGGTTTGCCGCTGCTTTTCCAAAGCGCTGCGCCGAAACCGTGCGCTTTTGCGCCGGCAGCGGGAAATCTTCGGAGCGGTCGGCAGCGAACGGATTTCCGCCCTTGTCCGCGCCCACCACCTGCTTCTTCACCGTCCAGGCCGTACCGGAGGTGCCAAAGACCTTCTCGGCAAAATCGAAATGCGGCTCCAGCTCCTCATAGCTGACCCCGAAATCCTGGACGCTCATGCCCTCCGGTAGGAACTTCTTGCCGTAGCGCTCCTCATAATGGCTGCGTAGGCGCAGCTCGATCGGATCCACCCGGAAATGAACGCCTGACCAATGCAGCCCAGCGCCGCCCACGCCAGTGCCTGGGAGGAATGCCCCAAGCTCGCGGTATGGCAGGGCCGTGTCGCTGAGTCCGTGGCGGATGGTGACGGTCTCGCGCGAAAGATCCTGGAACAGTTTCTTACGGATATTGTAGGTCAACTCGTCGAGCGCTTTAGGATATGCGCCATCGGGCTGGGTATCACGCGACGGGCCGCGCTCAAGAGCGACGACATGCAGGCCAGCCTCGGTGAATTCCTTCGCCATGATGGCTCCGGTCCAGCCGAAGCCCACGATTGCCACATCGACCTTGTTCATCTTGGTCGCCATGGTCAGCTCCGCTGTCCATTCAACGCCACGGGCGGCAAGGGATAGGTGACGTCGCGCTCGACCCAATCCATGAAGTCGCCGCGCGCGCCAGGAAAGCCGATGAGCTTCCAGCCCACCAAGCCGCGATTGCCCCCATGGACCGGATCACTGAAAAAGCCCTCCCGTGTGTTCTCCAGCAGCACGGCGAAGAAAGTATGCGCGGGCAGCTTGTCGAAGCGGGCCTTGCTGCTCTCGAACGCCCGCAGCGCGTCGTCCTGCGTTGCGGGGTCAAGCTCTGCGAAGGGCTTGCCATGCTGCCCGCGGGTCCAGCTGTCGGCCGACGCGATCCCCAGGCGGTAGACGTCCCGCGGCGTGAGGCTCATCTGCCAGCCCATCGTCGGTGGAGCGTTGGGCTCGAACGGCCCCTGCATGTACCAGAGACGACCCTCTGCCCACGGTGTTGCCATCTGAAGGTCGATGTATCGCGGCACGTCGGCTTCCAAGGCACCCGGCCCGTGCGCATCGGCCGGGATGAGCCGCGCCACCGCTGCGCGCAGGAACGTCCATTCGTCTGCGTTGAAGAAGCTGGGGTGATATTCGGATTGTGGCTCCTGCGGGCCCGGCGCCGCTGCAACGGATCGGGCCACCAGCGCTGGCGTCACGGCTGCCGACCATCGGAGGAAGTGGCGGCGGGATGTGAAGGACGAGTCATTGGTCATGGGCAGCCTTCTCGCTCTCCCGGGACAATTCGGCCCGGATCTGAACCACAGTTTCCACCATCACCGGCGGAGCCGCATTGCCCCACTGACTGCGGAGGTACGTCGCCAATTGCGCAACTTCGTCATCGTTCAGACGCCAGCCGAATCCTGGCATGCCGAGAGCAGACGGCGCGGTTGCGGTCACCGGCATCCGGCTTCCCGCAAGGATCAGCCGCACCAAGGAGTCGCTCGCAGGCGCTAGCACGATTGGGTTGCCGGCAATCGCCGGAAAGACCCGAGGATAGCCTTGAGCATCGGTTCGATGACATCCGGAGCAATTATCGACGTAGATTTCCGCGCCGCGGCTGTCGTTGAGGCCGGCCTGCAGCGCGCGGGCCGTGGCGTCATTGTCACTGAAGCGCGATCCATCGGCGGCACTCGGCGGCAGCGTCTTCAGATAGGCGGCGATGGCGCGTAGATCCGCGTCGGTCATGTACTGCGTACTGTGAACCACGACGTCGCCCATAGCGTTTCCAATCACCGCGGCGCGTGAATTCCGGCCGGTCTTCAGACCTTCGATGATGTCCTGCTCGCTCCAGTGCCCGAGACCGCCGGCATCGCCGCGCAGGCTGATCGCGCTCCAACCGTCGATGACCTGGCCGCCAGCGAGATATTGGGCCCTCGTGTCATCAAGCGCCTGCTCCTGCAGCGTAATCGCGCGCGGCGTGTGGCAGCTTCCGCAATGTCCTGCGCCTTGCACCAGATAAGCGCCGCGTGCGATCACTCCGTTCGGATAGCGCTTTGGGTCGAAGGCGACGCTGTCAGGGTTGGGCGCGAAGGTCTTGCGCCAGAACGCGAGCGGCCAACGCATGGAGAGGGGCCAGGGAATGCCCGTCGGACGGTTCTCCTGCGTAACGGCCGTCACGCCTAGCTCGAAATAGGCGTAGAGTGCCCGTACATCATCGTCGGTCAGTCGCGCATAGGAGGGATAGGGCATCGCCGGATAAAGGCTCGCCCCGTCCGCCCGGATGCCGTACCGCACAGCCCGGTCGAACTGGTCCAGGCTGTAGCTGCCGATGCCGGCCTGCCGGTCCGGAGTGATGTTGGTGCTGTAGATGGCCCCGATGGGCGAGGCCAGGGGTAGGCCGCCGGCGAAGGATTTGCTGCCGGGCGCGGTATGGCAGGCCGAGCAATCACCGGCCAACGCGAGGTAACGCCCCTTTTTGATTAGATCCTTGTCTTCGCCCGCGGGGCGCAACGCGATGGTCCGCGTCTGCGTCGGCCACAGCGCGTAGCTCAGTACCGCGAGGAAGGTCACCGCCCCCAAGACCACCAGGGCGATTAGCAGTCGGATTAAAGGTGGTCGCCTCTCCCTGCCCATGCGTACCTCTTGGATCAAAACATCAAGAACAATGACTCTGATTCCAGCTAACGCGCCCAACGGGCGGACGGCGGATGTCGTCGACTGCCTTTGCTGTCGCAATCTTTGTACGTGAAGTTCGGAAAAACGCCCGTTATGTGTTGTGAGGCCCTGTTAGCCCTCGATGCCTACGACCTTGGTTGTCCAGCCGCTTCCAGAATCAGATTCGCGATCGTCTCAGGCCGCGATATTAGCGAGACGTGACTCGCCTCGACCTCGATCGTCTTTGCGCCCATTCGCTTTGCCATGAAGCGCTCGAGATCTGGATTGATGGTCCGATCCTCCGTTGACACCGCGTACCAGCTTGGCTTCGACCGCCATGCCGCGTGCGTGGTTTTTCCGGTGAGGAGTTCTTTGTGAAACGGCCACTGTACGGCGTAGAGCGCCCTCGCCTTCGCTTCAGGAAGATCCTGCGCGAAATCCCGCAAGAAAGCCTCCTCGCTGAGACATCCTTCGTCGCGATCGAAGACGATGCCGGCGGACGCGGGTGGCGTCGGAAATTTCCTGGCCAGGGCCGTGTAATCCTCGCCGGCGTCTGGTGCTCGCGCAGCCACATAGACAATTGAGGAGACGTTTGGATGAACACCGGCATCCGTGACGATCATTCCGGAAAATGAATGACCGGCCAGGACCGTAGGTCCATCCTGCCGTTCGAGCACGCGCACCGCTGCATGGACAGCTTCGGGGAGCGTCGTCAGGGGATTTTGCACGGACGTCACGTTGAGCGCCGCAGCCTGCAATCGTGGAATCACCTCGGACCAGCACGAGCCATCGGCGAATAGACCGTGGACCAGCACGACATTTCTTGCCTTCGGCACGGTTTGCGCAATGGCGGTGTGTGACAGAACCGAACTTGCCGCCGTTGCAACCGTCAATCCAACGAAAGTGCGTCTATCCATGTCGCAGTCTCCCCTGTGGAAGTTAAATTCGCGCCGATTGGGACTTCTCGTCACTCGGCCGCTGTGAGTTGTTGCGCGTCCGTCGTTGCGTGCTTGTTCCGCAGTTCAAGAAGGCCGAGCAGAATGTCGTCCCGTTCCGCCTCAAGCTCCTCAACGGTGCGCGACCCGACCTCGCCACGTACGCTATCGATGAGCTTCTTTTGAACTTCCGGCGTCAGCTCCGGGGAACCGAGGGTTTTCCACCAGGCCGTCATCGGGCCGGTGAATTGCTGGAAAAAGTGCTCGATGCCGCCCCGACCACCGCCGAGGTGATTGAGCATCATGTTCCCCATGATGCCCCAGCGCAGACCCGGCCCCCAGCATAGAGCGGTGTCGGCGTCTGCAGCACTCAGCACACCCTCGGAAACGAGGTAATAGACCTCGCGCCCTAAGGCTGCCTGCAGACGGTTGGCGACGTGGCCGGGCATTTCCTTGTTGAGGCGCACCGGACGCTGCCCGATGGACGCATAAAACTCCGATGCGCGCCGAACTGTTTTTTCGGAAGTCTTGGCCCCGCCGACGATCTCGACCAGCGGGATCAAGTGCGGCGGATTGAACGGATGAGCGATGACGCAGCGCTCGGGGTGCAACGTGGCGCCCAGCTGGATTTCGCTCATGGTGAGCCCCGACGAGCTCGATGCGATGATCACGTCGGGCGGGAGCAACCGGTCGAGCTGTGCATAGAGCGTGCGCTTGAAATCGACCCTTTCCGGCCCGCTCTCCTGCACGAGATCGGCGCCGGTGACCGCTTGTGCAAGCGCTGCTGTGAACTTGAGGTTCGACTGCGATGCCCCATGGGAGAGGCCCAGTCGCTGGAGCGCCGGCCAAGCGGTCTCGACGAACTTCCGGAGCGTGGCCTCTGCGTTTGGCGCGGGGTCCGTCGCCACGACCTGCAGTCCTTTGGCAAGAAAAAGTGCGGTCAAGCTCTCGCCGATCACGCCTGTGCCAACGATGGTGATGCGGTGAATGGGTTTAGTGTTGGTCACGTGATGATCTCTCCGACGCGTCAGTCAAGTTTCGGCACATTGATGCCGATGAGGTTGCCTCTCTTTCCGCAACCTTTGTACGCGAGGCTCGGAGAAACTCTCGTTATGCGTTGTGAGGCGCTGTTAGCCGTTGCCAGCGAGCGAATTGGCGCGCGGATCTTGGCCGGCGCGAGCGGCGCTGCGGCGGTTGCAATTCTCTCCTGTCGCAGGCCGGCTAAAGGATGATAAGGCCTTGCTCACAGTAGTTAATTTCATGGTTCCGTCCATTACGCAGCATCGGTATATTCCGCATTGGGGGGTCTGAGATGCATAGGGAACAGGCCTATGTCAGCGTCGACAGGTCGGGTCAGAGAAGGCCTGTCCTTTGGTCCCTACAGCTTGTCTATCCGGGAAAGGCTCCTGACCAGAGAAGGCGTCCCCGTTGAGTTGGGTGGACGCGCTCTCGACATCCTAATTGCTCTCGTCTCCCGGCCCAACGAAGTCGTCAGCAAGAAAGAGCTATTGTCGCAGGTCTGGCCCGACGTGACGGTCGAGGAAAGCAGCCTGCGTTTTCACATGGTGGGCCTGCGCAAGGCGCTCGGCGACGGCAAAGACGGTGCGCGGTACATCACCACACTGGCCGGACGAGGCTATTGCTTCGTAGCCACGGTTTCTCATTTGAGCGACCAGGGTTCCGCAGTTAGCGCAGTTGCGGGCGATTTTCCTCACACCAACCTGCCGGGCCGTTTAGTCCACATGGTCGGACGCGATGAGGACGTTCTGCGCATATCGGCTCATCTGATCGGTGCCCGCTTTGTCAGCATCGTCGGTATTGGTGGTGTCGGCAAAACCACCGTGGCCATAGCGGTCGGTCACCACCTTAGCGAGACGTTCGAGCGCGCGGTCATGGCCGTCGACCTGAGCATGCTGAGCGATCCTGGTCTGGTGGCTACGGCGATCGCTTCGATGCTGGGATTATCTGTTCAGTCGGAGGACGCGACACCTGACTTGATCGCTTATCTGCGCAGCAAGCGGATGCTGCTCATTCTCGACACTTGTGAGCACCTCATCGAGGCCATTGCGGCACTCACGGCCCAAATTTATACGAAGGCGCCGGACGTTCACATATTGGCGACAAGTCGCGAGGTCCTTCAGGTCGAGGGGGAGCATGTCTATCGGCTGGATACGCTCGCCTGCCCACCGGAGGACGCGGAAGATGGAAGCGCGGCGCAGACTTTTCCGGCGCCCCGACTATTCATTGAGCGTGCGACGGCGAGCGGCGCCCGCCTGGACCTTAGCGACGCTGAAGTCGCAATTGTTGTACGTATTTGTCGCAAACTTGACGGCGTGGCGCTAGCGATTGAGCTGGCCGCGAGACGTGTTGAAGCCTACGGACTGCAGCAAACCGAAACCCTTCTCGACCAACATCTTACTCTGCTCTTGCTTGGACATCGGAGCGCGACACCGCGGCAAAGGACGCTGCAGGCGGCGCTCGACTGGAGCTACCGCCTTCTCTCAGAACTGGAACGTGTCGTGCTGCGCCGGCTCGCCGTGTTCGTCGGGCAATTTACCCTTGACGCCGCATTGGCGGTCGTCACTGGGAGCGATATCGATCAATCAAACGCTTTGGGCGCTATCGAAAGCCTTGTCGGCAAATCGATGGTAGCCACGCGGCCCACAGGCGCCATGATGCGTTATCGGCTTCTTGACACGACGCGCGCCTACGTTCTCGACATTGCAATTGGCGATGCTGAAGTGGCCGAGCTGGCGGCGCGTCATGCGACATATTATCAGCGATGGCTCGAACAGTCCGGCAGCGAATGGCCCATGTTGTCGACTGGACCAGGGCGTTCTCCTCATTTCGCCGCACTAAACAACACTCGCAGTGCGTTGGAATGGTGCTTTGGTGAGCATGGCGATGCGCAGCTCGGAATCAAACTTGCGGCGGCTGCTGCTCCCGTTTTCCTGACTATGTCATTGTTGCCGGAATGTTATCGGTGGTCAGAACGTGCAATCGCAATGCTGGACGACACGACCCGCGGCGGGGCGGATGAAATGCAACTGCAGGCGGGCCTCGGTGTTGCTTCGTTCAACATTCACGGGCCAAGCGAGGTGGCGCGCGCGGCTTTGAACAGAAGCCTGGCAATTGCCGAAGCACATGGCAATGTCCTCAGCCAAGTTGCAATGCTGAGGACGCTGTCGCTGTTTTGCCACCGTCACGCGGAATTTAACGTCGGCCTGGAGCACGCAAAGCGCGCCCGAGCAATTGCCGGAGCCACAGAGGAACCGGATGCCAATGCTCTTGCCCAATCGGCTCTGGGCATGTCGCTTCACTGGATAGGCGATCACCGCGGCGCGCGTTCGGCGCTTGAACCTGCGTTGCAGCATTGGTCGAGCACCCGGAGGACATATTTTGGGGTCGATGAACGTGTATTTGCTGGCATGAGCCTCGCACGAACCCTGTGGTTGCAGGGCTTTCCGGCACAAGCGCTCGACAGGGCGCGTCAGAGTCTGGACGATACCAGGTTGAGTAGCAATCCCGCATCGCTCGCTATCAGCTTGAGCTGGATTTCAGGCGTGCTTATCTGGGTAGGCGATCTTCGAAGCGCCAAGGAGCACGTCGATTGGTTAATCCCATATGCCCAATCCCATTCGCTGAGCCCCTTTCTCCACGTCGGTCGCGCCTACAGAGGTACTCTCGCCATCCTTGGCGGCGATCCAAACGGCGGGGTTGAAACCATTCAGGATTGCCTCAAGTACATGAACTTCGAGATTCTCACCACGGAGTTTAATATTTTTCTCGCGCAGGGCCTTATTGCTGTCGGACGAGCCCACGAAGGTATGGCGCGGATTGATGAAACGATCAGGCGCGTCGAAACGAACGGGAAGCTCTATCTTTTGCCAGAAGCATTGCGTGTGAAGGGACACGCTGTCCTCGCGTCGCCAGGATCCCCAGTTGATGAAGCGGAGACTTGCTTCACGCAATCACTCGAATGGGCTCGTCGCCAGGCCGCTCGCGCATGGGAGTTGCGCACTGCTATCGACTTGGCGCGATTCTGGGCCAATCGCGGCAATCCGGAGGTCGGTCGAAGACTGCTGCAGCCAATCTTCGAGCAATTCACGGAAGGACGAGACACCGCCGATCTGCAGACGGCCGCGCGTTTGCTAGCGGAGTTGGGCGCGGGTCAATAGAGCTGCAAGTAATTTCCCTGGTTACGCCGGGCGCCACTCGTAGGTATTATTCCGTATCGGGATGACGTGGGTAGGCTTCGACGGAACAGGCCAATGTCACCGACGGCAGGTACCAGAGAAGGCCTCTCTTTTGGCCCCTACAATTTGCTCGTGCGGGAGAGGCTCCTCACCAGAGATGGCGCTCCCGTAGAATTGGGCGCGCGCGCCTTCGACATCCTGATTGCGCTGGTCTCCAGGCCCAACGAAGTCGTCAGCAAGAAAGAGCTGCTGTCGCAGGTCTGGCCCGACGTCACGGTTGAGGAAAGCAGCCTGCGTTTTCACATGGCGGGCCTCCGTAAGGCGCTCGGCGACGGACAAGATGGCGCCCGGTACATCACCACATTGGCCGGACGAGGCTATTGCTTCGTAGCCCCGGTTTCGCGCTCAAGCGAAGTACGTCGGGCAGACGCCGCGGTCGAGTCTGGGTTTCCGCAGACCAATTTGCCCGGCCGCGTTATGCACATGATCGGACGCGATGAGGATGTTCTGCGTATATCGGCTCATCTGATCGGTGCCCGCTTTGTCAGCATCGTCGGTATTGGTGGCGTCGGCAAAACCACTGTGGCCATAGCGGTCGGCCATCACCTCTTTGAGGCATTTGCAGGCGCTGTGCTGCTGGTCGATCTGAGCGCACTGAGGTACCCCAGCTTGGTTGCTACAACAGTCGCTTCGGAATTGGGGTTGTCGGTTCAGTCGGAGGACGCAACGCCGGCTGTGATTGCTTATCTGCGCAGGAAGCGGATGCTGGTTATTCTGGATACTTGCGAGCATCTCATCGACGCCGTTGCAGCATTCGCATTGCAGATTTACGCAAAGGCGCCGGACGTTCACTTATTGACGACAAGTCGCGAAGTTCTTCAGGTCGAGGGCGAACATGTCTATCGACTGGACACGCTCGCTTGCCCACCGGAGGATTCAGAGGTTGTGAGCGCGGCCGCGCAGACATTTCCGGCACCGCGTTTGTTCATTGAACGCGCGGCGGCGAGTGGCGGTGGCCTGGAGCTAAGTGATGCTGATGTAGCGATCGTTGTTCGCATCTGCCGCAAACTTGACGGTGTCGCGCTGGCGATTGAACTGGCCGCCAGACGCGTTGAAGCTTATGGCCTCCAGCAAACCGAAACCCTTCTCGACCAACGTCTTCTGGCTTTGCTTGGTCACCGCGGCGCGACGCCACGGCAAAGGACGCTGCAGGCAGCGCTCGACTGGAGCTATCAGCTTCTTTCCGAGCTTGAACGTCTGGTGCTGCGTCGACTCGCTGTATTCGTCGGCCATTTTACCCTCGACGCCGCGTGGTTTGTCGTTACCGGCAACGACATTGATCAATCGCGGGCTCTGGGTGCAATAGAAAGCCTTGTCGGCAAGTCGATGATCGTAACGCGTCCCATCGGCGCTATGATGCGCTATCGGCTTCTTGACACGACGCGGGCCTACGTTCTCAACGTCGCAATCGACGACGCTCAAGCGGCCGACCTGGCCATGCGTCACGCGAACTATTACCGGCGGTGGCTCGATCAACGCGGTAGCGAGTCGTCGATGTTGCCGACCGGAGCCGAGCGATCCCCGTATTTGGCCGCGCTGAACAATGCCCGAAGTGCTTTGGAATGGTGTTTCGGTGAGGGCGGCGACGTTGCGCTCGGCATCGAGCTTGCGGCTGCCGCTGTACCGGTATTTCTCGCCATGTCGCTCTTGCCCGAATGTCATCGCTGGTCTGAGAGAGCCATTCGCGCACTCGACGAGGCCGCTCGCGGCAGTCCGGAGGAGATGCAGCTTCAGGCGGCGCTTGGGGTGTCGTTGATGTTCACGCGAGGAGGCGGCGACGCAGCGCGTATGGCTTTGAGCAGAAGCCTGGCGATTGCCGAAGAATGCGGCGATGTTGCCAACCAGGTGGGGCTGCTTGGTGCACTATGCCTGTTTCAACTCCGCGAGGCGGATTTCGAGAGGGGTTTGCACTACGCAAAACGCAGCCAAGCGCTCGCCGGGAACATTGAGAATCCTGCCGTTATCGCGCTCGCTCATTCGCTTTTGGGAAGCACACTCCACCTGATGGGAGCTCTTGCCGACGCACGTACGGAGCTTGAGATTTCTTTACATCATTGGTCCCGCTTCCAGGGGCAGAGCATGCCCCAAATGGATCATCCCTCGTTGGCGGTCATTTTAGCCTGCACAACCTATCCTGAATGTTATGCCTCTCTCGCCCTGGCAAGGACCCTGTGGCTACAAGGTTATCCAGCTCAGTCGGTGGAACGCGCACACCAGCTGATCCAGGCGGCTGAACGTGTTGACCATCCGACATCACGCGTCGTTGTATTGGGCTGGTCTGCATGGATATTCGTTTGGACTGGCGATTTCGGCAGTGCTGAAAAGTACATCAATTCGTGTATCGCTCTTGCCGAATCCCACTCTCTGGCGCCCTATGTCGCGCTCGGCCACGGTCTCAAAGCTGTCGTAGCTATTCACCGCGGCGATGCAAAAGGCGGAGTTGAAGGCCTGCAAGCTTCCTTGGGGGCGCTCCACTCCCGTTACAAGCTGCCGATTACACTCCTAAACATCTCGCTCGCTGAAGGGCTCGGGCAGTTGGGCCGATCTAGCGAAGGGTCAGCACTGATTGACGAGACAATCACGTCGGTTCGGGCAAGCCAAGAGGTCACTTTCATGCCGGAGTTACTGCGGGTGAAGGGAGGTCTTTTTCTCTCTATGCCAGCCCCAAACTTAGACGCCGCCGAGGCGTGCTTTGCGCAGTCGCTGGAATCGAGTCGGCACCAGGGCGCCCGCGGGTGGGAGTTGCGCGCCGCTATCGACCTGGCTCGGCTCTGGGCCAAAAGAGGCAAGCCGGAGGAAGGTCTAAAACTGCTGCAGCCGATCTTCGAGAAATTCACGGAAGGACAAGACGACATAGATCTGCAGGCGGCCCAACGTTTGCTGGCGGAGCTGAGCAAGAATTCTAAGTAGTGAAGTCAGCGTGCGCCGCTGAGAATGCCAGCCACTCCCCCATCCCTCCGGTTGGTGCGTATTGGGGCAACCCAGCGTGCGCTTGAGGCTGAACGATCGGCGCACGTGCCATGCGTCGAGAGTCTCCGGCGAAACCGCGCAGCGTTGGTTCCCCAACGACTCCAGCAGCTTAGAAGCGGTCCGTAACTGCTAACAACACCTCACAACGCATAACGGGTCATTCGCGGCGGATGGGCGTAAGCCTCATCGCACGTCGCCAGGGTCGCATTCACGATCGGGGCACGCGATCAACGCGGTTATCTCAGGACCGCGACGAGCGTACAGAAAGGATCGGTCATGAGCACTTTTACGACCAAAGACGGCACGCAGCTCTATTACAAAGACTGGGGTAAGGGCCAGCCTATCGTATTCAGCCACGGGTGGCCGCTCAGTGCCGACGCCTTCGAAGACCAGATGTTTTTCCTGGCCTCGCACGGATATCGCGTGATCGCCCATGACCGCCGCGGCCACGGCCGCTCCGATCAACCTTGGCATGGCAACAATATGGACACTTATGCCGATGATCTGGCGGAACTGGTGCAGTACCTGGACTTGAAGAGTGCCGTTCACGTTGGCCATTCGACGGGGGGTGGTGAGGTTGCACGTTATATCGGCCGCCACGGCACCAAGCGCGTCGCCAAGGCCGTCCTCATCGGTGCGGTCCCGCCGGTCATGCTCCAAAGCGCGAGTAATCCCGGCGGCTTGCCAATCGACGCCTTTGATCAAATCCGGGCCAGCGTTCTGGCCGACCGGTCGAAATTCTGGAAGGACCTAAGCATGCCGTTTTACGGCTTCAATCGACCAGGCGCCAAAGTGTCCGAGGGTGCACGCGATTCGTTTTGGCTGCAGGGCATGATGGCCGGTATGCCGGCCTGCTATTTCTGCATCAAGGCGTTCTCGGAAACCGACATGACTGAGGACCTGAAGAAAATCGACGTGCCGACGCTGATCTTGCACGGTGATGACGACCAGATCGTGCCGATCGCGGATTCCGCAATGCTTTCGGCGCAATTGGCAAAGAACTCCGAGCTGAAGATCTACAAGGGCGCGCCGCACGGCATGTGCACGACCGAAAAGGATCAGGTCAACCAGGACCTTCTCGCGTTCATCGAGCGCAAGGAGGCGCAAAGGGCGGCCTGAATACCCGGAACAAATCCTGGAGTTCGGCACGCGATAGCGGGCCATACGCAACGACGAGCGAGCTCCGATGTCGCCGCGCCTGCTTGCGCCGGATCGATGGTCCCGAGATCAGAAAGACGCACAATGGAAACTAAGCCCGAAGGCGGGAAAGGAAGAGTTGTTTACACCGCTAGAACCCGCACAACTGGCGGCCGCGACCATGGCATCGCGCGCAGTTGTGACGGTCAACTCGACGTCAAGCTCGCGACGCCAGGCTCGCCACACATTGGGAGCAACCCAGAACAACTTTTCGCCGCCTGCTGGTCGGCCTGTTTCGAAAGCGCGGTAGGGCTTGCTGCCTGCAAGAAAGGGATCACGCTCCCCGGGGACGTAGTGATCGACGCCGAGGTCGATCTGCATTTGGACGATAGTGGTTATTTCCTTAGTGCCCGGCTTAACATCAGCATTCCAGGCATTGGGCGGCCGCTCGCACAAGAACTGATCGTTGACGCGAGAGAGCTCTGCCCCTACTCGAAGGCTACCAAGGGCCACATCGACGTCACGTACACTATCGTTTGAAGAGGACCGTGGTGGTGCCACAGCCACAGCGGAGCTGCGCAATGGACCCGGCGATATTATCCGCTACGGCTGCACTGGTTGGCTCGCTTATGGGTGGATTTTCAACCTTCTGTGCCTCCTGGGTCACACAGCGCAGACAGCTTAAAAGTCATCTGCTCCTAGAACAGTCTGCAAGGAGAGAGTCTCTGTATGCGGAATTTATCATGCAGGCGACAAAGCACTTAACAGAAGCATGGGGAAAACAGCCCGAAGAACCTGACGTTCTCGCAGGACTCTACGCAGCCATGGAGCGGATGCGTTTGATCTCCTCCGAGGTCGTCATCAAAACTGCAGAACATGTCATCCGAACAGTTATTAAGGCCTATGCAGACCCCAACAGGACCTTCGACGACTTACGAAGCGGCCTGATACGTGGGGATATCCATCTCGACAGTCCGCTCAAAGAATTCACTGACGCTTGCAAGGCAGAGCTTCATGCCCTGCCTCTTTGATCCAACGTTTAGATGGAAGGGTGATTGAATAGTAAAGGTACAGGGCGACTCCTGCCCCATGCGGCAGATTAGATAAACCGCTGCACATTGCGATTTCAAGCGGATAGGCGTCGTTTAGGTCGTGTTCCTGCACGCTTCGAAAGTTGTCTTCTGGCAACTGCTAACGATCGCTCACAAGTCATAACGGGCATTTTTCCGTTACTCCGCGCAAAACTGCCGCCCATGAACATCACGCTGCATTTGCTTGTGATGCTCAACATGGGAGATCCGAGATGACCAAAAGAGTAGCGAATGTTTTGATCGAGACGCTGCAGGCGGCTGGCGTCAAGAGGTGCTACGGAATCGTTGGCGACACCGTTAACCACATCGCCCATGCGATCAATCAAAGCGAGATCGAATGGGTGCACATGCGTCATGAGGAAGCCGGCGGCTTCGCTGCGGGCGCGGAAGGGCAGTTCACCGGCGAGCTCGTGGCGTGTGCCGGCTCCTGCGGCCCTGGTAGCCTCCACTTCATCAACGGGCTTTATGAAGCCAATCGCAATCGTGCGCCGGTTGTGCTGATCGCGACCCAGATCATACGCCAGGACATTGGTTTCAGCTCGATCCAGGAAGTCGATCTCCATCAGGTATACGGGGAATGCAGCGTCTTCTGTGAAACGATACTGACCCCGGAGCACGCCAGGCGGAAGACAGTGGCGGCCTGTCAGGCGGCGCTGACAAAGCGTGGCGTCGCCGTGCTGGTGGTGCCTGCGGATATCTCCGCAGCAGCTGCACACGACGAGCGCCCCTATACCGTTCACGCCCGGCGACCCGTAATTCGTCCGAGCGACACCGACCTCGACGAGATGGCAGCCATTCTCAATGACAGCGACGCAATCACCATCTATGCGGGGGCCGGCTGCGCCGCCGCCCACGATGAGGTGGTCGCCATCGCCGCGCAATTGAAAGCCCCGGTCGCCCATACCTCGCGGGGCAAGGACTTCGTAGCCTACGACAACCCGTACAATGTCGGCATGACTGGCATGATCGGCGGAGCCGCCGGCTATCATGCGATCCTAGATTGCGATGTACTGCTCCAGCTCGGTGCAGACTTCGCCTGGCCCCAATTCTATCCGGACCGGGCGAAGATCATTCAGATCGACCTCGATCCCACGCACATTGGCCGACGTCATCCTGTCGCGCTCGGCGTCGTCGGTAACATCAAGGAAACATTGCAAGCATTGCTGCCACGCCTCAAGGAGCAGAAAGATGGCAGCTTCTTGGCGACTCACGTGAAGCGCTATCATAAGGACCAGAAGTCGGCGGCCGCGGAAACCGTGAGTCCTCGCTCCACCATTCCGGGCAGCTACCTGGCCAAAACCATCAACAAATATGCAGCCAGGGACGCGTTGTTTACGGCGGATGACGGCACCGCACTCGTTTGGGCGTTACGCCACATTGAAACCTTCGGCACACGCCGCGTGTTTTCCAGCCTGCTGCACGGCACGATGGCTAGCGCGATGCCATCGTCGATCGGATTGCAAAAATGCCAGCCTGGTCGGCAGGTGGTTTGTCTGGCTGGCGATGGCGGCTTCGCCATGTTGCTCGGCGAGTCCCTGACCATCGCCCAGCATAAGCTGCCGATCAAGATCGCCGTTTTCAACAACGGTAAGCTGGGGTTCATCGACATTGAGCAAAAGGCGGCGGGCTTGATACCGATGTTCACGAATCTGGAGAACCCTGATTTCGGTGAGCTCGCGAAGGCGGTAGGTTTCTGGGGGCAAAGCGTCGTCAAAGCGGGCGATCTCGATGAGTCGGTCAAGACTTGGCTCGCACAACCTGGCCCAGCACTCCTGGATGTTAAAGTCAATCCAATGCAGCTCGTATCACCACCGTCGCCCTTTGTAGCACCGGAGGCCGTGGTCGGCATGGGAGTCTACACCGCCCGAGCAATGCTGCACGGCAAGGCTGGCGACGTCTGGGAAATGGTGAAGGAGAACGTCTGATGAAGAGTGGTGCTCGCATTCAAGCGGGCACCTTTCTTGACTGAGGAGCCTTCTCGACTGGTAAAAATCAATCTCCAGCGCCGAAGGAAATGGATCATGAACATCACAGCGCTCCTTCTGTCGCGGCTTCAGTTTGCTTTCACGATTTCGTTTCACATCATTTATCCGTCGTTCACGATCGGACTGGCGGCTTGGCTCACCGTCCTTGAGGCACTGTATCTGCGGACAGGACGTCCAGTATATCGCCGGGTCTTCGAGTTCTGGCTAAAGATCTTCGGCATCGCATTCGGGCTCGGCGTCGTTTCCGGTATTGTGATGGCATTCCAGTTTGGTACCAACTGGAGCGAGCTGTCTCGCGCATCGGGGCCGATCCAGGGCCCGCTCTTGGCCTATGAGACCTTCACGGCCTTCGCTTTGGAGGCCAGCTTCTTTGGCATCCTGTTGTTTGGCCGATCACGTGTCCCGCCGTGGTTCTACCTCTTTTCGACCGCGATGGTCGCACTCGGCACCACGTTCTCGGCCTTCTGGATCATGGTCAATAACAGCTGGATGCAGGTGCCTGTCGGCTATGTCGTGGAGAATGGTGAGTTTGTTCCGAACGACTGGGCCAAAATCATCTTCAGTCCAGTGGTGTGGGTGCGTTTCCCGCATATGCTGCTTGCAGCATACCTCACCGGAGCGTTCTGCGTTGCGGCGAGTGGAGCGTGGTACCTGCTGCGGCTGGTATTCCACGCCGAGGCCCGCATCATGTTGCGCATGGGACTTGGACTCGCGGCGGTGCTGGTCCCCGTGCAGATCTTTTTCGGACATCTTAACGGCGAGTATGTCGTTGATCACCAGCCGTCAAAGATGGCGGCGATCGAGGCGCGCTGGCATAACGAGAAGCCGGCTTCCGAGGTTCTGCTCGCTTGGCCGGATGTTGCAAACCGCCGGAACCTGTTCGCGATCACGCTGCCTGCGCCGCTAGGAAGCCTCATCGACTCCGACAATCTTTCGGCGGCAGAAGTCGGGCTCAACAGCATCCCTCCGCAGGACCAGCCGCCGGTGGTGATCCCATTTTTCAGCTTCCGCATCATGGTTGGGTGTGGGGTGATCATGCTGCTGATCTCCTGGATCGGGTCGTATTTGAACCAAAAGGGGCTTCTCGAAAAGAACCGGCCGCTCTTATGGGCGACGTTTTTGAGCTTCCCGTTGCCCTTCATCGCAATCCTGACCGGCTGGTTCACCGCCGAGGTCGGGCGCCAGCCATGGGTTGTTTACGGCGTACTAAGAACTGTGGATGCGTTGACGCCATTCTTGACGACTGTGACGGCGACGATTTCGCTCGCCGTTTTCTGCGTGCTCTACCTCTTCATCTTTTCATTCGGCGCTTTCTACATCTACCGGCTTTTGCGCACGGGACCAGTCGGGCATCTCGCTCTGACGCCCAAGAACGCAATTCCCAACCGTCCCATGTCCGTCATCCATGAGCAGGGCGCAGCCGACGTCCTTCACGCTCCCGCAGGAGAATAGCCATGGTCTCGTTCTGGACGGCTGTCCTTGCCATCAGCATTCTCATTTACGTCCTCCTCGACGGCTTCGATCTGGGCGTCGGCATACTGTTCGGCGTAGCGAGAAGCGAGCCTCAGCGACGCGCAATGATGAGCGCAGTAGCTCCAATCTGGGATGGCAACGAGACCTGGCTCGTGGTCTCGGGTGTAGTCCTCTGGGGCGCGTTTCCACTCGTCTATTCAATTCTGATGTCCGCATTTTATCTCCCGGTCCTGCTTATGCTGGCGGCGCTGATCCTGCGCGGCGTGGCGTTTGAGTATCGGCACCAGACCGATCGGATGCGCTGGATCTGGGACGCGAGTTTCGCCGGCGGCTCGTTCGTCGCTGCATTCATGCAGGGCCTGATGGTAGGAGCGCTGGTAGAGGGCTTTCCGATCGAACACGGTCGCTACGCGGGCGGCACATTCGGCTGGCTCAGTCCATTTGCGGTGCTTTGCGCTATCGGCCTTTGCGTCGGGTATACGCTGCTTGGCGCCTGCTGGCTGGTACGCAAATATGAAGGCGCGCTTCGTGAGGCGGCCTATCGCATAATCCCATATTTATCGCTTGCCCTTCTCGTCTTCCTGATCGCTGTCTTCGGCTACGCGCTTGCCAAAAACCTTCCGGTGACGAGCCGCTGGCTCGCGCAACCTTATTTGTTTGTTTTCCCCGTCATCGGCGCGCTCGCAGCGATCGTGCTCGCCTTCAGCGTCCGGCACCGTCAGGACCGGCCGCCCTTCGTGATGGTTACTGTCATTTTCGTAGCTGCCTTCAGCACGCTCGCGATCTCGTTCTGGCCTTACATGATCCCGTTCGCCATCACCGTCGAGCAGGCCGCGGCCCCTCACTCCAGCCTCGCCTTCATGTTCTGGTTCGCGGGAATCGTCGTTTTTCCGCTCATGCTGATCTACACGGCCATCAGCCTGAGCGTGTTCAGAGGCAAGGTCGGGCCACCAGCAGACCACTATTAGACCTTCCCCCAGCACAATGGGAGTCGTCATGCAATATGTTCACACCGTTTCAGGCGTGCCGTCACGTTGGTCGCCCTCGGTCAAATTCACTTCGGATGAAGCGCTGATCGGGCTTATCGCCAAAGGCGATAAGCGCGCTGTACAGTCTCTTTTCGCGCGGCACAGCATACACGTGTTTCGGTTCCTTCTGCGAATGGTCAATGACGAGGCGACTGCCGAGGATTTGCTGAACGAGGTTTTTCTTGAGGTTTGGCGCAACGCTGGCCGGTTCGAGGAGCGCTCGCGAGTAACGACGTGGATACTGGCGATCGCCCGGTACAAGGCGCTCGCGGCCCTGCGGCGCCGTTGCTTTGCGCAGCTCGATGACGAGAGGAGCAAGTCGATCGAAGATCCAGCCGATGATCCGGAGATTGCGGCCCAGAAAACCGAACGCAGTGCTCTCCTGCAGGACTGCCTCGAGCAATTGTCGGGTGCGCATCGGGAAGTGGTCGACCTCGTCTACTATCAAGAGCAGTCGATCGACGAAGTCGCTCACATCATCGGCGTGTCGGCAGGTACGGTGAAAACCCGGGTTTTTTATGCGCGCAAGCGCATTGCCGAACTTATGGCCGAGCGGGGTATAGATCGTACATCGTTGTGACCTAGAGGTGCCCCAGACCCGGTCCGATGAGTATCTCTGGGGGCCTTGAGGACCAGTCCGAACGACCTGTGCAGCATCTCTAGCCTTGCGGCTTTTGAGAACTTCCTGAGCGCCACAGGTACCCTTCAATGTCCATAAACCCTTGCCCGGCGGGACTGTTAACAAACGCCTGGCTCAGTTCATCTGATCATCTAGTCGCAGCCACCACCGACCCTATCGCCTCGGCCGCCCTGTTGGCGTTCGGGGCGACACAAGAAAATATTTCAGAGCAAATTTGTCTTCGCGCGGCGGCAACGCGCTACCGCAATTGACGCACGCAACCTCCTCGTCGGCGGCACGCGGTATCTCGACGCGCACTACCCTGTAGACCGCGCTGCACTGCGGACAATTGAAGCGCGTTTCCGGAGCCCGAGCCATCGCGTTGCTCCATATTGCAACCCTATGACGCTTTCATTTCATACGCGTGTGAGAAAAGCCCCGCCATCGCTGCCAGGGCCTTGGAGGCCCCCAGTCTTAGGAAAAAGGGCAACCACACAAGACTGCCATTCATCGATGACGGTTCCGCGACAGAACCGACGAACCGCATTTTCAACCTTCGAGTGTGGGGTAGCCATACGTATCCATGAGCCAATTTCGATTCCTCGACACGCCGGCAAACAGCCTTTCCGCCTGCAGCTTCGCGTCCGGAAATTGCGCGCCCCATCCGTCAAAATCTCTCACTAGACCTTCGCAAGCCAGGATCAGCGCGGCGACGTTCTCTTGCCGTTCTTTTGCCGGTTTGGCTTTTCGCGTATTGCACGCTTGCACAAAAAGCACTCTCAATCCGCTGTGGAGTCGTAACAACGCCCATGCGTCCGAACGCCAAACGATTTCCGCCGGCGACTTACAAGGCTGTGGCCGGGCGTGATAGCGCTCGACGAGCGCTCGACACGCCGAAAAAAGCTCAGGCGGGAGAAATCCGAACTCACTCCATGCGGCCGTGATTTTCGCCGCAGTCTTTGAAGCGCCGAGCGTTCTGCCGGATGCCCGGGGACTAGGCTTGGATCCGCCGGCGTTTTCCACGCTTATTGTCCTGGCATGCAGGCTGCCACTGGCCCGCCTCCAGTGAAGCATCGTGCCTAACAAGGAATACGTCCCGCACTTGATCGTCGTAAAGACGAGAGCGGGAACCCGCGACAATCCGCCGTCGCGGGTGTTGCATGCGTGCCCTCTTATGAGCAATCGGCACGGAAACCGTCGCCATCCGCGCGAATCGAGCGAGTTCATGGTCGCATTAGCGCAGCATGTGGCTTGTTGAACGCAGGCAAAATCCAGCGCTCATGCCGCGAGTTCCGCGAGGTCAGCCTTGCGACGCCGCGCCGCCGGGCTCGTGGTCCCGGTTCGCGCCATATCCTCTTACGATTAGTCAAGCCCCGATCGCATCGATCGGGACCCTCATTCGACGCTTCGTGACCTTTCTTTAGGAGCACGCGGTGTTCGGGCGGCCGCCGCGTGCCATCAAAAGGTCAGGCGCGTTGATCCTTGAGCCTGCTCTTCATTCTGGTTGCGACTGTCTCAAGCGCCATGGCGAAGCCCAGAATAATATAGGTAATGAGCCCGACCTCTCGCAGATCAAAATAGTACCCGCTTGCCATGAAGAGATCGAAGCCGACACCAGATGCCCCGGCCGCGGCACCCATGGCGACGGCGTTGGCAAAATTGATTTCGAAACGCAGGAAAGTCCAAGACAGCAAATAGGTGGAAGACGACGGGATGACCGCCTGGAACACGATCTGCCACCAGCTGGCGCCACTCGCCCGGAGCGCCTCGATGACGCTTCGATCCAGGTCCTCGAAGGATTCGGCATATGCCTTGGTCAGGTAACTGACGGAATGGAAAGTCATGCCGATAACTGCCGCCGTTGCGCCTAACCCGGCTGTGACCGCAAAGATCAGCACCCAGAGGATAGTTGGCACCGCCCGGATAAAGGCGACGAAGGCCTTGACGACATTGGTCACGAGCTTCGGAGCAAGATTCTGTGCGCCCAGAAGACCAAGAAAAAGGGCGATGAATCCGCCGAACAGGGTGCTGAGAAACGCCAGTCCGAGGGTGATGACGACTTCGTACAGCGCCGCGACGAAGGACAGGCGAGGGCCTCCGGGGTGCAGGAAGATGATCTTTAGATTTGTCGCCGTGTCGGCCAGGGCCTTGGCCAGGTCGGTGCTGCCATAGTCGATGGTTGCCAGGGCGTAAACGGTAGTAAACGCCAGCACCAGGAGCAAAAGTCGGATCACTACCGTCTCTCTGGTCAGCGGCCTGACCAAAAGGCGTTTGGCCGGCGCAACGGCGTTGGCCGTCAATCCGTCCGGACTACTCAACGTATCGGGTGGGCGCATCACAAGATGATCCTGCGGATATAGTTCGAGATCATCTCGATGGCCATGATGGTGAGCACAATCGCAATCACCACGAGGCTCGCCTCGTGAAAATGGAAATTCTTATAGTACAGGTCGAACGAGAACCCGATGCCAGTTCCGGTCAGCAGGCCGACCAGGGTCGCATCGCGAATGTTGGTATCGATCATGAACAATAGCCAGCTGACCATCTGTGGCAGGCTCGACGGCAGGACCGCCTGGAGGATGATCGACGGATAACTGGCGCCGGTGGCCCGCAGCGCCTCCACAGCATGAATGCTGGCCTCGTCGACCGTTTCGATGAAAGCCCTGGTGAGAAAGCCAAGCGAGCCGAAGAACAGCGCCAAATAACCGGTCAACAGGCTCTGGCTGAACGCCAGCATCAGGATCATGGCCCACGCCACCAGCGGAATATTGCGAAACACCGAGGCAATACCCCGGGCGATGACGCTAAAGACGCTGTTAATGCGCGTCGTACGCGAGCCGGCCATCGCCAGCAACAAGGCGAAGATCGCCGCAACCGTCGTTGCCGCGACGGACATCAGCACGGTTTCCCAGAGCTTCTCCAGAATGTCCGGCAACCGTGTCAGCGCGTGGGCATTCGGATAAAAGTTGCTTGCGCCCCAGACGAAGGCCTTGCCTATGCTGGTGAAGCCCGCAGCAACGTCATAGTCGGTGATGACGATCGAACCTAAAGTGAGCGCGCCCAGCGCTGCGAAGAAGAGTAGACCGTCGTTGCGACGCTTGACGAAGATGTCAGTTGGCATAGCTCGCCCTCGGGTGTGCGGTGAGGTCGGTAAAATTCCCTCTGGGTGGTGATTTCCGTCCCGTAGATTTGCGAGAGTCGCTCCGGCGAGAGTTCGTCCGGCTTGCCGTCGAAGACGAGTCTTCCGCCATTGATACCCAAGATGCGGTCCGAATATTTGATGGCGACATCAACCTGGTGCAGATTCACGATCAGCGTGATGTGCATCGTCCGGCAAAATCTCTTTAAGTGATCCATGATGATCGTCGAGGAGTTCGGATCAAGCGACGCGATCGGCTCATCGCAGAGAATCAACTTCGGGTCCTGGATCAGCGCTCGGCCAATGCCGACGCGCTGCTTCTGTCCACCACTCAGATGGTCACAACGCCGGTACACATGGTCCCCAAGGCCGAGCATTGTGATCACGTCCATGGCCTGCTGCTTCTCGTCGCGGCTGTACCGGCCCATCGCGCCGGCCAACGTGGATTTCGAACCGAGCCTGCCATGCAGTACATTCTCGATCACGGTCAGCCGATCGACCAAGTTGTAGTGCTGGAAGATCATGCCGATCGTACTGCGCAACCTCCTGAGATCCTTTCTCTTGAGTCCGCCGACACAGGTTCCTTCGAAGCGCACCTCGCCCGTACTGACCTCGGTCATTCGGTTGACGCAGCGCAACAGCGTCGATTTGCCAGCGCCTGATGGGCCGATCACAGCGACGAACTCGCCCTTCCTGACGGAAAAGCTGACGTCGTCGAGCGCGGGCTTCGCCGCCCGGTCGTAGTATTTTACGACGTGACAGATCTCGAGCAGCGCGGGAATCGGCAGCTGCGACACCTGAGTCATTATCGACCGCTCGAAGGAGAGACCAAAATCACAGCCGGGACCCGGCGCTCGCCGGGTCCCGAAAGGCGACAGGAATTATTCGAGCCCCAAAACCTTGCGCATCGGGTCGTACCAAGGGTCGGTGACTTTCACGAACCGCGCAGGGCGCTGGAAATCCGAACTCTGACTGTTGGTCGGCGCAAAGATTTTCGGGTTGTTGGCCACCGCGTCCGAACTCAGGGCGTCTGTGATCTCTTTCATGGTCTTTTCCGTCAGAAAGGCGCTGTTGACCTCGACGGGCGGGTTCAACACCGGAATCGACTTGATGATGACGAATTCCTGGCCACCTAGGGCGGAAAATGGCGCGGCGGCATTATTCTTTATGGAGTAAACGGCGCCGACTGAATTGTCCTGCCCGGAGATCAGGTTGACATAGGCCGTTACCAGGAAGTCGCATACAGCCGACACGTCGGATCGGCCCGTCAGCGCATTTACCAGCGACAACTGATGCGAGCCGGCGAACATCACCTGCTGGAAGAAGTGGCCAGTTCCCCCCTGCGCAAGATCCTCCTTGGTCAGTTTCTTCCATTTCGGTTCCTTGGTGAACTCGCCAAGGATGGCAGCGGCCGGCATGTTGAAGCCGGACGTCGAGTTGGTCGAGACAAACGACATCCGTTTACCGACGATATTGTCGATGCCAAGTTGCCCATCGGCCTCGTAGCCCTTTTCTTCGCCCTTCTTAACGACGAAGCGGCTGTAGTACAGCGCGTCCTTTAGGGTTCCCGACGGCCCGGTATTGACCACAAGCGGAATGACCATCGGATCCCGGGCATGCGACGTGAGGTATTCGTTGGCCCCGAACCAACCGATCTGGGCCTGACCGCTTTCCAGCGCGGCGATGGCGATCGCGTAGTCGGTCGTGACCTTGTTGACCACCTTCTTGCCGGTGGCTTTGGCGATCGCCTTGGCGATCTCATCCCGCATCGACGCCAGAGTGTCCGACGAGTCATTGGGCAGCCAGGCGATCGTGAGGGTATCGGGTTCATTGACCGTCGCGGCGTTTGCCATCGGCGCAGTTGAGACGCCGGCAATGAGGGAGAGCGTCAGCGCCAAGGCGCTTGCGGCTAGAACGTGTTTAAGATGCATTGCAAGTGCTCCTGCGAATTTGATCTGAGTGATCTGCCAGAATTGATGCGACGTGGAATGCGCCGTTGTGAGACCCCGCTCGGTTTTATCGTCCGCGACGGTCACGAGACAAACCCGGTCTGTACTTTTTCCTCGCTATCTCGCTGACGTTGGCGGCTGCTTGTCTTTGTGTTGGAGCTTGCTGTTGTGACGGCTCCAGAAGCTCGGCCGGGTTGACGGTCGGTGCCAACACCTTGGCGGCCGCGCACCAACCACGTCATCCAGCTTTGCATTCATGCGTGACAGTCGAATGAAAACACACCGCGCTTTCTCCGACTCGATCGCATATTTTTGATGCGTCCCTTGCAGGGTCCAAATAAAATGCCGCGCGTCCCACAAGAGCGGGACACGGCGGTAACATTGGACATCGCAGCTACGCGACGTTTTGTCCCAGGATCGAGACTAACGCGTGGACGGCTTCTTCCAGTGCTCCGGAATTGTCGATTACGATATCCGCCGAAAACTCGGCGTAGATGGCGTTGCGATTGATGCGGTCATCAATCGAGCTGTCGCTTTGTCGAGATCGTGCCTTGAGGCGCTCAATCAACAGATCAGAACGCGCTGTGATCAACACGCTTGTCACATGGCGGTAGCGCAAGCGCGAATTTTCGACGACCCCGCGCGAGACATTGCAGACCACTGTTCTGCCCGAACTAATGTTCGTATCGACGGAAATCGGAAGCGCGTATTTGAGGCCATGCGCCTGCCACCACACAGCGAATGCGCGGCTCCGCAATGCCTCGCCGAAGCCGGAATGGCTGACGGTGATGTGATCTTCGTCGGCGGTCGCCGGCCGTGTCACGATCCGGCGGGGAAATACGATCGTCGGGTCTTTCGCGCAGCGCACTTTCGCCGCGGCAAGGATCGAGTCCTTTCCCGCTCCGCTCGGGCCGACAACGAGAACCAGCCGTCCCGGCCCAATCGGCTCGGCGTCCCTTGCTGCGGCTGCCTGGAAAGCGCTCATGCCACGCGCGTTCCCTGACACCAGACGCCGCGCACCGCAGCAGCGTCATCGTCAACATGAACGCGAATGAGATCGCCACGCTTGCCGCAAGCGATCTCGCCACGATCGCTCAAGCCGACGACGTTCGCCGGCGTCTTGCTCACGGTACGTATGGCCGCCGGCAGATCAAAACTGGCGGTCACCTGCGGCAGGCGGAGCGCAGCCATCAAGAGACTGGACGGAACGTAGTCTGAGGAAAGAATATCGACCTTGCCGTTGCGGGCGAGTTCGATCGTGGGAACGTTTCCTGCATGCGACTTGCCGCGAATGAGATTGGGCGCGCCCATCAGCACCTTGACGCCGGCGTCGTGGAGGCATGCGGCTGCTTCCATTGTGGTGGGAAATTCGGCGACACGAACGGCATCGCGGATCGATTGCCCCACGTGTTCGAGCGTGGTGTCGTCGTGGCTCGCCAGCGGCACGTTGTCGGCGTGAGCGAGTGCCACCAGGTTGTGATAATTCGCTGCCGCGTATCGCGCCTGGTATTCCATGCGCCTGGCGAAAAGCAATTCCAGTTCCGCATCGCTCTTGCCGCCGGACTTGCCGCGGTAGTAGTCCCGCAGTTTTTCGGGGTCGCGGAATTGCCGCTGTCCCGGCGTATGATCCATCAGCGACAACAGCCGAACGTCAGGACGCTTGATCAAAGGAGCCGCATCCTCGACCACATCGGGCATCGGTACTTCGCAGCGCAGATGCAAAAAGTGCGATACCCGGAGCAGGCCGCGGCGACGCGCGTCCTCGATCGCTTGCGAGAGGTAAGCGGCCTGACCGTCGACCTCTTCCGCGCCCGGCTCGCGCCAGACCCGCAGCGAGTCGAGCATGGTGGTGATGCCACTGGTCGCCATCTGCGCGTCATACGACATCACCGCGGCGGTCAGATCCCAGTGAACCTTGGGGCGCGGCATGTAATGCGCTTCCAATTGGTCGGTGTGCAGTTCGACCAGTCCGGGAAGCAGAAGGTCGCCCGCGAAATCGATGCCCCGCTCCGGCGCCCTGCCTTCGCCTAGTTCAGCGATCGTGCCATTATTGACGGCAGCGTATCCGTTCTCGATCACGCGCTCCGCAAGAACGATGCGGGCGTTTTCAGCGACGAATGAGCTGCCATCGGTCATGGTTCAAGCCGCCGTGGCGAAACGTGTGACGTCGACCAACGCGTCGGCGATGGCATCGCGTACGACATCGTCGTGCACGATGGCGACGATCGCGACCCCCTGCCACTTGCGCTCGCGGACCACCTCGATCACTGCATCGCGATTATCGGAGTCGAGGGAGGCGGTCGGTTCGTCGAGCAGAACAACGGATTTCTCGGCCAAGAACCCTCGCGCAAGATTGATGCGTTGCTGCTCGCCGCCGGAAAATGTCGCCGGCGGCAGGCTCCACAGCCGCTCTGGAACGTTGAATCGCGAGAGCATGGCGGCCGCGCGGTCCCGCGCCGTCTCTCTTGGCATGTCGGTCAGCGCATCGGCCACTGTGTCGAGAGCGCAAACACGCGGCACTGCGCGGAGAAACTGGCTGACATAGCCCAGCCGGCGCCGGCGCAGGGAGAGAATTTGCCGTGGCGATGCTTGAGCCACGTCCACATTGCACTGGCCGTCGCGGATCAGGATTGAACCCTCATCGCAACGATAATTCCCAAAAATGAGCTTCAAAATTGATGACTTACCGATTCCGGACGGTCCGGCCAGCGCGACGCATTGGCCCGGCGCGACCGTGAATTCGAGATTGCGCAGGATCGGCAGCTGCAAGCCGCCTTGCAGGTGCATTGTGAAGGTCTTGGCCACACCGGCAAGTTCAAGCGACAGCATTCGATGACCTCATGCCGGCAATACCGAGGAGACGAGCAGTTGGGTGTAAGGCTCGTGAGGATCGTCAAGCAGCCGATCGGTGAGGCCCGCTTCGACGACTTCACCCGCCTTCATGACCATTATGCGGTTGGACAAAAGCCGTGCGACCGCGAGGTCGTGGGTGACTACGATGGCGGCAATGTTCAGGTCGCTGACCAAGCGCCGCAGCAGGTCGAGGAGCCGCGCCTGGACCGAGACGTCGAGACCGCCCGTTGGCTCATCCATGAAAACGAGGCGCGGCGCCGTCACCAAGTTGCGTGCGATCTGCAGCCGTTGTCGCATGCCTCCAGAATAGGTGCCCGGGGTATCATCGATCCGGCCCCGATCGATCTCGACGCGGTCGAGCCAGTCCATTGCGGAATTGCGAATTGCCGCATAGTTGCGCCAGCCGACCGCCATCAGGCGCTCGCCGACGTTGCCGCCGGCACTGATGCCCATTCGCAGGCCAAGCTGCGCATCCTGATGGACATAGCCCCAGTCGGTGCGAAACAGAAAGCGCCGCATCGGCTCGTTCATTTGCCAGAGATCGGCAACGGTGCCGTCGCGGAGTCGATAGAGAACGCGCCCTCCGCTCGGCTCCATCTGTCCCGACAGAAGCTGCAACAAAGTCGACTTGCCGGAGCCGGATTCGCCGACAACGGCCATGACCTCACCGGCGTAGAGCTCAAAACCGGCATCGCGGCAGCCCAGTTGCCTGCCGTACCACTTGGTAAGCCCGTCGGCCGTCAGCAGCGGTCTTTCGTCGGCATCCGTCACGATCCGCCCTCCATAGCTGAAGCGGACTGCTGCGATCCTTGATTTGCGGCGCGGCGCGTTTCGCAATAGTCCGTGTCAGAGCAAACGAACATGCGGCTGCCGTCGTCATCGGTGATGACCTCGTCGAGATAGCTGGCGGTCGCGCCACACAACTCGCATTGAGCCTCGTGGCGATACAGTTCGAACGGATGATCGTCGAAATCGAGCGAAGCAACCCGGGTGTATGGCGGAATGGCATAAATGCGCTTTTCCCGACCGGCGCCGAACAACTGCAAAGCCGGACAATCAGAAAGCTTTGGATTGTCGAATTTCGGGATCGGCGACGGATCCATGACGTAACGCTCCGCCACCTTCACGGGATACGCGTAGGTCGTGGCGATATGGCCGTGGCGCGCAATGTCCTCGTACAGTTTCACATGCATCAGCCCGTATTCGGAAAGCGCGTGCATGCGCCGTGTTTCGGACTCACGCGGCTCAAGAAAACGCAGCGGCTCTGGAATTGGCACCTGATAGACAAGGATCTGGGTGTCGGTGAGCGGCATCTCCGGTATGCGATGCCGGGTTTGGATGACCGTTGCATCCTTTGTCGACGTGGTCGTTCGTACCCCGGCGGTGCGGCTGAAAAACTTGCGGATGGAGACCGCATTGGTCGTGTCATCGGAACCTTGATCAATCACTTTCAGAATGTCTTCGAGCCCGAGAATCGAAGCGGTGACCTGCACGCCGCCGGTTCCCCAACCGTAGGGCATGGGCATTTCGCGGCTGGCAAACGGAACCTGGTAGCCGGGGATCGCGATCGCCTTGAGGATCGCGCGGCGGATCATGCGCTTCGTCTGCTCGTCCAGATAGGCGAAGTTGTAGATAGGCTCGGTCATTCGGCGGCATCCTGCATTCCGTCGCTTGGATCGGTATGGTCGCGCGCGAAGAATTCCGCGCGCAATTTGCGCAATAGGCCGAGCTCGGATTGGAAATCGACGTAATGCGGCAGCTTCAGGTGCTCGACGAAGCCGGTTGCCTGCACGTTGTCGGAATGGCTCAGGACAAATTCCTCGTCCTGCGCCGGTGCGCGGGCCTCCTCGCCAAGTTCGCGAGCGCGCAATGCGCGGTCGACCAGCGCCATCGCCATGGCCTTTCGTTCGCTTTGGCCAAGGGCGAGGCCATACCCTCGCGTGAAGCGCGGTGCGTGAGTTGCGCTGCCGGTGAACTGATTGATCGATTGACACTCGGTGAGTGTGATCGAGCCAAGCGGCACGGCGAAGCCGATCTCCTCGGCAATAAACTCGACTTCCACCTGGCCGAACCGGATCTCACCGGCGAACGGATGGTTGCGGCCGTAGCCGCGTTGAGTGGAGTATGCCAGTGACAGCAGAAAGCCCTCATCGCCGCGGGCGAGATTCTGAAGGCGCAAGTCGCGATTTGCTGGAAACGACAATGGTTCTCGGGTCAAGTCGCCGACGTCTCCGCCGGTATCTTGCTCGGATTCGGCCAAGCCGCTGCGCGCCAACAAATCGGCCACTGACCGGAACGGCGCCGGCTCAGCTGGCACGGTTACGGCCGCCGGCACTTCCCCGGCCTCGGCGAGATCGTGGTCCAGCAGGCGATGCGTGTAGTCGAAGGTGGGGCCGAGCACCTGCCCCCCGGGCAGATCCTTGAACGTAGCGGAAATCCGCCGGCGGATTGCCATTCCTCCTGTTTCCATCGGTTCCGATACGCCGAACCGCGGCAGCGTCGTGCGATAGGCCCGCAGCAGGAAAATGGCCTCGATCAGGTCGCCACGCGCTTGCTTGATCGCGAGCGCGGCAAGTTCGCGATCGTATAACGAGCCTTCGCCCATGACGCGATCCACCGCTAGCGCGAGCTGCTGCTCGATCTGGTCCAGCGACAATTCAGGAACCGCGCGGTCACCACGCCGCACGTCGGCGAGCAGTGCATGGGCGTTCTCGATAGCCCGCTCACCGCCTTTGACTGCGACATACATCGCTCAACCTCTCCGCGCGACGCGCGCTGTGCGCGGCAAAGCCGCCACGCGATCACCCGCGACCAGCAGAAGGTCAACCCCGCGCGGGAACAGCGCCTGATTGGTAGCCCAGCGTTCCCCGAAGTCGTCGGGTAGCGCTTCCGCAGCCAAAATCAGCTCGCTGCGGATACCAGGCCCGGTAAGCGAAAACATTTCACCGGAGAAGCCGGCGATTTGAATGATCAGCGTGGCCGAATCGTCGGGATAATCCTCGCTGCCTGGCGAAAAGACCGAGAAGTCCGGCAAATCGGCTCCATTGCCGACCAGCGCAAACGTCGCCTGCCGTGGTGCCGTCACCACCGGCGCGCCGGTCTGAAAGCGGATCCATGCGGCAACCGCTGGCTCAGCGAACGTATCGTCGAGCCACACCGGAGTTTCGTAGTCCGCGAGGCTGCGCATGATCGCTGCAGTCCCCGCCATCAGCGGTAACGGCGCCTCGACTTGGCCGAGCGTATGGATCTCGCCTGGGTGCGCCATGCAATTCATGACAGCGCGGAATGCTGCCTGGTTTTCAATCACGAGCGCATCCAGTTTCATTGTTCGTCTTCACCGCGTACCAACGTGAAGAAGTCGACCTTGGTCGCCGCGGTGCGTTCGCGCTCAATTCGCTCTCGATTCTCGAGCCCAACGCGCAGTGGCGCCAGCACGTGCTGCTCGATGCGCTCGCGCGAGGCTTTCGCCTGCCAGAGCGCGTCGCAGATTGCGGCGAGCCGCGCTTTTTTTGGATCGCGCCCCAGGATATAGGCGAATCCTCGTTCGCCGGATTCGAGTTGCACGGCGGCGCGCGTCACACTGGCCTCGCCGACGTTAAAGGGAGCGCCGTTGCCGCCGATGCGGCCGCGCAGCATGACCAGGCCGACTTCGGGTGCGCGCAATTCGACAAATCGAGCCGCGCAATCGGCAGCGGCAAGCCCGCGCTCGATGCTTGCAACATCCGACTGCGCCAAAATCTTCATCGCCGCGCGCCGGCCGGCCACCGAATTTTCGCTCAACTGCATCGTCGTGCTTGCTTGCTAAAAGTTGTCTAGTCCACTATACAACATCTAGAACCCGTGTTGTGACGGGATGATGACCAACGGACTGATGCTCACAAAAACGCCGCGACATCCATCGGCCAAGGACCAAGTGCTCGCCCGCGGGGTTACCCTGTGGCGTCGCATCGCCGATGACTACGAGCAGATGATCCTTATCGGCAAATACGAAAGCGGCACCCGGTTGCCCGCCGAAACCGAGATTGCCGCCCATTACCAGGTCAACCGCCACACAGTGCGCCGCGCTCTAGCCGAACTTGCTGCACGCGGGATGGTTCGCAGCGAACGTGGCAGCGGCACTTACGTAAAGACCGACAAGCTCGATTACCGCATTGGCCCACGGACGCGTTTTTCCGAAATCGTTGCTGCTGCGGGGCACGGCGCGCAAGGGCGTCTGTTGAGCCACAGGATCGAGCCGGCAAGCGAAGAGATTGCACGCCGGCTTGACTTGCCGCCGGGAAACGTCGTGATCCGCCTTGAAATCCTTCGCGCGGCGGACCGCGTGCCGGTGTCGGTCGCGACGAGTTGGCTATGCGGCGAACGCTTTCGAGATGCAGCGAAGTTGTTCCGTGAAGCGCGCTCGGTCAGCAGTGTCTTGAGGTACCACGGCATTGACGGCTATCGACGCCAATGGACGCGGATCACGGCAGGTTTCACCGATGCCGCCGATGCGGCACGCCTGAGGCTTTCCCCCCACCGCACCGTCCTAGTCGTGGACAGTGTCGATGTAACCTCCGATGGCGCGCCGGTCCTGACAACGTGTGGCCGGTTCGCCGCAGACCGCGTTGCGCTTATCGTTGAGAACTGACGATTATCACGGCGTCATCGGCTTGTCGTCTAAGGGGTGCTCAAGGTGTCGTGATGGGCAAGACGCTTTCAACGATCCCCCTGATCGATCCGTCTGCGACGGTCACGGGAAGCAAGCTTGGCGCCTACACCGAAGTCGGCGCCCGAACCAACCTGTTGGAAGTCTCGCTCGGGGATTACTCATACGTAGTCAACGATAGCGATATCGCCTATGCCAGCATCGGCAAGTTCACGTCGATCGCCGCAATGACCCGGATCAATCCGGGCAATCATCCCATGCAACGCGCTAGCCAAGCGCACTTCACTTATCGGGCCAGTACATATTTCGATGGCGCCAGCGACGAGCCGGACTTCTTCGCCTGGCGGCGTGGACATCGAGTGACAATCGGCCACGATGTATGGATCGGGCACGGCGCCATCGTGCTGCCTGGCCGTACCATCGGCGACGGCGCTGTGGTTGGTGCTGGCAGTGTGGTGACCAAGGATGTGCCGGACTACACAATCGTCGCCGGCAATCCGGCGCGGCCGATCCGGCAAAGATTTGCAGAGGATATCGCCGATCGAATGCTTGCGCTTGCCTGGTGGGATTGGCCACACGAAAAACTGCGCTACGCTTTGGCGGATTTTCGTGCGCTTTCCGCCGAGCAGTTTCTAGACAAATACGAAGGCCGCATCGACGCGTCCACGTGTGTTACGGCGGCGATGTCGTGACCGCAATGCTGCGCATTCAAGGCGGCCAAGTTCTCGCCGGCAGTTCGCTGGTGGACGCTGCACTCGACATCGCCGATGGCTACGTCGCAGGAATCGGCGCGGAGGCGGGTTCAGGGCGCTGTCTGGATGCGCAGGCGCTGCTAGTGCTGCCCGGTATCGTCGACATTCACGGCGACGCCTTTGAGCGGCAGCTTATGCCGCGGCCCGGCGTACACTTCGCCACCGCGATCGGCCTCAAGGACAGCGATCGACAAGCCATCGCCAACGGCATTACCACCGTCTATCATGGCGTCACCGCGTCGTGGGAGCCGGGCTTGCGCAGCATCGACAACGCCCGCGTGATTCTCGGTTCGCTTGAGGCACTGCGCCCCAGTCTTGCTGCAGACACGCACCTGCATCTGCGATACGAGGCGTACAATCTCGACGCTGAACCCGAAATTGCCGATTGGCTGTCGGCGCGGCGCATCGCCATGCTCGGTTTCAACGATCACATGCCTGGTCCGAACACACCGCCGCGCACGCGCAAGATCGCCGAAATGGCGGAACGCGCCGGCCTGCCGCTTGAGGATTTCGCCGCGCTGATCGAGCAGTTGCGTCTGCGCGCGGATGCGGTGCCGGCAACTACGAAGCGTCTCGCCGTCACTGCGCGCGACAGCGGCATTCCGACATTATCCCATGATGACAGGAACCCCGAGGAGCGCCGATCATTTCGAACGTTGGGCTGCCGTGTCGCGGAGTTTCCAACTACCGTGCCAACAGCCGAGGAGGCCGCTTCTGCTGGAGACGATATCGTTCTCGGCGCGCCGAATGTCGTTCGCGGCGGTAGCCATATCGGCTGGATCAACGCGACGGATATGATCCGCCGTGGATTTTGCACAGTCCTGGCGTCCGACTATTACTACCCCGCGCCGCTGCACGCAGCCTTTCGGCTCGTGGCAGATGGCGTTGTTCCGCTGCCGGAGGCGTGGGCCTATGTTGCGGAGCGGCCTGCGCGTGCGGCCGCGCTTGCCGACCGCGGCCGGTTGGAAGCGGGCCGACGCGCTGACGTGGTTCTGGTCGATGCCGGAGATCTCCGCCATCCCAAGGTGGTCGCAACCATCGTCCGCGGCGAACTCGTCCATCTGACCGGATCGGAACGATTGCACTGAGGCCAACGATGGGGGCGAGTACGCCTGAGCCGCGCTATGCACTCTATTTCGTCCCCGGTCCGGAAACGGAATTGTATCGCTTCGGTGCCTCCGTACTCGGCTATGACATGTACACCGGGGAGGACGCGCCGCTGATCGCGCGCGCCGTCCCCGATTGGCGCGGCAAGACGAGCGAGCCACGCACCTACGGCTTCCACGCCACCTTGAAGGCGCCGTTTCGATTGGCGGCAGGCGCCGTGGCCTCCGATCTGGAGACTGCGCTCCGCGCATTTGCCCAGTCACAGAGGCGAATCGATCTCGGGCCATTGGAAGTTCGACCCCTTGGCTCATTCATCGCTCTGGTGCCTGCGGCATCGTGCCCGGCGCTGGGCAAGCTTGCCGGCGCGTGCGTACAGCATTTCGACCGCTTTCGGGCGCCGATGAACGGGCCGGAGCGCGCCCGCCGCCTTGCGGCACCACTGACCGAGCAGCAGATGATCAATCTCGATCGGTGGGGCTATCCTTATGTGTTTGATGACTTCCAATTCCACATGACTCTGACAGGGTCGTTGGCCGACGACGATCGCGCCAAGGCGTTGCGGTGGCTGATGGAGGAATTCGCTGGCTGGCCAGCAGCGCAACGCCTTGTCTTGGATCGCTTGATCATCGCGCATCAGGCAGCCGGTAGGTTCCGCGTGGCCCATTCGATACCCTTGGGCGCGTAAGTTGCGCGCGAAAGTGCGCCAGCAGACGCTGGAACATGACCAACGGACCGCCAATAAGGCCCTCGAACAATTTGACCTGCGTCGATAAGGTCGGCGCGATGACTGCCAGCGTCACAAGGTTCTTCGCCAGCGGCGGCATCCGGGGCGATGCACAGGTGTGCAGGCTTAAAAAAACTTAATCTTGACTAGTTTTTCCTAGCATGAACTAGCATCCCCTAGCAGGGCAATTTCCGCCTCTTTGCAGGGGTTTATTGCGATGGCAATTGATCCGAAGCGGCTGGGGCGCGATGCAAGGCGCTTGCAGAAAGCCCGCCGGCGCCGTGTTGGACCCGCCACCATGGCGGCTATTCGGGCCGCCTTACCGACGATCTACAAATTGCGCTCCGACGGGGTGCTTTGGCGCGACATCGCCGCGGCGCTCGGCAAGCAGGGCGTGGTCCAAGGCAGTGGAATGCGCCGAATTCCGATCACGACCAGCCGCCTGACGGCCCTGGTCAGGCAAATCGAGTTGCAAATTCAAGAGCATAACGAAAGGCTTACACTGCCATCCACGAAAAAGCGGCAGATCAAAGAGAAATCTGCACTGAAACTCCCGGCCGTGTCCTTGGCCCTAGAATTACGCCCGGAAATCGAGACGTCGGAGCGAAGGTCAACGCCTCCAAGCGAGGAAGACCTCCGCCGCGCTGCTCTCGATAAGATCCAGGACGTATTGAAAAAGGACTAAGCAATGACACGCGTCGTGTTGGTCGCCCAGGAAAAGGGCGGCGTTGGAAAGACCGTTTTCTGCCGGGCGTTGGCGGAAGCGGTGGTGGGGGCTCCGGTCATCGAAATCGACGCCAGCCAGCGCATGCTGGAGCTGGGCGACCGGGTCCGGTTCTTCCGGATGCGGGCAGACCGGGAGGCGATCGAGCGCACGGGCGGCAGAGCCGCCCGTGCCGAATTCGACCCGGTGCTGGAGGCGCTGGCGGCCGCGAAGGCGCCGACCATCGTCGATGTCGGGGCGAACACCTCGCTCAGCTTGTTCAAGGTGCTGTCCGGCGCCGCCGGCGACCTCGCTGAGGCCGGTGTCGAGTTCGCGGTCTGCGTCGTCGTGACCTGCGAGCCCGGCGCGCTCGCCGAGGCGCCCAATTTGCTGGCGTCGGCCAAGCTGTGGGCGAAGGCGTCATTTGTTATCGAGAACCGCCTCCACGGCGCGGTCGATGCCGGCCGGCTCAAGAAGATCGCGAACGGAGCCAAGGTATCCTCCTTTGCGGAGCAATCGCTTGAGAGTGGCGCCGAGGAATACCTGCAGGCCGGTGGGCTTGCGGTGATTGCGAAGCTCGACCCGGCGAAGCTGCGCAGCAAGCACGGGATCGGTCCGGCCGCCCGTATTCGCAAGGATTTGGAGCGCTTTCGTCTCGAAGCCATGGAGGCGGTGCGTCCGGCGGCGGAGTGGTTGGTGGCATGACAAATCTCGACGCGCAATATCGGGCGGCGCAGACTCGGCTCGGCGCGGCGGATGATGCCATCCGCCGTGCGAGCCGCGACCGGCTTGCCGTGCTCATGCGGCTCTCGGACAGGGAGCGGTTCGAACATCTGGAAGACGCCGACTTGGCGCCGCAGGACCGTGCGGAACTGCGGCGCTCTGTAGCGGTCAAACTGACGAGACCGCGGCCTCCGCTGTTCAGGCTGATTTCCACGAACTGGCTTCGGCGCCGGCTTCGCCCTCGCCCGTTGATTCGCGTTGGCCTGCGGACCGCGGCGATTGCTCCGCCCTGCATCTGGGCATTGATGGCTTGGCTGCACACTGGCCAGCTCGCCGCGTGGGATCGTCCTCTGTCGATCGTGTGGACGCTGCCTTCGGGAGAAACCGTTCCGCGCGTGCTAAGGCCCGGTGCAGCAGTGGTCCTTGTTCATCACCGCGGTCTGCGCAGCTACATCCGCTACTGGCTTGCCGGGCAAGGTTACGCGACCGCGGAGGTGAACGTCGGTGAAGGACAACAGTGATGCTGACGGTTGTCTGTCGGCGCCATTCTAAGCTTTTAGGCTGCAGCACGCCGATCGCTATCCGCCGCCGCCGCAGTGATCGCGCTTAATTCAGGTTTCTCTGCACTGTAACTCTCAAAAGCCGCCTGAAGCGTATTCAGGTCGCCGGACCGAGGTGCTGGCCCCGACGGCAAGTACCTCGGTCAGGAGACGTGTTTTAGTTTCGGGAGAATCCCAATGATCAAATCGAACCGCGGTTGGCGCGTCGTGGCCGTCGCTTTGCTAATCCTCGTCGCTATCGTAGTTGCATGGCCGGCGGCTTTCGTAGCTGTTCATGGCTGGAATCCAAGCGGATGGCCTGCTGACGGCGGTATGGCGATGCCGCCCCAATGGGCGGCGCTGCTGAATCATTTCGACGTGATGAAGATCGCCTTTGCCTACTGGAAGATGGCGATTGGAACGTCCTCGGCCTTCGCCGACGGTGGCACGGTCGAAATCAAGATGGTGGCCACGCTCAACGCGTTGTGGTGTGTCGCGCTGATTTTGGGCGGGAAGAGCGGACCGCTGCGCGACCCGTCGGGTGTTTACGGAAAAGTGGATTGGGCCTCGAAATCGGAACTCAAAAGGATGAAGGCCGGCTTGGAATTAGGGATCAATTCCTACACGGACCGCCCCGTTCGGGTGCAGGTGGAAGGAAATCTTGTCACGATTGCGCCGCCGCGGTCGGGAAAAACGGGCGGTTTCATCATTCCCAATCTGGCGTTCCCCGAGCCAAATGCTTGGTCCGGCCCTGCCGTCGTCGTCGATCCGAAGGGCGACGCCTACCGTGCTGTGCGGCGGCGACGGACCGCCATGGGCAAGACCATCCGTTGCCTGGATCCCCTCAATCATGTTGGCGGCGCAGACCGCTGGAATCCGCTCGCCCGCGTCGATCCTAATGACGTGCTCTATCTGCAGAGCATGGCGCACGCGCTTTTGCCGCAGACGGCACACCAGACAGACGCCGGTGTTTACTTCCGCAGTCGCGCCGTCGACCTCATCGTGGGCGCTCTGCAGTGTTGCGGCGATGATGAGCATGCCGATCCGGTTCGGGCGGCACGGCTTCTGTCAAACAATGACGAGTTGCTCAAGGTTCTGGAAAAGAAGCAACATCTGTCGGCGGTTGCTGCGCGTGAGATTCTCACCATGGACGATCGTTCCCGCGACGGCATCATTTCGACTGTCCGGCAAGCGACGCAATGGCTGCTGGATGAGCGTCTTCAGGCGATCGTCCGCGACCCCACGTTTCAATTGAGCGAACTCGCTAGCGGCGATGTCGATCTGTTCATCGTGCTGCCGGCCGACGATCGT